>Ga0209178_1000251_pt1 | contig 14754 bp, 6 predicted proteins | sample GAAS200_FD_187521 | JGI IMG/M metagenome (GOLD analysis project Ga0209178, IMG submission 187521) | Agricultural soil microbial communities from Georgia to study Nitrogen management - GA AS200 (SPAdes) (version 2) | ecosystem: Environmental > Terrestrial > Soil > Agricultural land | place: USA... | reverse complement strand
CGCAAGGGCAAGGATCTCCTGCTTGTCATCGCCCGCCAGCGGACGGAAAACAGGCATCGGCGAGGCTGCGCCCACGGCCACCATGTTCTGCAGGGTCTGAGACGCCACTTGCCCCAGGCTGTCGCCCGCGATAATTGCTTCGGCGTGATTTCTGCGGGCAATCCGCTCGGCAATTCTCAGCATCATCCGCCGATAGAGGAGCAAACGGTATTGCTCAGGCGCGCTCCGCACGATCTCTCGCTGGATCGGCTCGAAGGGAACCAGATAAAGCCTCGCCGTATATTGATATGGCACCAGGCGTTCCACCAGGGCCCTGGCCACGTGCACCGATGATTCCCCAGGCCGAGCCCCACCACCCCAGAAGTGCACAAAATTCACGTGCGCGCCGCGCCGCATCATTTTGTATGCGGCGACCGCGGAATCGAATCCGCCAGAGAGCAGACAGACCATTCGTCCTGTGGTATTCGCCGGCAGCCCACCCGTGCCCGCAATCCTGCGCGCATACACAAGCATGGGGCCGGGAGTGATTTCGATCCGGCAGGTCACCGCTGGATCATCCAATTGCACTCGGACGCTGCGGCCCGCCGCGCGCAATTTCTCCAGCAGGTACCGTCCCACGTGCCGTTCGATTTCGTCCACGCGGTGCGGAAAAGTCTTATCGCTGCGCTTGGCCCGCACGGCAAAAGTTGAGAACTCCAATGGCTCGAGCTCCTCCCATGCCGCGCCGCAGAGTGCCTCCAAATCATCGCTGGAACCGCGGTGTACTGCGCGGGCCACCGCGAAATAGGCGATGCCGAGAACTCGTTTCAGGCGGCCAACGATCGTCTCCAATGGCGCATCCGGACCGAATTCCAAGACCACGCGGTCGCCCGGCTGCCGCATGCGGGCGCTGGGAAAATCCGCGAATGTGCGTCGCAGGGCAAGTACGAATTTACCCAGAAAGAACTTGCGATTCCGGCCTTTCAGCCAGAGTTCGTGATAGTGAATGACCACGACCGTATCGCGCATTTTGTGAAGAAGGAATCCGTTCACCAGTATACAGCGGTCCGGCCGCCGCGAAACGCTGGGGCACGGGCCTGCCACCGTGAACCCTTGTGCCAAACTCGTATGTAGTAGTTGGACACCACTGTAGACTCGAGCCGGGTTCTGGCGTATATGGGAGTGCGATGGATGCGCACTAACAGCAGGCGACTTTGGGCGCTCTTGGAGCATCCATATATCAGCATATTGTCCTGGCGAGGAAGGTCGAGCAATGTGGGATAAGCGCGATTGGCACCAGTTCTTCCAGCTAGCCCAGCGCCCGTGGCAGCGTCACCGCCCTCCGCGCCCCGTTGCCCCCTCCGGCTTGAACCGAGTGCTGCCGGTGGTTGGATTCAGCCTCTCCGAATTGGACGATGCCGGAATCAACCTGGAATTGGCGGAACGATTGGGCCTCCCCGTGGACGCCGCCCGCGTAGGGGTTTACGGCCCCAATGTTTCCGCATTGCGCGATTTTGTACGTTCAGCCCGGCAACCCGGGTAGCACGCCAAGGGGCGCTGTTTTGGTCGGGCAAGGGGCAGTCTTCCGGCGAGGCCCGTTCACTCTTCCACATCCTCAAGGCATACCTACCAGGAGTGCGTACTAGGAGTTACTTCAGCCCTCTTGACGAGACCAAAACTTTCGGTAAACTGCGCTTTCTCGCATGTCCGAGCAATTCATCATCGGCCAGGAGGTTCTGCGGGAATTTGAGTACCCGCAGCGCGAAGCGGCGTTCTTTTATGGCCTCTTTTTGCGCGGCCATTCTGCCGAGGAACTTCGCCGTGATATAGAAGTGCCTCCTCAGGTGTTGGCTCGATGGCACCGCGACGCTGAGCGCGAACCGAGTCTACGCGAAGTGCTTGAGCGTATGGTCGAATACCGCCGGCATGTCCTCGCCATTTTCGATTCGCTGATCGGCTTCGATACCCGCATTACCCGGATCCAATAACCACGGCCATTTTTTGCTCTGCGCCTTTCCTCGGAGGATCCGTGTGCAAAATGTTCCAAGGATTTTGCACCCACATCACGTTCCCTTCAGGCGCGGCGAACAAACACGCCAATGTGTCAGTATGCCCCTATTCAAAAATTAGAAAATCAATTTCAAGCCCAACTGAATCTGGCGCATTGTCGTGGATGTGGTGGTGATTCTCCCTACATTCGGATCCAGGGTCCCAGCCGCGTCGACAAATACATTATTGTTGGGTGCGCCAAAGTTGGGATGGTTCGTGAAGTTGAAAAGCTCCGCCCGAAACTCGAGGTTCTTCCCCTCGCCCAGCCGATTGTCTTTGACAAAAGAAAGATTCAGGTTCACTTGTCCCGGACGGATCAAGGTATTTCGCCCTACGTTTCCGAAATAACCGAGCGACTGAACGACAAAATTCGAAGGATCGAAATAACGTTCCGGGGTCCAGTGATCGAGCACCGGATCGTTGTTCCCCCCCGGCCGAAGGTCCGGCCGCTCGTTGCAGCTTTGCGCCACACAGCCGGATTGGCGTGGAGTCATTTGGATGTTGACGGGCAACCCGCTGCGGATCGTATCGCTTCCGTTCAGGGCCCAGTCCGCCAGCAGGTAACGAAGCGGGCCGCTCGCCTGCTTCCCCCAGTGACGGCCGGACCCGTACGGAAATTCGTAGGTGTAAGCAAGAATGAAGTTGTGCTCAACATGCAGCGAGGACAGGCCCCTATCCATGGAAAAATCCTGTCCATTGTAGACCGCGAAGCTGGCGGCTCCAGAAATCTGTTCCGCCCCCTTGATTCCCGCTCCTCCTCCGTCATCGATGTTCCGCGACCAGGTGTAAGATCCATTAAATGCCAGACCCCCGCGCAAACGTTTCTCCACAACCACTTGGAGAGCGTTGTAAATCTGATCGGCAATAGGAGCGACGTAGCGGAACGACGTGAAATTCGGGTTGGGCACTTGCGCATTGGGGGGAGTGAACTCCCGGCCATTTTGAATGATCACCGGGATCTGATTGGGGTTGTAAATCGCAAACAGGTTCACGCCTCGTGTCCCCACGTAGTTTGCTTTGAATACCAAGCTTTGTCCCACTTGCCTCTCCACCGAAAGCGTCCACTGCATGGTGTAAGGAATCTTCACTTCCAACGGCATGATCAAAGGTTCCCCGGCGGACGCAACCAGATTGGGATTGGCAAAGGGAAAAGGGAACTTCAACGCCGGTCGGTTGACCGTAAATCGCTGCGCGTAAGGAGGGGCCTGGAGGGCCAATTGCCAGATATATGCCAGGGGCATTTCCTTGAACATTCCAAATCCGCCACGAAAGACCGTCTTTTGATCGGAAAATGGAGTCCAGGCTAGCCCCACTCGGGGAGAAAAACCTTTGAAGGCGTCACGCATATGGAAGAGGGGATCCTTTGAAGTCAACGGCGTGAAGTCTTTATCCGTGTAGATGTTGGTCAGTTGGGCCAGCTTTCCGTTAACTTCTCTGGGGGAACTAATCTCCTCCCAGCGCAGGCCCAAGTTGAGCGTCAGATTCGACCGCGCCCTGAAGTCGTCTTGGATGTAGGCAGCCCCATAGCTCTGTCTCCAACCACGGTACACGTCCGCCATTTGGCTGCCCGGCGTGGCGAAACCTAGAAGCTGCGTTGTATTGCGAGGATTGTTAGTCAGGAAGTTCTCGATGGTGTCCCAGGTGAAAGTTCCTCCATAGACCCAAGGTTCGTTCAAATGATTCATTTGGTAGCGCTTGAAGTTACCGCCCACCACGATCGCGTGCCGTCCTCTGTTGATCATCACCGAATCATCGTAATCAAAGCTGTTGTCCACAAAAACCGCCGGACCGCTCAGATTGGGACCGATGCTGGTCCCCCCTGCACTGCCGCCGTAAAAGTTAATCCCCGGAATGGAGTAGAGCCCCATGGGAACCCCTTTCACCGGAGACAGCCGGGGGTCCAGTCCGGGGGCGTTCGGGAACTGATCTCCGCCCTGCGTGTAGTTATAAAACAGGTGATCGTTGCGCCGGGTGAAGCCCACCCGCGCGGTATTCAGCAGGGAAGGACTAAAAACATGTGTTTCTGAGAGGGACACCAGCACATAGCCGCCCACTTGGAAACCGGTAAAGGGCTGTGGTGTCAATAGAAGGTACTGATCGGTGCGGGCGCTCTCATCCTTGGTGAATCGGCCAAACAGGTTATCCTTTGCCGAGAGTTGGTGGTCGATCCGCGCAATGCCGTAGTTTTCATGGGCCTGCCAGCGCGGGACGGCGGAGAAGTCGGCCACGCCTTTGTTTCGATAGGAGCCATTGGGCAAGGGCAGCAGGTTCATGAGCGGCACGATATTCGGATCAACCGGCAAGGTCTTTGTGACGACGGCCTGTTGCGCGGAGCATGTCGTCTGCCCCCCCGGGCAGCCGGTGATCTTACCTTGCCGGGTTTCCGGGGTAAGCACGGTGCCGAGGAAGCTCGTTCCGGCATTCTGGCGGACGCCCTCGTAGTTCAGGAAGAAAAAGGTGTGGTCCCTTCGAATCGGCCCACCCAATGCGGCTCCAAACTGGTTGCGCTTCAACGGCGCCTTGGGGAGTTTCGGGTCCAAAAAATAATCCCGGGCATCCAGCTTTTCGTTCCTGAGAAACTCAAAGAGGCTTCCGTGAAAACTGTTGTTCCCCGACTGCGTGACGGCGTTGACCACACCGCCGGATGCCCGGCCATATTGCGCTCCATAGTTGCTCTGCAGGAGCGTGAACTCTCGGATCGCCTCCACGCCTAACTGCTCTCCTAGAACACTGGTTGCAGGCATCCCTTCCGAGGGCGTCGAAATCTCGACGCCGTCTAATAAGTATGTGGATTGCTGGGGTTTCGTTCCGCCGATGGAGCGCCGCGCGGCGCCTCCTCCGCCGGTGTAGACCGCTTGGGTGGGAGCGGCCGCTATTTCCAAATCCGAGGTCACGCCTGGCTGGATGCTCGTCAAATCAGCGAAACTCCGGCCATTCAGCGGCAATTGCCGCATCTCGCGTTCATCCACCAGAGCAGCGACGGTAGCATTGGCCGTTTGGACCAGCGGCGCCTCGCCCGTCACCGTGACCGTCTGGGTGACCGCGCCAACCTGAAGGGTGAAATCCACCACAGCCTCGCGGCCAACGGTCAAGGTGATCCCGCTCCGGATCACAGACTGGAAACCGGCCGCCTCTACCGTGATTTCGTAGCTGCCCAGTTCCAGGTCCGGAGCACGGTAGCGTCCACTGGCATCGGTGTTCACTGTCCTGCTGATACCCTTCTCTACGCTCCTCAGGATCAAGGTCGCCCCGGGTACAACCGCCCCGGAGGAGTCGCTTACTGTGCCGGAAATCGTGCCACTGGTTACCTGAGCTGCCGCAATGGCACTAAAGAAGAAAACACACACGAATATCCTTGCCCAAAGGTTCAGTCCTCGCATTAGGAGACTCTCCTCTACTGGATGACCTGCTTGACCTCAAAAACTGCAAGACCCGTCCAGCGTCCCCCTATTCCTCCACCCGCTTACACAATGCCCTGCCCCCGATCACGTTTTCTTCGAGCGCCTGTGCCAGACGGCACGGATTCTTCCGTGAAGCTGCGGCGAAATAGCACACGCATTGGTACAGCCGCTTGGATCGCTCAGCTTTCAACGGCGCCACCCGGCTTCTTCACGTCAACGTGCAACCAGGGGATTGACCCACTCCATTTTCGTGATCGTGCCCCGTGAGCTCCCCAGGCTCCTGCTCTTTTTCACCAGTTCAGCTTCAAACCGAGTTGAATCTGCCGCGACGTAGTGGCGGTTGTAGTGATCGCGCCGGCCGAACTCGCGGGTGCTCCCGGAGGGGTCAGCATCACCAGGTTGGGGATACCAAAATTGGATCGGTTTAGCAGGTTGAAAGCCTCGGCCCGAAACTGCAAACTGAATCGTTCCGCCAAGCGCGTAGTCTTGAACATGGACATATCGACCTCCGCTAGCCCAGGGCCGATCAGTACATTACGGCCGACGTTGCCAAAGGTTCCCGCTGGCTGGAGGACGAAAGCGGTGGCATCCACCCAATGTTCCGGCGTTCGAAGATAGATAGCGTCCTGGTTTCTACCCGGAGCCCAATTCGGACGGTCGGGAAGACCTGTATCGCCATCGCGCGACTGACTAAATCCCAGTATGGGAGTGAAGGGGAAGCCGCTCTGCACGTTGACAATCGCGTTTAGCTGCCAACCGCTCACGAGTTTGTCCGCAACACCTTTGACGCCGCTCAAGAAAGGTTTCCCCGTCCCAATCGGCAGTTCGTAGACGCCACTCAGGCTTACCCGATTTCGGACGTCAAAAGCGGATGAGCCGTAATCTCGCAGCCGGTCTTCTGGATCCATGACCACGCCGACCTGTCCGCCAGCTTGAGTGCCGGTAATGGCAGAGGAGTTATCTAAGCTGTGCCCGTAGGTATAGTTGGTCCGCAATGAAAACCCGTTGCGAAAGCGGCGATTCACATCCACAAAAACACCATTGTAATTATTGACGCCGGACGTAAAGAAAATCCCGGCGCTCCCCAACTGGGGATTACGGCGAACCACAGAACTCGGAAAGTATTTCGTTCCCGCCGGCAGAGTGGACGGGCAGGGCGATGCCGGACAAATCGCGGGAAAAGCCGTATTGGCGTCTGCTCGCAGAACCTCGTGGTAGCCGTGCGATCCGATGTAACCCACGCGCAGGCTGATGTTGCCGGGTAGGGCTTGCTCAATCTCAAAGTGATAATTGAGCACGGTTGGCGTGTATGGATCTTGCTGTATTCCCAGCCGTCCCCCACCAGGCGTGGCGCTCGCCAAAGAAGTAACTCCGGGCACAATCTGCAAGGGAAACGGAACGTTACTGGTGATCTGAGAAGACCCCGCAATGGGAGGAACATTGATGCAGCACCAGCCGATATTGTCTAACAGGTTGTAGGCCATTCCGGCCCCGGCCCGGACGCTGGTTCGGCCTCGGCCGAATGGGTCCCAGGCTATGGCGGCACGCGGCCCAAAAAGCCATTTGGCGCGATTTGTTGTGAACAAGGAGTCGCTAATCCTCGGCTGGGTGAGCAGCACGCCGCCCGGTCCCTGAATAAAGCTGGCCGCCAAATCATCATTGGCATGGTAGCCGTTTGAAAACTCATGACGAAGTCCGACACTAAGCGTGAGGTTGGACCTGAGCCTTATGGAGTCTTGCGCAAACCAAGCTGCCATCCAGACACGGAAAGGAATCGGCGGCGCCGGTTGGGTCACCTGGAACAGAGATGGTTTGCCCTGCAGAAAGCTCAACAGACTGGGGAAGTTTTTCTGCCCATACGTTCCGCTCAGGTCGTTGCTCTGAAGCCGTTCCGCCCAGCCTCCCAAGGCAATGGAGTGAATCCCCTTCGTGATGCGCACGTTGTCTTGATAGGTGTAGATGTTGTCGACATTGAGTTGGTCGTGTCCGGTATTAGGTCCGGAACCCGCAGGGGTAATGGCTGTGCTGCCCTGCGTGCCTCCGATGTTGATTTGCCCTGGCGGTTTCCCAACGACGAACGGTTCGACCCCTGCAGGCGATATGGAAACGGAATAGAAATATCTGAACCACACACGCGAGAATCCTGCGGTGAAACTATTGACCGTGCTGGGAGAAAAGACGTGGATTTCCGACAGGCTGAGCACCTGCGCTCTTTCGATATTGGTAACCGCGCTAAACGGATTTTGCCCCGTCCCGATGTTGCTTCCGTCGTCGATGGTATAGGAAGCGCTGAAGGTATCTTTGCTTGAGAACGTACGATCAAGCTTCACGATTCCGAAGTCTTCCCGCACCGGATTCGGAGTGGTGTTATAGGAATACGCTGTACCTGCGCCTAGATTGGCGCCGTTGGGGTCTGGCCATAAGGCGAAGTATGGTGCGACCGCCGGGTTGAAACCCGGAACCCGGACCTCTGTGCCCGATGGGCTGGAGCCGCATGGCAGGCCCGAGATGCCGCATGGCAAGAAGCCTTGCCGCGCTTGTACGTCTGGGACAATGGCGACTTTGGGCAGGTCCCAGGCTTGCCGGAACCCCTCATAGTTTACAAAAACGAATGTCTTGTCCTTTTGGATGGGCCCGCCCGCCGAACCGCCGAACTGATTCCGTTTGAACGGTGGAATGCGCGGGTCGGTTGGCTGAAGCTGGTGGTCAAAGAAGTTCCGCGCATCGAGGGCGCTGTTGCGCAGAAACTCGTACGCAGAGCCGTGGAAGGTATTGGTGCCGGATTGCGTCACGATGGTGACCTGCCCGCCTGCGCGATGGCCGAACTCGGCGGCATCCATGTTGGGGACGACGTTGAATTCCCGCACCGCCTCGATCCCGAGCAACTCTCCGCTTACGCCCCCCGGAGTCGAGCTAATAGCGCTCGTTCCACCGGGGTATTCCACACCGTTCCACAAGAAAATATTCTCGCCGGGACGCCGCCCGCCAACCGAAAAATAGTTCCCTGGCCCGGTGCTGCTGGAGGTGGTTTGCTTGATCGCGCTCGAGTTCACCATCACCGGGTTGAGGGCAATCAGGTTGTCGAAGCTGCGGCCGTTGAGCGGCAAATCCTTAACCTGTCGTTCGGCAACAAGCCCTGAGACTTGCGACGTGGAAGTCGCATCCACCAGCGGCGCTTCGCTCGTGATGGTTACTTGCTGCGTGACCTGTCCGATCTGGAGGGCAGTATTCAACACCAGTTCCTGCCCCACCACCAACTCGACGTTCTCCATGACTCTGGTCTGAAAGCCCTGGCCGGAGACCTCGACCCGGTACTTGCCGGGAGGCAAGTCCGGAACGGAAAAGAACCCAGCGTCATTGCTGATAGCTGTCCGCTGGAGGTTCGTCTCCGTGCTGATGACTGTAATCATTGCTCCCGGCACGACAGCGCCCGATGAGTCGCGCACGGTTCCCTGAATCGCCGCGCGTACACCTTGGGCGGAAAGAGCCGGAGTGTAACTCCATGCCACTACGCAAAACAGGCAAACTACGAGACCCCTAACGAAAATTTTCGTCATGCGATCCTCCGTCTTGAAAACGCGGATTAACCGCACCCGTGATAGACCCCGAATTCCAGATTGTCGGCGAGTACTCCGATTGTGGGTGAGCCTACTCCTGCACGAGATTTGAAATCAACCGTTATTTACTCAATCAAGCGGCGCCCCACTTCGTTCCTAAGTTAGGGCGAACGAAACAGTCTCAGTGATGTCGGACCGTGGGATCGGGATCACCACGATGAGGCAGACGGCCAGTAACGCACGCAATCGGGTACACCTGTGTTGGATTTGTGGTGGGGTTAGCCCGACTGCCTTGAATCCCGCGCCCTTGGAGAGCGGGCCGGTGATACCCGCAAGGCTCAACTGAAACTACAGACCAAAATTCCGCAACTAAGATGGATAGAGGGAGAGAACTCCTTCCGGGCCGGGACTGCGGCCGGAACTCCCAACCGTAGTGTTGTGACACGGCCTTGGTCCTTAGAACAGGAGCTTCAACGCCAACTGGAGTTGGCGCGAGGTGGTGGCGGTGCTGGTAATGACTCCAGCGGACGGACTAATGCTGGTACCCGCAAAGACTCCAATGGCTGGCTGCCCAAAGTTGGCGCGATTGAGCAGATTGAAGGCCTCTGTCCGGAACTGCAGATTCCATCTCTCGCTAATGCTTATTTTTTTGAACAGCGACATGTCCAACTCGATCAGGTTCGGGCCGAGGAACTGGTTGCGTCCGACGTTTCCAAATGTTCCGGCCGTGGGGAGTAGGAACGCGTTGGGATCGAACCATTGGTTGGGAGTCCCCAGAATAACCGGACCGCTGAAGGCAGGGTTCCGGTTGGGCACGTCAGGAATGGCAATATCGCCGTTTCCAGAACGGTTCGAGCCGGCGGTGGGCGTGAAGGGTAAACCCGTCTGGGCTGTCAGGATGCCGTTCCATTGCCAACTGCCAATCAGCTTGTCCACGGTCCCGCTGGCCGCGCGGCCCCAGTGCTTGCCCCGTCCGAAGGGAAGTTCGTAGCTGAAGTTCCCGTTAAACTGGTGCTGGACGCTGAAGGCCGCCGGCCCTCTGCTTAAGCCTAAGTCATAAGAATCTAGGACGTCGGACGGTGCGCTCAAATTGAAATCGGTGTCGAGTTGGGAATTGATGTCCAGAATCTTACTGAACGTGTAATTTGCCTTGAAGCTGAGTCCGTAGCTTAAGCGCTTGATCAATGCGACATTCAGCGCATGGTAGCTGCTGGTACCTGGAAAATCTCTTGCAAAGGTGCGACTCAAAAATGGATTGGGACGGCTTCCGGGAGGCACGTAAGTAGTCCCCTGCGGCACAACCTGCCTTTGAGTCGCTGGCAGAACACCACCGCTGAGGCATCCCTGAGCGCTCTGGCATACCACCGGCCGGATCGTGTTCGCATCCAACCCGACCTCCAAGTGATAAGACTCCGAACCGACATAGCCCAACTGAAGCGCGAGGTCCCGGGCGAGCTCGCGCTCGACCGTGAAGCTCCATTCCTGAATGGTGGGCGTGTGCAGGGCCGGATCCACCTGCCCAGGCGTAAAAATCGCGCAAGGCGGGCCTTGCGTTGGGCTGCAACTGGGCGGCGCCGGGGTGCCGTCGAGCAGCGGAATTTGACTCAACAGCGGAATTGTGTTCGAAAATCGAGCATTGAAGGGCGGGTTGCCACCGAAAGCTTGGTCCAGGTTGTCCTGGAGGGTGTTGTAAATCCCGAAGCCGGCGCGCACGGCCCAGCTCCCCGTGCCGGTGGGGTCCCAAGCCAAGCCAAGGCGCGGTTGAAATAACGCCTTGGCATTATTCTCGATCAAGCACGAATGACCAATGAGCGGATTAGTTTGGACGATGCCATTCTGATCCAATACGTAGTTCGAGCAACGTCCTGTCGCTTCATTATATCCAGTGGTCATCTCATCTCTTAGACCCAGGCGTAAGGTGAGATTTGGCTTGAGCTTGATCTCATCTTGGACGTACCAGGCTGCTTCGGTGGAGCGAAAGCCGAGTGTGGTCAGAAGCGAGATTGCCTGGAAGCTCGTGGGAGCGTCAGTCAGGAAGGCTCGGAGCGTCGGATAGGCGATGACGGCTCTGGATAAGGATGACGAAAACCGATTGCTCTGCACGCGCTGGATCCATACGCCGGCGCTGAGAGAATGCTTGCCCCTTACGTCGTGGAGATCGTCGGCCCAGGTAAAGAAATTTCGCGCGAAGGTGCCGGGAGGGCCACCAGCGCCGTCGGCTGTGGTTATCGTCCCCAGGCCGGCGCCGGTGCTGGAACCGCCGATCACGATGGTGCCGGGAGGGTTTCCAGAAACAAAGGCCAAGCTTTGAGGGATCGGCACGGCAGGGAATGCTCCCAAATGGATACGTCCGCGGCTGAATCCGAAAGTCACAACGTTCAAAAGGGCGGTCGAGAAAACATGCGTTTCCTGGGAGCTGAACAACTGACTGCGCAGGGGGAGTGGTCGGAAGAAATTCGGGTCCGGGGAAGGCGCGTCATTTTCCCCATCCTGAATCAGGTAACTTGCCGAGAAGGAATCCTTCGCAGAAATATTGTAGTCCAGGCGGAGCAGACCAAAATCTTCGCGAACCTTCTGGAGAGGATTTGCGAAGGCTTTGGCCAGGCCACCGCCCAACTCCGGCCCGTTCGGTTCGGGCCAGAAGTAGTTCGCGTAAGGCAGCATGCCCGGCTTCACCCCTGCCACGGGAACCGCAATCCCCGAGGGATTGTTGTCAGGTGGCAGCAATCCGAGACGAGCATTCGCGTCCGGCACGATGGACACGCTGCTGATCCCTAAGCGCTGCCGGAATCCTTCATAATTTCCAAATAAGAAGAGCTTATCCTTCTTGAGAGGTCCTCCCAGAGCGCCTCCGAATTGGTTGCGCTTGAAGGGCGGAATGCGGAGTCCGGGCGGATAGTCGAAGAAATTCCGAGCATCCAGCCCGCTATTGCGCAGATACTCAAAAACATCTCCGTGCACTTGGTTTGTGCCCGAAGAGGTGACAATACTAATCTGTCCGCCGGCGCGCTTGCCGTACTCGGCCCCGTAGGTGTGCTCGACTACGTTGAACTCTCTGACCGCATCCACTCCCAACACTTGTCCGTTGGACCCGTTGGGCGAGGCGGTGTTGATGCCGCCGCTGGCGCTCACGTAGTCTACCCCGTTCATCAGGAAGCGGTTCTCTTCGGGCCGCCGGCCTGCCACGGAGAAGAGGTTACCGGGCTGATTAGGATTGCGATTGGAGCTGATATTAGCCGTGCTCACGTTGAGCGTCAGAAGTTGATCGAAGCTGCGGCCGTTCAGCGGCAGCTCTTTGATTTCTTGCTCGCTGATCAATCCGGCGGTGGAGGTCGTCGTTGCATTGACAAGAGGAGCAGCCTCGGTCACCGTGACCTGCTGCGCGACACTTCCCACTTGTAAGGTAAAGTTCGCAACCGCTTCCTGAGCCACCACCAGGGTAATTCCGCGCCGCACTTCCTGCCGGAATCCCGCCTTTTCAGCCGTCAGCTCATAAGCGCCCACTGGAAGCGATGGAATCGTGTAATTACCACCGGCATCCGCTTCCACGGCGCGCGTCAGCCCGGTGTCCACATGTCTGGCGGTGACCATCGCGCCCGACACCGCAGCTCCTGAAGAATCTTGAACTGTGCCCGTAATCGCCGCGGCGAAACCTTGAGCATGAAGCGGGCAATTGTCCAAGACCATGAGGCCAACCAATGCAATGACAAACGCTCCGAGTATTAGTCTCCCGTTTGTCATGGTTCCTCCTTGTAGGACACGAACTGAATCAGGTCATAACCATGATCCCAGTTGAGTTCCGGCAAGCCGGGAATCGCCTCAATTACTGGGCGGCTATAATTGCTTCAGCTTTGCCCCAAAATCGCCCTGCAGCTTCACCTAGCTTCTAGTTGATAAAAGGAGGGACAACGAACTCCCATGATCCCTCGGAAATTGGCCGTCCCGGAGTCGTTCTCATCGCCTAACCCGCTCGGTGATGCCGTTGGAAAATTCGAAGGGAACCTGGTCCTGTGTTGATACTGCGCTCGTCTCCAACTATTTGAGCGGACTTCTACGCTCATTTACGCGAGGTTGTCAAGGGGAAACTTAGCGGGCGCCGGGGGACTGGATTGCATCCCGCGTGCGCTTGCGCCGCATTTTACCGGTGCCTGGAGTGCTCCCGCCTTGTTGGCGCTGGAAGGCGGGAACATTGGCTTCCAGTTGGGCGGCCAGACGACAGACTTCGTGCTGCTGGTGATGAATCCGAAAGGCGCAAAGTCTATCCTCAGCAGCGAAGTGAAACTCGGTGCCGGTGCCTCTGCCGCGGCCGGTCCAAAAAGGCGCGACGCAGTGGCGAACACGGACATCGTAATGAAGGCGGAAGTTCTTAACTATTCCCCGATCGCGGGGTCCATTCAGGAATTTCTTTGGAAGGGTCGTTCGCTTCGCTCGGATGGCAGTGCAAACAAGAAGCTTTTACGAGCGAGAGCTAAGGGCAAGGATATCGTTCGAGGAGGCAGAGTTGGTATGCCGGCCTCCAGGCGAGAATTGATCGCGCGGCTCGACAAGTCATCACCCAAAAATCATTCCCATACCAAATCTCTCGGATTGAAAAACTGACTTCTAAAACTGCGAGTGCGGCCCAGTAAGGTGCTGGACCATCGTACAGGTTACGCTTAGGGCGCTTCGCAAGCCGCGCCAGATCGCTGTCTGCGACACTGGACATGATGTCGCGACAACTCGGGATGGCAATCTTGTGGCTGCTGGGAACCTCTGTGGCCCTGGCCCAGGTCAGGATGCCGGCGCGGGAAACGGCATTTGCTCCTGAGCCGATAACGCTGCGAGAAGGCCAGAGCATCGTCAACGCCGCCTGGGAACGCGAACGGCAAACGGCCAAAAAGCCCGACTGTTCGCATCTGGTCCACGAAGTGTACACGCTTGCTGGCTATCCCTATCCTTATGCAGATTCCTTTGATCTCTACGTTGGCACCAAGGGTTTTGTTCGGGAGGCAAAACCACAACCCGGCGATCTGGTCGTGTGGCGCGGGCATGTGGGTATCGTGGTGGACCCGACAGAACATTCCTTCTACAGCTCCGTTAACTCGGGCCTAAGGACAGAGGTTTACGATTCCCCAGACTGGAGAGCGCGGGGCTCCGCAAGGTTCTATCGATACTTGGCCCGAAATCGGCGGAATCTCACCCCCGCCAATAGGCGATTCCCACCAATCGCGAAACAGCCAGTAGAAGTCTCTGCGGAAGCGGAGGACTCGCGCGGGAACTCTTCGGCTGCGCCGGAGTCGATAAGAACGACCGCCGCTTCTACACCTTCGTTAACGGCTGAACTTGAATCACCAACCAGTCCGACACTGGAGATTCCTTCAAGCATTCTCGTGGCCGCCTCGAGGGAAAGACCTACGAGCGCGGAGATCGCTGAAGCAGTCTCTGAGTTGAATAACGCAACCGGTAACATCCTGCGCGAGGAAGACCTTTCGCGGCTGAGCCGGAAGGTGACCGTCTACGAGAGTCTCCGCATCGCCCATATCGAATTTAAGGGTAACCGAGGTTCCGCGGAAGCACGAATCCAATCGCGCCTGGCTTTGCCCGGCGAAAGCATCGAGCGAAGGCCGGAATATCAGAAATTTCGCTGGGAACTTCTGCGGGTGAACGGCGGTTGGGAAGTACTCGCTCCCAAAGACCGTGTCTACCTGCCTCCGGATGTCGCCGTTCGCGCCTTAGCCGCACGACTTGCATCGCTGGCGCAAGATTCAGGAGCTTCGGACTCGGGTTCT
>Ga0209178_1000250_pt1 | contig 14761 bp, 11 predicted proteins | sample GAAS200_FD_187521 | JGI IMG/M metagenome (GOLD analysis project Ga0209178, IMG submission 187521) | Agricultural soil microbial communities from Georgia to study Nitrogen management - GA AS200 (SPAdes) (version 2) | ecosystem: Environmental > Terrestrial > Soil > Agricultural land | place: USA... | reverse complement strand
TGCGCTCGGCCATCGAGAAATCCTTCACCAGATCCCACGCGGCATCCAGCGCGGCGGTGTCGTACAGCAATCCCACCCAGAACGCCGGCAGCGCGCACAGGCGGTTGGACGGGCCACCGTCGGCGCCGCGCATTTCGAGATATTGCTTCAAGCGCACTTCCGGGAACGCGGTGGTCATGTGGTCGGACCAGTCGCGCAGCGTCGGTTTTTCGTCCGGCAAGGCGAGCAGTTTGCCTTCGAGGAAATCGCGGAACGACTGCCCGGCGCAATCGATGTACTGGTCGTGGCGGTGCACGAAATACATCGGCACGTCGAGCAGGTAATCGACGTAGCGCTCGAAACCGAAACCATCGGCAAACACGAAATCCAGCATGCCGGTGCGATCGGGGTCGGTGTCGGTCCAGATCTGCGAACGGTAACTCTGGAAGCCGTTGGGCTTGCCTTCCGTGAACGGCGAATCGGCGAACAGCGCGGTCGCGATCGGCTGCAGCGCCAGCGACACGCGGAACTTCTTCACCATGTCGGCTTCGTTCGCGAAGTCGAGGTTCACCTGCACGGTGCAGGTGCGGGTCATCATGTCGAGGCCGAGCGAACCGACCGTCGGCATGTAGCGGCGCATGATCGCGTAGCGGCCCTTGGGCATCCACGGCATGTCCTCGCGCTTCCACTTCGGCTGGAAGCCCATGCCGAGGATGCCGAGCTGCAGCGGTTCGGCCGCACGGCGCACGCAGTCGAGGTGTTCCTGCACTTCGCAGCAGGTCTGGTGGATGGTTTCCAGCGGCGCGCCGGACAGTTCGAGCTGGCCCGCGGGTTCCAATGTCACCGACGCCGCGCCGCGCGCCAGCGCGATCACGTTGCCGTCTTCCTCCACCGGATCCCAGCCGCAACGAGCGACGCCTTTCAGCAAGGCGCCGATGCCGCGTTCGCCTTCATACGGCGGCGGCCGCAAGTCGTCGGTGCGGAACACGAACTTCTCGTGCTCGGTGCCGATCTTCCACTGCTCCGCGGGCCGGCTGCCGGCGGCGAGATATTCCACGAGTTGCGCGCGCCGTTCGATCGGTTGTTCGGCAACGTGGCTGGGACCCGACATGCGTGCGCCTTCAATGGGGCAAGGCGATCAAGATGGGGTGGCGTCATGCGTAGCGCAAGTGGCTGGCGACGCATGATCTTCAAGGCCAGCGCTTTTGACATGGATCAAAGTGGATGACCGCGGGCGGGGCACAAGCCGGCAAGCCGCTTCGCTCTGATCCGCGTCCGAACTGCTCTGCGCATTTCTCACGCCTCGCCCAGCAACGCCGCCGCCGCGGCGCGCGCTTCGTCGAGGCCGGTGCCGGCCCGCGCCGAGAATCCGATGGTCTGCGCGCGCCAGTGCTGTTTGGCGATTTCCGCATCGACCTCGCGTTGGCGCGTGCGCGCCTGCGTGCGCGAAAACTTGTCGGCCTTGCTGAGCAGCACCACGCACGGCAGCTCGATTTCGGCGCAGTAGGCCAGCATCTGGCGATCGAAGGGCGTCAGCGCGTGGCGGATGTCGGCGATCAGCACCAGCCCGCGCAACGACTGGCGCTTGCGCAGGTAATGATCGATCGCCTGCCGCCAGTGATCGCGCAAGCTCGGCGGCACCTTGGCGTAACCGTAACCGGGCAGGTCCACCAGCCGGCGGCCGTCGGGCAGCGCGAACACCACCAGTTGCTGGGTGCGGCCCGGTGTCTTGCTGGTGCGCGCGAGCGCCGATTGACCGGCCAGCGCGTTGAGGGCCGACGACTTGCCGGCGTTGGAACGGCCGGCGAATGCGATTTCCGCGCCCGTGTCCGGCGGCAACTGGTCGGGACGATGCGCCGCCAGCACGAACGTCGCGCCGCGAAGCGGGTTGTCGGATGCCTGCACGTTTGACCACCTTTCCTGCCGCGGCGATAATCCCGCGGTTCGCGCCGGCCCTTAGTGCCGGTGCTCATGCTTACGGGAGAGAGGATTCTATGGGTTTCCGGCGCTCAGCAGCTGTCCTTGTCATGCTCGCCGCCTCGGCGCCGGTCGCGATGGCGCTGTCCGCGCCGCAGACCCAGGCCGAGTCGAAACCGGCCACAAGCGCGCCCGCCAGCGCATCCAGCGCCGCCGCACCAGCCAGCGCGGAAAGCGCATCCAAGGCCGCGGAAGCCGCGCTTGCGCAGCTTCAAAGTGTGAAGACCCAGCCCGGCGACGCCAAGGCGGGCCAGGCCAAAGCCGCCGCGTGCGGCGCCTGCCACGGCATGGACGGCAATTCCACCGACGCGCAATATCCCAAGCTCGCCGGCCAGAACGAGCAATACATCGTCAGCCAGTTGATGCGCTTCAAGAGCGGCACCCGCCAGAACGCGATCATGCAGGGCATGGCGTCCACGTTGGCGCCGCAGGACATGCACGACGTCGGCGCGTACTTCGCCGCGCAGAAGCGCCTGCCGGGCGTGGCCGACGCGAAACTGGCCAGCGATGGCGAGAAGCTTTACCGCGATGGCGATACCAGTCGCGGCATCCCGGCCTGCATGGCCTGCCACGGTCCCGACGGCGCCGGCAATCCCGGCTGGCGCGTGCCGAACATCGGCGGCCAGCACGCCGATTACGTACAGGCGCAACTGAAGGCCTGGCATGACGGCGCAAGCTGGGGCAGCGATGCCCACGCCAAGATCATGCCGGCCATCGCCCAGCACCTGACGGAGCAGGACATTTCCGCGGTATCGAGCTACGTCGAAGGTCTGCACGCCGCGCCGGAAACCAAGGCCACGACCAAGCCCGACGCCATCGATTGAACCCGCCGCGCCTGCGCGCGGTCGAATTCAGGAAGGGGCCGGCACACTCGCCGGCCGTTTTCCGAAACATGGGGATCCGAGCATGATCAAACGCACCGCTGTGTTCCTGTTGCTGGCCGTCGTCGCGGGTGCCGCGTTCGCGCAGGCGCCGCAGCAATGGACCGAAGGCAAGCAGTATTTCGCCATTCCGAATCCGCAGCCGACCGGCCAGCCCGACAAGGTCGTGGTGACCGAGGTGTTCTCGTTCGGCTGTCCCGCGTGCAACTCCTTCGAGCCGTATCTCGACAAGCTGCGCGCCGAACTGCCCGCGGGCACGGTGCTGCAGTTCGTGCCGGCAAGCTGGCATCCCAACGAAGACTGGCCCGTGTTCCAGCGCGCCTACTTCACCGCCAAGGCGTTGGGGCTCGACAACCCGCAATCGCACGACGCGGTTTTCAAGGCGATCTGGGGACCGAACGGTCCGCTCGCCACCTACGATCCGGCGACCCAGCGTCCCAAGGCCGAAGCGGACCTGCCCAAGATCGAGGATGTCGCCAAGTTCTACGGCCAGTTCGGCGCCAAGCCGGACGAGTTCGTCGCGACCGCCAATTCGTTCGCGGTCAACCTGGAAATGAAACGCGCCGACCAGCAGATCATGGCCTGGGGCGTGGACAGCACGCCGACCATCGTGATCGACGGAAAGTGGCGTTTGACGCCGGCCAGCACCGGCGGCGCGCAGCAGGCCGTGGACCTGACGCTGTATCTGGTCAACAGGGAATTGGCCGCGAAGAAGGCCAAGTGAGATGGGCACGGCGCGCATGATCCGCGGTGTCCTGCTCGCATGCGGCCTGCTGCTGACGGCCGCGTGTTCGGCCCACAACGAAGGCGGCAACGGCAACGCCACCGCATCGGCCAGCACCGCGTCCGATGCAACGGTCGCGAGCGCGCCGGCCTCCGCAGGTTCGACGCACTTCACCGAAGGCAAGGAATACGTCGCCCTGAAGCCGCCGGCGGGCCAAGCCGCGCCCACCGGCCCGGTGGAAGTGGTCGAAGTGTTTTCCTACGGCTGTTCGCACTGCGCGGAATTCGCGCCGTACATGGACAAGCTGCGCGCCGAGCTGCCGAAGGACGTCGAGGTGCGTTACATGCCGGCGGTGTTCAGCGCCGCCTGGATGCCTTACTCGCAGGCGTTCTACGCGGCCAAGCAACTTGGCGCGCTGGAGCAGACCCACGACGCGATGTTCAAGGCGATGCTGGAACACTACCCGCTCAATTCGCTGCAGGACATGGCGACCTGGTACGGCCGTCACGGCGTGGACCCGCAGAAGTTCATGGCCGCGGCCACCAGTGCGGAAACCACCCAACAGATGACCGACGACCAGCACGCCGAAATCGGCTGGGGCATCGATGCCACGCCGACGCTGGTGGTCGGACGCCGCGCCAGCAACGCGCAGGATGCGCCGTTCGTCGCGCTGATGCGCAGCGCCGAAATCACCAGCTATGCGCAACTCCAGCAGCTCGGCCTCTGGATGACCCGGCAGGTCGGACAACGCTGAAGACGCGCGCGCCGTCACGCGGGGTACGCCGACAAAGTGCTAGGCTGATCCGGTCATGAATTCCGAGCCCGCCGCAACGCCGGCCGACAACACCCTGCGTGTCCTCAGTTGCAACATCCTCGCCGGCGCGAGCGTGAAGCGTTACCACGAGTACTTCACGCGCAGCTGGGGCGCGGTGCTGCCCGGCAAGTACAAGCTCGGCAATCTCGATACCCTCGCGCGCTCGATTGCCGAGTTCGACGTGATCGGCCTGCAGGAAGCCGACGCCGGCAGCGTCCGCTCCGGCTTCCTCAACCAGACGCGCTACCTCGCGGAGACGTCGGGGTTGCCGTACTGGAGCCACCAGCCCAACCGGAATCTTTCCAATTTCGCGCACACCGCCAATGGCCTGATCAGCCGCGCCCAACCGGTCGAGGTGCTGGACTATCCGTTGCCCGGCCGGCTGCGTGGTCGCGGCGTGCTGCTGGCGCGCTACGGCGCGGGCCGCGAAGCCTTGACGGTTGCGGTGGCGCACCTGTCGCTGGGCGTGCAATCGCGCCAGCGCCAGATCGACTTCATCGCCGACCTGCTGCACGATCGCCCCAACGCGGTGCTGATGGGCGACTTCAATTGCCCGCCCGACTGCCCGGAACTGCGCAGTCTGTTCGCGCACACTTCGCTGGCGCCGCCGGCCCATCCGCAACCGACGTTCCCGAGCTGGCGGCCGCAGCGCGCGATCGACCACATCCTCGTGACTTCGCACATCGAGGTCGATCGGATGTGGACGCTGCCCGCCGCGTTTTCCGACCATCTGCCGCTGGCTGCGGAAATTCGGGTGCCGGTGGCCGCGTTGAAAGCCGCGGCGTAAGTACGCCGTCGCCAAACGAACCGCATCCACCGCGCCAGGCACGACGCGTCCGGCATGAGGCCGGCGACCGGTCATCCGCGAGGCTGCGCGAACGGCTCTCTTGCGCGCGGCCGCAAGCGAACGCGTGTGAAACATTCCCCAAACGATTCGTCAGGGCGGTTCGTCTAGAATCGTCCGGATGCAAATGGCCTTGTTGAAGAACGCGCCGCGGCGCGCATGGACGCGTCGATTCGCAACGGCGGCGCTTTCGACGATCGCGGCCGTCGCCACGGCGCAAACCGCTGCGCCGGCGCCCGCGCTGCAGCAGCAACGCGATGGGTTCCGCGCCGCCTACGCCGCCGCGCAACGCGGGCAGGATTGGCGCACGCTCGCGAAGGGACTCCAGGATTACCCGCTGTATCCGTATCTCGAAGCCGCGGCGTTGCAGCACGACATCAAGACGGCGACGCCGGCCGCGATCGACGACTACTTGCAGCGCTATGCGGGCTTGATTCCGGCCGACGACCTGCGCAATGCCGAGCTGCGCTGGACGGCGCAACAGAAAGACTGGGCGACGTTCCGGCATTTCTACCGGCCGGGCTTGAGCGACACCTTCACCTGCGACGCGCTGCAGGCGAACCTCGCCGACGGCAAGCAGCTCGATTTCGATCGCGACCTCGCGCAACTGTGGCAGCAGACGCACCTGCCCTCCGCCTGCACACCGGTGCTGCAAGCCGCCGCCGCGCAGGGACTGCTGACGCCGGCGCGGGTATGGGACCGGATCGAGCGCGCGGCCGATGCGGGCAACGCTTCGACCATCGACCAATCCGCGGGCTGGTTGCCGGACAACCAGGGCGCGATCGCGATGCGCATCGCCGATGCACTGCGTTCGCCTTCGGCGCTGCTCAAGAAGGCCTCGACCTTCGCCGACACCAAACACGATCGCGAAGCGGTGGCGCGCGCACTGATGCGGCTGGCGCGCCGCGACAGCACGCAGGCGCAAACGTACTGGGACACGTTGTCGAAACGCTTCGCGTTCGATCAGAAACAGCGCAATCGCCTGCTCGGCACGCTGGCGCTGTACAACGCGGTGGATGCCGGCCCGGATGCGATCACGCGGCTCGCGGACTTGCCGGCCGCGGCGCAAACGGACGCGACCCGCGAATGGCGGGTGCGCGCAGCGGTGGCTCAGGGCGACTGGAAAGCCGCCGCGGCCGCGATCGAGGCGCTGACGCCCGATCAAATGCAGCGCGACGAATGGCGTTACTGGCGGGCGCGCATCGCGCAGAAGCTCGGGCGGTCCGCCGCCGCGCTGGACGAGTACACCCTGCTGGCGCAGCAGGCGACGTTCTACGGATTCCTCGCGGCCGACCGCGCCAACCTCGATTATTCGATCTGCCCCGAAACGGTCGCGATCGATCCGGTCGTCGATCGGCAACTCGAAGCGGTGCCGGGGCTGGCGCGCGCGTTCGAGTTCTTCGCGCTGGACATGCTGCGCCCGGCGCGACGCGAGTGGAACCGTGCATTCCCCGGCTTGACGCCCGACCAGCAAAAGCAGGCCGCTGCGCTGGCATCGCGCAAGGGCTGGTACGACCGCGCGGTGTTCGCGTTCGGGAAATCCGGCGACGTGCAGTATTACGCGCTGCGTTTTCCGCTGGCCGACAAGGATCGCGTGGTCAGCTCCGCGCAGCGTGCGGGCATCGATCCGGCCTGGGCGTTCGCGATCATCCGCGCCGAAACCGCGTGGCAACCCGACGCGCAATCGGGCGCCGATGCGCGCGGCCTGATGCAGTTGCTGCCCGGCACCGCGAAGCTGGTCGCGCGCCGCAGCGACCTGCCCTACGACGGGCCGGCAAGCCTCTACGATCCGGCGATCAACATTCCGCTGGGTACGCAGTACCTCGCCAACCTGGCGATGCGCTTCAACGGCAGTCCATGGCTGGCGTCGGCCGCGTACAACGCCGGGCCGAACAACGCGCAGCGCTGGGTGGACGCGCGCGGCAACCTCGATCCGGAAGTGTTCATCCTCACTATCCCGTTCAACGAAACGCGCGACTACGTGACGCGCGTGATGTCGTTCGCGACGATCTACGGCTGGCGGCTCGAGAGCGATCCGGTGCCGGTCTCCTCGCGCCTGCCCGCGATCGGCACGCCGTATGATCCATCGGCCGATCCCGTGCGCAAACAAGTGGTGTGCCGCGCGCCCGCACCCGCGGTGCCGGCCACCGCGCCGACTTCCCCCGCCCCCGCAGGGAGTGCTTCGCCATGAATCCGAAACATTACGCGGTCCTCGGCGGTACCGGCTTCATCGGCCGCCACCTGCTTGCAGCGCTGGCCGATACCGGATGCAAGGTCACCGTGCTCAGCCGCAACCGCGAACTCGGGCGCGCGATCAGCGTGCTGCCGTACGTGCACACCGTCAGCACCGACGTCTACGATCGCAGGGCGCTGGAGAAGCAACTAGCCGGCCATGACGCCGTCGTCAACCTGGTCGGCATCCTCAACGAGTCCGGCCGCGACACGTTCACGCACGCGCACGTGGACCTCACCGCGACGCTGATCGCGGCCTGCCGGCAAGTGGGCATTCGCCGCATCCACCAGATGAGTTCGCTGAATGCCGGCGAGCGCGCATCGAAATACCTGAAGACGCGCGGCGAAGCCGAAGCGCAGGTGCGCAATTCCGGGATGGACTGGACGATCTTCCGGCCCAGCGTCGTCTACGGCAATCACGACAGCCTGATATTCCGCTTCCTCAAGCTGCTGCGGTTGGGTCCGGTGCTGCCACTGGCGCAGCCGCACGCGAAGTTCGCGCCCACCTACGTGGGCGACGTCGCCCAGGCAATCAAGCGGTGCCTGACCGGCCGCGGCTGCACCGGCAAGATTTTCGAACTGTACGGACCCGACACGTTCGAGCTCGCGCAGATGGTGCGGATGATCGCCGAGGCCGCGGGCCTGCGCCGCGCCGTACTGCCGCTGCCGGGCGGACTGGGATGGATGCAGGCGGTTGCGGCCGAACTGATTCCGGGAAAGCCCTTTTCGCGCGACAACTTCAATTCGCTGAAGCTGGACTCGGTCGGCACCCGCGATGGCTTCGCCGAACTCGGCATCACGCCGCGCCGGTTCGAAGCGATGCTGCCGGTGGCGCTGGGCGCCTGGTCGCGCGAACGCCGCTTCGAGCAGGCGCGCCTGACGCAAGGCTGACATGGTGCCCGGGCGCGAACACCGCGTGTATCTGGTCGGCGGCGCGGTGCGCGACGAGCTGCTCGGCCGTGCGCATTTCGATCGCGATTACGTGGTGGTCGGCGCGGCGCCCGAAGACATGCTGGCCGAAGGCTATCGTGCGGTGGGCAAGGACTTCCCGGTTTTCCTGCATCCCGCAACGGGCGAGGAATACGCGCTGGCGCGCACCGAGCGCAAAACCGGTCCAGGTTATCACGGCTTCGCGTTCCACGCCGCGCCCGACGTGACGCTGGAGCAGGATCTCGCGCGCCGCGACCTCACCATCAATGCAATGGCGCGCGACGAATCGGGCGCACTGGTCGATCCGTACCATGGCGCGGACGATCTTCGCGACAAGACCTTGCGGCACGTCTCGCCCGCGTTCGCGGAAGATCCGGTGCGCATCCTGCGCGTGGCGCGCTTCCTCGCGCGCTATGCACCGCTCGGCTTCCGGATCGCCGATGAAACCCTGGCGCTGATGCGCGCGATGGTCGAAGCCGGCGAAGCCGCGCACCTGGTGCCCGAACGCGTATGGGCGGAAACCCGCAAGGCGCTCGGCGAACCCGAGCCTTCCGCGTTCGTGCGCGCGCTGCGCGAATGCGGCGCGCTGGCGCTGCTGTTTCCGGAAATCGACGCGCTGTACGGCGTGCCGCAGCCGCCGCAGCACCATCCGGAAGTCGATTGCGGCGCACACCTGGAACTGGTCCTCGACCAATGCGCGAAACTCGCGCCGGGCGACGACCTCGCGGGCTTCTGCGCGCTCACCCACGATCTCGGCAAGGCGCTGACGCCCACTGACGTGCTGCCGCGCCACATCGCGCACGAGCACCGCGGACTGAAACCGCTGGCCGCGTTGTGCGAACGCCTGAAGGTGCCCGCCGAATACGCGCAACTCGCCGCGCTCACCTGTCGCCATCATCTCGATTCGCACCGCGCGCTGGAACTGAAACCCGCCACGGTGCTGATGCTGCTGGAAGCGTTCGATGCGTTCCGGCGTCCCGAACGCCTGGAGCCGTTCCTGATCACCTGCACCGCCGACAAGCGCGGGCGGCTGCAGCACGAACACGATCCGTACCCCCAGGCCAATTTCCTGCGCGCCGCACGCGACGCCGCGCGCGCGGTGACTGCGCAACCCTTCCTGGAGCAGGGACTCACCGGCACCGCGATCGGCGAAGCGATCCGGCGTGCGCGCATCGAGGCCATTGCGGCCATCGACCGCACGGCACTTCAGGCAGACGGATAACGCTGCCGCAGGAACGCATGGAACGCGCGCAGCGACTGCGCGTCGCCGCCGCGCGGGCGGCCCGGCCGGTCGGCATCGTTCCACGCGTACACGTCGACGTGCAGCCACGGCACCGTGGCCGGCACGAAGTGCTGCAGGTACAGCGCGGCGGTGATCGCGCCGGCGTGGCGCGAGGCACCGGTGTTGCAGGTATCGGCAAACGCCGACACCAGCATCGCGCGATAGGGCTGCCACAGCGGCAATCGCCACACCGGATCGTGTTGCATGCGCGCCGCATCGAGCAGCGCATCGGCGACGTCGTCGCGATTGGCGAACACGGCCGGCAGGTCGGGGCCCAATGCCACGCGCGCGGCACCGGTCAGCGTCGCGAAATCGATCAGCAGGTCGGGCTTGCGCTCGACCGCCAGCGCCAGCGCGTCGCACAGGATCAGGCGGCCCTCGGCATCGGTGTTGTCCACTTCCACCGTGACGCCGGCCCGGGTGTGGATGATGTCGCCGGGGCGCATCGCGTCGCCCGCCACCGCGTTGTCCACGGTCGGGATCACCAGCAACAGGCGCACCGGCAGGTTGGAGGCCATCACGAGGTGCGCCAGCGACAGCGCGTGCGCGGCGCCGCCCATGTCCTTCTTCATCCAGCGCATGCCATCGCCGGTCTTGAGGTTCAAGCCGCCAGTGTCGAAGCACACGCCCTTGCCGACCAGCGCCAGCAGCGGATGCTTCGGATCGCCCCAGGTCAGTTCGATCACGCGTGGCGCCCGCGAACTGGCGCGGCCCACCGCGTGCACGGTCGGGAAGCCGGCTTCAAGCAAGCCGTCGCCGCTCCATTCGCGGCATTTCGCGCCGAAACGCTCGGCGACTTCGCGGACCGCACCACATACTTCGGCGGGGCCCATGTCCTGCGCGGGTGTGTTGACCAGGTCGCGCACGCGCGCAACGGCTTCCACCGTCGGCGCCACTTCGTCCAGCACGGCGCGCGGCAGCACCAGCCGCGCGGGTTCGGCATGCGGTTCGCGATAACGCGCGAAGCGGTAACTGCCGAACGCCCAACCGAGCGCGGCATCGTGCGGCGACAACGCATCGCCATCGAGGCGATAGTCGCCGGCAGGCAACCGGTAGGGAAATGCGCCCAGCGCGAGTGGCGGCGATGCGGGATCGAAGCCGCACGCCACGCGGGCGGTCGCGCCTTGCGCGTCCGGCAGCAGGCAGAACGCGCCGGGCTGCCCGGCGAATCCGTTGGCTTCCGCCCAGCGTTGCTGCCGCGCGCCCAGCGTTTTCGCGTAACCCGTCCAGTCCGCGCGCGTGACCGGCGTCAGCGGCAGCGCGCGGCGCCCGCGCCGGTCGGCGCTCAGGCCCAGCATGCGGCGCACCTGCGCAAGCTGCCGGATCGCGTCATGCGGAAACCCGGATCAGCATGCCGTGGCGCTCGCCGCGCAGCCCGCGGTACCCGCACTCGCATGCGAAGGCGCAAGCTTCAGCTCCTGCCCGACCTTCAGCATGTCGCCGTGCAGGCCGTTCCACTTGCGCAGGTCCGCGACGCTCACCGAATGCGCGCGCGCGATCTTGGAAAGCGTGTCGCCGCTGACGACCGTGTAATCCGCGGCTCGCGAGGACGCGTTCGCATCCGGCGTCGCCGCCGGCGACGGATCGACGCCCGCGGCCTGGCTCAACGCGGCGCGTTGCGCATCGGCCACGGCCACCTGCTTGGCGGCGGCCTGCTGCAGGGCCGCGGCCCGTGCGATTTCCTGCGGATTGCCGGCCAGCCGCGCGAACTCGTTGCCGGGCGCGTACTCGGGCGGCAGCCCTTCCGTGATCATGCGCGCGCCGATGGTGTTGATGCGGTCCATCTCGGTCTTCGCGTTCAGCACGGTCGCCTGCGCATAGGGCAACAAGTCGTGGCTGCGCAGGATGTCATTCGATTTTTCGCCGCCGAGGAACGTCATGAATTTCTGGATCGTGGCGATCTTCGGGCTGTCTGCCTTGTAGGCCAGGTAGATCGTCAGCGGCAGCGGATAGGTCGCGTTTTCCAGCGTGGCGATGCTGGGCATCACGCCTTCGATCGGGATGATCTTGATGTCCTTCTGGCGGCGCGCATGCACCATCGTCGAGAGCGCCAGCGCCTTGCCGTCCAGCGACACTTCCTGCTGCAACGAATCGATGTTGATGAACAGGCGTGGCACCGCGACCGGGTAGTCGCCATTCCCGAAAATCAGCCGACGAAAACTGAACTGCACGCCGTCCAGCGGCGAGGCGATGCCGTCGAGATCGATCGGTTCGTCGCGGCCGCCGACTTCCGACCAGTTCCGGATCTTGCCGTAGTAGATGTCGTGCAACTGCTTCAGCGTGAGGTTGTTCACCGGATTCGACACGTTGGTGATCATCACCAGCGCATCCCACGCCACCGGCGTGAAGGTGAGGCCGGCTTCCTGCGCGCGCTTGGGATAGCCGGGCCGCGCGCTGGCGGCGAGATCGACCGAACCGGCCAGCGCGCGGTCGATCCCGTCGATGGTATTGAAGGGCTGCACGTCGAGGTGGCCGTCACCCGTTTCGGCGAACGCCGTGGCGACGGCATCGACCAGCCCCGCGGTACTGACCTGGTCACCACGCACGACCAGCGCGGGGCCGGATGACTTGTGGTGGCGGCTGTGTTTGGCGGGCGCCGCCGTGGCGGCGAAGGCGAAGACCAGCGAGAACGAAGCGGCGAGCAGGCTCAGCGAACGTACGGACATGAACGAAATACCACCTGGCAATGCGAGGGAAAGGCCGCACGATTATGGCGGAATCATTCGCGCTTGCGACAATGCCGTTCAGTTTTTCCGGCTGCGTTTGACAACGCCGCTCACAATCTTGCGAAGGCAGTGGGCAAAAGGCAACACGACAACGCGAGCATGCATCCACGCAGCGTGCGCCCCGCCGCGTCGGTGTGGGATGCCGCAGGCATTTCACGAAAGCCCGACTCACCCGCCGAGTTGTATCTGGAGAAGTTGCCCGTCGCGCACCAGCGACAGCAGCAGCACACGCGGATGGAGCGAAAACACGCGGCGCAGTTGCGCAAGGTTCGGCGTCGCGACGTTGTTGACGCCGACCACGACGTCGCCGCTGGCCAGTCCGTTGCGTGCGGCGCGGCTGCCCGACGCGACGTTCGCGACGGTCACGCCTTCCACGCCATCGTCGGAGGGCGCGTCGGTGAAACTGGCGCCTGCAAGCCGCGGATCCAGTGACGCACCATCGGCCTGGTTGCTGACCGCGGTCAGCTTCGCGTTGATCCTGAGTTGCTTGCCGCTGCGATCGACGCCCAGCGCAAGCGTGCTGCCGACCGTCGCGAGGCCCTGCGCGTTGCGCAGGTCCTGCGCATCGGTGACGGGCTTGCCGTTGACGCGGGTGACGAGATCGCCCGGTTTCAACCCTGCCTTGGCGGCCGGCGAATCCGGCAGCACGTTGGTGATCAGCGCGCCGCTGGAGGCCTTGATGCCGAGCGCGGCGGCCACGCGCGGCGACAGGTCCTGCGCGTCCACGCCCAGCGTGCCGCGCTCCACCTTGCCGTGCGCGATCAGTTGTTTCATCACTTCGGATGCCAGATCCGACGGAATCGCAAAACCCAGCCCCGCGCTGGCGCCGGAAGGCGAATAGATCATCGAGTTGATGCCGACCAGTTCGCCGGCGAGATTCACCAGCGCGCCACCGGAGTTGCCGGGATTGATCGAGGCATCGGTCTGGATGTAGTTCTGCACGCCGTTCTGGCGCAGGTCCTGGCGCTGCAGGCCGGACACGATGCCCGAGGTCGCCGACTGGCCGAGGCCGAACGGATCGCCGATCGCCACCACGAAATCGCCCACCCGCAACTTGGTGGAATCGGCCATCGGCAGCGCGACCAGGTTCGGCGCGCGGATCTGGATCACCGCGAGATCGGTGGTCGAATCGGCGCCGACCACCTTGGCCTTGTACGACTTGCCGTCGGTAAGCGTGACCTTGACGTCGTCGGCGCCCGCGATCACGTGGTTGTTGGTGAGGATGTAACCGTCCTTCGCGTCGACGATCACGCCCGAGCCCAGCGACTGCTGCACCAGTTCGCGCGAGGGCGGCTCGGCCGGCAGCCCGAAGAACTGGCGCATGATCGGATCGCTGAAGAACGGGTTCACCGCGACCCGTCGGTGGCTGGTCGATGAAATGTTGACCACCGCCGGCGACACCTTGGCCAGCATCGGCGCCAGCGACGGGAGCGCCTGTCCGTTCACCGCCACCGGCAGCGTGCCGGCCGCGGCGGGCAGCGCGCTGGCCAGTGCCAAAACGAGGGCGGCGACGAGGGACGGACGACGGGTGCGCAGGATGGATGGCATGATGGCTCCTTGGGTACTCGAACCCGCCCATTATCGGACAAGCGGCCGGCCCGGTGCCCCGGGTTTTCCGCGCCAGCATGCGGTCCGCACGGAACCCGCAAATTTTTTTGCGTGCGCCCCTTTACAGGCCTGACCGGTCAGCGTAGGGTTGAGTCCCGCTCGTGATCACAACATCTTGTGTCCTGGGCTGTCGCAGGGCCCAAGAGTTTGGCTTCGAGGCAGCTTCGCGTCGGGGGGACAATCAGATGGTGATCGGGTGGTTGAGCGGGGCAAGCCAGGGCGTCGGGAATCGATGCGGTGCGGCCCTCTCGGTGAAATTGGACCCTTGAAGCGCGGCGCCTGACGGCGCGGCGGCGAGGGATTTTCGTCGGCATCCGGGCATCCAACAAGAACCCGGAAGACACGGAGGCAAATGACAAGATGGGTACGGCGCGGGCACAACAGATAGCGCGGGCGGTCACGGAGGTTCCCCTGCAACCGGCATCACTGGACATCTGGGACAAGAAATACCGCCTGAAGACCAAGCAGGGCGAACCGGTCGACGCGACCGTGGACGACACCTGGTCGCGGGTCGCGCGCGCACTGGCCGACGTCGAGACCACGGCGGAATTGCGCGAGCACTGGCACGACCGCTTCCTGTGGGCGCTGCGCCACGGCGCGATCCCGGCCGGACGCATCACCTCCAACGCCGGCGCGCGCGAACACAAGCCGGCCACCTCCACGATCAACTGCACCGCGTCGGGCACCGTCACCGACTCGATGGACGACATCCTCGAGAAGGTCCACGAGGCCGGACTCACCTTGAAAGCCGGCTGCGGCATCGG
>Ga0209178_1000249_pt1 | contig 14769 bp, 9 predicted proteins | sample GAAS200_FD_187521 | JGI IMG/M metagenome (GOLD analysis project Ga0209178, IMG submission 187521) | Agricultural soil microbial communities from Georgia to study Nitrogen management - GA AS200 (SPAdes) (version 2) | ecosystem: Environmental > Terrestrial > Soil > Agricultural land | place: USA... | reverse complement strand
GATGGCCCTCGCCGGTGCCGGGTACTGGTCTCTGGTCGGCGGGCCGATCGTCGGGACCGTGACCAGCACCGCGCTGTGCTTCTGGTGGAGACCCCACCGCCTCGCCCTGCCCAGGGACCTCGAGGCATTGCGGCCCGCCTTGCGCATGGGCTGGCATCTCCTGGTCTCGGGAATCGCCTGGTACGCCTACTCGAACGCCGATTTCACCGTGGTCGGCCGGGTGCTCGGGACCTCGGCGCTGGGCGCGTACACCCTGGCGTGGACCATCGCCTCGGTCCCGGTGGACCGGATCTCCTCGCTGGTGGGCCGGGTCACCCCGGCCTTTTTCGCGGCCGTGCAGACCGATCCGCCAAGCTTGCGGCGGTATCTGTCGCTGCTCACCGAGGGGCTCGCACTCATCACGCTCCCGCTGTGCCTCGGTCTGTTTCTCACCGCTCGGGACTTCGTCACCGCCTTTCTCGGCGATCGGTGGAACGGCGTGACCGTTCCACTCCAGCTGCTCGCGCTCTATGCGGCCTTACGGTCGGTGCAGCTTCTCGCGCCGCAGGTGCTCATCTCGACTGGCCGGAGCGGGCGGAACATGATGTTCAGCGTCCTCGCCCTGATCATCCTCCCGCCCGTTTTCTACTTCGGGACACGGTGGGGGACGGCCGGGGTGGCGATGGGATGGGTGACGGTCTACCCCGTCCTGGTGGTGTTGTCGTTCCTGCGGTACGCCCTCCGGGCGATCGACATGCGGTGGCGCACGTATGTCGCGGCGCTCATTCCGGCCGGCACCGCGTCGGCGGCCATGATCCTCGCGGTCTGGGCCGCCCGCGCGCTCATGCCGGTCGCGTGGGGCGTGCGGCCCCGCTTCGGGCTCGAGGTGGCGGCAGGAGCGATCGGTTATTGCGCCGTCGCGTGGGTGGTGCACCGCGACCGCATCAGGTCCCTCATCGCCCTGCTCCGGCGCCGGGCGGGGAGTTCAGCCGCGGAGCGACAGCCGCCGGACGGATTCGAGCGCGAAGGGCAAGGGATCCGACCACCGGAACACATCCTCGCGGTCCCCGGGGCGTTGCCGTAGGAACTCCCGAACCGCGTCGAGCTTGCCGCGCTCGTCATTCGGGAGATGCAGCGCGGCCGGGGACTTGGTGAGGCGCAGATACAGCTGGTCGACGTCCCCCCAGAACCAGCGGCCCCTGATCCCCGTCCGGTACCGGGCCACGGGAGAGAAGCGCCGACCGAAGGCGCAGGCCAGGAGCAGGGACGGAAAGTCCACGCCGGCGTCGATGGCGAGCTGGAGCGAGCCCCAGAAGCGGCCGTTGACCTCCATGAAGACGGGTTCGCCGGTCGCATCGTCCTGCTTGCACTCGACCATCGCGACGCCGCGCCAGTCGAGCTGGTCGAGCAGCCGCTTCGCGGCGGCGCCGAGGACGGGGTCGACGGGAACACTTTCCCGGTAGACGCTGACGCCGCCGGCGGGGGGCTTTTCACGAATCCGCCGGTGCGCGAACTCAGCCAGGTACTCGCCGTTCCACCGGAGCAGGAAGATGCCTTCCCCCGCTCCCTGCACCCGCTTCTGCGCGAGCACGGGAAACGCCGCGGGCGGAATCCTGGCCAGTGCGGCCCCGAGATCCTCCGGCTTCTCGACGAACGCAACCGTAGTCTTCGTCCGCTTCCCCCACACCGAGAGCTGCTCCGCCGTGACCACGGATTTCCGGGGCTTCAGCACGAGGGGGAACCACTCGGGCGGGATGCCCCGCGCGTCGCGGTTCTTGAGCACCACGGTCGGGGGCACCGCGAGGCCGGCCGCTCTGGCCCGCTCGAGCATCAACCCCTTGTCGCAGACGGTGCGGTAGGCGAGCAGGGGCGGGGTCGGCAGGCAGATGTCGGACGGCAGGGCATCCGTGTTCTCGAGGATCGCCTCACAGGACTCATCGGAGATCGGGAGCAGGACTTCCGCGTCGAGCCGCCGGGCAAGACTGCCGACTTCCCAGGCGTAGTCGATGGGGCGCTGCAGGGGATTCCAGCGGATGTGGTGACCGTGGACCCCGCGCGAGACACTGGTCAGACTCAGGTAGTGCGAGGACGTGGTGTGCACCTCGTACCCCGCACCGGCCAGGGAGCGTGCGACGGCCAGGGCTACGCGGTCGTCGCCATCGGTGAGGAGCACGCGCGCACCACGGCGTCGCGTGACGATGATCGGCGATGCACCCCAGGGGCGCGCCCGCGAGGCGGCTGCGGCGTCGACGCGTCGCCGGGCAGCTTCTGTGCGAATCGTGGTCATTGGCTTTGCCTTTGCGTTGGTGCTTCGTTATGACGCCAACTCAACGCAAAACCCCTGCCAGTTCAGCCCCCGCCCCCGTCCCCGTCCCCGCCCTCGCTCCGCTCCGCGTCGCCATCGTCGGCGCCGGGCGGATGGCGCGCGCGCACGTCGCGGCCCTGGGTCGAGTCACCGGATCCGTCATCGCGGGTGTGTACGACACCAACCATGCGGCTGCCGTCGCACTCGGCGCCGTCGCAAGGGCACCGGCCTTCGTCAATCTCGATGACCTGCTGACCCACGTTCGTCCACAGGTCGTGCACATCTGCACACCTGCAGGAACCCACTTTGCGCCCGCTGCGGCGGCGCTACGGGCCGGTGCGCACGTCTACGTGGAGAAGCCGTTCGTCGAGACCAGCACCCAGGCCCGTACGCTCCTCACACTCGCGCGGGAGCTGGATCGCGAGGTCTGTGTCGGTCACCAGGTGGCACGCGACCCGGCGTTCACCGCCCTCCTGGACCGGGGCGGCGAGCTGGCGCCGCTCGTTCGCGTCGACTCGGATTTCACGTTTCGTCCCGTTGGCGTGCGCGACGGACAGGTGGGCCCGGCGGCGCTCTCCGCGCACCTGCTCGACATCGTCCCGCATCCACTCGCCACGCTTCTGGTGGCGCTCGAAACGCTGGCCCCCGATGCGGGACCCGCGGTGCTCGAGGCAGTCTGCCCCGGCGCGGCGGACCTGCACGCCGTGGTTCGCGTGGGATCGGTTCGGGGACGTCTCGCGGTCAGTCTCCGCGCCCGCCCCATCGTCTCGACGCTGACGCTCGCCGGTGGGGGCGGATCCCTCACCGCGGACTTCATCCGCGGAACGATCGTGGGCGCAGGGAATTCCGGCACTGAGCCGCTCGAGAAGCTCGGCAACCCGATCGTCGAGGCGTGGCAGCTCGGCACCCGTTCCCTGGCCGGTGTGGTCCGCCGGATCACGGGTGGCGTCGACTACCCGGGCCTGGCCGAGCTGATCGGGGAATTCCACCAGGCCGTGGCCCTCCGGAATCCCCCGCCTTTCCCCCCGGAGCATCTCCAGAACGTGACCGATCTGTACGAGGAGCTGGCCGAAGCGGTGCGGGGATCGCTGAAGGCTCCGAGTCCCCGGCAGACGCCGGCTCCACCGTCCTCACCCCGGCCCGTCGCGGTCGTGACGGGCGCGCGCGGGTTTCTCGGGCGGGAAATCACCCGGAGCCTGGTCAAACGGGGGTATCACGTCCGCGGCGTGAGCCGCACCCCCGATCCCGATCATCCGTACGTGCACGAGTGGGTGCGCGCGGACCTCGGCCGGGCCATCGCCCCCGACCTGCTCGCCGGCGCCGAGGTGGTCGTGCATGCCGCGGCGGAAACGGCGGGGGGCTACGAGGACCATCAGAAGAACAGCATCGACGCGACGGCGCACCTGCTCCACGCGATGAAAGAGTGCGGGGTCGGGCGCCTGGTCTACGTGTCCAGCATTTCGGTGGTCAGGCCGCCGCGGCTTCAGGAGCGGCAGCATGAGCGGACGCCCCTGCCCCGCGATGCCCGTTCGTTGGGCGCCTACACGTGGGGGAAGACCGAAGCCGAGCGTCTGGTGAGCCGGGCGATGGCGGCGCGGGAGATCGATGCGAGGATCATACGTCCCGGAGCGCTGGTGGAGTGGCGGAGTGGTGAGCTCCCCGGCCTCCTGGGGCGACGGTTGTTCGGCCGGTGGCACCTGGGGCTGGGACGGCCCGGGCTGCCCCTGCCCGTGTGTGATGTGCGCGCGGCCGGGATGGCGATCGCCTGGAGCGCCGAGCATTTCGACGAGGCTCCCGAGCTCGTGAACCTGTTCGACGAGAAGGTCGGCACCCGCCGAGCGATTCTCGAGAAGTTCCGGGCGTCCGGGTGGCGCGGACGGATGGTGTGGATGCCAATTCCTGTGTTCGCCGGTCTGTTCTCGTTCGCGCGCATGGCAATCGGCATCATCAAGGGCCACCGGCCTGACCGGCTCGACAGCTGGTCGATTCTCAGACCGCGGCGGTTCAGGGGTGCGGTCGCGACCTGGGTCCTGGGGCGGGCGCTGCAGCCGACGGTGCCGCCCCGCCCGACCATCCAGGTCGAACAACCTCGATGACCACGGCCGCGCCTGTTTTCCCCGACCTCTCCCGGCACCCGCTGGGCGTGGTGCGGGGGAACCGGCAGGTGGTGTACGCGCCGGTGGTTCCGGCTCCGCCCTGGAGTCTGGGTCTCGCCAGCGCCGCGCTCTACATCGCGACGGCCGTCGGCCGGGTGCAGGACGTCTTTCCGGTGCTCTCCCCGCTTCACCTGGCGCTTCTCTCGTCGGGGCTCGCCATCGTGTGCGTCGCCCTCGACCCCGGAGCCTTGTCGCGGATCAACGCGGCGCTGGGGATCGGCACGTCGTGGTGCGTCCTCGGCATCCTGATCTGGGCGGTGCTCGGCGTGCCGACCTCCCTGTGGCCGGGGGGCTCGGTGGGGATCCTCCGGACGATCCTGGTGAAGGTCGTGCTGATGTATTTCGTCCTGATCGGCGCCGTGCGACATCCGCGGGACGTCGAGCGCCTGGTGGGGGCGTATGTCGCCTCGGTGATGCTCTACGCGGTGATGGTGCTTATTCGCTTTCGCGGGGACCCGGACGCGATCCGGATTCACGGTCTCTATAACTACGACTCAAATGATTTCGCGACTCTCGTCGCGAGTACCGTGCCGCTCGCCGTGCACCTGATCGTGAAGAAGTCGTCGCTGGTGTCACGACTGGTGATGGCGGGTGGGCTCCTCTCCCTGCTGTTAGCGTTCATCTGGGCCAACTCGCGCGGGGGCTTCCTCGCCCTCATGGCCGCAGCACTGGTCATCCTGCTCGGCTATCGAGCGGTGTCGGCGTCCATGCGCACCGGCATTGCGGCCGTCGCGGTGCTGGTCTTCGCTTTGGCCGCCGGCCCCTCTTTTTGGACCCGGATGGACACCATCGCGAAGCCGAATCAGGACTACAACATGACGTCTTCGGAGGGACGCTGGCAGCTGTGGGAGCGGGGCATCGGGTACATGGAGGCGCGCCCGGTGTTCGGTGTCGGTGTCGGTGGGTTTCCCTCGGCCGAGGGGATGCTGTCGCCCGAGGCGCGGATGGCGAGGGCGCACGGCCGCGGAGAGAAGTGGTCGGAGCCACACAACAGCTTTGTGGAGATTGGCGCTGAGCTCGGCGTGCCGGGGCTGATCTTCTTCGTCGCGATGTTGTGGACCGGCGTCCGAAGCCTGCGCGGCGTCGCCGACCCGGCAATTGCCGTGGCACTGGTGGCGTCCGTCGCGGCGTTCGCGGTGGGCGGTTTCTTTCTGTCCATGGCTTACAAGGAAATGCTGTATACGCTCCTGGCCTTTTGCGTGAGCTTGCGCGCGACGAAGCAGCCGTGGCCTTCGTGACGTCCGGCCTGGCGGCCCTCGGAGTCATTCTGCTCCTGCCGACGCTGTCGGATCTCTGGTCCGTCCTCGGGCTGCGCCGTTCGGCGCCCCGGCGGATTCCGAGCCGGTCACCGCGCCTTCTGGCGATCGTTCCTGCCCACAACGAGGCGTTGTTGATCGAGGCCACGGTGCGGACGCTCCTGACGCAGGACTACCCGCGCGACCGGTGGCGGGTGCTCGTGATCGCCGACAACTGCACGGACGACACCGCACCTCGAGCCCGGGCGGCCGGCGCCGAGTGCCTCGAACGCCATGACCCGGAGCACCGGGGGAAGCCTCATGCCATCGCCTGGGCTATCGAACAGGTCTCCCTGGACGATCTCGATGCCGTCACCATCGTCGACGCCGATGCGATCGTGGCTCCCGATTTCGCGACCGGGTTGGCGGCGGAGGCGCCACTCAACGAGAAGGCAGTGCAGCCGTACAACGACGTCCGCAATCCGGGAGAATCGATGCTCACCCGGATGTCCGCGGTGTTCGCGGCGGCGCGCTTTCGAGGTTCGTTCCTGCTGAAGCAACGGGCCGGCCTGAACATCCCTCTGTCGGCCGGGCTCTGCCTGGGGACTGACCTGCTTCGTCGCTACGGGTGGGACGCCTTCACGCTCTGCGAGGATTGGGAGCTCTACGCGTCGCTCACGGCTCGAGGGGCGCCCGTGACCCTGGCGACCGCGGCGCATCTCTACGCGCAGGAGACGAAATCGCTGCGGCAAAGCAGCCGTCAGCGGCGGCGCTGGATGCTCGGCAAAGCGGCCGTGCTCGCCGCGTGGGGCGGACGAATCATTTTCACGGCGCGTGCCTCGGTCCATCAGAAGCTCGACGCTCTCGGAGAGCTCACCAGCCCCGGCCCTGCGCTGCACCTGGGTCTGGTTGCCGCCGGGTGGCTGGCTGCCGGGCTCACCGGGACGTTGACCAGCCCCTGGCTCTTCGTCCTCAGCGCCTCGCTGCTTCGGCCAGCCGCCTACGCGACGCTGGGGATCGCCACCGATCCGAGGCCGGCGGCCGCGGCGCGCGCGTTCGTGTTCCTTCCGGCCTATGCTCTCTGGCGATTGGGGAGTGCTGTGGGATCGATCTTCACGCTGGCTCACCGGGAGTGGGAGCGGACGGAGCGTCACGCCGAGCCTTAGGCCCGACGTGACGCAAGGGACCGCCACTCACTTTTTCGCGACTTGGTCGTGCGGAGCGCTAGTGGATGCGCCGCCAGAGAACCGCGTGGGTACCGGCGAACCCGACCACATCGCCGCCCCTGTTGATGGCGTTGCCCTTGCTGGAGAAGAATGGGCCGCCAATCGTCCCGAGGTCCCAACTGGCTCCGTGATCGAGTACCAGCGCTCTCGGGATCAGGAGGCCACCAAGCTCCTCGTACCCGGTGACGACGCCCTGGCTGTTCATGGCGGTCGCGTTCTGATAGTCCTGAAGCGCCGGGTTCGCGGGGACCAGCACTCCACGGTCCCACAGAACGGGGTGCGCACGGTCAAAGTTCAGGTCCAGGTCGTTCGCCGCCACCTGCCCCGCGTCGTTGATGGCCGCCGCCACTCCCATCGAGTCGCTGGGAAGTCCGGTGCTGTCATGCGGAAGTACCGGAATGACGGTCAGCTGCGCGCCGTCCCACACCCAGGCCCGCTCCAAGAGGTTGAAGACGTTCCTCCCGTCGAAGAAGGTACCGGCAACCCACCCCCGATGGTTGATGCCGGCGACCAGGAGCATCCCGGCGCCCTCAGGGGGCGCGATGTCCTGCATGCCGGCGGGAGTCCACACGAACGCGTCGGTGCGTGAGCCGGTGCTCGACAGACCAGCGACGGCGCCGAGGTCGCTGAGGCCGAATGCCTGACTGGTAGGCCCGCCGAGCGTGCCGAGGTCCAGCGTCACGCCACGGCTCCAGAATTGGGCGTGGCCGCCCATGGTCCATGCGAGCTCCGCCTGATCATTCAGAAAGACTGCCGTCCCGTCTACCGGTCCGAGGTCCTGCATGGAACCATGTTGCCAGAGGAACACGTGAGAGGTGCCGTCGGTCGTCTGACTCACACCCGCCACGTCCCCGTGGCGATTGACCCGCAAGGCCGAGCTGGTCTTTCCACCCAGGGTGCCGAGATCCGTCATGACACCCTTCTGCCACAGGAATGCATGACTCACGCCTGACGAGTCGTGACTGGCACCAACGATCACTCCCTGATCATTGACGTCGTTCGCTGTTGCGACTCCGCCGCCGAGGTTGCCGAGATCGATCATCTGGTAGGGGCCCTGGGGAGGGATGATCGTGTCCTGAACGTCCGAAGCCATATGGCGCGGGGCGGCAGGCTGGGCGGGAGCGACGAGCCCGCTGTCGTCTCGACACGAGACTGACAGGGTGACCAGGGCGAGAACAAGCGCTGCAGGCAATACACGATGCATGTGCGATCTCCGGTTAAGGAACGCCCGGAGACTTGGGCACTTTGTGTGCCGACGGCGGTCGAGGCGCCCCGGCGGGCAAGGCGACGCGGCGGGTACACATTGTGTGCGGGCGTCTGAAGCCCGCAGAAAACAAACGGTGCCGGTTCGGAACACTCCGAACCGGCACCGCCCTCACTTCAATTGACGCTCAAGTGCGTGTGGTCGAACCAGTAGTAGTCGGTTTCTCGCTTCGTGTCCGGCCAGTTCCCGCCCCAGACGGGATTCAACTGGTATTCGATCAGGGGCCCCGCCGGCACCGGGTCGTCACTCCAGTCACCCTGCAGCCGGCCATCGAGCCACCACTGGATGTGCCCCGTGGTGCCGCTGTAGTCCACCAGCCACTCAATCCGATGCCAGACCCCGAGGGTCACGTTATCGGCGTTGACGTTCGGCGTGAGCCACCGGTCCAGCGATTTTCCGGTGAACTGGGGGAAGACGCGGAGTTGGTAGGGACCGCCGGGTGAACCGTACATCACGAGCATGATGCTGCCGTTACCGCTCGTAGATTGGATGTATTCGATCTTGTTGACGTTTGACGAATCACCCTGCCATGGGTCACTCGGTTTCCACCACAGCCCCACGAAGACTCGATTGGTCGCCGCGAAATCGTAGATGGCTTCCCCCGGCCCCGTGCCGTCGACAAACCCGGTCGGATACTCGAACTGGGCGACGTTACTGGGAGACAAGGGGGCCGTGGCATCCTGGGCAATGGTGACGTTGCCGGCGCCGTTATTCGCGACACTCCATCCGTTTTCCGCGAGGGCGTTCCAGGGCTCGTCGCTGAGCACGGTGTACCCGACCGGCTCGTTGGGCCAGGCCGGCGCGGCTCCCGTGTTCTCGCTGACGTGCAGGTGGTCGAACCAGAAGTAGTCCTGCTCGCTCTTGGTGTCCGTGCCGTCCCACGCCGGTCTGAATTGAAACTGTTCGAACCCTGCGTCGTCCGGCATGTTCTGGTTCTCGTAGTCTCCCTGGAGCACGCCGTCCAACCACCACTTGATCACGCCGTCACCCGACGTTGAGGTGGTACTGTATTTGAGGTACCACTCGATCCGGTGCCACTGGCCCAGCGTGACGTTCGTGTTGTTCACGTTGGGCTGCAGGCCGGCCACACTCATGCCCGCGAACTGAGTGATGACGTCGATCGCGTAAGTCGGAGCGGCGTCAACCTCGTGCAAGTCGATGACGGCGTCACTGTTGGGGCTCGCCGTGGTAATGGTGATGAACTCGTTCGTCGCCGCGTTGTTGTCCTGCCAGGGGTTACTCGCCTTCCACCAAAACCCGACGTATGCCTCCTTGGAATGGCTCGGAGGATCCAGGTACATGGCTGCCGGTGGACTGCCTCCCTGGAATCCCACCGGATACGACCACTGCCCGACGTTGGGAGGAGAGAGCGGCGCCTCGGCATCGTTGGTCAGCTGGGTCGCGTACCCGTTGGGATTGTTGATTCCCCAGCCCCCGCTCAGCGATCCGCTCGGCGATGGCAGGGGGTCGTCGAAGGCGTAGTCACTGATGACGGTCAGCGTGGGGGGTTCGTTCGGCCAGTCGGTGGAGAGGGAGGCCCGATGATTCCTGGGCGCGTAGGGAGAGCTGCTTGGCTCCGCGCAGGCCACGAAGAGCAGCACGGCCGCTGCGGCGGCCAGTCTGGCGTCATTCCGTTGCATGGTACACTCGCATCAAGAGGACGACGCGACGTTGCGCACTTTGTGTGCCCGCCCTTTGCCCATAGGCGTCGGCGTAGTGCGCGGTCGGGTGTCGCGGCCGCAACGCGCTCGCGCGCGTCACCTGCCGCACCGCATCCAGCGAGTTCAGCCGGGCCTCGTGCGGTCGGATCGCCAGGGGGAGCAAAGACAAACGGTGCCGGTTCGGGACGCTCCGAACCGGCACCGTCACTTGCAGGACTGCGCTGTCTACCGGTGGCTGATGTGCGCCTGGTCGAACCAGTAGTAGTCGGTCTCCGACTTGGTGTCGTTCACCCCGCCCCAGGTCGGCGAGAGCTTCCACTCGTAGAACCCGGCGTCATCAGGCGTCTGAATATTGGCGTAGCTGCCCTGCAGTACTCCATCCAACCACCATTTCACGACGCCATCACCCGACGTCGCCGTCGTCGCGTACTTGATGTACCACTCGATTTTGTGCCACTGCCCGAGTGCGACGGCCGTGGCATTCACGTTGGGCTGGAAGCGGATCGAGCCCGACGGGAACTCCGTCACCACGTGGAGATGGTAAGGCGCCGGTCCGTACATCTGGATGTCGATGCTGTTCGCGCTCGACGACGTATACCAGAACAGGATCTTGTTCACGTTCGACGAGTGGTTCTGCCACGGGCTGCTCGGCTTCCACCAGAACCCGGTGTACACTTCCTTCGAGGCCGGATGGTCGTAGTACATCGTGGCCGGGGCGCTGCCGCCCGCAAAGCCAGCGGGATACTTGATCTGGAACACGTTGGGCGCCGAGGCCGGAGCGTTCGCATCCAGCCCGATGGTCCCGTTGCCGGCATCGTTCCAGATCGTGGTCCATCCATTCAGGTTCAACGCGTCAAAGCCCCAGTCGGCGATGGTGGTAAATCCGGCAGGTTCGTTCGCCCAACCACCGGACGGAGGAGGCTGCGTCGCCGCGACCGTCAACGTCGCCGTCGCGTGCAGCGATCCGTCCGTCGCTGTGATCGTGGTCGTCCCTGTGGCCAGCGCGGTCACGATGCCCGTGAGGTTCCCGATGGTACCCACAAGCAGGTTACTGCTGGAGAAACTGACCGTCTCGCCGGTCAGTACGTTGCCGCCGGCGTCCTTGACGCTCGCCGTAAACAGCTGGGTCCCGCCGACCTGCAGGCTGGCGGAGGACGGCGTGATGGTGATCGTCGCCGGCGCGCCGGGCGTCGAACCCCCGGTCACCGTGACGGCCGCCGTGCCGCTCTTGCCGCCGCACGCCGCGGTGATGGTCGCGGAACCCGCGCCCATGGCTTTCGCCATGCCGGTGGAGTCGATCGTCACGATCGAGTTGCTCGAGCTCGACCAGCTCACCTTCTGACCGCTGAGCGGCGCACCCGAGGGATCGGTGACGGCGGCCGTAAACTGACCCGTCTGGCCGATGGAGCCCGAAATGGCGGTCGGCGACACGACGACCGCGCCCACGACCATCTGCGCGACGGTGGCGGCGGTTGCAACGTTGGACAACGCTCCGAAAACCGCGTTCTGGTTCAAGGTCCCCCGGAAGGCGACGATCTGGAACTGATAGGACGTGCCCGCGGTGAGTCCACCCACCGTGCAGGTCCGCTTGTTCCCTACCGACGTACCGGCAAGGGGTGTGCCGCAGGTGCCCGAGACGGCAGGCGCGGCGGTCCCCCACGTGATGGTGCCGGGTGCGAGACGGATTTCGTATGACGCCGGAGCGCCAGTCCCGTCACTCACTTCGGTAAAGCTCAGGCTCAGGGACGAGTCCGTTGCGGCGGACGTGGTGAGGTCCGACACGGTACCCGGTGCCGTGGCCGTCGGCCCGCTCGACACGGTGATCGAGGCCGTGCCTCTGGCACCGGCGCTCGAGGCGGTGATGGTCGCCGAACCGGCGCCGACGCCGGTGGCCACGCCGGAAGCGTTGACCTTCACGACGGCGGTGTCGTTCGACGTCCAGGACACGATCGCGCCCGTCATGACCTGTCCGTACCCGTTCTTGACGACGGCCGTCAGCTGTCCGGTCTGACCAACGGTGCCCGAGAGCGCCGAGGGGGTGACGGTGACGGTGCGGGCGTTGCGCGCGGTGTCCTGCGTGTTGCCGGGAGAGGTGACCGAAGAATCCGTGGAAGAACATGCGGCGATACCGAGGATCGTCAAGAGACCCACGAGTCTGTATCGCGACAAACGATGAGACAGCTTGAACCCGTGCGGCATATACTGTTGCTCCCGTGCTGATGGGTTGTTCGGGGAGCAACAGAAAGCCGCCAGCATTGATCATTGACCCGGCACTCCGGATCCGATCACGCTGGCGGCTCGGCTGACGTAGCGAGGGTCTCGCGTTAGTCCCGTGGCTCTGCGTCACCGCCTTTCGGCGGCTTTGCTCTGAGCAGCGACAGGGCGGCGGCTCTTGAACGCTCACCCCAGGTGTCGTCGCGCGGGAGGTACATTCGACGCCCCGCCTCAACGACGAGGGCGAATGTGGGGAGTGGGTAACTGCTGCGCAATTGCTGCAACGTAAGTTGTTGGGAGGTAATGCGATGACTTTTTCGGTGCCAAAGCGAGGTGCAAAACAGGGCAAAACAAACCACCAGAATCACCAGTTTAGAAAGAAAGTAATCCCTCCCCCTCAAGGCCTGAAAGAAACGCGTCACCACGATCCACTGCCTCGAGAATCTCCGGACGCGAGGATTGCATCAGCATCCACGGACCCTCACGACGACACGTCAGCCCCGAGCGCCCCGCGTGCCGAAGCAAGCCGGCTTCGAGGCGGCCGGTGATGGCGGCAAGCCCTTCGCTCCAAGCGTTCGCGAACAGGTCCTGGAGAACGAGATCGCGGGCTCCCGGGCGGGCGACGAAATGGACGACCCGCCCCATCCGCTCGGCGTCGGCATAGTAGACGTACCATCCCAGAACCTCCACGCCCGCCGTATCCCAGAGCACCGCGCTCCTGATCTCGCCGAGGCCCCGCTTCGTCACCAGCTGATCGAAGATCCACGCCGCCGACCGTGCGTCGTACTCGGGGCGCAGGATGACACTTTGCAATAGCTGCGGCAACTGCTGAGTCAGGAGCTTGGGGGTGAGCGGTCCACGCCGTATCCCCTTGGGTGGCCGCCACCGCGGCCAGACCAGCCGCAGGAGGAACCGCAGCGGCACCCGTACCGGCCGGGGTACGCGCATGAAGGCGAGCGTCCATTGCAGGCTCGGGATCCGCGCCGTTCTTCCCCCCAACCGCTCCCACAACCGGTGGCTGGCGTCGTTCGCGAGATCAGCGAGCGACAGGTCCTGTCCACCGGAGAGAAATTCCTTGAGAAGTTGCAGCCCCGCGACCCCTCGATGATCGGGATGCACCATGAACTGCGTGCCCACGGCGATGCGGATGGGCTCTCCATGAAACGACGCGGGTCGAGGCACCACACCGAGGAACCCCACCGGCCGGCCGTCCTCACCGGCATATACGAGACTGGGAGTCTTCTCGTCCCGCCAGGGATTCTGGAGGAACACCTGCTCGAAGTAAGTGCCCATCTCGGCGTCGGAACGCTGGCTGCGAGTGAACGCCCGGCGTCTCAACGCCACCAGGTCGGGAATGTCCTCGGCGCGGAGTGGGCGAATGTGGCGCACGTTCAGGTTGAGTTGGTCGGCGCGGGCTCGATGCGGGCCGCAACGAACGCCGTGATGCTCCCGAGCGAGCGGAACTGGTCGATCTCCAGATCTTCCATGTCCACCCGCACACCGTACTGGCGCTCGAGCCGGAGCAGCAGGTCGACGAGTCCCACCGAGTCCAGACGCCCCGTCCGGATCAGATCCGTCTCCCGGGAGGGGACGTCGACGTGGAGCGCATCGACCAGCGTCTGGGCCAGCCGTTCTTCGAGGCTGCGATGACCGGTCATCGGACGACGACCTCCTCGTGGGTGAACCGCTCCTTGAGCGCGCGCCGGTCGATCTTGCCGTTGGAGGTCGCGGGGAGTGCCTCCAGCTCGAGCCACCGGGCCGGCAGCATGTAGGCGGGCAGGACCCGCGCCAGCGCCTCCCGCATGCCGGCGGGAGTCGGGTGCTCCCCCGTGACCGGGACGAACGCGCAGCAGATCACCGCATCGAATGCGGCCCCGGGGGCCGCCACCACCGCGCACTCGCGCAGGACGCCGAGCGCATGCAGCGCGGTCTCGATCTCGCCCAGCTCGATGCGGTAGCCGCGGGCCTTCACCTGGTTGTCGGCCCGCCCGCAGAACCGCACCAGGCCGTCCTCTCCCATCACGGCCAGGTCCCCCGTCCGGTAGATCCGATCCTCCGGATTGGACGTGCGGGGCCTGAGGGTGAACGCGGCGTTGGTCTTGTCCCGATCGCGCCAGTAGCCGGGCGAGAGCCCCACCCCCGCGATGTAGAGGTCCCCCTGCTCGCCCGCGGAAACGGGGCGCCGGTGCTCATCCAGCACCAGCAGCTCCTCCCCGCCGCAGGCACGGCCGATGGGAATCACGTCCTCTTCCGAGGCCGGGCATTCCGGCACCGTGTAAAAGCTCGAGGCGATGGTCGCTTCGGTGGGTCCATACAGGTTGGTGAACCGCGCGTGAGGCACCCGCCGCATCCAATGCATGAGCGAAGGCGTGGGGAACACTTCTCCGCACCACAGGAGCCGCTTGAGCGCCGGGAAGTCCCCGTCCCTCACCGCATCGAACTTGGCCATGTAATTGAGCACGGATGGGACGGAGAACCATTGGGTGAGTCCGGCGTCCCGAATCAGGCGGGCCAGCCGGTGCGGCAGGAGGCTCAGCTCCGGCGGAATCATGACCAACTCGGCCCCGGCCGCGAACGTGCCATAGATATCGAAGGTCGAAAGATCAAAATGCAGGGGCGAATGGCCCGAGTTCCGGTCCGATGGCCCGATCCCGAAGTACGTCACCGCCCACCGGACGAAGTGCCACACGTTCGCATGGGTGATCACGACGCCCTTGGGGACCCCGGTC
>Ga0209178_1000247_pt1 | contig 14781 bp, 14 predicted proteins | sample GAAS200_FD_187521 | JGI IMG/M metagenome (GOLD analysis project Ga0209178, IMG submission 187521) | Agricultural soil microbial communities from Georgia to study Nitrogen management - GA AS200 (SPAdes) (version 2) | ecosystem: Environmental > Terrestrial > Soil > Agricultural land | place: USA... | reverse complement strand
CTTCTCGCGGCTCATCTTGTCGGGCACGACAAGGATCAACTTGTAACCCTTCGCCTGCGCGACCAACGCCAAGCCCAACCCGGTATTGCCGGCGGTGCCTTCGACCAGCGTAGCGCCGGGCTTGATCTTCCCCGCCTGCTCGGCACCCTCGATCATCGACAGACCGATGCGATCCTTGATCGAACCGCCGGGATTGGCCGACTCCAGTTTCAGGAACAGTTCGCACGTACCGGTATCCAGCCGGCGCACGCGCAACATCGGCGTGTGACCGATCAGTTCGAGTACGCTGTCGACGATCATGGTGTTTCCCGGTTCACTTTCGCGTGTCGCAACACGCCACCTACGTGGATGCACGCGGGCTGGCCATCATAACGCACCGGCATCAACGAACCGGCCCGCACATGGCGGGCCGGCGAGGATTCTTCGGGGTTGGCAACGCCTCAGGCGTGGCCCATCTGGCTCCACATTCGGGTCAGGCGATCTTTCAGTTGCAGCTTTTCCTTTTTCATGCCGAGCAACTGGTTGTCGTGCATCGGTAATACGCCGAGCTCCGCGTCGTGGACCTTGCTGTCCAGCTCCTGGTGATACTGATAAAGGCGGCGGAACTCGGGATTCGCCTTCATCACGGCGTCTATATGGTCTTTCTGCTGTTGTTCGAACATTGAGCAGCCTCCTCTTGCGTAGCCAGCGCTTGACGGATTGCGGCGCGCGCACGACCACATCCACGCGCCGCGACTGCGGAGCATGGGATTCGAACGAATGCGGGATTCATGCGATGGCGCCTCGGGGCCGGCAGGAGGCCGGCCTCGAGAATGACCCTACTCCAACCAGCGGGGCTTGGCAAACCGATTCGGAAGGCTCCGGACAGATCACAAAATATTCATTCACCACAATGACTTGCGTCGTTCAGGATCAAGTCTTTTGTGTGGCGGTGATGTGCGCGTCTGATGTCTGGACGACGAGCCACTCGGACTGTTTCCGCCCTTGAAATCCGTGTACCTCAAACGAAATCGCGCTACTTCTCCGCGCGAATTTCCACGTTCGCGCCCTTGCCCGCCGCACGCACGGAGCTAATCGACACCGTGGTGGCGCCGGCGGCTTCCAGCGCGGCGCGGACGGATACGGCGCGGCGCCCCGCGAGCACCTTTTCGCTGCTCTTGGAAGCGCGCGGTTCGACCACGATGCGCTGGCTCGCATGGGCACGCGCGAAGTCACCGATGCGGCGGCGCCCGGAAGCGCTCAGGTTGTCGGAGCCGGATTCGAAAGACGCCGACGACAGATGTAGGCGACCGCCCGCAGGGCTGCTTGCGACCGACGCGCCACCGCTGTCACCGCCGCCCTGCAGTGCCTTGGTGGCCGCTTCGGCCAGACGGGCTTCCTTGCGCGCCAAGGTGGCGGCGCGCGCCTGCGCGGCGGCCAGCCGCTTGGCCTGTTCGGCTTCGGCTTGCGCCTGCTGGGCTTGCTGGGTTGCCTCCGCGCCTTGTTGCTGCAACATCTGGGCCTGCTGGACGGCCGCTTCGTATTGCAGCCGCTGACGCGCCAGCTCCGCACGCGCGACGGCCGCATCGGCCTGGCTGGCTTGCAGCATGATTTGGTCGTGTTCCTGCCGAAGCTGGTCGAGCTTGGCACGATCGGCTTCGGCCGTGGCCGAAGCTTGCGCCAGCGCGACGCGCTGCTCGGCCATGAACAACGCGTGGTCGTGCCCGCTGCGACCGGCGTTCTGAAGGTCGTTGATCGCGTTGCGCGCGAGGACCTGCTGGGCCAGCGCGTATTGCCCGAGTTCGGGATCGGCGCTCAATTGTTCGAGCTGCGCCGACAGCCGCGCCACGTCGGGATCTTTCGTGGCCGCGTGGACGGGCGAAACAGCGCCAAGGCCGAATGCCAGCGCGCCAATGAGCGCGACGGTGGTTATCGCATGCCTCATGGGTACACCCCCGGTTGTCCTGAGGTACTGGCCGGCGCGGGTTCGCCGGTGCTGGAACCCGGCGCCGGCTGGTCGAGCTGGATCGCGGGCAGGTCCACCGGCCCGTTGCCGCTGGACGATGCGGCGGGCGGTGCCGTCACGGCTTGCTGGGCGGCGGCGGCCGCGGCCTCGCGGCGTTCGAGGTCGGCCTGCAAACCGGCATTCACTCGGGTCTGCTGGTCGATCTGGCGATCGAGTTTCGCGGCCTCTGCGCGCGCCCGCGCGGTGGCGGCGGCGGCTTCGGCTTCCGCGGCCTTGTCGGCGGCCTTGCCGTTGTCGCCGTTGGCGCTGAACTGCTGCGCCGCGGCCAGTCGGCGTTCGGCCTCGCCCAACGCATCCGGCGCGGTGCTGGCGGCACCGGCACTGCGCGCGGCGCGAATCTCCATCTGCGCGTGATCCATCATCTGGATTGGTGGAGGTGCGGTGGCACAGCCGGCCAGCAGGGACGCCAGAACGGCCAACGCGATCAAGCGGGGGCCATGGATTTTTCGCCGCGTGCGTGTCATAAACAACACTCCGGGATGCATCGACGCATTGTCGGCGTACCATTTCGGCTTTGCAACGCCGCGCGTAGGGCGTGCATGGGGTTTCCTGATCGGGGATCAAAGATGGACATCGGATACTTCCTCAAGCTGATGATGGATCGCGGTGCGTCGGACATGTTCCTGTCGACCGGCACGCCCGTGCACATCAAGATCGAGGGACGGTTGGCGGCGCTCGGCACTTCGCCGCTGCCATCGGGAATGGTGAAGAAAATCGCCTATTCGCTGATGGACGAGGGTTCGGTACCGAAGTTCGAGCGCGAACTCGAATACAACATGGCGCTGGCGGTAAAGGATGTCGGCCGCTTCCGCGTGAACGTGTTCAAGCAGCGTGGCGAAGTCGCGCTGGTGATCCGCGCGATCAAGAGCGACATCCCGTCGATCGAGGAATTGCTGCTGCCGCCGATCTACAAGAAGCTGATCATGGAGCCGCGCGGCCTGATCCTGGTCGTGGGCGCGACCGGGTCCGGCAAATCCACCACGCTGGCGTCGATGATCGACTACCGCAACACCAATTCCGCAGGCCACATCCTCACCATCGAGGATCCGATCGAATTCCTGCACAAGCACAAGAAGTCCATCGTCAACCAGCGCGAAGTCGGCCTCGACACCCACAGTTACCACGAGGCGCTGAAGAACGCGATGCGCGAAGCGCCGGACGTGATCCTGATCGGCGAGATCCGCGATACCGACACGATGGACGCCGCAATCGGGTTTTCCGAAACCGGCCACATCTGCCTGGCGACGCTGCACTCCAATAACGCCGACCAGACCATCGAACGCATCCTCAACTTCTTCCCCGAGGCCGCGCACCGCAACATCCTGATGAACCTCGCACTGAACCTGAAGGCGATCATTTCGCAGCGCCTGGTGGTCGGCAAGGACGGCCGTCGCCGGCCCGCGGTCGAGGTGCTGATCAACACCCCGCACATCCGCGACCTGCTGCGCCGCGGCGAGGTGCACGAAATCAAACTGGCGATGGAACGCAGCCTGGAAGAAGGCATGCAGACCTTCGACCAGTCGCTATTCAAGCTCTACAAGGAAGGCACGATCGATCTGGAAGAGGCGCTGTCGAAGGCCGACTCGCGCGACGGCCTCGCGCTCAAGATACGCCTGGCCGAAGGCGCCACCGGCACCGATTTGCCGCAGGACGATCCCTACGGACTCGGCGTGTCGATGTAACAGGCCGGAAAGCGTCGCCTTGAACCGTTGACCCGGATTCCGCGCCGTCTACAGGCAAAGCTCGCCGCGCATGACGTCCACGACGTCGCCACCCACCCAAACCTGATCCTGATCCATCCGCAGGTGCACGCGGCCGGCGCGTTGCAGCGCGGTGCCCTGGGCCGCGACGTAGGAAGTCGGTGCGAGTCCTTCGCGCATCAGCCACTGCGCCAGGGCCGCGTTGAGACTTCCGGTGACCGGATCTTCGTATCCGCCGGTGCCCACGAACGCACGGACTTCGAACGCCGCGTCGTGATCTCCATCGTGACGGCCCACCACGCCGAGTTTCAGCGGCTTGAGCGCAGCCCAATTCGGCCTGAGTGCAAGCACCCGCTGTGCCGATCGAAGCATCACCGCGCACCAGCCCGGGCCGTTGTCGACCCACTGGTGATGGACGATTTCCGACAACGGCACGTCGAGCGCACCGGCAATTTTCGCCAGCACGCCAGGTTCCAGCGCACCGGTGCGGCGCAACGGTGGTGCAGCAAACTCGAGCCGCGACCCGCCGGTGCGGATGCGCACGATGCCCACGCCGCACTGCTGCGATACGGCACCCGGCATGCGCGGTTTTCCACCCGCAGCCAGCCAGGCATGGCAGGAACCGAGCGTCGGGTGGCCCGCGAACGGAAGTTCACCGACGGGCGTGAAGATTCGAACCAGGTAATCGGCGTCCGGATCGGTCGCGGGCAACAGGAAAGTGGTCTCCGAGAGATGGGTCCAGCGAGCGAACGCGGCCATCCTCGCGTCGCTCAATCCTTCGGCGGCATGCACCACCGCGAGCGGGTTGCCGTCCAACGGAGCGGCCGAAAAGACATTGACCTGGGAAAACCGAAACGTGCTCATGGTCGGGCCCGCATTGGTTTTGGCTCGGTAGGTTGGGCTGATGCCGGCTTCACCGGCGGAAGCCCAACATTACGCGTGCCAAAGCGCTCAAATGCTGCTGCGTGCGAGGTCGGCGGCAACTTCCTTCGCGGCAGCCAGCGTTTCCGCAATGTCATCGCGGGTGTGCGCCGTCGACACGAACAGGTTTTCGTACGCGCCCGGGTGGAACAGCACGCCGCGCGCCAGCATGCCCCGCCACCAGCGATCGAACAGCTTCTGGTCGGCATGGCGCTCGGCGTCGCGGTAGTTGTGGATGGGCTCGCGTGCGAACCACACCTGCATCAGCGGCCCCAGGCCCACGACGGACGCCGGCAATCCGGCATCACGCAACACTGCGTCCAGCCCCAGCCGCAGCTCGTCGGAAAGCGCATCGAGTTTGGCAAACAAGCCGGGCGTCGCCAATTCATCCAGCGCCGCGTTGGCGGCGGCGATCGCGATGCCGTTGGCGGCGTAGGTGCCGGCCATCGAGACGGTGCCGTTGGCGACCAGCGCCATGATGTCCGCGCGGCCACCGCAGGCCGCGACGGGAAAACCGCCACCCAGGCCCTTCGCGAATACCGACAAGTCCGGGGTCACGCCGAAGCGCGCCTGCGCGCCACCCAGTCCCAGCCGGAAACCGGTGATCACTTCGTCGAACAACAGCACGATGCCGTGGCGCGTGGTGAGCTCACGCATCGCTTCCAGATAGCCGGGTTTCGGCAGGATGCAGCCGGTGTTGCACATCACCGGCTCTGTAATTACCGCCGCGATCGAATCGCCTTCGCGCTTGATCGCGTCGGCCAGCGCATCGGCATCGTTCCACGGCAGGATGATCAGGTTCGCTTCTACGCCGCGCGGAAGGCCCGGACCCTGCGGCACCGGCACGGGATGCGCATCGGGGCCGGCCTTGGCGATGTCCGGGTGCTTGCTCCAGTACACCTGGTCGGAAAAGCCGTGGTACATCCCTTCGAAGCGGATGAGCTTGGGCCGGCCGGTGAAGGCGCGCGCAAGACGCGTCGCATACAGCACCGCCTCGGTACCGGTGTTGCACAGCCGCACCTGTTCCACGCACGGCACGGCCGCGATGATCTTTTGCGCCAGCCGCGCCTCGTCCGCGGTCGGCAGCGCGAACACGGTGCCGCGCTGCTCGATGAAATCCACCACCGCCTGCGTGATGCGCGGCGGCCGGTGTCCGAGCAGCATGGGCCCGAGGCCCAGCAGGTAATCGATGTACTGGTTGCCGTTGACGTCGGTGAGCCGCGAACCCTGCCCGCGCTCGACGAACAATGGATACGGTGTCCAGCCCGACCACGTGGCGCGCGCCGTGCTGTTGACACCGCCCGGAATGGGGCCGCAGGCGGCGTCGAACAGCTTCGCGCTACGGGACGTATCGAGACCGTGCGCCAGCGAGGCGGCATCAACGGGGGAAGCCAGCGCGACTGTTGCGGAATCCATGACCGTGCGGATCTCTCAGAGGGCGGGAGCGGTCGCCAGTACGCGCCGCGGCGTATGCAGTTTGCCCGTCAGCAGCGACGGCAACAGGCCGATCGCATCGGCGAAGCCGACGATGGGCGTATGCGGAATCCCGGCGTGGCGGCAGTGTTCGACCAGGCGATGTTTGGCGAACACGTAATCGGCTTCGCCTGCCGCGCAGAAGTCGGATGCGCCGTCACCGATCAGCAACACGCGATGGTGGCGGTTGTGTTCGCGCACCGCGCTGGCGCACTTGCAATGACCACTGCCGACCCGGCAGTGCGGATCGGAGAACGGCGTTTCCAGCTTCCACCGCCGCCGCCCGGTTTGCACCAGCCGGTTCGCAAGGACAGGCAGCCCGTCGAGTTGATGGCGTGACAGGATCGCGCGGATCGCATGGTCGAGTCCGTCGCTCACGACCCGCAGCGTCGCGCCCGCGGCCAGCGCCGCTTCCGCGAACTGCGGGAACGCCGCGTCGATGCGCATCGTCGCAAGGTGTTCGTCGAGCTCTTCGCGTGAAGCCTCCAGCAGCGCAACCTGCCCGGCCATGCACTCGGCCGAGCCGATCTTGCCGGCACGCCAGTCGCGTTCCAGCACTTGCCACTCGGGCCGGGCGAAACGGTCGAGCAGCGAGTCCGTGACGTCCTCGACCGCGATGGTGCCGTCGAAGTCACACAGGATGTTCCACTGGGTCACGGACTTTTCTCGGGAGCGGTCGGCCGCAAGTGGCGGCCATTCTAGTCCTGCGATGCTTTCCGGATGCTTTCCATCTAGGTGCGATCGTCCGTGATCGCTGCGCCACCGGACTTCCGGTCTCGTGCGGCACTGAGGGACCAAAAACACCAGAACGGCCTTCCGTGGCCTGACTTTCCACAACAGCGGCTACGCACCGTAGTGTCAATCCTATGGAATCCGTTACGGATGCTGTCTTGGGAAACGGACCAGCACGCGCTGCCCGATCCGGAGCGGGGCCTGTCCGTTTTTTACCGGCGCAAGTTCCAGCGTGCAATCGACATCGTTGGCGAGCGCGCGTTCCAGCGGGTCCTGCGTCAGGCCGGCCGGCTGCAGCACCTGCCCGACCCACGTCACGGTCGCCGCGTACGTCGGTCCGTTGCCCGATTCGCGTACCACTTCGGCGTGCATGCCGGCATAGATGGCGCCGGCGGCATCGACGTCGAGTTGCGCCTGCACGATGTGCGGGCGGTCGGGCAGCAATTCGAACAGCGGCTGCCCGGACGATGCGGACACCGACTGGCCGATCGCGACGCGCCGCATCACGATCGTGCCCGCCACCGGCGCGCGCAGCGTGGTCGCATCGAGATCGAGTTTTGCCGCAGCGAGTTTCTGTTGCGCGGCATCCAGTTCTGCCTGTGCGGCCGCCTGCCTGGCTTTCAGCGAGGCCACCGCATCGCGGGCCTGCTCGGCCGCTTCGCCGGTCGCCGCACCGGCCTTGGCGGCCGCGGCGAGACGTGGCGCGCGTTGCTCGGCCTGTTTCAGCGACACGCGCAACCCGGCCAGTTCGGCCTTGGCCTGTTCGATGCCCGCCTCCGCGCTCGCCACCGCGATATTCGCGCTGCGCGCGTCGAGTGTCGCCAGCACCTGGTCCCGCTTGACCGCATCGCCCGGCTTGGCCGCGACCGACTCCGCCACACCGTCGGTGCGCGCGGCGACCAGCACCATTCCGCCTTCGACGGCAACCTTGCCGCGGGCCACCGCCAGCCATTGCGAAGTTTGCGCGGCCGGTTCTGCGGCGGTGTCGTGGCCGGACGAACACGCGCCCAGCGCTAGCGCCATCACGACAAACATCAAACCGGCGCAACGATGGGGTTTCACGATGTGCTCTCCTCTCGAAGCGCGGAATCATCATGCGGCGCGCGCCGGTCATTGAATATGACCCCGTCTTCCATTTCCAGCACCCGATCGGCGTGGGTGACGAGGCGCGGATCGTGGCTGACGCACAGCACGGTGGTGTCGTGTTCGTGCGCGATGCGGCGCAACGTGTCGATCACGATCTGGCCATTGGCGGCGTCCAGCGCGCTGGTGGGTTCATCGGCGAACAGGAGTTGCGGCTGCTTGACCAGTGCGCGCGCGATCGCGACTCGCTGCTTTTCGCCACCGGAAAGTTCCGCCGGCAGCAGGTGCATGCGATCGGACAACCCGACTTCGTCCAATGCGGCGCGCCCGCGCGCTTCCGCCGCGCGATCGTCCACGCCCATGTAACCCAGCGGCAGCATCACTTGTTCCAGCGCACTCAACGCCGGGAACAGATTGAAACCCTGGAACACGAAGCCAGTGTGCTGAAGCCGGAAGCGATCGCGCGCGCGGCGATCGCCGCGAAACAAATCTTCGCCCAGCGCGACCACGCTGCCGGCATCCGGGCGTTGCAGTCCGGACAGGATCGACAGCAGCGTGCTCTTGCCGCAACCCGAGGGTCCCGCGATCAGGGTCAGGCGACCGGCGTCGACGGAAAGCGAAAGACCGCGCAGGACTTCCGTACGCACCTTGCCGCTGGTGTAACCCATGTGCAGATCGCTGGCTTCGAGCACACTCATCGGAGCAGCAACGCCGGATCCGCGCTCCGCAATACCCGGACCGCGGCCGCGCCGGAGACCAGCGCGATGCCCATCACCAACGCTGCGCAGGCGATCCACGCCGGCAGGTTCAGTGCCACCGGGACGTCCTGAAGTTTTGCGAGACCGATCAGGCCGAAACTCAGCAATACACCGGCAACCAGGCCGCACACCCCGATCCACGCGGCCTGTTCCAGCACCACACGGCGCAGCGAACCCAGGCCGACGCCCAGCGCGTGCAGGGTCGCGTACTCGCGCACCGAGCCCGCGATCGCACCCATCAGGGTCTGGCTGGTGATGATCGCGCCGACGATGAAGACGACGACGGCAAGAAAAATCACGCCGAGGCCCGCACCGGTCTGGAACATCCAGTAGAACACCGCGCGTCGCGCGAAACTCGACGCCGTCCACGCGGCGTACCCGTGCGCCGACGCATCGACGCGCGCCGCGACCGCATCCGCGTCCGCACCGGGTTTCAGCTTCGCGACGTAGTACGCGACTTCGGTGCCGCCCGTGTCGTTGTCCAGCGCGCGCGCGGTATCCAGCGACGCCACCACATTCACGCCGCCCAGCGCGCGGATGCCGCTGGCGACGCCGACGATGCGCACCAGATCGCCGTTGATCAGCGCCTGCCCGCCAATCGGCACGCCGAGTTTGGGCAAATCGGCGCGATCGACGATCACCGCGAACGGTTCCTTCAGCGAGGCGCGTTGCGCAGGCGTCAGCACATCGGAAAAGATCATACCGTCGGGTTCGGGGCTGATGCCCGACACGAACACCGACACGCCGCCGGTGCCGGCCGGCCCGCGCCAGTCGCCATCCACCCATGCAAACGGCTCCACGCGCGCGACGCCCGGGTCCATCAACAGCGCGGTGCGCGCGGTCGGCGCGACCGGACGGCCGAGTTCAATGCTCTGGGTGCCGGGGTAGCCAACCCACAAATCGGCATTGGAGGCGGTGATGTACACCGCCGTCGAACCGAAGATGCCGAACACCAGCGCGGCCTGCATCAACAGCAACAGGCCGGAGAACGCGACGGCCAGCATGGCCGGCAGGAAGCGCCGCCATTCGTGGATCAGGGTTTTGCGGGCGAGCGGAATCATGGCCGTCGGTTGCCGATGCGCGCGCGTCCCGCAACCGCTGTTCGCGCTGAACGTGGCGCGCACAGCGATCGGAGCCGAAGTGCATCCATCATGCACTTCAACTTCGCCGGCCTGCGGCCGGCTGCGCCCAACACGAACGGGGACGGTTGAATCACTCTCCGCATGGGCCCGGGATTTGAACGATCAGTGCCCATCGGCTGCCTCCGGCAACGGTGCCCCACCCAGCGCCTTGTACAGCGCCACGAACGCAAGGCCGTGCGCCAGCCGCGCCTGTTCCCGGTCGAGTTCCGATTCACTGAGCGCGAGTTTCGCGTCTGCCAGCTGCAGGCCGTCGGCCTGGCCCAGGCCCTGCAACTGTTCGCTGAGCGATAAGCTGCGTTGCGTTGCGCTGGCCGCATCGTCCGCGCCCTGCAATTTCTGCCCCGACGCGTGCAAGGCCGCGAGTTCCGTTTCGACCTCCGCCGCGCCTTGCAGCACGGCTCGGCGGTAGGCCAGTACAGCCGCCTGCAATTGGTCCTCGCGCGCATCGCGCACCGCCCGACGCTCACCCCAGTCGAACAATGGAATGTTGATGATCGGGCCGATCGCGAACGAGTTGTTGACGTCGCCGAGGCGTGTGTTGCCCTTGACCAGCGCCGCAAAGGTCAGCGAACTGCCCAACGCGAAACGCGGATACAAGTCGGCTTTGGCGATGCCGAGTTCGCCCGCGGCTTTCAGTACCTGCGTTTCCGCGTAACGGATTTCGGGACGGGTGCGCAGGAGATCGGCGGGCACCGCATCGACATGGCCGGCGACGAGTTTCGGCAGCGGCTTGGCGACCAGCCACGCCGGGTCGGGCTCGCTTTTCCCGAGCATCAGCGCAAGCGCCTGCGCGTGCTGCACGATGGCGGCGCGCGGGTCGGCCAGTCGCGACTCGGCCGCGGCCGCCGCGGCCGCACCCTGCTCCACGTCGATCCGAGAGGCGAGTTGCAGGCGCTCCTGCACGCGCAGCAATTCCACCTTCTTCCGCGCTGCCTGTGCGGCGCCGTCCAGCAGCACTTCGCTTCGCTGCGCTGCTCGCAGTTGCAGGTACTCGCGCACGACTTCCGCGACCAGCGAAACCCGCGCCGACTGCAAGGCCGCTTCCGCTTCGCCGGTATTGGCGGCGGCGAGGTGCGCATTCGCATCGCTGCGACCGAACAATCCGAGTTCCCAACTCGCATCGAAACCGGCCTGGAAATAACTGGCGGTGTTTTCCGCATTGGGCTGTTCGAGGGTGTTGAACGCAAGCCGCGGCTTGTAGGCGGTCGAGGCCGCGTCTTCCAGCGCGCGCGCCGCTCGCAATTTCAATGCGGCCTGCTGCGCGTCGAGATTGTCCCGGAGCGCGCTTTCGACCAGTCCATCCAGTTCGGGATCGCCGAACTGTTTCCACCAGCCCGTGAGATCCGGCGCCGGCCCAAATTCCGGCGACGCGTTGTGCCATTGCGCAGGAAGATCGCCGCTCGGCAGCTTCGGCACCTGCACGCTGACGCAGCCGCCGAGCGCGACACAAAGCACCATCGCGATCAACGTGCGCATCGGGTTTTGCTGGCGGCGAGGAAGATCGAGCATGGACGGCGGCAGTGTAACCGGCTGATCGGATTCCGAAACGGCGCGAGCCGGAAAGCCATCCGAAAGCTCGCCGCGGTAAAACGGCTCCACCAATTTTCCGGATGCCCGCGCGCCGCGGGCGTAGAATGGCATCGCGGCTCGTCGCGACAGCTGTCGCCTCCGTCCCCATGAACACCGCCACCGCCAAACCAGCCCGACGTTTCTTCGCTTACACCGCGTGGGATGCGATTCCCGTGCTGATGGTGCTGGGCCACGCCGCATTCCTCGCGTGGCTGTTCTTCGATTTCCACCAGACGCCCTGGTGGCTGTGGATTCCCTGCGCGCTGGTTTATTCCATCAGCATCTCGTGGTCAATCAACTCGACCAGCCACAACTTCATCCACAACCCGTTCTTCAAGTGGGGATGGCTCAATCGCGTTTTCAGTTTCCTGTTCTCCCTGACCGACGGCTTCAGCCAGGAGTTCTACAAGCACGTGCACCTGCGCCACCACGTCGGCAACATGGATCGGGTCGGCGAGAACGGCACCACGATCGACCCGTTGTCGATCTATCGCCACGGCAAGGACGGCAAGCCGGAAAGCGTGTGGACGTACACGTTCTATTCGTACTTCCGCGACGACATCGGCGAGTGCTACACGCGCGTCAAGAAGAAGTGGCCGCACCTCGCGCGCTGGATCCGGATCGAGATCGCGACCGTGGTCGTCGTCTACCTCGCCTGCCTCGTCTACGACTGGCGCGCATTCCTGTGCCTGGTGCCGTTCTACTACCTCGGCCATTCGCTGTCGTCGTTGAACGGTTACTACGAACACCTGAAGGGCGACCCCGATCAGCCGATCGCGTGGGGTGTTTCGACCTACAACAAGTACTACAACTGGATCTGGCTGTACAACGGCTTCCACGCCGAGCACCACTACCGGCCCAAGGTGCACTGGACGAAGATGGTGGCGCTGCGCGATTCGATCCGAGACCAGCAACGTGCCAAGGGCGTGCACGTGATGGGCTGGTGCCACGCGCTGGGCTTCATGGACCGCTCGCCGCCCGCGCATACGCGGATCGATCCTCAGGCCGCGGCGCAGCCCATCACGCGCACTGCCTGAACCTGCCGCTGTCTACGCTTCCGTCACGACAGCGAACGTACGCTGGCTCCGTATTGATGCTGCACGAAGGAGGGCGCCGTGCTCAAGTGGGCCATCATCTTCGCCATCATTGCGCTGATCGCGGGCGCGCTCGGCTTCACCCGCGTCCAGGGTATTGCCGCGACGATCGCGAAGGTCTTTTTCGTGATCTTCCTGATCCTGTTCATCCTCGCAGTCCTCGCGCTGGTCGGGATTTTCCACGCGTTGTAGCCGGTCTGGAACGCAGCGGGCGTGGCACACTAGGCGGCCATGCCCGGCCTGATTCCCGAACGCTTCATCGACGAACTGCTGGCCCGCGTCGACATCGTCGACGTGGTGCAGCAGCGCGTGCCGTTGAAGCGCGCGGGCCGCGAATGGACAGCCTGCTGCCCCTTCCACGACGAACGCACGCCATCTTTCTACGTGAGTCCGGCCAAGCAGTTCTATCACTGCTTCGGCTGCGGCGCGCACGGCAGCGCGGTGAAGTTCCTGATGGAGTACGACCGGCTGGAGTTTCCTGACGCGGTCGAGGAGCTGGCGCAGTCGGTGGGATTGACCGTGCCGCACGAAGGCGGCCCGGCGCGCCCGCGCGAGGATCACACCGACCTGTACGCACTGCTCGATGCGGCCGCGGGGTTCTACCAGCGCGCATTGCCGGACAGTTCGACGGCCAAGGCGTATTGCAAGAAGCGCGGACTGGACCAAGACGTCATCGAGCGTTTCCGGATCGGTTGGGCGCCGGGTGGCTGGGATGCGATGAAGCGTGCTCTCGGCACCAACGACACCCGCGTGAAAATGCTGGAACAGGCCGGGATGCTCTCGACCGGCGAGAAAGGCAAGCAATACGACCGCTTCCGCGAACGGCTGATGTTCCCGATCCTCGACCGGCGCGGACGCGTGATCGCCTTCGGTGGCAGGATCCTGGAAGGCGACGGGCCGAAATACCTCAATTCCCCCGAAACGCCGCTGTTCCACAAGGGCCGCGAACTGTTCGCGCTGTGGCAGGTGCGCCAGGCCAACGCCAAGCTCGAGCGCCTGATCGTCGTGGAAGGCTACATGGACGTGGTATCGCTGCATCAGGCCGGTGTCACCCAGGCGGTCGCGACGCTCGGCACAGCCACGACGAACGAGCACGCGGAATTGTTGTTCCGTGCCGCGCCGGACGTGTTCTTCTGTTTCGATGGCGACCGCGCCGGCCGCAGCGCCGCGTGGCGCGCGCTGGAATCGGTGTTGCCGCGGATGCGCGACGGCCGCCAGGCGTTTTTCCTTTTTCTTCCAGAGGGCGAAGACCCCGACACGCTGGTTCGCAAGGAAGGCCAGGACGGTTTCGAGACGCGACTGAAAAACGCGATGCCGCTGTCGGAATATTTCTACGCCTATCTATCGCACGACGTGAACATCGCTACGCTCGACGGCCGCGCGCGATTGGCCGAACACGCGAAACCGTTGCTTGCGAAATTGCCCGATGGCGCATTCCGTGACCTGATGTTTGCGGAACTGGAGAAGCGCACCGGCGTGCAAGGCGCACCTGCACACGCCGTACCGTCCGCTTCACATCGGCCAGCGCCTGCCAACAATGCGCCGCGTCGCACGCTGGTACGCAGCGTCATCACGATGTTGTTGGCCAACCCCGGACTCGCGCAGGAAGTCACGCTTCCCTATGCGTTCGCGGCGTTGGACAAACCGGGCATTCCGCTGCTGACCGAATTGCTCGACTTCCTGCAGGAGCGCCCCGGCATCAACACCGCGCTGTTGTTGGAACACTTCGCGGGGCGTGAAGAATCCGGCGCCTTGCAGAAGCTCGCGCTCACCGAATTTCCGGGCGAGCCCGAAGCACTGCGTGCGGAGTTCGTGGATGCCTTGCACAAGCTTGCCGAACAGACCACGCAACAACGGCTGGACGCATTGATCCGCAAGCAATCCGAGGCGGTGCTCGACGACTCCGAGAAAAGCGAACTGCGTGCGTTGCTGTCCCGCAAGGCCAAGCCGATCGCTTCCTAAGCGCCCCCTAAGCGTGTGCTGACAGCGTGTCGCGATGCCCGACTTTCCGGCGCGTCCACTGCGCGCGCTCCCGACGATCGCGTTCGCCGCACTGGCCGGCTGCGCCACGTTTCATCCGCTGCCGCTGGCGAGCGGCCGTGGACCACAGCGGGCGAAGGACATCACCGTCCCGGCGCAAACCATGCCGACGCCGGCGCTGCGCGCGTATACGTTCGATCCCTCGAACGGCCTCGACGCCACCGAAGTCGTGATGCTCGCGGTCGCCCGTGATCCGGACCTGAAAATCCAGCGCGATGCGGCGGGCGTCGCCCAGGCGCAGGCCTACGCGGCGGGTCTCCTGCC
>Ga0209178_1000245_pt1 | contig 14820 bp, 14 predicted proteins | sample GAAS200_FD_187521 | JGI IMG/M metagenome (GOLD analysis project Ga0209178, IMG submission 187521) | Agricultural soil microbial communities from Georgia to study Nitrogen management - GA AS200 (SPAdes) (version 2) | ecosystem: Environmental > Terrestrial > Soil > Agricultural land | place: USA... | reverse complement strand
GGGCCGCGGGCGTCGTCAATGGCCTCGGCCACTGGTGGGGTTACCGCAATTTCGAGACCGCCGACAAGGCGACCAACCTCACGCCGTGGGGCGTGTGGGTGGGCGGCGAGGAACTGCACAACAACCACCACGCGTTCCCGAGTTCCGCGAAGTTCGCGCTGCGCCGCTTCGAGGTGGACATCGGCTGGGTGGTGATCCGCGGACTCGAAAAAGTTCGCCTCGCCAAAGTGCTGCGCGTCGCGCCGTCGCTCGACGAGCGTCCCAACGTCACGCTGCCCGACATGGAGACCTTGAAGGCGCTGCTGACGCACCGCTTCGAGGCCATGACCGATTACTACAAGACGGTCATCAAGCCGACCGTGCGCGAGCAGTCGAACGAGGAAGGCACGCGCTGGTTCGGCGCGATGCCACGCCGCCGCCTGCGCCGTGCGCTGGCCAATGGCGGCCGCTGGCTCGACAAGAACGGCAAGGCCCGCCTGGCCGCGGCGGTGGAAAACCGTCCGCGCCTGCAGCAGATCAGCGAATACCGTGCGCGCCTGGCCGCGCTGATGGAGCAGCGCAAGCCCGAATCCGCACTGGACGCACTGCAGCAGTGGTGCCGCGAAGCGGAGATGAGCGGCAACCGCAAGCTGGCCGAATTCGCCGCAAGGTTGAAGCGGTATTCGGTAGCACGGGCTTGACGGTTCCGTCGTCAAATTCGGTTCAAACAAAAACCCGCCGCAAGGCGGGTTTTTTGTTGTCCGCGAATCGCGTGACACAATCCGCCGCGATGAGTGCCTTGCATCCCGCGCTACGTGCCGACTGGCTTGTGCTGCGACGCACCGGCGCGGTGGCGTCTGTGCGGATGTTCGGCGCGCCCGTGTTGCTGCTGGCGTGTTGCGTCGCGCTGGCGTGCGGCGATTTGTACAAGGGCTACGGGTGGTGCCTGGCGGCAGCGGCGTTGCCCGCGCTCGGCGGCAGTCATGCGATCGCGCACCGGCGGGTGCTGGATGCCCTGGAACGGTGGCGGTTCGGCTGGTGCGGCGCGCTGCCGATTGCGCGTGGCAGGACGGCATGGACCTTGTCGATCGTCACGATCGTGGCGTTGCTTGTGTCGCTCATGTTCGTCTCTGCGCTCCTGTTGATCGTTTCCGTATCCGCTCCGCATCGCGGGGATTTGCCGTACGCGTTGGCAGGCATCGACCTTGCGCTGATCGTGGGCACGAGCGTCGCGATGGTGCGCGCCTTGCGCATCGGTGCGCGCACGAACCATGCAGGCGGGATTCGCGAACCGGTGCTTGCGCTGCCGTGGTTGAACGACACGCGCCTGCCGCACCTGCCCGATTGGCAACGCCGCGCAGCGTTGGTGCGGTGGCGTCGCGGCGGCAGTTTCGTGATGGTCGGAATCGTGCTGGGCGCAGTGCCAATGGGCGCGCCCATGGTGCCGGTCGCAGGACTGGTGCTGCTGGTGCTGTCCTGGTCGTGGCTCGCTGTGGCGATGCGCGCCAGCGCGGATGCCACCACTGACGCAGTGCGCCTGCTTGGCGCGACGCCATTGGATTTCGCTCGCGCCCGAAGGGCCTCGTTTCGCTATCCCGTGGCTGCCGCGTTGTGCGGGCTGGTCTGGATGATCGTCGGCATCGCATTGCTTCGGCAAGGCATGATCGCGCCGGCGTGGATCGTTCTTGCGGGAATCGCGTCTGCGTGGCCAATGCTTCGAATCCTCCGCACGACGCGTGACACGGAATCCTCGGCATGACGGTTTTGCTTCGAACGACGACGTTGCGTGTCGCGTACGGCGACGTTCGCGTGCTCGACGGCATCGACCTGGAAATCGCGCGCGGTGAATTCGTCGCGCTGATCGGTCCCAACGGCGCGGGCAAGACCACCTTGCTGCATGCCATCGCCGCCACCGCACCTTTGTGCGACGGCCATGTCGCCATCGATGGGCACGATCTTGCGAAAACGCCGCGCGAGGCGAAGCAGGCGCTCGGGCTGGCAATCGACCCGCCAAGGTTGCCGGCGCTATTGACCGGTCGTGAATGCTTGGCCCTGTTCGCCGGCGCGCGCGGATTGCCTGCCATTCCGCCTGCAACGCTTGCGCTCGGCGAAACCTTGTCGCTGACCCCGATGCTGGATCGGCGCGTCGCAAGTTATTCGCTCGGCATGCGGCAGAAACTCGGGATCATGCTGGGCTTGATCGGCGAACCGCCGTTGCTGTTGCTGGACGAACCGTTCAATGGGCTCGATCCACGCAGTGCCTTGGCGTTCAAGCCGCACCTTGCTTCACTGGTTGCACGTGGCGACACCAGCGTGCTGCTTGCCACGCATTCGCTTGACATCGCGGAGCGCCATGCGAGCCGGGTTGTGCTGTTGATGGATGGCCGCGTTCGGCGATCGTGGGATGCTGGCGAACTTGCCGCGATGCGCGAGCATCCGGAGCGGTCACTCGAAAAAGCGATGGCGGAGGCGTGTAGTGCATGACTGCACCTCGTTCGGCACAGGCGCCGAGGTGATTGGTTAGTCGAGAAAGCGCCAAGCTTGCGCAGGATCGGGCAGCCGGCATTGCGAGCGCTTGCCGAAAAGCGCGTAGCGGTTCCGCGCCAGCCAGCGATAGAGCGGATCGCGAACGCGGCGCGGCACGCATTTCAGCAAAGTTCCGAGCAAGCGCCAGCCCGTTCCGAAGTTCTGCAGTACGCGAATGATCGCGTCGGTATCGATGTAGCCGCGACCCGCCTGCACCAGCAGCAACGAGCTTGGGTCATCGGGTGAAAGTCCGTGCTCGGCGAGCAGGGCACGTCCGTGGACTCCCTGCATCGCGGCCAGTTTGAACCGGCCGTCGGCGTCGTGCCGCAGGATGAAATCAACCCAGCGGCTGCAGAGCACGCAGACTCCATCGAACACGACGACGGGCGTGGCTTCAGCCATCGACGACCTCCAGCCAGCCGCGATAAGACACCAGGGTACCGATCAGCGGCATTCGCACGTCGACCTCGAACGCATAGCGCCCGTTGCGGGAACCGCTGCGCGACAACACCTCACCGCTTATCCAGCGCGGGAGTGGAATGCCGAGCAAGCGGGTGCCGCGAAGTTGCCAGTCGATGGCGTCGCCGTCGCGGTGCAGGTCAAACAGGAATGCCAGGGGGCCAAGCCGCTCTCGCAGATGGCCGCCAGAGGGATCGAGGACCGAGCACATGATCGAGCCGGAAAAATTGCGCTTCCAGGTTTCACGGCGTCCATTGCGTTCGATGCAGAATTCAAGCTGACGCCGTGTTCCTGGGGTGGGCAATCCGACGAGGCGGCGCAACACGCGTGCCGCGATGTTCGCGGCGCCGCCCACGTCGGCCTCGCCGCGAGCGCGCAGGGATGGAGCGTCGCCGTGCATCCGGCGGACGGATTCATCGAGCGTATTCCACTCGCTGCCGAGCAGCATGGGGAACAGGGCGGCGGCCATCCGAAGATGATCCGTTGCCAAGCAGGACGTGGCAAGGCCGGAAAAACAAAGCCCGCTTGGTGGCGGGCTTTGTAAGAGCAAAGGCGCTGGATCCCCGCTTTCGCGGGGATGACGTTCTGACAAAGGCGTGCGCGTTGCGCACGCGTCAGAACGTCACTTGATCTTGCCTTCCTTGTAGATCACGTGCTTGCGGACGACGGGGTCGTATTTCTTGACCTCCATCTTGTCCGGGGTGTTCTTCTTGTTCTTGTCGGTGGTGTAGAAGTGGCCGGTGCCGGCCGAGGAAATCAGGCGGATCTTGTCGCGTTTGGTTGCCATGGGAGTTCTCCTTAGACCTTCTGCCCGTTCTTGCGCAGGTCGGCGAGCACGGCGTCGATGCCGTTCTTGTCGATGGTGCGCAGGGCCTTGCCGGACACGCGCAGTTTCACCCAGCGGTTCTCGCTCGCGACCCAGAACCGGCGTTCGTGCAGGTTGGGCAGCCAGCGGCGGCGGGTCTTGTTGTTGGCGTGCGAGACGTTGTTGCCGGTGCTCGCAGCTTTACCGGTGACCTGGCATACACGTGCCATGGCATTCTCCTCATGGTGATCCGCGTGGCCCGCGGAAGTTCGGCCCGACTGGTTCACGCGATGCGCCGGAGTTGCCGTGTCGACCCCGCGTCGCGTCGCGGGATGCCCGGAAGACCGGGCCGGCTTGAAGTCAGCCGCGTAATGTAGCAGGCGGCCGGCCGCGGGGCAATCGGGAAGCGTGCATGCGGCGGCATGGTGTGGGACAATCCCCAATCTTTGACCCTTTCCCAGCGGAGCTTGCAAGAACATGGCAGAAGAGACCCCGGCCCCGAGCAACGGCCAAGCCGCCCCCCAGATGCAGATGGCGCTGCAGAAGATCTATGCGCGCGACGTCTCGTTCGAGGTCCCGAATGCGCCCAAGGTGTTCCAGGAAGAGGGCCAGCCGCAGGTCCAGCTGAACCTCTCCCACAAGGCCACGCCGATCGAGGGCGACAATTACGAAGTGGTGCTGACGCTCACCGTCACCTGCACCCTGAACGAGCGCACCGCGTACCTCGCCGAAGTGCACCAGGCCGGCGTGTTTTCGTTCGTCGGCTTCGACCAGCAGAACCTCGCGGTCGTGCTGGCCACGTATTGCCCGAACGTGCTGTTTCCGTATGCGCGCGCGGTCGTATCCGACCTCGTCCTGAATGGCGGCTTCCCGCCGCTGCTGCTGCAGCCGATCAATTTCGACGCGCTGTACGCCGAACAGCAGCGCCAGCAGCAAGGTCAGGGCGACGCCCGGCCGGCCCTGAACGCCTAAAGACATGACTCGCGCGACGGTTGCCGTTCTCGGCGCCGGATCGTGGGGCACCGCGCTGGCGGCGCTGTTGTGCAACAACGGTGCCGCCGTCCGCTTGTGGGGACGCGATGCGGACGCGCTGGCGCATATCGCAGCCACCCGCCGCAATCAGCACTACCTGCCGGACGTCGAACTGCCGGCGGATCTGGCGTGCGTGCCGGATCTGGCGGAAGCATTGGATGGCGCCGACGTGGTGCTGGTCGCGGTGCCGAGCCACGCATTCCGGGAGATGCTGATCGAAGCCGTGCCGCTGCTGCCGCCCGGTGCCGGTTACGCATGGGCGACGAAGGGTTTCGAGCCGGGCACGGGACGCTTCCTGCACGAACTGGTGGCCGAACATCTTCCGGGCACGCCTGCCGCGGTCGTGACCGGGCCGTCGTTTGCCCGTGAAGTCGCGGCCGGCATGCCCACCGCGGTCACGGTGCATTCCGATGACGATGCCTTCGCGCACCGCGTGGCCGAACTGCTGCACGGCAACGCCTTCCGCGCCTACACCGGCAACGACATGCTGGGCGCGGAACTCGGCGGCGCGATGAAGAACGTGCTGGCGGTCGCGACCGGCGTCGCCGACGGCATGCAGTTGGGATTGAACGCGCGCGCGGGCCTGATCACCCGCGGCATGAACGAGATGCTGCGCCTGGGCGCGGCGCTGGGCGCGAAGCCGCAGACGCTGATGGGGCTGTCCGGTTTGGGTGATCTGGTGCTGACCTGCACCGGCGACCTGTCCCGCAACCACCGCTTCGGTTACGCGCTGGGACGCGGCGTGCCGCTGAAGCAGGCGCTCGCCGACATCGGCCAGGTGGTCGAAGGCGCCGTCACCGCCGATGAGGTGATGCGGCTGGCCACGCGCCACGATCTCGACCTGCCGATTTCGCAACACGTGCAAACCGTGCTGCGTGGGGAGATGACGCCCACCGACGCCCTGCATTCCCTGCTGGCGCGCGAACGCAAGCCCGAGTATCCGGAAAGCCTGTTCCAGTAGGGCATCCCTCGCGCTCTGCGCTATGCTTGGACCCTTTGGGTAACGGATCGATCGCGGATGCAGTCCCGCAACGGTCAGAATGAAACGCCGACGCAGGCCCGTGCCAAGCCCACGGCTGCGCCCTTGCCGGCCGCGTGGTCTCGCTTGATCGACGCCGCGGACGCGGCGTCCATTGCACCCGCCGGATCCGCTTCCACGCTCGGTTTCCTGCTGGAACTGCTGCAGGACGAACCGGCGCTTTCGCGTCTCGAGGCGGCGCCCGTGCTGCTGGAAACCGTGGCCAAGGGCCGGCTCGGGCGCGCGGTCCCGCTGGATTCGAAACAGCTTCTCGCCAGTGCCTTGCCCGATGCCGAAACGCGGCTTGCGGCCAGCGTGCTGGGCCTGCCGCAGACGCAGCGCAAGGGCCGCACCTACGCGCACCTCGCGGGTCCGTTCGGCGATGCGCTGCTGCGCGAAATCCTCGCCAGCGCGCCCAGCCTGCTCGGCGGCGTCGCCGGATTGCAGTTGTCGCTGGGCAAGCCGCGTCCGCTGGAATGGGAATGGCAGTTGGAACGCGACGGCCGCCAGCGCCTGTTGCCGAAGTTGCCGGCGCACCAACGGCTGGTCCGCGTCGGGGGCTTGTGGTACCTCGATCCGGAACGCGCCGAACTCGGACCGCTGGACGGCGATGCCGCCGAAGTGGCGCTCATCGAAGCGCCGCCGCTGTCGCCCGAACACGCCGAGTTGCTGGCGGCGCGCGTCGCCGCTTCGCCTTGGGCCGCACGCATTCCCGCGCCGCAGGCGTTCGACGCCGTGCAGCGCGCCGATCTCGCCCCCAAGCCGGTGACGATCTTCCAGGCGCTCACCCGCCACGCGCGCATCGGCGCGGGCACGCCGCCGCTCGCGTACGCGCGGCTCGCGTTCGATTACGGCGGTGATCGCCTGCCCGGCCGCGGTGGCGAAGCCATCGTGCGGCGCGTGCGCAACGGCAAGCTGGTCGAGATCGTGCGCAAGCGCGCGGAAGAACTCGCGACGATGGAGCGGCTGGAATCGTTCGGCCTCGCGCCCGCGGTCGATTGCGAAGGCCTGCCGTGGGACATGGCCGACGCGCTGCCGGAAGACGCGTGGGTGTTCCCCGGCAAGGGCTACGCCGGTGCGCTGGAAGTCAACACGCCCGCGCGCTGGCTGGGCCTGCGCGAGAAACTGGAGAAGGAAGGTTTCGTCGTCGAATACGCGTCGAGCTTCCCGTTCGAAGTGCTGGAAGGGCCGCCGCGCTGGTACGGCGTCGCGCACGTGGACGACGGCGGCGAGGCGTTCGAGTTCGAGATGGGCATCGAGGTCGAAGGCAAGCGCATCAATTTGCTGCCGACCGTCGCGCGCGCGCTGTCCGAGCACACGCTGTCGCTGACCGCGCCCGACAACGAAACGAAGGACGCGGTGTGGTACGCGCCGGTGGACGATCGCCGCCGCGTCGCGGTGCCGCTGGCGACGTTGCGCAAATTGCTGGCGCCGTTGGCCGAATACTTGACGCATCCGCGCGACAAGCTGCGCCTGCCGCGCGTGCAGGCCGGGCGGCTGGAAGAGTTCGAAGGTGCGCTGCCGAAGAACGGCAAGCTGGATGCGCCAAAGGACTTGACCGGGTTCACCACGCGCTTGCGCGAAGCCGCCGAACACGCGTCCGACGCGGTGCCGGAAGGTTTGGTCGGCGAATTGCGTCCGTACCAGCGCGAAGGTTTGCGTTGGTTAAATGCGTTGGCCGACGCGGGACTGGGCGGCGTGCTGGCCGATGACATGGGCCTCGGCAAAACCGTGCAATTGCTCGCGCACATCCTCGCGCTGAAGCAAAACTCGGCGCTGACGCAGCCCGCGCTGATCGTCGCGCCGACCAGCCTGATCCCGAACTGGCAATCCGAAACCGAACGTTTCGCGCCTTCGCTGAAGGTGTTGACGCTGCATGGGCCGGAGCGGGTCAAGAGTTTCGACCGGCTCGCAGGACACGACGTGATCCTCACGAGCTATGCGCTGCTGCCACGTGACTTGGCGGTGCTGCGCGAGCAGCCATTCGCGCTGGTGGTGCTGGACGAAGCGCAGCAGGTGAAGAATCCGCGCACGCAAGCGCGCCGCGCGCTACTGTCGATTTCATCCAGGCGCCGCGTGTGCATGACCGGCACGCCGCTGGAAAATCATCTGGGCGAATTGTGGTCGCAGGTCGATCTCGCGGTACCCGGATTGCTCGGCGACGAAGGTTCGTTCCGTCGCCACTACCGCATCCCGATCGAACGCCAGGCCGATGCCGATTGCCAGGCGCGGCTCAATCATCGGATCGCGCCATTCATCCTGCGCCGCACCAAGGCGCAGGTGGTGAAGGAGTTGCCTGAGAAAACCGAAATCGCGCGCCGCGTGGTGTTGTGCGGCAAGCAGCGTGAACTCTACGACGCGCTGCGCATTTCGCTGGGCGAGGAAGTGCGCGAGGTCGTGCGCCAGCGCGGCCTCGAGCACAGCGGCATCATCGTGCTGGATGCGTTGCTGAAACTGCGCCAGACCTGTTGTGATCCGCGCCTGGTGAAATTGGAATCGGCGCGCGGCGTGCGCGAATCGGCCAAGCTGGAATTGCTGATGGACATGCTGCCCGATCTTTTGAGCGAAGGCCGGCGCGTGCTGTTGTTCTCGCAGTTCACCGAGATGCTGGCGCTGATCGCGCGCGAGTTGAATCGCCGGCATTTGCAATACGTGACGTTGACCGGCGACACGCGTGACCGCGCCGAGCCCGTGCGCAAGTTCCAGGACGGCGAAGTGCCGCTGTTCCTGTTGTCGCTGAAGGCGGGCGGCGTGGGCCTGAACCTCACCGCGGCCGACACCGTGATCCACTACGACCCGTGGTGGAACCCCGCGGCCGAAACGCAGGCCGCGGATCGCGCGCACCGCATCGGCCAGGACAAGCCGGTGTTCGTGTATCGCCTGATCTGCGCCGACACGGTCGAGGAACGCATCGAGGATTTGAAGGCGCGCAAGGCCGAACTCGCGCAAGCCGTGCTGGAAGGCGGCGGCACGCGCGACAAGTTGAAGTTCGATGAGGATGATCTGAACGCGTTGTTTGCGGCTGAATGAGGCCTCCTTGGAAGGAGCACTCTGATCCCGGGTGGCCAGTCTTGGGCGAGCAACCGTCCATGGTGCATTTCCCGATCGGCATCCATGCCTCACCCTCAGCCATTGCACGCCATCCCTTCGTGGGATAGCGTAAGCGCAATGGCTTCGACCTTCGAAGGCGGCTGCGACTGCCGCTTCGTCCGCTATCGGCTCACGCGCACGCCGCTGTTCGTGCACTGCTGCCACTGCCGCTGGTGCCAGCGCGAAACCGGCAGCGCGTTCGTATTGAACGCGTTGATCGAAGCCGAGTGCGTGGAGTTGCTGCGCGGCGCGCCTGCAATGGTGATGACGCCATCCGAAAGCGGCCGTGGCCAGGATATCGCGCGCTGTCCGCGTTGCCGGGTCGCATTGTGGAGCCACTATTCCGGCGCGGGTCCGCTGTTTGCGTTTATCCGTGTGGGTACGCTCGACAATCCGGACCGCTTCCCGCCTGACATCCACATCTTCACGATGTCGAAGCAGCCGTGGGTGATCCTGCCCGAGGGCGTACCCGCGTTGCGCGAATACTACGATCGCGAGCAGTACTGGCCGAAGGAAAGCCTGGAGCGGCGCGCGGCGGTGCTGGCGAAATCTTCGTAGGTCGGGATGAGACCGAGTTTTGCTCGGACGAATCCCAACGACGTTGGATCGCGAACAGCCGCTTACCCCGATCTACTTGGGCCGTGGCCCGCGCATCGGCACCGGATGGCCGTACAGCGATGCCGGATCGCGCGACAGACCGTTCTTTTCCAGCGCGTCGAGGTAGGACTGCCAGTTCTTTTCCTGGTTGGCGCCGAGGTCGTGCAGCGTTTCCCAGGAATAGATGCCAGTCGTGTGGCCGTCGGTGAAACGCAACGACACGGCGTAGTTGCCGACCGGCTGCAGTTCCATGATGCCGACTTCGCGCTTGCCCGCGACCAGCACCTGCTGGCCGGGTCCGTGCCCCTGCACTTCGGCGGACGGCGAATACACGCGCAGGTATTCCGCAGGCAATACGAAGTGCTCGCCGGAGTCGAACGCGACTTCGAGCGTGCGTGATTTCTTGTGCAGGGTGATGTCGGTGGGTCTGGGCATGGTCATGCGTGCAATTTTAGCGACGCAGACGATGGATCACCTGACCGCGATCAACGATGTCCGGCCGCGCTCGTCGCCATAGGCGATTGCGCTGCGCTCGCAGCTGACGCAGGAATGGCGGTGCTCGCAGCCTCAGCAGGCGACGCCAGCACTTTGCTCGCGGGCAGCCCGGCGATCATCTGCTCGGCGAGACGCTGATAGCCCTCGTCGAAATGGTGTCCGCCGGCTTCGCCGTGCACCGTCACCCACGCGGGCAAACCCTGCACGGTGCACAAGCTGTCATCGGCATCGTCCTTGCCGTAGTAGCAAACGACCGGGAATCGATTGTCCAGCGCGACGACGGGCGGCAGCGCGGGATATTCCGGCACCTTGTTGAATTTTTCCGACAGCGTTTTCACGAACGCCTTGAAGCGCCCCTGCGCGGTCATGTAACCCTCGAACTGGATCTCGAACGTGGCGTCATGGCTGGGCGACAGCAGCACCAGTTGCGTGATGCGCGACCGCGCGGCCGGATTCAACTTGTCGATCAATGTCGGCAGCACGTCGGCGCCGAACGAGAATCCGACCAGCCACACGCGCTGCTTGTGCCATTTCGCCAGCGAATCGGTGATCAATGCATCGAGTTGTTGCGCGGCGACGTCGGGCGAACGGGCACGCCAGAAATACTTGAAGCTGTTGACGCCCAGCACCGGAATGCCGCGCGCCGCGAACGCAGTGCCGAGTTGCTTGTCGAGATCGGCCCAGCCGCCGTCACCGGAATACAGGATCGTCAACACGTCGTCCTTGCCCGCGGGCGCCTGCACGCCCGGCGCGGGTTGAACCGTGACGATGGATTTTTCCAGGCTGGGCCGCGCGAACGGGTTCCAGAACAGGGCGAATCCCAGCACGCATGCACCCACGATCGACCCCATGATCCACTGACCTCGCTTCGACAGACTCATCGGCGCACCACCCCGCTGAGGCCGCCCGAGATCAGGCTGGCCACGTTCGCGAGGATCATCGGCAGTGCGATGCCTCCCGGAACGGCCATGTAGCGCGGCTCCCATTCGGGGTCGAACTTGTCCTTGTAGCGCTTCAGGCCCTGGAAATTGTAGAAACGTTCGCCGCGCCCGAACACCAGCGCACCGAACCGGTTCCACAGCGGCGCCAATCGCCGGTTGGTCATGCCGGCCATCGGTGCCATGCCGAGATTGAACCAGTGATAGCCTTCCTGCCGCGCCCAGCGCATCAGCGCGATGAACAGGAAATCCATGCTGCCGGACGGGCTTTCGGGTGCGAAGCGCATCAGGTCGAGCGAGGCTTCTTCCTTGTTCCCGGTCAGGAACAGGTTGGCGAATGCCAGCAAGCGTTCGCCTTGCCAGACCAGCGCCATCGGCGTGCGAGAGAGATAGGCCGGATCGAACGCACCCAGCGAGAAACGCTTTTCGCGCGCGCGCTTGTCGGCCAGCCACGCGTCGGAAATGGCTTTCAGCCGCGGCATCAACGGCGGCACGCTTTCCGCCGGGATGATTTCGAGCCGCAGTCCTTCGCGTTCGAGCTTGTTGAGCGTGCCGCGCAGCGTTTTCTTCGACTTGCCGTCGAGGTTGAAATCCGCGAGCGGCACGCGTGCTTCCTGGCCGATCTTCAACAGGTTCATGCCGACGTCGAGGTACAGGTCGAGGTCGGCCGGACTCACCTGGTAGAACACCGGCCAGCCGCCGGCGCGCTCGCACTGCTCCATGAAATTCCACACCAGTTCGCGGCGCGCGTCGTCGTCTTCGCCGACGGGATCGCCCATGCTGACCCAGCTGCGTCCCTCGATGCCGTACATCAGGAACGCGCGATCATCCGGAGAAAAAAGCAGATGCTTGTCGCCCATCAGCGCGAGGTGCGCCTGCGCCGAACGGTAGTTGCGGATCAGCGGCCACGCGCGTTCCAGTTCCGCCGCGGTGGGCGCGGCGCGACGTGGCGTCTGCGGACGAATGAGACTCGCAAGCGCGAACAGCAAGCCCGCCGCGGCCGCGGCGACGAGCGCGCGCAACGCACGCGGCGCGCCGCCGTGCTGGAACGTGAATTCCCACCACAGGCTGGTGCTGTAGTCCACGTGCTTGTAACTGAAGAACACCAGCCACGCCGCACAGCCGAACACCGCGAGGATCGCCACGATCCAGCCCGGCGAGAAAGTGGTGCTGAACAACGACGCGCGCCGGTAGAACAATTTGTGCGCGGGCATCAGCGCGAGCGCGAGCAGGCCGAGGAAAATGGCTTCCTCGTAGTCGATGCCTTTCAGCAGCGAGAACACCGCGCCCGCCAGCAGCAGCACGAGCGTCAGCCAGTACGCCGCGTCCAGACGCCGCTGCAGACCGCGCGCGAGGATCAGCAACAGCATGCCGATCACGCTGGCCAGCAGGTGCGAGACTTCCAATACCGAGAGCGGCAGCACGCTGCGCAGGATCGCCATGCGATCGGGCAGCGCCTTGGTCGCACCGGAAAACAACAACACGGCACCGGACACCAGCGTCAATCCGGCGAAGAACGGCGGCAACAATCCCGCGAACCACGGCGACCACGGCACGTGCCGTCGCAGGCTTTGCGCTTCGCGCTGCAGCACCAGCACCGTCGCCGCACCGAGCGGCATCAGGTAATAAATGATGCGGAAGGTCGCCAGCGAACCGAGGATCGGCGCGGCGAGATGTGCGTTGCCGGTCGCGTGGAAGCCGGCCAGCATCACCGCTTCGAATACGCCCAGGCCGCCCGGCACGTGGCTGATCAATCCGGCGATCTGCGCTACCACGAAGATCGCAAGGAAATGCCCGAAGCCGGCGTTGAGGCGATCCGGCATCAGCACGTACATCACCGCCGCGGCCAGCCACCAGTCCGCGCCGCCGACCGCGACCTGGCGGATCGCATGCACCGGCGTCGGCAAGCGCAACTTCCAGCGCCAGAATTTCAGCGGACGCCGGACGAAACTTCCGAGAATCCAGGCCAGTGGGATCGCCACCATCACGCAGGCGAAAGCGATTCGCCAACTGCTGATCGGCAGGCCCGACGGTAGCGGCACCACCAGCAGCGTGACGCCGGTCAGCGCGAGCAAGCCCAGCCAGAAACTCAGCGTGCAATACAGGACCAGCTTGCCGATTTCCGCCGGCGAGAGGCCGCTTTGCAGATAGAAGCGATAGCGGATCGACCCGGAAACCAGCAGCGACATCCCGACGGCGTTGCTGAAGGCGTAGCTGATGAACGAGATCAGGGTGACGCGCCGCCACGGCAACCGTTTGCCGATCGCGGCGAGACCGAAACGATCGTAGAACGACATCACGCCGAACCCGAGTATCGTCAGGGCGATCGCGAGCACGAGTCGCTGACGCGAGACGCCTTCGACGTACTGCCGGATCTCGTTGTAAGTGACGTGGCGCGCGAGCAGGTGCAGCGCCCACAGCGCGAGCGCCAGCATGCCCAGCGACACCAATGGTCCCGCAACCCGGCGCAGCCATACGCTGCGCGGGCTGGGTGGCGTCAGTGCGCCATCGGCGCCTGGCATCTGCGCGGGATTCTCCACCAGCCGGTCACGTTCCCCTGAAAGGCGTCAGTCTAAGGCACGCGCGGCAGCCGCCCGTGAATGGCCGTGGCAATCGTTGGCAGGAGTCCCTCATTCTCGTCATTCCCGAGGAAGCGGGAATCCATAGCTACGCATCGAAACGCAGAGTCACTGGATCCCGCCTACGCGGGGATGACGAGCAAAATCAAAGCGGCCTCATCACGACGCGCTGCCGAACCCCGAACCGGTGAAATCGATCCGCGGCGGCTGGCCCGCAACGTCCAACAACACTTGCGCATACGGCTCGTCGAAGCTCACCGTCGAGATCTCGTCCCAGCCGAAGAACGACGGCTCACGCAACCATTCCGCGTCGGGCGTGATTTCCTGTAACGTGAACCCATCGTCCTCGATCCCAAGCGGACGGCCGATGTAGCAAACCTCGTGCTCGTCCTCGGTGTCGACGTGCACGCACATCACCGCCGCGTACTCGGCCGCGGCGCGTACCACCTGGGTGATGTCGTCCAGCGGGAAGTTGCGCGGCAGGCGCGGATGGATGTTGCGCACCGTCAGCGCCTTCTCGATGAAGGCCGCGTGGCTGTCCGGGGCTTCGACCTCGGTGACGTCGGCCAGCCGCATCGCGTACAGGCCGTCGAAGCTGATCTGGTCGCCGACCACCCACATCAGCAGCCATTCCTTGCCGATGCCGGCCAGGTAGCCGCAAAAACTGCCGTCCTCGATGTTGCCGCGCCACACCCGCACCAGTTCACCGCGTTGCATGGCGCCGCGCAGCTTCGGGCGCGGACTCTCGGATTGGAATTTCAGAACCTTGCCCATGGCGTCATTCTAGCGGGGGCGGGCAGGGGCTGCCCGCCCGCGGTTCTCACAGTATGTAACGGGACAGGTCTTCGTTCGAAGCCAGATCTTTGAGGTTTTTGTCCACATATTCGGCGTCGATCGAGTACTTTTCGCCACTTTTGTCTGCGGCCTCGAACGATATCGATTCCAGCAGCCGCTCCATGACGGTCTGCAGGCGGCGGGCACCGATGTTTTCGGTGCTCTCGTTGACCTTGAAGGCCACCTCGGCCAGCTTGGCGATGCCGTCCTCGGTGAATTCCAGTTTCACGCCTTCGGTATTCAACATCGCGGCGTATTGCTTGGTCAGTGCATTGTTCGGTTCCGAAAGGATGCGTTCGAAATCCTTGACCGACAGCGCCGACAATTCGACCCGGATCGGCAGGCGGCCCTGCAATTCCGGAATCAGGTCGGACGGCTTGGCCATCGAGAACGCACCCGAAGCGATGAACAGCACGTGGTCGGTCTTGACCGGGCCGTATTTCGTGGACACGGTCGAACCTTCGACCA
>Ga0209178_1000239_pt1 | contig 14973 bp, 13 predicted proteins | sample GAAS200_FD_187521 | JGI IMG/M metagenome (GOLD analysis project Ga0209178, IMG submission 187521) | Agricultural soil microbial communities from Georgia to study Nitrogen management - GA AS200 (SPAdes) (version 2) | ecosystem: Environmental > Terrestrial > Soil > Agricultural land | place: USA... | reverse complement strand
CCAAGCTGTTTGAGAACCATTGCCGTGGTTTGCGCCGCGGCGTCGACGGAACGGAGGCGAATGCCGGGGCCGCTCTCGATGGAAGCTTTGTTGAAGTACGGCGAGGCGGAAGGCATGGCATAGAGGCAGGATGTTTTGGCTCCGCCGCCGCTTTCGCCGAAGATCATTACGTTGCTGGGATCGCCGCCGAATCGCTCAATATTGTCGTGAACCCACTTTAAACCGTCGCGTATGTCTTCGAGGCCCTGATTGCCTGACGTGGCAAATTCCTCACCGCCCAAGTCGGCGAGATACAGATAGCCGAGTAGGCCGAGCCGATGATTGGTGGCGACGACGACAACGTCCCACGTGCGCGCCAGTTTACTGCCATCCTGATACGCGGCTGCTCCGGAGCCCGTAGTGAAGCCGCCGCCGTGACTGTAAAACATGACCGGGCGTTTGCGGCTATCTGCCGCGGGAGTCCAGACATTCAGGAAGAGACAATCTTCTGCGAACGCGGGTTCGTTTGCGCGGCCTCTGCCGGGCTGCATCGAGGGAGGACCAAACGCCAGCGCGTCGCGGACGCCCGTCCAAGATTTAAGTGGCGGCGCGGCTTTGAAGCGGTTCGCACCGGAGACGGAGCCCGCGTAGGGAATGCCTCTGAACCGGACTAGGCCGTCGCCTTGCGCGCCGCGAATCTTGCCGTAGCTGGTTTCAACTTCGACATATGGACCGCTGAGAGGGACAGGAGGGCTCAACGGGGGAGCCTGACCCCAAGCATCACCGATTATGTAAGCGCCCACAAATGCAGCCGAGCTTGCGGCGAGAAAATTGCGGCGGGTCAACAGGCGTGAGAATTGCTCGGTGCGTTCGGTCATGATTTCTTCTCCATCTGCTTTCCGTCGATATTATGAAGCGGCAGCAAACAATTGTGAATTGAACTCCCCGCCAGAGTATTACCTGGAGCCTAGCTAGCTTCGCGGCAAAGACGCCGCGGCAGGCTTGGTACAGCGGGCGTTAAGCAGCGAAACCGCACGGCTTAACGCCCACTTGCACCGATCTCGGGCGACCGAGAATTGCAGACGCGTGTCCTTCGTGGTGACACGGCCCTGCGAGTAAAGCGTCCCGACTGACTCTCGCAACCGGGTAGCTTCGCCGTCTGAGAAGTTTCCATCCCAAAAGGGCTTGGGCAAGTATGCTACCGTAGCGAAGTTCGCGAGGCGCGTCGACAAGCTTGCTTCGGGACGCTTAACAACTTTGTTTCCTTGTTGTTACAGAATCTTTCAGGATAGACGCAATCCGCTGGACAGGGCTTGTTTCGGCACGTAATATACGGCCCAAAGCAGGATCGCGCGGACAGATATCCGTGTTTGTGGTCCGCGCGTGTGGGTGACCGATGTCCAGCACCGATGTGAAAACACCAAGTTGGATTCCGCGTACAGAAGCTGACTTCCAGGCGATTCGGCTTCAATTAACCCGAGTGCTGGAGAGCGCGCCCTTCAGGACGAGCAAGAGATATCCTGCGCTACTTAGCTACGTTGTCGAAAAGACGCTTCAAGGCGACACCGATTCCCTGAAGGAACGTACGCTCGGCATCGAAGTATTCCGGCGCGAACCAGAGTACGACACGAACGCAGATCCTGTGGTGCGGATTGCCGCCGGCGAAGTGAGAAAACGGTTGGCGCAATATTATTACAATCCTCGCCATAAGGATGAAATCCACATTGAGCTTGCTGCCGGATCGTACGTTCCGGAGTTCTATGCCGCGGCGGATGCGAGCATAAATGCTGCCGATGGGTCCGACCGTACAGCAGAGATTGCTTCAGCCGGGGATCAGACAATTGCTGGGCCGCTTCCGTTGGAGGACGGGCGTTCTGGCGTTGGTAGCTCGCGCTGGTCACGCATCCTGATTCCTGCGCTTTGCCTGATTTTGGGCGTGGTCGCCGGCGTTATCGCAACGCGGGTGCGAACCGCGGTCTCGTCCGCGCCGCTGACGGCGCTTGACGAATTCTGGCGCCCGTTAATCGGCGCACCGGGCACAGTGTGGTTGTGCGTCGGAGAGGCTTACGTGACCGGAGTTGAATTAAGCCCGAACGGCGCACGCAACCGATTTGCGGCGAACTACCGTTTGAGTTCCGGGGAGCAGCGCGCATATCCAGCGTTGAATCTGGCCGATACGACCGTACTGGCACGCGTGGCGGGCTTGTTACAAACGCGAGACAAAGGCTATTCCGTTCACGGCGAAAGCGAAACGACGTTTTCCGATTTAGCGAGCGACCCTGCTGTGCTGATCGGCTCTTTCAACAACGATTGGACGATACGGCTCTCGGACCAACTGCGATTTCACTTTGAAATGGACCGAGATGCGGGAGAGCAGTGGATTGTGGACCGCCAGAAGCCGGCCGAGAAGATTGGGACGCACAGAGTTGGCATTGCGGGCCCCGATACGACAGACGCCTACGCGATTATCTCCCGCGTGCACGATCCTAGCACCGGGCAAATGGTAGTTGCGGTTGCGGGTATATCGACCAACGGAACGACAGCGGCTGGCAGATTTGTTTCGGAGCCTCGTTTTTTAGCGGAGTTCGCGAAGAGTGCGCCGCGCAATTGGCAGAACGAAAATCTTCAGATTGTGATTGCCGCGCCTATCGTGGATGGCAGTCTTGGGCCGCCGCACGTCGTTTCCAGTTACATCTGGTAAGCAAATACATCGCCGAGATGGCGCGCTACGCTACTGCGGTGCTGGTCGCTTCTTTTTGGTTCGCGAGGGAGCGCGTTTCGAGATACGCGGAGACTAAGCCCCAAGCATAGATTGCGGCCAGAGCCGAGAAACATACCTTGGCCAGAAGCAGATAGCGGTCGACGAGTTGGAGGATGGACCAGCCGTACATTGTGGTGAGCAAGCTTGGATCGGAGAGATTCACTCCCTCGATTTCGCCGAAGGGAATATTTTCGTAAGGGCCGGACCAGAGACGAAAGACGTGCATGAAGGCGAGCGCCCCGATAACGAGGAGTCCCCAGCGCAGGCCCCAGCTTTTATAGAGCGCGCTGTCGCGCGGCGCGTAAAACGTTGTCATCAGAATTGTGGCGAGAACCATTGCGCCGCCGTCGCCTCCGAAAACGATGAGGGCTTCCTGTTTGAAGGGAGTGAGGCTTTGGAGGCTCAGCACAAAAATGAGTAGGGCCGCAGCGGCGCAGACCCATCCCCAGTGCTGCGTTTGCCACGCGACAAATCCGCCAAAGCCGATGGCGGCAATGACAATAGACACGACAAGCCAGGAATGAGTGTCGCCGTGCATCGTGACCCAGAGCATAGGTACGGCCCAACGGCCTGTGAACCATGACGTGATTGCGTGGCCGCTCTCGTGCACGACCATTGCGAGCATGCCTGCGGCCATATCAAAGCCTGTGCCTGTGAGCAAACGCGCGAGGAGCAATGCGAGCGGCAATGCGAATATTCGATACTTCAATTCCTTCGATGCGGATTTTTGAAGATCCGCGGGTGTGGACGGGCTGAACGCGTCAAACGAGAGGGCCTTCGACAGGGCCGCAGCCGCCATCGCGACCTGAACGGCCGGTACTGCCGGCGGCATCGGGGGCGCAGGCAGATTCACAGGCGCGACGGGATGCGTTGCTGGAGCAGGGGGCGGCGGCTGATAATGCGTGAAGACGACGCCGCACTTGAGGCACTCGGTTCGCTGCAACTCGTGGTCGAATTGGCATTTTGGGCAGCGCATTGGATGAGTGACCCGCTCCCGCTCTGCCGGGCGGCCTGCGAAATACGGACTATCCCAGCAGATCAATCAATTATGTGGCTAACATCGCGCGGATGAATAAGAGGACAGCTTCGTGGTTCACTAACGATAATCATATGCCATGAGACTGCATGCCGCGCTGAAAGGCCGCGGCGCTACATTTAAGTCCACGTCAAAAGCTGCTACAGATTTGGTTCGGGCCAGTCGGGAAGGTTTGCGAGCATGGCGTCCCACGTCGTGTGCGTGCGGAGGGCATTTACGACGACTGGCAAAGGATCGGGGAGAATTTCCGGGAGGAGTCGCTCCTCACTGAAATTCATGCGAAATGCCAGTTGTTCTGTTGGCGGATTGAACTGCGCGTTTACGCCGGACTTGTTGCCGCGAGCGTCTATGCGATACCAGCCATATTGGGGCAGATGAACGGCATTCAACCCGTGCAAGGAATATGGCGCGCCGTTGTCGTGAATGCTGAGACGTTGATAGCAGAAACCGGCGGGAATGTTGTTTGCGCGCAATAGCGCGGCGAGCAGATGGCTTTTGGCGTAGCAATAGCCGGTGCCTTCGTTCAATACTTCCGAGGCAATACACGTTACAGGATTGCGATGGAAATCGGAGCTGTGCTGGATTTCGTCGCGAACCCATTCGAAGCAGCGGCGGGCGATTTCAGTTTGATCGGTTGCGGCGGCGGCCAATTCCCTGCTCTTCGCGAGCACGGCGGGATGCTGCCAGTCAATGATTTCTGTCGAGCGCAGAAATGAAACGAGCAGTTCCATCGCTAGCAATGCTTGAGCCAGCGGGCAGCATCTTTGGCGTGATAGGTGAGGATGATGGAGGCGCCGGCGCGCTGAATGCCGGTGAGGATTTCGAGTGCGACGCGTTTTTCGTCGATCCAGCCGTTGCGCGCGGCGGCTTTCACCATCGCGTATTCGCCGCTCACGTTGTAAGCGGCGACGGGAACGTCGAAGCGCTCGCGAACGCGCTGGATTACATCCAAATAAGCCAGCGCGGGCTTTACCATGATCATGTCCGCGCCCTCTTCCAAGTCGAGTTCGACTTCGCGCACCGCCTCGCGCGCGTTGGCAGGATCCATCTGGTAGCTGCGGCGGTCACCGAATTGGGGCGCCGAATCCGCCGCTTCGCGAAATGGTCCGTAGAACGCCGAGCAGTATTTCGCCGCGTAGGAAAGAATCGCGACATCCTGAAATTTATTTTCGTCGAGCTTGCGCCGGATCGCGGCGACGCGGCCGTCCATCATGTCCGAGGGCGCGACGATATCGGCTCCAGCGCGCGCATGCGAAAGCGCGGCGTTGGCGAGCAGTCCAAGGCTGGGATCGTTGAGAACGTGTTCGCCCTCGATCATGCCGCAATGTCCATGGCTCGTGTATTCGCAAAGGCAAACGTCGGTGATCACGAGTAGATTGATTTTCGCTTTGCGAATGGCTTCAATCGCGCGTTGAACCGCGCCGGTTGCAGAGGCAGCTTCCGAGCCGGTTTCATCTTTGCGTTCGGGCAAGCCGAAAAGAATTACGGCCGGAATGCCAAGATCGGCCACTTCCCGGCATTCTTCAACAGCCTTATCGACGGAGAGTTGGTAGACGTCCGGCATCGAACCAACTTCCTGGCGGACGTTCGTGCCAGGGCAGACGAAAAGCGGGTAGACGAGGCCGGTGGTGGAGAGATGCGTTTCGCGCACGAAGCCGCGAAGCGCCTCAGAGCGGCGCAGGCGGCGCGGTCGATGGGTTGGGAAGGTCATTTTGGCCTCATTTGTGATAACACCTAGCGACAAAGGGCGCGGCAGCCCGCCATGTCTGCACAGCCAGGTGTGGCTGTGCCACAATGGCCATCACTGGCGCGTGTAAAAGTGCGCCAGGGCTTGGGCTAAGCCGTGGGCCGATGATTCCGCGGCCTGGATCGTTACCGGCAAACCGGCGTCGCGCAGCGATTGCGCCGTCGTTGGTCCGATGGCCGCGAAATGAACGGTTTTCGCGATCCTTGCTGCATCCTCCGCGCCCAGCGTCGCGACGAAATTCTGCACGGCAGACGGGCTTGCGAACATCACAACATCGACATCGCCACGCCTGATCCGGTCGGCCACGGTGGCGTCAATTTTCTCCGGCGATGCGGTGCGATACGCAATTACTTCCGTGACGCGCGCACCCAGTTTGCGCAATGCGGCCGAAACAGCTTCGTTTCCTCGATCGCTGCGTGGGAGCAACACGGAGCCATTCTCAACTCGCGGTGCGAGTTCCCTCGCGAGCGATTCTCCGGTGCGTTCGCGGCCCACATAATCGGCGCGAGAACCTTCTTCGATTAACGCCCGCTCCGTCGTTGGCCCGACAGCGGCAACGAAAGGCAGAGGCTTCTTGCCCGCGCCGAATTTCACGCCTAAATGGCGGCAGCGCTCAAAAACGTATCGTACAGCATTCGCACTCAGGAATAGAACGGCGTCAAACTCGTTCAGCCGTCTCAGTGCGCTATCGAGAGGCGCCCAATCCTCCGGCGGAGCGAACCGCATCAGGGGAAAGAGCAGGACCTCTGCGCCGCGCGCGGTCAGTTCGCGAACGAGCTCCCCTGCCTGCTCGGGAGCGCGGGTGGCGACAATGCGTTTGCCCGCGAGGGGCGGCTTGCGCGAATCAGCCAACGGACCGTCCCACGAGACGCAGAATCTTATCCGCACCGGCTTCGATCAAAGAGCGGCCGAGGCGAACTCCAATTACTTGCGCATCTACCGCCGCACCAACATCGCTTCTGCGCACGGATTCCGTGCCGTCGGGCGAAAAAACGCCCGCCTCGATTTCTAATTGGCCAGACACGCCGATTCGTGCCCATGCTCCAACAGGAACCTGGCAACCACCTTCGAGTTCGCGCAGCAAGGCGCGTTCGGCGGTGACGCAGGCGCGGGTTTCGAGGTCGTTAAGCGACGAAGCCAATGCAACTGCCTCAGAATCATCCGCGCGGGTTTCAATGCCAAGAGCGCCCTGGCCGACGGCTGGCAGCATTACATCCTGCTTGAAAATCTGCGTCACTTTGTCGCTCGCGCCGAGGCGGTTCACGCCGGCCACCGCGAGGACAATCGCGTCGAAGTCGCCTGCGGCGAGTTTTTTCATGCGTGTATCGACGTTGCCGCGCAAATCCGCGACGACCAGATCGGGCCGAGCGTGGCGAAGCTGGGCCTGACGGCGCACACTGCTCGTCCCAATTCGCGCACCAGGGGGCAAACCTTTCAACGATTTGTTCGTGCGCGAAATGAGGCAATCGCGTGGATCTTCGCGACGCGTGATTGCGGCGAAAACGAGACCCGCGGGCGTTTCGGTGGGCACATCTTTCATGCTGTGGACGGCAATATCGACCGTGCCGGAGAGAAGCGCATCTTCAATTTCCTTGATGAAGATGCCTTTTGCGCTGCCTTCGGCGCCGATTTGGGCTACGGATGCCGCCTGCAACTTGTCACCGGAGGTGTGAATGCGGACGAGTTCAGCTTCGACACCGTGGCAACGAGCGAGTTCATCGCGAACGTGATTGGCTTGCCAGAGGGCCAACGCGCTACCGCGCGTGCCGATGCGCAGAGGGCGGTTCACTCCTCGTCCTCGCGATTCGCGTTGTCCAAGCCCCAAAGATGACGGAGCGCGTCCACGGCGCCAAGGCGACCGCGCATGCCGCGTCCGGATCGCATTTGTTCAGCGGGCGCGTCGAGAACGCGGTCAATGAGTTGCTCGGTAAGTTTCACCATGCGCGCGTGCTCTTCAGGCGAGAGGTTCGCATTCGCGGCCAGATGCTCGCGCAGCAACTCTTCGCGCTGGCGATGAAAATGCTTGCGCAGGTCTTCGACGATCGAGCCCGCGGCGAGTCCGGCGCACCAGGATTCGAACTTCGCAATATGCTCACTGATTAGGGCTTCAGCACGTGGAATTTCGGCTTCGCGCGCTTTTTTGTTTTGCTCGACGATTTCGCCGAGGTCATCGATGTTGTAGAGATACAAGCTGTAGAGGCCGGCGGCGTCAGCGGCGACGTTGCGCGGGACACCCAAATCGACGACAAACACGGGACGGCCTTTGCGAGCGTCGATAGCGCACTCGAGCATGGCGCGCGTGAGCACGGCCTCGCTGCCGGAAACGGATGTGACGATCACGTCTGGTGTGCTGAGGACACGTTCGAGCGAGTCCCAGGCGATCGCTTCGGCGCGCATGCGGAAGGCGAGCTCGGCAGCGCGATCGAAGGAACGATTTACCACGGTTAGTTTGCCGATGTTGCGGGTGCGAAGATGTTCGACAACCTGCTCGGCCACGCTGCCTGCGCCAACGATAAGCGCTGTGTGCCCTTTAAGATTGCCGAAAACGCGTTCGGCAAGTTTTACGCCGGCGAGCGCGACCGACATAGGCCGGGCAGCGACTTCCGTTTCGGCGCGAACGCGTTTGCCGACTTCGAGCGCGCCCTGAAAGACGCGATTGAGGACGGGGCCGGTTGAACCGTGATCGAGCGCCTGGCCGTAGGCCGTTTTTACCTGACCGAGAATTTCGGCTTCGCCGAGCATCATCGAATCAAGCCCGGAAGTAACGCGATACAAATGGCGCACGGCTTCGGGACCGATCCAGCGGTAGAGTTTGCCGTTCAGCTCAGAGCGCGAGATGCGGTGATAGTCCGTGAGAAAGGCTTCCATAGCTTCGGTCACGACGCCACCGTCGCTGCTGGGAACGCCGTAGAGTTCGCTGCGATTGCAGGTGGAAAGCACGACAGCTTCTTCGAGAATCCCCTTGTGACGCAACTCGTCGGCCGCTTCCAGCGCCTGCTGCTGAGTGAATGCGACACGTTCGCGCAACTCGACCGGCGCCGTGCGATGGCTGCACCCGATGAGCGCCACTTTAATTTTTGCCGCGTTGGCCGTAGTAGACATTAAAAGTATCGATGGAAATGCGTCATATAAAGGTTCACAACCGTGTAACTGAAGAGCACGATCAGAAAATTGAGCGCGCAAAGCAGGGCCGCGCGCGAGCCGCGCCATTTCGCCTGCCGTGAAAGCGCCAGGTAAGCAACATAGACCGCGAGGATCGCGACCGTGACGATCACTTTCGGATCGCTCAATGCAAAGCCGCCGCTCAGCCGATGTTCCCAAACAAATCCAATCGTGACGCCGCAGCACAAAGCAACAAGGCCGACCCATACCCCTCCGCGAGCCATGCGGTCAAGGAGCTCGAGCGGCGGAAAACGCCAGAATGCAGCGCCAAGATGTCGCGAACGCAGCAGACGGTCTTGCGCGAGATAGACAAGGCTCAATACGAAGGAGAGCGCGAATGCGGCGTAAGCCCATGTGTTGAGCGTGACATGAAACGCAAATAGCGGACCCGACGCGGTGGGCGGCCCGTCTGCGGCGCCGCTCGCGAGCGTTTCAAGGCCCGCCATCCAAAGGACAAGCAATGCCGTGATGACCGAGCCGACTCCGCGCTGGCGATGAAATAGTTCCAGCGCAAGATAGGTGATGCCGAGCAGCCAGGCGAAAAGCGACATCGACCCGTAAAGATCGTCGTAGGGGACGGTGTGAGTGAGGCGCGAGCGTTCGAGCAGCGCAAAATAATGGGCGACGATCGCGACGGCCAGTAACAATGTGGCCGAGCGGCCTAGCCACTCGTTGGGCGCATAGAGCAGGCGCGCATAACAGCAGAAGCTAGCCACGTAGAGCGCGAGGCTCAGCCATTGCAGAGGATGTGCCATGAAGCTCGATTATAGCGCTGAATGGGGCGCGCGAAGAGCTTGGTACTCTTGCCCGGCACAGCCCTTTGGGATAGCATTGGGCTATGGACGATGCGGAGCGATTTGATTTCAGCAAAACGCCTGATCTGCCTGAGATTAAAGACCAGGAAACACTCGCTGCCATTTCGGAAGGAATCGAAGATGCGAAGGCCGGACGAGTCTTTTCCATCGAAGAAGTCAGGCGGCATCTAGCCGAATGGACTACCGCGTCATCTACACGCAGCGGGCGCTGAACGACTACGACGAAATCCTCACCTATATCGCGCTAGACGACAGCACAGCGGCTTCGCGTTTCGGCGAGTCCCTTCTCGATCATACGGCATTGCTTGCGCAGTTTCCTCGTCTCGGCAGCAAAATTGGGGACAATTTGCGAGGGCTGACTCACAGCCCAGTGATCGTGTACTACGTCGTTCACGATGAAAGGCGCGTCGTCGAGATTGTTCACATTCGACATGCGTCTCGCGATGTCCCCAGCTTCTGAGTCACCCCATCGCTCATTTTGCAATCGCGGCGCGGTCGACTAAGATAGTCGTGTGACCTCCCGAAAAACGGATGGCTTGACGCAAAAAGAGCTGTTTTTGCGTGCGTGCAGATTCGAGCCCGTGCCGCGCGTTCCCGTGTGGATGATGCGGCAGGCGGGGCGTTATTTGCCTGAGTATCAGGCCGTGCGCGCGAAGCATTCGTTTCTAGAGATTTGCAAAACGCCGGAATTGGCGGCAGAAGTATCGCTGCAACCGTATCGCGTGGTCGGCGTGGATGCCATTATCGTGTTTTCCGACATTTTGATCGTGGCCGAGGCAATGGGCATGCCGCTTGATGTGCCCGATTCGGGACCAGTGCTCTCGAATCCGGTGAGAGACAAAGCAGCGGTGCGGGCGTTGCGGGAATTCGATCCGGCACGCGAGACAAAGTTTGTGAGCGATGCGATTCGCGCGATTTGCTCCGAGGCCGGGCCCGATGTGCCGGTGATCGGGTTCGCGGCGGCACCGTGGACGCTGGCCTGCTACATGATCGAAGGCAAGACGCGCGGCGATATTTCGCGTGCGAAGTTGCTATTGCGCGACGATCCGGCCCTTGTGCGCGAACTGCTGCAACGAGTCGCTACTGCCACGATTTCGTACTTGCGGGCACAAATCGCTGCGGGAGCTTGCGTAATTCAACTCTTCGATACTTGGGCGAGCGAATTGAGCGATGAGGAGTATCGCGCTTTTGAGTTACCGGCGACGCGCGCGATTTTTGCGGCCCTCGAACGCGACGGCGTACCGCGGATACTTTTTGCGAAAGGTTCGGCGCGACATCTGGATGCAATGGCGGAAACGGGCGCGGATGTGTTGAGCGTCGATTGGAATACGGACTTGGCCCAGGCGCGGATGCGGCTAGGCGATCGTGTGGCGCTGCAGGGGAATGTCGATCCGTCCATATTGCTCCGCACACGCGAGGAGGTTTGCGCAGCGGCGCGTGCAGCCGTGGATAAAACGCGCGGCGTGGGGCACATTTTGAATTTGGGGCATGGGATATTGCCGACGACGCCGGTGGAAAATGCACGCGCGTTCGTTGAGACGGGCCAGAATGCAATGATGGCGCAGGCGCGTGCGGGGCGAGCAGATTAACAATGGCTGGCGAACGACAAAACGGCGCGCAACTTGACGTCGGGAGAGTGTCAGACGCGGTTCTGGAGAAATACAATCGGCCCGGACCGCGCTACACCAGCTATCCGACTGCCCCTGTGTGGAAGGACGACTTCGGGCCAGATGATTTAGAGAAATATTACGCGATTGCGGATAAGCGTGCGACGCCGCTCTCGCTTTATATGCACCTGCCGTTCTGCGAGAGCTTGTGCCTTTTTTGCGCGTGCAACGTTTCCATTCAGAAGGACAAATCTGTCGCGATTCCGTACCTTGCCGCACTGAAACGGGAAATCGAGCATGTGGCGAAGCACGTTTCGCGCGCGCGGCCGGTGATTCAGTTCCATTGGGGCGGAGGAACGCCCACGTATCTTTCGCCAGCGCAATTGGCAGATCTCTTTGCGTTCACACGCGAGCGCTTTTCGTTTGCGCCGGACGCCGAGATAGGCCTGGAGGTCGATCCACGCGTAACGAGCCGCGAACATCTTGAGACGCTGCGCGCACTTGGCTTCAACCGGCTCAGCATGGGCATTCAGGACTTCGAGCCGACGGTGCAGCAAACCATTCACCGTGTTCAGCCGTATGAGTTGACGCGCAATTTGATAATTGCGGCGCGAGAACTGGGTTTCGGCAGCTTGAATATCGATCTAATCTACGGCTTACCCTATCAGACAGCGGAAACATTTCGCGCCACGATTGCGCAAGCGCTGACGCTCGAGCCCGACCGCGTAGCAATGTTCAGCTATGCGCACGTGCCGTGGTTAAAAAAGCAGCAAGGCTCCTTTGCTGCGCATCTTCCGGAAGGACGCGAAAAGTTCGCCATTTTTCGGGCCGGGCTCGAAGGCTTCCTCAATGCGGGCTACATTTATATCGGCATGGATCACTTTGCGCGGCCCGGCGACGAACTTGCCGTGGCTCAAAAGAACCGCACGCTGCACCGGAATTTTCAGGGCTACACGACGAAGGCCGGCGCCGATCTTTACGGCATGGGCGTAAGCGCGATCAGCTCGATTGGACGCGCGTACGCACAAAATTCGCGGGAGATTCCCGCGTATCAGACTGCCGTAAAAGATCGCGGCATCGCCACGATGCGCGGCTATCGTCTCTCGAATGACGATGAAGTCCGGCGCGCGGTCATCGGGCGGCTTCTTTGCCACACCGTGATTTTCAAGCGCGAGATTGAACGCGAATTCGGCATCGAGTTCGACAAGTATTTCGCGGGCGAACGCGATCGGCTAACAGAACCGCGCGACGAAGGCCTCGTCGTGCTCGGAGCGGACGAAATTCGCGTCACGCCGCTCGGCCGGATTTTCATTCGCAATGTGGCTATGACTTTCGACCGCTATCTGCATGAGCAGCAAATGGATAAGCGGCCACTTTTCTCGAAAACGCTCTAAGACGCACACGTGGACTATTCCAAACAGGTCGTCGTAATCGGGGGAGGCATATCGGGCCTCTCCTGTGCTTACCGGCTTCGAGCACTTGGTATTCCCGTTGTACTTTTCGAGGCTGCGCAACGCGCCGGCGGATTGATGGGAACGATCGAGAAAGACGGGTTCCGATTTGAAGCGGGCCCGCAGAGTTTTCAGAGCACTCCCCTGCTAACGCAACTGATCCGCGATTTGAGGCTGGAGAACGAGCTTGTGGAGGCCGATCAACGCTCGCCGCGTTATATTCTTCGCCGCGGGCGAATGCAGAAGATCGCGATGTCGCCGCAAGCCTTATTGGCCAGCTCCTTTCTTACGCCAAAGTCTCGCTGGAAGATCGCTTCGGAGGCATTTCGTCGCACCAAGGCGCCCACTGAAGAAGAATCGCTTGCAAACTTCGTCCGGCGGAAGTTCGGGCACGAAATTCTCGAATACCTCGTCTCGCCGTTTGTGTCGGGCGTTTACGCGGGCGACCCGGAAAAGCTCAGTCTTCGCGCGGCGTTTCCGTCCCTTGAGGAATGGGAGCGCGAGTACGGCAGCGTGATTCGCGGCGCGATGAAGTCGCGCAAGAAAAACGGCGGCAGCAAGCCGCCAGCACTCTGCTCGTTCAGACATGGCATGGCAATGCTGCCGAACGCTCTAGCGACTTCGCTTGGCGGCGACTTGAAACGGTCAACAGCCGTGGCGTCCGTCGCGACAGCCGCGCCGAGTGGCAATCCATACGAGCTGCGAGTTCACAATGAGTCCGGCGCGGCCGACACAATTCGGGCCGCTGCCGTCGTTCTTGCCGCTCCAAGTTACGCGGCATCCCATATTGTTCGGCCGCTGTCTGAACCGTTGGCGGATATGCTATCGGGCGTCGCTTATGCATCGGTCGTAGTGTATTGCGCCGGCTACTACGATAAGCAAGCCGTGCTGCCACCGGAGGGCTTCGGAGTTTTGATCCCGCGCAGTGAAAAACACCGCACGTTGGGCATGGTTTGGAACTCTTCGTTATTTCCCGAGCGCGCGCCTCGCGGGCAATTTGCGATGACGAGCTTTCTCGGTGGCGCAACCGACCCCGATCTCTTCGGACAATCCAACGAAGAAATCGCCGCGATTACGGAAAAAGACAGCGCCACGATCCTCGGCATTACGGGCAGTCCTATCGCTAGTTCGCTGTGGCGGCATGAGAAGGCTCTACCACAATATAATATGGGCCACGGCCACGTGGTCGAAGCTCTCCGCGACGCTCAGCGCTCCATGGCGGGACTCTTCTTTTCGGGAAATTATCTGGAAGGCCCATCCATAGGAAAATGCGTCGAGCACGCGTTCAAAACAGCGGACGCCGTGCGCGACTATTTGAAGGCCCACTAATTTTTCGCGTCAGCGAAGCTTTTAATCCGCGTGAGTGTCCGGAATTACGTCCTGCCCAGTGGCAGCGCGGCTAGAACTCGTGATGCGGCCCCAGGCGCTAGTCTTCCAATTGTCGGCCGCTTCGCGCGGCAAAATCCAGGGAGGAACATCGATCGCAAGCCCGCGCGCAAGTCCTTGCACGTAAGGTTCGTACATTTCGCGCAATTTCGCCATTTTTGCGACCGGCTCAGCCGCATCGCGAAGCTGAAATTCCGTGGGTGCGAGCAAAGCGCGCAGGCGCTCAAAATCCGCGTTCGGGAGGCGCTCGCCGGTCCGCTCGGGTACGGCGTAAAAAACCTGCGCGAGATCTACAACGGTATGCCGGCAAATCGCGAAGGTAAGGCGAGCCTGGCGGGCGAGCGGTCCTGTCCGATCCGCAAGCAAAATGGCGCAAGTATCGAGGATCGCAACGAGCGCGCCGAGCCAGGACTCATTGTTGTGTTGCGAGCGGAAGTAGCAAAGCACAGGGTAGGAGATGTGGCTTTCGAGAATATCCGCGGCGGCGCGTTCCCATTCGTGCAGAAGCTGCTCGAGGGCGCGGGCACCGTCTGCGCCGACGTGGCGTCGCAGCAGTTCGGCGGCGGTTGGAGGCGAACCAGCCCGAGCGTCTAGCAAGACAATGCTCACTTCGCGCCGCGAAAAAGCCTGATAGATGACGGGCAAATAGCTAAGCACCAATGCGAGAAAGCCGAAGCCGAGTCCGCTCTCCGCCACGGCCAAAACACGTTCCATAGGCGTATGCGGCACGACGTCACCAAGGCCGAGCGTGAACATTGTGGTGCCGCTCATGTAAAAAAGAGGTGACAGCCTGCTATCGATCCCGCCGGCCAGCGCGGCGCTGTGATAAATGAAACCGAAACCGGCGATGATAGCCAGCGCCCACAGGACGAAAAGCATCAGCAGCGAAAGCGGTCCGTAAAAACTGAGAAAGGACTCCCGACGCGGACGTTTGCCGATCCCTCGGGAGAAGCTGCGCCAGACGAACCACGTCGTGCGGTAATAAAGCACGGTGAGGCGAAAGCGGCGCGCCACCCGACGGGGCAGGAC
>Ga0209178_1000238_pt1 | contig 14990 bp, 12 predicted proteins | sample GAAS200_FD_187521 | JGI IMG/M metagenome (GOLD analysis project Ga0209178, IMG submission 187521) | Agricultural soil microbial communities from Georgia to study Nitrogen management - GA AS200 (SPAdes) (version 2) | ecosystem: Environmental > Terrestrial > Soil > Agricultural land | place: USA... | reverse complement strand
GGCTCTAGCTCCGCTCAAAAAGGGGGGTGAAGGGGCATAAGTCTAAAAACGACAACGAGGAAACTCAAGCGAACGCCCCGCGCCGATGATTGACAGCAAAGTGGGCCGAACACTATCTTCGACCAATTCCCACAAAGACTTAGGCCCATTGGCGTACACCAGTGAGATCGAGAAGCTCGAGCGCCGCTGGCTCGAGAATCCCAAGGGGCGGAATTTTGCCCCCTTGGCGGACGCCTATCGTAAGGCGGGAGAAATAGATAGGGCCATCGACCTCTGCAAGAGCGGGCTGGAGCTCCACCCGGACTACGTCAGCGCCCACATCGTGTATGGCCGGTGCCTGATCGACCAAAAAGACGACCCAGGCGCCACCGAAGTGTTCCAGAAAGTGCTCCAGCTCGACCCCGAAAACATCCTGGCCCTCCGCATTCTTTCGGAAATCGCAGAGCGAACCGGTCACTATGAGCAGGGCGCGGAATGGCTGACTCGCCTGATCTCCGCGGACCCCATGAACGGGGACGCGGCGGAAGCCTTGACCCGCATGAAGGCCAAGGCCACTCAGGCCAAGACGGCTCCCCGCGCCTCCCAGCCGGCGGCCGAGGCCCCAGCCGAACCGGTGGCGGAAGTCGTTCCGGAGCAGGCGGTTCCCTCCAAGGATCTGGGGATCGAGCGCGCCTCCTCCCCGGACGTATCGGCGGACCTTCCGCCACGCCTGTCGCTCGTGGACATGTCCACGCTGCCCATGGAGCAGCCCGACTTCAAGGTCGAGCGCGCCAGCGGCAGCGCCGACAAGGTCATCGATGCGGACCGTCTGGTGGACGCCGAGCCGGAGCTGCCCAGTGCCGACGGGGCCGAGGCTGCCAAGGACCAGCGCCATTCGCTGGGCCTCGAGCCTGAGGCGGAGCTTCCGGGGCAAGGGAAAGTGGCGCCCCGGAACAGCATGGGACTGGAGAGTTTCGACGGCATCGACTTCAGCAATGCCCCGCAATCGCAGCGGATGGACGGGATGATGTCCGAGGAGACCCCCGGGGCGCAGGCTGAGAACGTCGAAGTGGAGGGTCTGTCCCGGACCCAGTACGAAGGCAGTGGCATGTTCCGGCTGGACCAACCGCTGCTCGAGAGCACGGCGACGCCCCACCTCGAGCCCGATGGGCCCCCGGTTTCGCTGCCGCTCATCATGCCCGACGACGTCGAGCCGCCGCTGAAAGAGTCGCTGCCGATGGCGTCCGCGTCGCCACCGCCTCCGCCGCCGCCTCCTCCACCCGCCCCGGAACCGGCTCCCGCGCGCGCGTCCCGGCAGTCACGGGTATCGGACACGGCGGACGACGTGGGGGCGGCCGACACGGCGACCCTGTCGCGAGCCGAGCCGGTGCTCACGGAGACGATGGCGGAGTTGTATCTCAGGCAGGGACACAAGGACGATGCCCTCCGGGTCTACCAGGCCCTGCTCGCGCAACGTCCGGGCGATGCGCGTCTCGAGGCCCGGGTCCGGGAGCTCGACGGGTCGGACGCCGCGCCCGTGCTCACCTCGGTTCCTGCACGGGCACCCGCGAGCGGCCTGTCCCTGGGCGCCTTTCTCAAACGGATTCTCGGGTCGCGGCCGGGCGCGCCGGCGGCCGACCCGCTGCCGGAGCAGACCGCGCTCCCGGGGCCCCGGGTCACGTCGGGAGCGACGCCGCAATCGATGCTGGCGGACGCGTTCGGGGATGAACCGCCGATGGGACCCACGCCCGGATCACCCAGCCGCCCCGCCGCCGACAGCCTGTCCCTGGATGCGGTGTTTGGCGACGAAGGGGGCCGGGCGTCGGCACCCAGCATCGAGGCGCCGCGGGAGGTTCCGGTGCCTGCGCCGGCTCCCGCCGCCGCGGCTGCAACCAAGGGCGGCGGTTTCTCCTTCGACGATTTCTTCGGATCGAGCGCGCCGGCCCCGGCGGCGGACACGCCCGGCAGCGCCGCCGCGTCCGCACCGCGTCCGTCGGGTTCCACCACTCGCTCGTCTTCCCCCCCTCGGGCCTCACGGCCTCAGGCGCCCGTCGAGGACGCCGGCGATCTCGACCAGTTCCAGGCGTGGCTCAAGGGTCTCAAGTCCTAGTGCGCGTCGCGGTACTGAATGGTCCGAATCTCAATCTGCTGGGGGAGCGTGAGCCCGAGATCTACGGGGCGGTGACGCTCGCGCAGATCGAAGCCGCGACCCGCGAGCGGGCACGCGCGCTAGGCGTGGAATGCGTGTTCAGTCAGACCAATCACGAGGGCGAGCTGGTCGACGCGATCCAGAAGCTCAAGGGCTCCGCCGACGGCGCCCTCGTGAACGCGGCCGCCTTCACCCACACGAGCCTTGCGGTCCGGGATGCGCTGCTGGCGGTGCGGGTGCCGTTCGTCGAAGTGCACCTCTCCAACATCTACGCCCGCGAGCCGGAACGGCGTCGCTCGCTTCTGGCCGATGCGGCCGTGGGCGTGGTCGCGGGGTTCGGCGCGGACAGCTACCGGCTCGGCCTCGAGGGGCTCGTGGCGCATCTCGCGGCCCGCCGTGCCCATTGATCCCCGCCCGGCCCGCCGGACCGCGCTGACCGCATCCCTGAGCGCTCAGGGCCTGGACGCGTTGCTGATCACGGCGCGGGCCAACGTCCGTTACCTCACGGGGTTCAGTGGATCGGCCGGGATGGTGGTCGTCACGGCGACCGACCTGCTGCTGGTGACCGACTTCCGGTACGACGAACAGGCGCGCGCCGAGGCCGGGGCCGTGGCGCGGGTCGAAGTGGAGCGCACCAGCGTGTGGGACCGGCTCTTCCGCGAAATGGGCCGGCTGGGATCCCTCGACGCGGTGGGGTTCGAAGGTCATGCGCTTACCGTACGCGAAGCCGAACGCCTGGTGGCGGGGGGAAAACCGTGGCGCTGGCAGCCGGCGGGTGAGCTCGTCGAGGCCCTGCGCGTGCGGAAGGACCAGGGCGAAATCGCGGCGATCCGGGATGCGGCCGCCCTGGCCGCCGAGGCGCTGCGCATCACCCTCGCGCGCGTGCGTCCGGGATTGAGCGAGAACGCCATCGCCGGGATTCTGGAGGGCGAGCTGCGCCGGCTGGGCAGCGAAGCGCATCCGTTTCCGACCATCGTGGCGTCGGGCCCGCGCAGTGCCTTGCCGCACGCCCGCTCGAGCGACCGGACGGTGGGAGCCGGAGAGTGGCTCCTGATCGACTTCGGTGCGACGGTGAACGGATATGCGTCCGACATCACCCGGACGGTCGTGGTCGGCGCCCGCGCCACCGACACCCAGCGGGCCCTGTACGACCTCGTGGCGGGCGCGCAGCGCCGGGCGCGTGAGGGTGTTCGGGCCGGTCTGACGGGCCGCGAGGCCGACGCCCTGGCCCGTGATCCGATTGCGGCGAAGGGATACGGCGATGCCTTCGGTCACTCCCTGGGACATGGGCTGGGACTCGATGTCCACGAGGCGCCCCGGCTCTCGAGCACCAGTGCCGAGCCCCTGCCGGGCGACGCGGTGGTCACCATCGAGCCGGGCGTGTATCTGGCCGGCGAAGGCGGTGTGCGGATCGAGGACGACGTCTGGCTCGCGTCCGAAGGCCCGGTGCTGTTGTCCGACGGGGCCACGGAACTGCTGGAACTCACGCAGGATTGACGGATCAACCGGGCAGAAGCTCTATTTGGTGAAATGAACCTCGACCTCATCAGCCAGCTGGTCAAAACTCTCAAGGATGCCCCGGAGCTGGGGTCCATCGAAATTCGCCGCGGGTTTCTCGGTCTCTGGGCGTCGGTCCGGGTCTCCCGGGCCGGACACCAGGCCGGGGGCGCCGCTCACGTCGTGGTGGGGCAGGCCTCGGCACCCCCGATGGCGCCCGTCACCGTGGCGGGACCGGCCATGGCGCCCGGCTCCGCCGCGGCTCCAGCCGCGGCCGCTCCCGCGACCAACCTGGTCGAGGTGAAATCCCCGATGGTGGGGACGTTCTACAAGTCCCCGGAACCCGCCGCCGAAGCGTACGTGAAGGTGGGGTCACGGGTCACCACCGGGCAGGTGGTCTGCATCATCGAAGCGATGAAGATCATGAACGAGATCGAGTCCGAAGTGCAGGGTGTGGTCCGCGAAATCTGCGTCGAAAATGCCCAGCCCGTGGAATTCGGTCAGGTCCTCTTCCGGTTGGATCCCAATGGCTGAGACGCCCGCCCCAGGTACCGCCCCGGCTTTCAACTTCAAACAAGCCATCACGCAGATGGTCCAGCGGAACGGCTCGGACCTCCTGCTCAAGGTGGGGCGGCCGGCGACGGTGCGCGTCAACGGCGATCTGGTGGCGCTCGAGACCCAGCCCCTGAAGCCGGAGGAGCTGAAGTCCCTCGCCGAGCAGATCATGACCCCGCGGCAGGTGAAGGAATTCGCGGAGCATAAGGAAGCGGACTTCGCCATCGGCGTGCCGGGCGTGGGCCGGTTCCGGACCAACGTCTACCAGCAGCGCGGCACCGTGGCGTTCGCCTTCCGGGCCATCCCGTACGAAGTGAAGACGGTGAAGGACCTGGCGCTGCCCGGCGTCCTCGAGGAGATCGCCCTGAAGCCCCGCGGCCTCGTCCTGGTGACGGGGGTGACGGGATCCGGGAAGTCGACGGCGCTGGCCGCCCTCATCAACCACATCAACCTGAACCGCCGGGTCAACATCATCACGATCGAGGACCCGATCGAGTTCCTGCATCGCGACAACCTGGCGAACATCTCGCAGCGTGAGGTCGGCAACGACACCCTGTCGTTCGGCTCGGCCCTGCGGCACGTGCTGCGGCAGGACCCCGACGTCATCCTGATCGGCGAAATCCGCGACATGGAGACGCTGGACACCGCGCTCAAGGCGGCCGACACCGGACACCTGGTGTTCTCCACGCTGCATACCACCGACGCGACGCAGTCCATCAACCGGGTGATTTCGTTCTTCCCGCCCCACCAGCACGATGAGGTGCGCCACCTGCTTTCCACGGCGCTCCAGGCGGTGGTCTCCCTGCGGCTCGTGCCGCGCAAGGACGGCAAGGGACGGGTACCCGCGGCGGAGGTGCTGATCAACACGGCGGCGGTCCAGGACAACATCCGCGATCTGACCAAGGCGCTCGCCATTCCCGACCTGATCGCCGAGGGCTCGGTGCAGTACGGGATGCAGTCCTTCGACCAATCGCTGTTCGGCTGGTACCAGCAGGGCGTCGTCAGCTACGAGAGCGCGCTCTTCTATGCCTCGAACCCCAGCGAGTTCGCGCTGAAGGTGTCGGGCGTGGATTCGCAGGCGAGCCGTGCCTTCGGCGGCTCCGCCGGTGGCGGCGCCGGCGCGATCGACTTGACTCCCTGATGTTCAAGAAAGTCCTCATCGCCAACCGCGGGGAAATCGCCCTGCGGGTCATCCGCGCGTGCAAAGAGCTCGGCATCGAGACGGTGGCCGTGTATTCGGAAGCGGACCGCGAGTCCCTGCACGTGCGGTTCGCGGACGACGACGTCTGTATCGGCCGGGCGCCGAGTCGCGAGAGCTACCTCAACATCCCCCGCATCATCGCCGCCGCCGAGATCACGGGCGCCGACGCCATCCATCCGGGGTACGGCTTCCTCGCCGAAAACGCCGAGTTCGCGGACATCGTGAAGGCCTCGAACATCACGTTCGTCGGCCCCACGCCCGACCAGATCCGCCAGATGGGCGACAAGGCGGTGGCGCGGAAGATCGCCCAGAAGGTGAAAATCCCGACCGTGCCGGGATCTCCCGGTCCGGTGGCGTCGGTGGCGGAAGCGCTCGAGTTCGCCAACACGATCGGCTTTCCCGTGATCATCAAGGCCGCCGCGGGCGGGGGCGGGAAGGGCATGCGGGTCGCGAACGACCCCGAGCAGTTCCAGCAGAGCTTCAACCTCGCGCGGCAGGAAGCACTCGCCGCCTTCGGGTCCGACCAGGTCTACATCGAGAAATACCTGGCGCGCCCCCGGCACGTCGAAATCCAGATCATGGGGGACACCCATGGCCGGGTGATGCACCTCTGCGAGCGCGACTGCTCCATTCAGCGGCGGCACCAGAAGCTCGTCGAGGAGGCACCGTCCCCGGCGCTCACCCAGGAGCTGCGGCTCAAGATGGGACAGGCCGCCGTCACGGCCGCCGAGGCCATCGGGTACGTGGGCGCCGGGACCGTCGAATTCCTGCTCGATGAGGACGGGTCGTTCTATTTCATGGAGATGAACACCCGGATCCAGGTCGAGCATCCGGTGACGGAGATGTGCACCAACTTCGATCTGGTGAAGGAGCAGATCCGCGTCGCCGCGGGGGAACCGCTCAAGCTCAAGCTCGAAGGAAGCCGGCTGCGCGGGCACGCCATCGAGTGCCGGGTCAACGCCGAAGATCCCTTCCGGAACTTCCAGCCCTGTCCCGGGCACATCACCGCGTATCACCCGCCCGGGGGTCCCGGGGTCCGCGTGGACACGCACATCTACGACGGCTACACCGTGCCGCCGTACTACGACTCGCTCCTGGCCAAGGTGATCGTGCACGGCAACAACCGGGAGGAAGCGCTCGCCCGTATGCGCCAGGCGCTCGACTCGTTTATCATTGAGGGCGTGACCACCACCATCCCCTTCCTGGGCCGCATCATGCGACATCCGGATTTCATCGCCGGGAAGGTCGACACCAAATTCCTCGAGCGACAGCCGCAGCTCTTCAAAGAATGAAGATCGACGTGCACTTCACCCCGCTCGGCCTCTCCGGAGAAGTCCCGGGCCGGGCGGTGGTCGTTCTCGATGTCCTCCGGTCCACCACCACCATCGTGATGGCCCTCGCCAACGGCGCGAAGGCGGTGGTGCCCGCCGCGTCGTCCGAAGAGGCCGTCCGGATGACCTCTAATCTTCAGCGCGATGCCTACCTGCTCGCCGGGGAGCGGAAGTCGCTCAAGATCCCCGGGTTTGCCCTCGGCAATTCCCCGCGGGAGATGACTCCCGACGCAGTGGCCGGGAAAACGCTCTTCCTCGCGACCACCAACGGCACGCCCGCGCTCGTCGCCTGTGCCGACGGCGGCACGGTGCTGGTGGGGGGCGCCATCAACTTCACCGCGATCGCCGACCGCGCCCGGGAGCTGTTCACGACCCAGGGTGACCTGGTGATCGTCTGTGCGGGGCGGGAAGGGCGGTTCGCCCTCGAGGACGCCTACACGGCGGGCCGGATCGTCAAGGCCGTGAAGAAGGGCATCCGGAAGCTCACCCTGAACGACGCTGCCACCGTGGCCCTCGGGCTCACTACGGACTACACCACCTGGACCGAGGCCTTCGAAGCGTCCGACGCGGCCCGCCAGCTGGAAGAAGCCGACCTCGGCGACGATATCGCCTTCTGCGCGAAGGCGGACCGCTGCGCCGTCGTTCCCACGTACGCGGACCGCCGTATCACGTGAACTCCAGAGCGCGCGAAGAGCTGGTGGGCATCGGGGCCCTGGTCGTCGGCCTCTTTCTCGGACTCACGCTCGCGCCCTGGCATGTCACCGGCAACATCGGCGCCGCCGTGGGCGGCGCTCTCTGGAAGGCCTTCGGGGTCGGGTCGGTCGTCATCCCGGTGCTCGGCATCGGATGGGCGCTGGCGGCCTTCGGCCGGCTCGGGTCGGTCTCGAGTCCGCGCGCGGCCGTACTGGGCGCCGGACTGATCCTGCTCCTCCCCTACGCCGTGGCCGTCGTCTCGGGCGTCGCCGTCGGATACCTCCCCGACTACGGGCTGTGGTCCCCGTCCCAGCGGCTCGTAGGCCTCGTGCCCGCCTTCTTCGCCGACGTGATGGAGCGCACCACCGGCCCCGCCGGCGCCACGCTCATTGGTCTCTTCGCGCTGTCGGCGCTGGGGGTGTTCACGGTCGGGTGGCACCCGCTCGCGGTACTGCGGGCGCGGGAGGCTGAGAAGACGACGACCGGGAGAGGGAAGAGGGAAGAGGGAAGAGGGAAAAGGGAGAGCGCCGTGCCCGTCGAAATTGAGGATGTCGACGCCGCGGAACCCCCCTCTTCCCGCGTCCCTCTTCCCACTTCCCGTTCCCCCAAGGAGCGGAAGCCCAAGCCCGCTCCGAAGCCCGCCCCGAAGCCGGTGCTTCCTCCGCCCCCTGAAGGCTCGCTCATCCCGCCCATCGAGCTCCTGAACGAGCCTGCCGCCGAGACGGCGGACGTCGGGATCGCGCAAATCGACGAAATGGGCCAGCGCCTGATCCAGACGCTCGAGACCTTCCGGGTGGGCGGCCGCATCGCGGACCGTACGGTCGGTCCCGTGGTCACGCGATTCGAGATCGAGCCCGGTGCCGGGGTCAAGGTGGGGCGGATCTCGGGACTCGCCGATGATCTGGCGCTCGCGATGAAGGCGCAGTCCCTGCGCATCCTCGCGCCCATTCCGGGTAAGGCGGCGGTCGGGATCGAAGTGCCGAACCCGCATCCGCGGATGGTGGTCCTTCGTGAGCTGATCGCCACGGAGGAGTTCCGGGCCGAGCGGATTCTCCCCGTCGCATTGGGCCGGAACATCGAAGGCGAAGAGGTGGTCGCCGACCTCGCCAAGATGCCGCATCTCCTGCTGGCGGGGCAGACGGGGTCCGGGAAGTCGGTGACCATCAACACCATCATCACCAGCCTCGTGTACTCGCATCCGCCCGAGCGTCTCAAGCTGCTGATGATCGACCCCAAGATGGTCGAGCTCTCGATGTACGCCTCCCTGCCGCATCTCGGACTGCCGGTGGTGACCAATCATCACAAGGCGGCCACCGTGTTCAAGTGGGCCGTCTGGGAGATGGACCGCCGCTACAAGCTCCTGCACGCCAATCACGCGCGGAACGTCATCGACTTCAACAAGAAGGTCCTCGAGAAGAAACCCCTCAAGGGACCCCGCGAGACGCTGGCGACGCAGGCCGGAGTGCAGAAGGAGCTCCCCTTCGACGGCGACTACGCCGACGGCATTCTGCCGTACATCGTCCTGATCGTCGACGAGCTGGCGGATCTGATGCTGACGGTGCAGGGGGAGATCGAGACGCCCCTGGCGCAGCTGGCGCAGAAGGCGCGGGCCATCGGCATCCATCTTCTGCTCGCGACCCAGCGGCCCTCGGTGAACGTCATCACGGGCGTCATCAAGGCCAATTTCCCGTGCCGGATCGGATTCCGGGTGGCCTCGAAGGTCGACAGCCGGACCATCCTCGATCAGAATGGCGCCGAGTCGCTCCTGGGAAATGGCGACATGCTCTTTCTGCCGCCGGGGAAGAGCGAGCCGGTCCGGGTGCAGGGCGCCTACATCTCGACCGACGAGACTGAGCGGCTCATGAAGTGGTTCGACGACCACCGGGCGTCCCAGGAGCCCACGTCGGTCATCGAAGCGCAGGTGGACGCGATCCGCGCTCAGGAAGTCGCGGAGGCCGGGGGTGGCGACGGCGAAGGCGGCGACGTGGGAGAGCGGGATCCCCTCTTCCGGCAGGCCGCGGAAGTCTGCATCCAGAACCAGCTGGGTTCCACGTCACTGTTGCAGCGTCGCATGAGCATCGGCTACGGCCGCGCCGCGCGTATCATCGATCAGCTCGAGATGGCGGGCGTGCTCGGCCCGGCGAACGGGTCGAAGCCGAGAGACGTGCTCGTCGGGCTGGAAGATCTGGATGAGATCGTGGGGGCGTAACGGCCGGCGCCTCCGCGTCACAGGCCCGAGGCCTGCGCTCGGCCCGGCATAGCGCTTAAGCGCCACGCAGCGCCGAGCACACCCGTCAGGGTGTGAACAAAGAGGTACCGCTCCGCATTATTTCGGTTATGACCATTCGCCGGCCGGGAGTAGGTTGTCCCCGTGAGCTCCGGGGTACGAAGTGATCCAGAGACCTGGGATGATCCGCGGCACCGGGAAGGCCTAGCCGGGGAACTGCAGGCGATCGACTACCTGAAGTCGCTGGGGTGGGTATTGATCGCGCACCGGTGGCGGGTCGCGCGGATCGAGATCGACCTGGTGGTGCGGCGGGGGAAGCTCGTCGCCTTCGTCGAGGTAAAAACCCGGCGAGGAGATGCCTTCGGGAGCGCCTTCGAGGCGGTCACCGGTGCCAAGCGTCGGGAGATCGTCAAAGCGGCGCGGGCCTGGATTGACCGGTGCGGTGCCCCCGAGGATATCTACCGGTTCGACTGTATCGCCATACAGGACAATAAGTTGACTCACCTTGAGGACGCGTTCCGGCCCGGTTGGCGGTAAATCGTACTTCGGCTTATATTCGGTGCCTCACTTCAGACGAGGCGCTCTACCCATGCTGACGAGGACCCCCGTGGCGGCCGACCCCCAAGAAACACCGAAACTGTCCGACGACCGCCGGAAGGCGCTCAACCTCGCCATCACCCAGATCGAGAAGAGCATCGGGAAGGGTGCCATCATGCGGATGGGGGCGGACGCTCCCCGGGTCCGCGTGGACGCGATCTCCACCGGCGCCATCAACCTCGACGCGGCCATCGGTATCGGCGGCATCCCGCGGGGCCGGGTCACGGAGATCTTCGGGCCGGAATCGAGCGGCAAGACCACGCTGGCCCTGCACGTCGTGTCACGGGCGCAGCGGGCGGGGGGTGCGGCCGCGTACATCGACGCCGAGCACGCCCTGGACGTCGAATACGCCAAGAAGCTGGGCGTCGACATCGACAACCTCCTGGTCTCCCAGCCGGACACCGGTGAGCAGGCGCTCGAGATCTGCGAGATCCTGGTCCGGTCGGGCGCCGTGGACGTCGTGGTGGTCGACTCGGTGGCCGCGCTGGTCCCCAAGGCGGAAATCGAAGGCGAGATGGGCGACTCGCACATGGGGCTTCAGGCCCGGTTGATGAGCCAGGCCCTCCGCAAGCTCGCCGGCGCGATCAACCGCTCCCGCACCGCCGTGATCTTCATCAACCAGCTCCGCGAAAAGATCGGCGTCATGTTCGGCAACCCCGAGACGACCACGGGCGGCCGGGCGCTCAAGTTCTACGCCTCCGTGCGGCTGGATGTCCGGCGCATCGGTCCCGTGAAAGAGCGGGAGACGGTGATCGGGAATCACGTCCGCGTGAAAGTGGTGAAGAACAAGGTGGCGCCGCCGTTCCGTCAGGCCGAGTTCGATCTGATGTTCGACGAGGGCATCAGCCACGAGTCCCTGCTGGTGGACATCGCCGCCGAGGCCGGCATCATCGAGAAGGCCGGTGCGTGGTATGCCTACGGCAAGGAACGGATCGGGCAGGGTCGCGAGAATGCCAAGATGTATCTGAAGGACCACCCCGAGATGGCGCTGGAGATCGAGGCCAAGGTCAAGGAAGTGCTCGGCATGAAGAGCGGGGGGGCGGCCGGGACCGCCGAATCGGCCTCCGATGAGGAGGCCCCCGCGGCGGAGGAGTAGTGCCCGTCTGCACCGGACTCGCCCCCGACCCCCGCCGCCCCGGCTACCGCGTGGTGGAAGTGGACCGGGGGCGTTTCGCGTCCCTCCCCGACGATGCCCTCCGGCTCCTCGCCCTCACCGTGGGCACTGAAGTCACCCCGGAGATGTGCGCCACGCTGGACGTCCTCGCCGAGGTGGAAGGGGCGTATCAAGCCGCGGTCCGGCTGGAGCGGCTGCGGTCCCACGCCAAACGGGACCTGCGGCTGCGGCTCCTGCAGAAGCAGCACCGGGGAGAAGCGGTGGATCGGGCCATCGCCCGTCTCGAATGGGCCGGCATCGTGGATGACCGTCGTTTCGCCGAGACATTCGCGAGAGCCAAGGTCGCTCGGGGGCGGGGGCCCAACCGCATTCTGCGCGACCTCCTCACCCAGGGCGTGGATCGAAAGCTGGCGGAGCAGGCCGTGGCGGCCGCCGTGGAGCAGGAAGGTGTAGACCCGGTGCAAGCCGCCCGGCTGGTGGCCGAGCGTCGGGTCAAACAGATGACCGGCCTTCCTCCGGCCGCGAGACGCCGGCGCCTGATGGCGTACCTGGTGCGGCGCGGGTTTGCGGGGCCCGAGACGCGCGACCTGGTTCGGGAGCTCTGCGGCAGCTGATCCGGAGCCATGCCGCGGGGTTTTTCGACGGCCGGTCCGCGGGATTCTCGACTGCCATGCCGTGGGGTTATCCACTGCAATTCTCCTAACTGTCCGTTTCACTTCAGGTTGCGGCTGGGCCGGGCTATATTCCGCCGCATGAAGGCCGCCCAGATTCGCCGTCAATTCCTCGACTACTTCGCCGGACGGGGCCACCAGGAAGTCCCGAGCTCCCTGCTGGTCCCGGCCGATGATCCCACGCTCCTCTTTACCAATGCGGGGATGGTGCAGTTCAAGCGCGTGTTCCAGGGGGTGGAACGCCGTGATTACCTCCGCGCCACGACCTGCCAGAAGTGCGTGCGGGCCGGCGGCAAGCACAACGATCTGGAACAGGTCGGCCACACCGCCCGCCACCACACGTTCTTCGAGATGCTCGGCAACTTCTCGTTCGGCGACTACTTCAAGCGCGAGGCGATCGGCTACGCGTGGGAGTGGGTCACCGGGAAGTCCTGGCTGGGGATCGACCCGGCGCGACTCCGCGTGTCCGTGCATCACGCGGACGACGAAGCCAGGAAGCTCTGGCGCGAGGTCGCCGGCGTGAAGGACGAGCGGATCTACGGGCTCTCGGACAAGGACAACTTCTGGCAGATGGGGGACACCGGTCCGGCCGGTCCCTGTTCCGAGATCTACGTCGATCTCCGCGACAAGAAGGAGTGGGGACAGGCGCTGACCCGGGAGCAATTCGAGCATCTGGGTGAGTCGGGCGCGCTCGTCGAGATCTGGAACCTCGTGTTCATGCAGTACGACCTGCAGGCCGACGGCTCCCGCAATCCGTTGCCGCGCCCGTCGGTGGATACCGGAGCGGGGCTCGAGCGGATCGCGGCGGTCATGCAGAACGTGCCGTCGAATTTCGACACCGACCTCTTCATTCCGATTCTCGAGCGCGCGGCCGAGGTCATCGGCCGTCCGTACGACCGGGGGCCGGCGGGCGCGCCGTACCGCGTGCTGGCCGACCACGCCCGCGCCGTGACCTTCCTCCTGGCCGACGGTGTCGCGCCGTCGTCCGATGGACGGGGGTACGTGCTGCGCCGGATTCTGCGGCGCGGGGTCCGGTATGCGTGGCAGGAGGGACGGGCGGAGCCGACCCTCGCGCTCCTGGCCGAGCGGGTGATCGAGACGATGGGCGACGTCTACCCCGACCTGATGCCCAAGAAGGCCGAGATCCTGCGCGCCACCCGGGCGGAGGAGGAGCGGTTCCTCGAGACCATCGAAGGCGGTATGCGCCGGCTCGACGAGCTCGCGTCCGCTAAGACCATCTCCGGGGAGGAAGCGTTCAAGCTCTACGACACGTACGGCTTCCCGCTCGACCTCACGCAGGTCATCGCGACCGAACGCCGGCAGACCGTAGACGTCGAGGGTTTCGAGCACGCGCTGGCGCAGCAGCGGCGGCGGTCACGGGCCGCGCGGGTGTCGATGACTGCCGCGATGACGCAGGCGGGAAAGCGCGGAGAATGGGTCGATGTGCGGCCGGAGGGCCGGCAGCGCTTCATCGGATACGAGCAGACCGCCGCGGAGACGGATGTGCTGGCGTTCCGGCAGACGGGTGAGCTGGTCGAGCTCGTCCTGCAAGACAATCCGTTCTATGCCGAGTCGGGCGGTCAGGTGTCGGACACCGGCGTCGTCCGGGGAGACGGATGGGAGCTGACCGTCGAAGACGTGGTGAAGGAGCAGGGCAAGAGCGCCGTGGTCGGCCGGTTCGGAGACAGCTTTGAGCCGACGCCGGTCCGCGCGCACGTGAACGAGGCCCGGCGCCGCAACATCGAGCGCAACCACACCGGCACGCACCTGGTGCACGCGGCCCTGCGGAAGGTGTTGGGCACCCACGTGCGTCAGCGCGGGTCCCTGGTGGCGCCGGAGCGGTTGCGTTTCGATTTCAGCCACCACGGCCCCATCGACGACCGGACGCTCGCGAACATCGAAGAAGAGGTGAACGGACGGATCTGGGAGAACCTGACGGTCACCACGCGCGAGATGGCGCGGGACGAGGCGATCGCCCAGGGGGCCATGGCCCTGTTCGGGGAGAAGTACGGCGAACGCGTTCGCGTCGTCGACATCGGGGGCGGCGCCTCCCTTGAGCTGTGCGGCGGCACGCACGTGCCCTCCACCGGACAGATCGCGCTCTTCCGGTTTACGCACGAGACCGGGGCCGAGGCCGGGGTCCGCCGGATCGAAGCGATCACGGGTCCTTCCGCGTACCGCCATCTGCGGGAGATCGAGGAGCGTCTCGCCGCGGCGGCCCGGCTGCTCAAGGCCCAGCCCGAGCACGTCGAGAAGCGGATCGAGGGGCTCCTCGAGGAACGCCACCGGCTGGAGCGCCAGATCCAGGACATGCTCAAGTCGGGCGGCGGAAAGCAGGAAGAGGGAAGTGTGGCGAAAATCGGCGACGTCGAGCTCCATGTCGCCGACTCCCCGCTGGAAGACCGCGAGCAGATCGCGCTGGTGATGGACGCCTTCCGCCAGGGACGTTCCCGGGCGATATCTGTGCTCTTCACACGGGGCCAGCGCCCGGGGATCCACGTGGCCGTAACGGACGATCTGGTGGCGAGAGGGATTCAGGCCGGCAAGCTCGCCGGAGCGATCGCCGCGGTCAGCGGCGGCAAGGGTGGGGGCCGTCCGCACTTTGCGTCGGCGGGCGCCGGGGATCCGGCCCGTCTCGATGCCGCCCGCGAGCAGACCCCCGCGATCATCAAGGGAGCGCTCGGCTGAGCGCCGACGAGCTGTCGGGCTGGCTGGCGGGACGGCGGCCGGCGCCGCCGCCGGCGCTGGCTGTCCGAATCCGGGAGACGGTCGGCGCCGACGCCGGCGCTCCTCCCGCGGCGCTCGCCGCCGTCGGTGCGCGCCTGCTCGACCGGGTCGCCGCCGCCACCACGCAGGACCGCCGCCAGGCGCTCGACCTGCTCGCCGCCGACGCCCTGGTGACCTACGCCTTCGAAGCGCAGGCGGAAGCGGACGTGCGGGGCCTGACGATGCTCGCCGAACGGATCAGCCGCGGGG
>Ga0209178_1000237_pt1 | contig 15031 bp, 15 predicted proteins | sample GAAS200_FD_187521 | JGI IMG/M metagenome (GOLD analysis project Ga0209178, IMG submission 187521) | Agricultural soil microbial communities from Georgia to study Nitrogen management - GA AS200 (SPAdes) (version 2) | ecosystem: Environmental > Terrestrial > Soil > Agricultural land | place: USA... | reverse complement strand
CGCCGAGGATCAGCGGATGTCGGACGCGCGGGTGGAAGAGCACCGGAACCTGGGCGTCGCGTTCTACAAGACCGGGATGCTGGACGAGGCCTCGCGCGAGTTCCGCCGGGTCACCGAGCTGCGCACCGGGGACGCGAACGCGCTCTTCTACATCGGACTCGTGGCCCTCCGGCAGGCGCGCTGGCGCGAAGCGATGGAAGCGTTCCGCCAGGCGGCCGAGAAAGGCGGGTCCCGTCCGGCGGTCCTGCACAACCTCGGCCTCGCATACGAGCATATGGGAAGGCTGGACGACGCGGAGGCGGCGTACGCGGAGGCCGCCGCCCGCACCCGCTCCGATCCCCGCGTCTATCTGGGGTGGGGCGTCGCGGCGTTGAAGCGCGGCGACCTGGGGAGCGCCGCGGGGCGCCTCGACCGCGCGCGCGAACTCTACGCCAAGGATCTGCCGGCGGTCTGGTACTGGGCGCGTTCGCTCGCGGCCGCGGCCGCGGGGGAATTCGAGCCGGCGGAGACGCTGGCCGAGGAGGGCGTCGCGGCGCATCCGTCGAGCGCCGCGCTCCGCAACAACCTCGCCGTGCTGCGGGAACTCGGCGGCGACCTCCCCGGGGCCGAGGCCCTGGTCACCGCGGCGATCAAGGACGAGCCCTCCCAGCCCCAGCTCTCCAAGAACCTGGGCGACCTCTTCTACCGCCAGTCGCGCTACGACGAAGCCTGGGTCGCCTACAGCCGCGCCACCGAGCTCGCTCCCGATCTCGGCGACGACGTCTACTTCAAGCTCGGCAACATCGCCTACAAGCGGAACGACCGGGAGCTGGCGGCCGAGCTCTGGCGCCGGGCGCTGGAGTTGAACCCGGGCCACGAGCTGGTCAAGGCGAACCTGGACACCTTGAGCGCCATGTCGTGAGCGAGGAGCTGGAAGAGCGCGCCTTCCGCGCCCTCACGCAGAAAATTTCGCTGGCGCGCGGCGTGAGCTGTGGATCGTACAAGGATCGGTGCCTGAAGCGGCGCATCGCGGTCCGGATGCGGGCCCGCGGCGTCCACACCTTCGACGATTACAGCAAGGTGCTCGATCAGGACGCGCACGAGTACGATCTCCTCCTCGACGCGCTCACCATCAACGTCACCAAGTTCTACCGCAACCCCGAGACCTGGGAGGCGCTCGCCCCCTTTCTGGACGACCTCTGGCGCGCCCGCCGGGGACGGATCCACGTCTGGTCGGCGGGGTGCGCGTCGGGCGAGGAGCCCTACACGCTGGCCGTGGTCCTGGCCGAGACCGCGCGGCGCGTCGAGGACGGCGCCGGGCTCTCCCGGGTGCGCGTGGACGCCACCGACGTGGACCGCCAGAGCCTGGAGCGGACCCGCGCGGCGGCGTACGCCGCGGACGCGTTCAGCGAAATGCCGCCGGCCCTGGTGCGCGAGTACTTCACGCCCGTCCTCCCGCGCTCGCCGCTCCCCGCGATCCGGCAGGCGGTGCAGATCATCAAGCACGACCTCACCCGTGAGCGGCCGCCGCATCCGCCCTACGATCTCGTGGTCTGCCGCAACGTGATCATCTATTTCGACCGGGCCACCCAGGAGCGGCTGTTCTCGATCTTCGTGGACGCCCTCGCGCCGGGCGCGATCCTGCTCCTCGGCAAGGTGGAGACGCTGCTCGGGCCCGCGCGCGAGCGCCTGAAGCTCGAAGTCCCGCGCGAGCGCATCTACCGGAAACCGGCCTGATGGCGGCGCCCGCCCGCGAGCTGGTGGTGAAAGTGGCCGACTGGGCCGCCGACCACGGCGACGCCGCGATCTCGACCCTCGGCCTCGGGTCCTGCGTCGCCATCATGCTGTACGATCCCAAGAGCAAGGTCGGCGGCATGGCGCACGTGCTGCTGCCGTCGAAGAGTCTGTCCCGCGACACCTCGAACCCGGCCAAGTTTCCCGAGACCGCCGTGCCGCTCCTCATTCAGCGGCTGGTGGCGCTGGGTGGCGATCCCCGGCACCTGGTCGCGAAGCTGGCGGGCGGGGCCAGCATGTTCGCGCAGCTCATGACCCCGGGGTCGGTGCAGATGGGCGAGCGCAACGTGGTCGCCTGCCGGGCCGCCCTGCGCGCCGCCGGAATCCCCATCGCGGCCGAGGCCGTGGGCGGCAACGCCGGCCGTTCGGTGCGCTTCGTTTTGGAGGACGGGAGGGTGGAGATCCGCATGGTGGGAGCCGATGCCGGCGTCATCTGATCCGCGGCCCACCGTCCTCGTGGTGGACGACAGCGCCCTGATGCGCCGGGTGCTGGCCGACGTGCTGGGCGGCGCGGACGGCAAGTCGGGAGATTTCCGCGTCATCGCCACCGCGCGCGACGGCGTGGACGCGCTCCGCAAGGTCCATCTCCATTCGCCGGACGTCATCACCATGGATCTCGAGATGCCGGAGCTGGACGGCCTCGGCGCCATCGGCTACATCATGTCCGAGGCGCCCCGCCCGGTGGTGGTGGTGAGCGCGCACGCGGGGCCGGGCACCGCCGCCGCCATCCGCGCCCTGGAGCTCGGCGCCGTGGAGATCGTCGCCAAGCCCGACGATTCCACCCGCGAGTCCCTCGCCGCGATGGCCCCGAAGCTCGCCGCCGCGCTCCGCCGCGCCCTGGCGGCCGACCTCTCGCACGTCTCGGTGATGGCGCGCCCGCCGGCGCCGGTGCATCACGGCCCCGACACCGGCCTTCGCGCGCGGGCGCGCTTCGCGGTCGCGGTCGCGGCGTCCACCGGCGGGCCCCGGGCCCTGGCGGAGATGATTCCCCGGCTCCCGGCCGGTTCCGGCGCGGCGGTGCTGATCGTCCAGCACATGCCGCCCAAGTTCACGCGCTCCCTCGCCGAGCGGCTCGACTCGATGAGCGCCCTCCGGGTGGTGGAGGCCGATCACGGCGCGCCCATCGTCGCGGACACGGCGTACGTGGCGCCGGGAGATTATCATATGCGGGTGGTGAAAGCGGACGACGGACCCGTCATCGCCCTCGATCAGGGACCGCCGCTCTGGGGCGTTCGGCCCGCGGCGGACCCGCTCTTCCGGTCGGTGGCGGAGGTGTACGGCGCGCGCAGCCTGGGCGTGGTGCTCACCGGGATGGGCAAGGACGGGGCCGGCGGGCTGCGCGCCATTCACGACGCCGGCGGCGGCGGTCTGGCGCAGGACAAGGACTCCTCCGTGATCGCCGGGATGCCGACCGCGGCCGTCGCGGCCGGAGGAGTGGACGCGGTCCTGCCGCTCAATCAGATTGCGTCGCGCGTGGGGGTCGAGGTGGCGCGGCGCGCGGGCGGCGGGCGGCCATGAGCCGCGGCTACCTGGTGGTGCGGGTGGAAGGGAAGGCGTTCGGGCTTCCGGTGAGCCGGGTGCTCGAGGTGGGAGACCTGGGCGACGTGCTCCAGGTCCCGCGCTCGCTCCCCGCGGTGCGCGGGGTGACGCCGCTCCGGGGCCGGCTGGTGCCGCTGATTCACCTGGGCGCGCTCCTCGGCGACCGCGCCGTCCCCGAGGCGCGGGGCGCGGCGATGGTGCTGGTCGAGTTCGGCCCGCGGCTCGTCGCCCTCGAGGTGGACGATGCCGACGCGGTGGTGCGCGAGGACTCGATGCCGGTGCCCGACGGCGAAGCGCTGCCCTGGGCCACCGGCGTGGCGCGGCAGGAGCGGGGACTGGTGCCGATTCTCGACCTCGATGCCTTGGGAGAGCGTATCACGTGACCAGCGCCGGCGACGACATCCAGCTCGTCACCTTCCGGGTGGCCGGGCAGGACTTCGCGTTCAACATCTTCCAGGTGGAGCGGATCCTGCGCTACGAGGCGCCCTCCCCGCTCCCCAAGGCGCCGGAGTTTCTGGAAGGGGTCCTGCAGTACCAGGGCGCGGCGATTCCCATCGTGGACCTCCGCAAGCGGCTCGGCGTCGCGGCGCCGCTCAAGGAGGAGACCCGCACCGTGGTGCTGGAATGGGACGGGGGGCGGCTCGGCGTGGTGGTGGATCAGGTGACGGAGGTGCGGCAGGTCGCCGCGTCCGACGTGACGTCACCCCCGGGCATCGTGAAGGGCCTCGCCGCCGAGTACATCACGGGCCTGGTGGGGCAGGCCGGCAAGACCATCATCGTCCTGAACACCGCGAAACTGCTCGCGTCCAAGGAGAAAGTCGCCCTGGAGCGCGCGCTCTCCGAACGCGACAAGGATAAGAAGGAGAAGGCGAAGGTCTGATGCCGGAATCGCCAGTCGCCGCCCTCCGGGCGGAATACGATCAGATCGCCCGGAAGCTCGACGCCCCCGGGGGCGGCGCCGAGCGCGAGGCCCTGAAGCGCGAGATCATCCAGTACTTCAAGCACGTGGACGGGATGATCGGCGAGCTGAATCAACTCAAGGAAGACATCCGCCAGCTGGTGGATCGCTACAAGCAGCTCGCGGCCTCCACCGCGGAGGCCTCCGCGCCCGAATTCACGGGCGTCCGCCCCATGGTGCACGCCGACCACATCGGCGCGTCGACCTTCATCGAAAAAGGCTGGAGCCTGATTTCCCTGGGCGACCATTCCGGCGCGATTCAGGCCCTGCAGAAGGCGCTCCAGCTTTCCCCGGGCGAGATCCAGGCCGAGTCGCTTCTGGGCTGGGCCCAGATGCTGCACGAGGATTACGACGACGCGCTGCAGACCTTCCAGAAGGTCCTGATGAAGGAGCCCGCGAACTCGCTGGCGCGCATCAACGTCGGCTACATCTGCCTCAAGAAGCGGATCTTCGGCGAGGCGATCGAGCATCTCTCCAAGGCGATCCGCCTCGATAACGACAAGAAAGCTACCCTCTACGCCCACTTCTACCTCGGTCTCGTCTATCTGCAGCGCGAAATGTACGAAGACGCCCAGACCTTCTTCCAGAAGACGATGAAGCTCGGCCCCAACCTGATCGAGGCGTACTACGAGCTGGGCCGCGCGCTCTGGTTCGGCGGGGAGCAGGCCCAGGCCAGGCAGACCTGGACCGACGGCGTGAAGGCGAACAAGTTCAATCCCTGGGGCAAGAAGTGTCAGGAGATGCTGGACCTCGTGGCCCAGGGCCAGGAGCCCCCGCGCACCTAACCCTCGCGCTTCTCCTCGCGCAGATCGCGGGCGCCGCGCCCCCGGCGCTCGCGCGGGTCACGGTGGAGTCGATTACCGTCGTCGCCTGGCCGCGGCAGGCCAATCTCGCCCGCACCATCGCCCTCGCCGCCACCAGCTTGCCGCCGCTCCCCGGCATCGGTCCGCTTCCGTCGCGACCCACGGAGATTTTCCTCGCGCCCGACCGCACGCTCTTCGACTCGCTCACCGGGCACCGTCTGCCGGTCTGGAGCGACGGCGCCGCGTTTCCGGATCAGGGCGCGATCGTGCTCCTCGCCAACACACCGCCCGAGGACGTGGTGGCGACGCTCCACCACGAGCTGGCGCACCTGGCGCTCCACTGGCGGGTGGGCCGGAACGTGCCGCTCTGGTTCGACGAAGGCTACGCCGCGGTCGCGGCGGCGGAGTGGAGCCGGCTCGACGTCCTCCGGCTCAACTGGCAGCTGGCCCGCGGGCGGCGGCCCGATCTCGAGAGCGTGAATCAGGCGCTGCGCGGAGACCCGGCGGCCGCGGGGAACGCTTACGCGCTTGCCACCACCGCGGTGCTCCTCCTCCAGCGGTGGGGCGGGGACCGCGGGCTGGCGCCGCTGCTCGAGCAGATCGGCACCCGCCCCAGCTTCGACGCGGCGCTGCGCGCCACCTACGGCGTTACGGAAGGAGACTTCGAGGAGCGGTGGCAGGACGACGTGCGCCGGCGCTACGGATGGCTGGCGTGGGCCGAAGCCGTGGGACTTTTCTGGGCGGTGTTGGCGGTGGCGCTGGTCTGGATGGTGCGGATCCGGCGGCGGCGCGACCGCGAGCGCCGCGCCCTGCTGGACCAGGGGTGGACGGTGCCCGACGCCGACAAACTTGACGCTCCCGAGGACGAGGAGTAAACTCCTCCCCTTATGTCGCCCCAGGGTCTCGCCGGATCGCGGCTGCATTTCGGCCGGAAGAACCAGATGTTCTTCGCCGCGGCCGCGCTGTCGCTCGCCGCGGGGTACTGGCTCCTTGCTCGTGGCTCCACGACCGCCGCGCCGATCCTGCTCGTCCTTGGCTACTGCGTTTTCTTCCCGGTAGGCCTGGCCCTCTAACGCCCCTGCCGTCGCACGGGCGAATAGCTCAGCTGGTTCAGAGCGCCTGCCTTACACGCAGGAAGTCGGGGGTTCGAATCCCTCTTCGCCCATTGGTGTATAGGTCTGTAACGGAGGAATGACCGCGTGAGACTGCTTCGACTGGTTGCCGGGCTCACCGTAATCGCGGCGGTTGCCGCGCCGGCGCAGCTCGCCATCACCCAGCCGACCGAGAAGCTGCTGTTGATCCCGCTTCGGGCGCACACCATCCCCGATTCGGCGGCCAGCGTCGCGTTCACCGACGCGACCCGGGAGCGGCTCAATCAGCTCGCGCGCTACAAGGCCATCATCATTCCCAAGGCCAAGCTCTGCGAGGCGCTCCAGGCGTCCGGCTTCCAGTGCGACGTGCTGCTCGACGACAAGCAGGGGCAGCAGCTCGCCAACTTCATGCGCGCCGACGCCCTGGTCTCCGGTGAGCTGGTGCACGGCGGTTCCAGTTACACGGCCCACGTGCGGGTGAAGGACCTCGGCGGCTCGGGGTACGCGGGCGCGATTTCCGTGTCCGGCGCCGCCCCCACCGCGCTCGCCGATACCCTGGCCGACCGGTTGAACGCCTTGATCCGCGCCGGCGAGCAGGTCCGCGAGTGCGATACCCAGCGCCAGCACGGCAACTTCCCCAGGGCCGTGGACGCCGCCCGCAAAGCGCTCTCGAACTATCCCACCGCGGTGGGCGCCTACCTGTGCATGGAGCTGGTGTACGAGGCGGAGCATTTCCCGCCGGAGAGCCTCCTCGCCGTTTCCGACCGCGCCATCGGCGTGGATTCGCTCAACCCCGCGGCCTGGCAGGTGAAGGCGAGCGTGTATCAGCAGAAGGGCGACACGGTGAAGATGATCGACGCCGGCCGCCACATTCTCGCCGCCGACCCGACCAAGTCGCAGTACCGCATGGGTCTCACGCTGGTGATGCTGCACGCCCGTCAATACGAAGCGGCGCGCGCGCTCCTCGACTCCGGCCTCGCCATGACGCCCAACGACGGGCAGATGCTGGATCTCAAGGAACGGGTCTGCACCGAGGGCACCCTCTACCGCTGTCTCGTGGACGTCCTGGCCCAGAAGGCCACCGCGGACAGCGCGCTCCTCACCGACACCACCTTCCTGAAGAAGGCGATCGGCGCGGCGCAGTCCCTCCCCGACACCCAGGCGTCCCTGCGGTTCACCAAGGCCGCCGTCATTCACTTCCCCAAGTCCGCCGACTTCTGGAAGACACGGGGCGGCGCGTTCCAGACCGCGGGGATGGCGGACTCGGCCACCGCCGCCTACAAGGTGGCGATCGGTCTCGATCCCACGGACATGAAGAGCACCCTCCTCGTGGCGCAAAGCATCCTGGACGCGTGCGCCTGGGACACCGCGAAGGCGCGGGCCTGGAGCGCCTCCAAGGACACCAGCAGCCTGCACGCCGCGCAGAGCGTCTACGCCGGCTGCGTCGACGGGGCGCACACCTACGTCGATCGCGCCCTCGCGTCGCCCGATACGCTGAGCCGCTGGCAGGGGACCCTGGTCTCGCTCAGCGCCGGCCAGAAGCTGGTGGCCGCGGGCGCGTTCGAGGCCGGATACAACTGGCTCGACCGCGTGATCCAGGAATCGGCGCCCCGCTCGAGCGCCGACACCGTAGGGCCCCGGATGCAGGTCCGGGTCAACGCCAGCTTCCTGTACGGCATCGCGTCGGTGCAGACCCTGGCGGGACCCTATCGCGACGTGGCGAAGTCGAAGAGCTGCGCCAAGGCCAAGGACTTCAACGACCGGCTGGTCCGCACCGAGCAGGCGCTGACGCTGGGGATGCGGGTGCGCGCGCAGACCGCGCAGCAGTTCCTCGGCTTCCTCAACCAGTACATGAGCCAGATGCCGAAGGTGAAAGGCGCCTTCAAGTGCAGCAACTTCTGAGCCGGCGGCGTTGAATCACGCTCGCACCCGGTCTATATTCCGGCGCTCCAAGAGGGGGTTGTAGCTCAGCTGGTTAGAGCGCCGGTCTGTCACACCGGAGGTCGCGGGTTCGAGCCCCGTCAGCCCCGCTTGAAGCCCGCGCCGCGGGATGGTTCACCAGGGCTCCGCCTGCCAGCGCAGGCGGGGCCGTCGTTTTTCCGGGGAGGGAACGGCCACGCCGAGCTATCACGTCCCGGTCCTCGCCGCCGCCGTCGTCGCGTGGGGGGAAGGTGGTCGTCGCGTCGTGGACGCCACGGTGGGTGGAGGCGGGCACGCGGCGCTCCTCCGGGCCCCGGGCGCCGCCCTCCTCGCCATCGACCGCGATCCTGACGCGCTCGAGGCCGCCCGCGGCGTCCTGGGCGGCGGGGTGGAATACCTCTGCGCCCCGTTCGGCTCGGCCGAGGCCCTCGCGCGGGTCCAGGCCTTCGGCCCCGACCGCATCCTCCTCGATCTCGGTCTCTCGTCCCATCAGGTCGACGAAACGGCCCGGGGGTTTACCTTTCGTCCGGGAGCGGCGCTCGACATGCGGATGACGCCCGGGGTGGGTCCCGCCGCCGCCGACATCCTCAATACCTGGACGGAGGAGCGCCTGGCCGACGCCTTCTCGCGCCACGCCGACGAACGCCGCGCGCGCCCGCTCGCGCGGGCGATCGTGCGCCGCCGCGCCAACGCCGCCTTCCGCTCGAGCGACGATTTCGTCAACGCCATCCGTGAAATCCTGGGCCCCCGTTCCGGTCCCGGCGATTTCGCGCGACTCTTCCAGGCCCTGCGCATCGCCGTGAACGCCGAGGACGAGCAGCTCGCGGCCGCGCTCCCCGCCTTCCGCGACGCGCTTTCCGGCGGCGGGCGGCTGGGCGTCATCACCTATCACTCCGGCGAAGACCGTCTGGTGAAGCACAGCTTCCGCGAGTGGGCGCGCGACTGCGTCTGCCCCCCGCGCCAGCCGGTCTGCACCTGCCGGGGCCGCGCGCTCGGCCGCCTGGAGCCGGCGACACCGGTGCGCCCCGGGGTGGAGGAGGTCGCCGCCAATCCCCGCGCGCGGTCCGCGATGTTCCGCGGGTTCGAGGTCGCCTGATGGCGCTCAAGGGGCGGCACTGGTTGATGCTCTGGCTCCTCGCCTTTCTGCTCGCGGCGGCCGCCGTCATCGCCCGCCAGACCGCGGGGCTCGGGCTCGCGAAACAGCTCCGGGACCTCCGCGCCAGCGAGGCCGCGCTCCAGGGCCGGCGCGCCGAACTGGCGCGCCGCATCCGCGCCGACCAAAGCCGCGAGGTCCTGGTGCCCCGCGCCCGGAAGCTCGGACTCCGGCTCCCCGCCGACACCGAGCTGGTGCTCCTGCCCCAACCCGCGCGGGTGCGCTGATGGCGAAGCCGCTCACCCGGATGCGGGTGGTGGAAGTCGCGCTCGGCGTCGCGCTTTTCGCGCTTGTGGTCCGGGCCGCCCAGGTCCAGCTGGTCGAAGGGCGGCGCTGGTCGGAGGAAGCGCAGGCCGCGCGCACCGAGCGCATCGTGCTTCCGGCGCGGCGCGGAACCCTCTTCGACCGGCACGGCGTCCCCATCGCGCTGACCCAGGAGACCTACCACGTGGGGATCGCGCCCAACGAGCTGCGCGACCCGCCACGCGACGCGGCACTGATCGCGCGCGCCCTCCACCTCCCGCCCGGCGACCTCCAGCGAGAGCTCGCCAAGCGCTACGCCTGGTTCGCCGGACCCTTCGGCGCCATCGAGGTCGAAGGGCTGCGGCAGGTCCGGGGAGTTCACCTCGAGGCGGTGCCGAACCGCTTCTATCCCGCGCCCGACTTCGCGCGCGCGGTGATCGGCCGGACCGGCGGCGACGGGCACGGCGCCTCGGGCCTGGAGAAGACCCTCGACTCGATTCTTTCCGGGACGGCCGGCGCCGCGGTGGTGCTGAAGGACCGCGCCGGGCGCCAATATGAGTCGCCGGCGCGCCTCATCGCGTCCCCGGTGCCGGGCGCCGACGTGGTGCTCACCCTGGACGCCGAGCTGCAGGAAATCGCGGAGCGCGCGCTGGCGGACGCGCTGGCCAAGATGGACGCCGACGGCGGCGACGTGGTGATGCTCGACCCCTCGAGCGGCGAAGTCCTGGCGGTCGCGTCCCGGCGGCGGGACGGGACCGCGCGGCCGAGCGCCTTCACCGAGACCTACGAGCCGGGATCGGTCGCCAAGATTTTCGCGGCGGCGACGCTGCTCGAGCTGCACCGGGTCACTCCGAACGACCGGGTGTCCGGCGAAGGAGGGAAGTACCGCACGCCCGACCGCGTGATCGAGGACGAGCACCCCATGCCGTCGCTCACCCTCGCCGACGCGATCCGGGTGTCGAGCAACATCGCGATGGCCAAGTTCGCGGCGCGCCTCGAGCCCGAGGAGCAGTACGCCACCCTCCGGGACTTCGGCTTCGGGGAGCAGACCGGCATCGAGTATCCCGCCGAATCGCCGGGGCGGCTCCGCCTGCCGCGGGATTGGAGCCGTCCCTCGCAGGCCAGTCTCGCCATGGGGTACGAGCTCGCGGTGACGCCGCTGCAGATCGCGGCGGCGTACGGCGCCATCGCCGACGACGGCGTGCTGCTCCAGCCCACGCTGATCCGCGAGGTGCGCAACGCGGAGGGCGAAGTGCTCTACCGCCACACCCCGGAGCCGGTGCGGCGGGCGGTGCCCGCGGACGTCGCGCGCCAGCTGCGGGAGCTCCTGGAGGACGTGGTCTCGGCCGGCACCGGGAGCGAGGCCGCCATCGCGCATTTTCAGCTGGCCGCGAAGACCGGCACCGCGCGCCGCGTGGTGAAGGGGCACTACGCGCCGGGCGAGTACTTCGCCTCGTTCGCGGCGCTCTTCCCCGCGGATCATCCCCAGCTGGTGGTGGTGGTGAAAATCGAGAACCCGCACAAGGGGAGTTACTTCGCCGCGCAGACCGCGGCGCCGGTGACCCGCGCGATGCTGGAGCAGGCGCTCGCCTCCCGCGACGTCGCACTCGATCGGGCGCGGCTCGCGGCCCCGGCGGCGCCGGTCGACACCTCGTCCCTCGAGGACCAGCCCGCGGGCGTCGTGCCCTACGTGGTCAGCTGGCCCTACCACCCGGATACCGCGGGAGCGGCGCCGAACCGCGTCGTACCCGACGTCGCGGGACGGAGTCTCCGCGCCGCGATCCTCGCGCTCCATCGCCGGGGATTCCGGGTGACGCTCAAGGGCTGGGGCGTGGCCGATCACACCTGGCCCGCCGCCCGGGACAGCGCGCCCGCAGGCGCGACCGTCACCCTGTTCGCGGTCGCGCGCCCGTGAGTCGCCTCGGCGACATCGTGGCCGCGCTCAAGGAGGCGGGCCTCCTGGTCAGCGCGCCGGCGGGCGCCGCGCTCCCGGAGATCACCGGGCTCTCCGCGGACAGCCGCCGGATCTCGCCGGGGATGCTCTACTGCGCGGTCCGCGGCGCGGTCGAGGACGGCCATCGCTACGCCGCCGCCGCCCTGAAAGCGGGCGCACCGGCACTCCTCGTCGAAGCGCCGCAGCCGGTGGCCACGATCCAGATCGTGGTGCGCGACGGCCGGCGTGCCGCCGCGGTCGCCGCCGAGACCTGGTACGGGAAGCCGGCCGCCCGCCTGATGCTGGTCGGGGTCACCGGCACCAACGGGAAGACGACCACCGTCACCCTCGGCCGCCACGTGCTGTCCGCCCTCCTGCCCATGGGCTCGATCGGCACCCTCGGCGCCTTCGATCCCGACGGGCGGGAGGTGGAGGGCGAGGCGGGGAACCTCACCACGCCCGGGCCGATCGATCTCCAGGCGACCTTCGCCGGACTCCTGGCCCGCGGCGCCCGCGGCGCCGCGATGGAGGTGTCGTCCCATAGTCTCGATCAGGGACGCGTGGACGGGCTCCGCTTTCGCGCCGGGGTGTTCACCAACCTCACCCGCGATCACCTGGACTACCATCGTACCTTCGAGGCCTACTTCCGCGCCAAGGCGAAATTGATCGATCACCTCACGCCCGACGGGCTCGCCGTCGTGAACGCGGACGACCCCGCGTGGAAGGACCTCCCGCCCGCGCCGCGCCGCATCCGCTTCGGCGTGCGGGGCGGGGATGTGACCGCCCGGGACGTAGCCACCGACGCGGGCGGCGCGCGCTTCACTCTGGTCCACGGCGCGGATCGTGCGGAGATTCGCCTCCCGCTCCTCGGCGCGTTCAACGTCGCGAACGCGCTGGGCGTCGCCGCCTGCGCGATCGGCCTCGAGGTGCCGCTCGCCGTGGTCGCCGAGCGGCTGACCCACGCCCCCCAGGTGCCGGGGCGGATGGAACGGATCGCCGCGGCTCCGTGCACCATCCTTCGCGACTACGCCCATACCCCGGACGCCCTGGAGCGCGCGCTCGAGACGGTGCGCCCGATCACCGCCGGGCGGGTGCTCGTGGTGTTCGGCGCCGGCGGAGACCGGGACCGGGGCAAGCGCGCTCCCATGGGGGAGATCGCCACCCGCCTCGCCGACATCGCCATCGCCACGTCGGACAACCCCCGCACCGAGGATCCGGACCGGATTCTGGACGAGGTCGAAGCCGGGATGAAGGCGAAGCCGCACCAGCGACGCACCGACCGCCGGGAGGCGATCACCCTCGCGCTCGAGCTCGCCCGCCCGGGCGACACCATCCTCCTCGCCGGCAAGGGCCACGAGACCTACCAGGTCGTCGGGACCAGGAAGCAACCCTTCGACGAGCGCGAGATCGTGCGGGAGCTCGGGGCCTCGTGACCTTCTGGACGGCGGCCCGGGTGGCGGACGCTCTCGGGGTCCGGGCGCCCATTCACGCGGGCTTCGCGGGCATCTCCACCGACACCCGGGCCGTTCGCCAGGGCGAGCTCTTCGTCGCCCTCAAAGGCGAGCACTTCGACGCGCACGGATTCCTGGCCGACGCCCGCGACCGCGGCGCCGCCGCCGCGGTGGTGCGCCGGGGCACGCCGGGCGTGGACGGTCTGCCGTTCTTCGAGGTCCCGGACACGCTCCAAGCCCTGGGCGCGCTGGCGCGCGCGCGCCGGCGGTCCCTTCCCGCGGACGCCCAGGTGGTGGCGGTCACCGGCTCCTCCGGGAAGACCAGCACCAAGGAAATGATTCGCGCCGTCCTCGGTACCCGCTGGCGGGTGCACGCCACCACCGGGAATCTCAACAACCTGGTCGGCGTCCCGCTCACCATCCTCGGCGCTCCCGGCGACACCCAGGCGCTGGTGATCGAGGCCGGCGCGTCCGTCCCCGGTGAAATCGCGCGCCTCCGGGCGATCATCGAGCCCACCGTCGCGGTGGTGACCAACGTGGGGCACGCGCACACCGAGGGATTCGGGTCGCTGGCCGGCGTGATGCGCGAGAAGGTGTCCCTGGTGGACGGAGTGCCGCTGGCGGTGGTCGGGACCGAACCCCCAGACCTCGCGCTCGAGGCCCGGCGCCGCACCCGGACCGTGGTGGCGGGCACGTCCGCGGGCGCCGAGGTGCGTCCCGACGGTGTCACCCAGGACGACGACGGCCGGGCCCGGCTCAGCTGGCGTGGCCACCGGGTGACCCTCCCGCTCCCCGGCCTGCACCAGGTCGAGAACGCCATGATCGCCCTGGCCGTGGGGCTCGAGGCGGGCGCGGACTCGGCCGCGGCCCTCGCCGCCCTGGGAACGGTGCAGGTCCCCGGGGGGCGCGGCGCTCTTCGGGATATGGGCCGCCTCCTCGTCCTGGACGACACCTACAACGCCAACCCCGAGTCCCTGGGCCGCGCCGTGGAGCTGGCGCGGTTCATGGCGGCCCGCGCCCGCCGCCCGCTCGCCGTGGTGGTGGGGACGATGTTGGAACTGGGGCCCGAGAGTGGCAAATTGCACGCGGCGGCCGCCGCCGAGATCGTCGGCGCGGCGCCGGCGCTGGTCGCCGCCGTCGGCGAGTTCGTGCCGGCGCTGGAAGCGCGGCGCAAGGAATTGAAGCGCCTCGTGGTCGCGCCCGACGCGGACGCCCTCGGGCCCGCGCTCAAGGCCGCGCTCGCGGGGAACGAGCTGGTCCTGCTGAAGGCGTCCCGCGGCATCGCGCTGGAGCGCGTGCTGCGCCACCTGACCTGAGCCAACGGAGAGACCGTAGTGCTCTATCACTTGCTCGGGCCGCTCGGGAAGCAGCACATCCTCTTCAACCTCCTCAACTACATCACCTTTCGCGCCGCCGGCGCCGCGGTCACCGCGCTCTTCGTCGCGTTCGTCTTCGGCCCGTCCATCATCACCCGCCTGCGGGAGCGGCGGGTGGGCCAGGTGGTGCGGGCCGAAGGTCCCACCAGCCACCAGGGCAAGCGCGGCACCCCCACGATGGGGGGCCTCATCATCATTCTCGCGACCGTGGTGCCGACGCTGCTCTGGGCGCGGCTCGACACCCGCTACGTCCTGGTCGCGGTGGTAGCCACCTTGTGGATGGGCGTGATCGGGTTCCTCGACGATTACCTGAAGATCGTGCGGGGAAAATCCGAGGGGCTGGTGGCGCGGTGGAAGCTGGTGGGGCAGGTCAGCTTCGGTCTCGCGCTGGGGATCTTCCTCGTGCTCTGGCCCTTCGTGCCCAGGAGCGAGGCGACCTACACCCAGCTCCCGCTCTTCAAGTACGTCTTCCTCGCGCTTCCGTGGCCGCTGTATATCGGCTTCGTGACCCTGGTCGTCACCGCGAGCTCCAACGCGGTGAACCTGACCGACGGATTGGACGGCCTGGCCACCGGGCTCACCGCGATCGTCGCCGCCTCGTTCGCCATCTTCGCCTACGTCTTCGGCCGCGCGGACTGGTCGCATTTCCTCGGCATCATGTACCTGCAGGGCGCGGGAGAGCTCGCCGTTTTCTGCGCGGCGCTGATGGGCGCGGCCCTCGGCTTCCTCTGGTTCAACGCCCACCCGGCGCAGGTCTTCATGGGAGACACCGGCTCTCTCGCGATCGGCGG
>Ga0209178_1000236_pt1 | contig 15041 bp, 14 predicted proteins | sample GAAS200_FD_187521 | JGI IMG/M metagenome (GOLD analysis project Ga0209178, IMG submission 187521) | Agricultural soil microbial communities from Georgia to study Nitrogen management - GA AS200 (SPAdes) (version 2) | ecosystem: Environmental > Terrestrial > Soil > Agricultural land | place: USA... | reverse complement strand
GGCCAGCACCATCGACCAGAATCCGAAGAAGAGATTGAAGATGGTGAACAAACTCGGCACGATGATGACGACGCGCCGGATGTTGGGGGGCCGGAGGCGGGGTCCCGCCATCAGGGGTACTCCGCAAGCACCGTCGCCGCCGCGTGCACCTTGTCGCCGACCTTGACCGCGATCTTCGCGTTGGCGGAGGCGGGGAGAAAGACGTCCACCCGCGAGCCGAACCGGATCATGCCCAGGCGTTCGGCCTGCACCGCGGGATCGCCCACCTGGGCGTCCGTCACGATGCGCCTCGCGATCGAGCCCGCGATCTGGCGCACCAGGAGGGGCCCGCGCGCGCCGCGGACCCCGATGGACGACTGCTCGTTGTCGAGTGACGCCTTGTCCCGGGCGGCGTGCAGGAACTTGCCGGGATTGTAGTAACGGTACTCCACGGTGCCCGACACCGGGTACCGGTTCACGTGCACGTTGAACACGCTCATGAAAATCGAGACGCGAACGGATGGCGCCTTGAGGTAGGCCGGCTCATCCACCGCGGCCACGCTCACGATGGTGCCGTCGGCGGGTGAAATCACCGCCCGGTCGCCGCGGGGTCCCGAGCGAACCGGATCGCGGAAAAAGACCAGCAGCCAGACGGCGAACGGCAGCCAGATAAGTGTCGGCAGCCACCACCAGTGACTGCCGGTGTTCGCCCCCCAGATGCCGAGGGCCAGGAGGGCCCAACCGGGGAGAATGAAGGGCCAGCCCTCGGGTGCCATCCGCATCAGGCGGTCTCCAGGGCGTGCCCCGTGACGAGGAGATAGGCCTCGCGATACCGCTCACTCGTGGCCTGCACGACGTCCTTGGGGAGGGCGGGCGGCGGCGCTTCGCCATTCCACTTGCCCTGTTTCTTGAGGCCCGCGAGGTAGTCACGCAGGGGCTGCTTGTCGAACGACGGCTGGCTCTTGCCCGGCGTGTAGCGGTCCGCGGGCCAGAACCGTGACGAGTCGGGCGTCAGCACCTCGTCGATCAGGAGCAGGGTCCCGTCGGTCGTGGTGCCGAACTCGAACTTCGTATCGGCGATGATGATCCCGCGCTCCGCGGCGAAGGCCCGGCCGGCGTCGTAGAGCGAGAGCGAGGCCCGCTTCAGCCGTTCCCCCATCACGCGGCCCAGCGCCTCCACCACGTGGGCGAAGGTGACGTTCTCATCATGGCCGGTCTCTGCCTTGGTGGCCGGGGAGAAGATCGGCGGATCGAGACGATCACTCTCCACCAGGCCCGTGGCGAGGGGTTCACCGGCGAGGGTCCCCGATTTCTGGTATTCGACCCAGGCCGACCCCGACAGGTAGCCCCGGACCACGCACTCGAACGACACCGGCGTGGTGCGCTTCACCAGCATCGCGCGTCCCGACAGCATGGCGCGATGGCCCGCGAGGGCGGGCACCTTCTTGATGATCTCGCCCACGTCCGCCGTGATCATGTGGTTCGGAATCACCTTGTCCAGCTTCCTGAGCCAGAACGCGGACATCTGCGTGAGCACCGCGCCCTTGTGCGGCACCGCCTCCTCCATCACCACGTCGAACGCGCTGACGCGGTCGCTCGCCACCATGAGGAGGGTGTCCGCGTCCACCTCGTACATCTCCCGCACTTTGCCGCGGCGCAGGAGGGGCAGGGGGAGCGTGCTTTCGCGCAATGCCGTCGTCATACCGTGACCTCGGCCGGGGTCGCCGTGGGGGCCGCCCGCTGGACCGCGTGAAGGATGGGAGGGAGAACGTCGTCGAGGAATTCGTCCACCTGCTCGGGCGCGCGGCCCACATACCGGACCGGATCGAGGTCCCCGGTGCGCGCCGACAGCCCGAGCGCGCGGAACGCGGGATCGGAGTCGAGCCGCTCCAGCAAGTCGTTGGGGGTCCCGGCCTCGGCCATGGCCTTGGCCACCGCCTGGCTGTGCCCGCGGATGACTTCGTGCAGGGTCTGGCGGTCCCCGCCCGCCTTGACGCCCCGCATGAGCAGGGTCTCGGTGGCGAGGAAGGGCATCTGGTCGGCCACCCGCCGCGCGATGACGGCTTCGCGGACTTCGATGCCGGCCGCGACGTTGGTCGCGAGCACCAGGATCGCGTCCGCGGCCAGGAACGCCTCGGGGATGACGAGCCTGCGGTTGGCGCTGTCGTCGAGCGTCCGCTCCAGCCATTGCGTGGCCGCGGTGTGCCAGGCGTTTCCTTCCAGCTCGATCACGAACCGGGCGAGCGACGTCATCCGCTCGGCCCGCATCGGGTTCCGCTTGTACGCCATCGCCGACGATCCGACCTGCTCGCTTTCGAAGGGCTCGAGCAGCTCCCCCTCGTGCTGCAGGAGCCGCAGGTCCGTCGCGAACTTCGCGGCCGACGCCGCGATGCCGGACAGCGCCGCGAGCACCTCGGCGTCCAGCTTCCGCGTGTAGGTCTGCCCCGTCACCGGGAAGACCTGACTGAAGCCGAGTTTCTGCGCGACCAGATGGTCGAGCTTCCGGACCTTGTCGTGGTCGCCGGCGAAGAGCTCGAGGAAGGACGCCTGGGTGCCGGTGGTCCCCTTCACACCGCGAAAGCGGAACGTGTCGAGGCGGTGGAGAAGCTCCTCCGCGTCGAGAACGAAATCCTGCATCCACAGGGTGACGCGCTTGCCCACCGTGGTGAGCTGGGCGGGCTGGAAGTGCGTGTAGGCGAGGCAGGGGATCCGGGCGCTCCGCCGCGACAGCTTCCCGAGCGCCACCAGGACCGCGGCCACGCGGCCGAGCAGCAGCTGGAGGCCCTCGCGCATCAGCAGGAGATCGGCGTTGTCGGTGACGAAGGCCGACGTCGCGCCGAGGTGCAGGTAGGGCCTCGCGGCGGGCGCCTGGTCCCCGAGCGCGTGAATGTGCGCCATGACGTCGTGCCGGAGGCGGCGCTCATGTTCGGCGGCGCGGGCGAGATCCACGTCGTCGAGGTGCGCCGTGAGCTGCCGGACGGCCTCGGCGGGAATGTCGAGCCCCAGCTCCCGCTCCGACTCCATCAGGGCGAGCCAGAGCCGCCGCCAGAGCCCGTACCGGCGCTGGTCGCTCCAGAGCGACTGCATCGCCGGGGAGGCGTAGCGGGTGCCGAGCGGGGAGCTGTAGGTCAAACGGTCGCCTTCGCGCGCGCGGTGAGCTTGCCCCAGTCGGCGAGGAACTGCTCCAGGCCGCGATCGGTCAGCGGATGCTGGAGCAGCTTCTTGAGGATGTCGGGGGGCAGGGTCGCGACGTCGGCGCCCACCATCGCGGCGTCCACCACGTGACGCGGGTGCCGGATGGAGGCCGCGAGAATCTCGGTGGCGTACTGGTAGTTGTCGAAGATCACGCGGGTCTCGCGGATCACGTCCATCCCTTCCTGGCCGACGTCGTCCAGGCGGCCGATGAAGGGGGAGACATAGCTCGCCCCGGCCTTGGCGGCGATGAGGCACTGCACGCTGGAGAAGCAGAGCGTGACGTTGGTCTTGATGCCCTGCCGGGACAGGCGGCGCACCGCGACCATGCCGGCTTCCGTCATCGGAATCTTGACGACGATGTTGTCGGCGATCTTCATCAGCGACTCGCCCTCGCGGACCATCCCGTCGGCGTCGACGGCGATGACTTCCGCCGAGACCGGACCTTCCACCAGCGAGCAGATCTCCTTGAGCACGTCCCGGGGATCCACGTCGCCGGCGAACTTGGCGAGGAGCGAGGGGTTGGTGGTGATGCCGTCGATCAGTCCGGCCTGCGCGGCCCAGCTGATGTCCTTCAGGTTCGCGGTGTCGAGGAAAAACTTCATGAGGAGGCCACCCCCCCGGCGTAGAGGTCAGCGGGATAACGCACGCACACCAGGTAGAGTCCCTGGGGTGGTGCGGGCGGACTGGCCGCCCGGTTGTCGGTCGCGGCGAGCAGGCGGGGGAAATCGGACGCCGGCCGGCGTCCCAGGGCGATGTCCACCATGGTGCCCACGAGAAAGCGCACCATGTGATGCAAGAACCGATCGGCTTCGATCGTGAAGGTCATCCCCGCACCGTCCGCTCGCGGCGCCCATTCGGCCAGCGCCACGCGGCATCGGTAGTGAGGTTTGACCTGTCCTGCCGCCGCGAATCCGCGGAAGTCATGTTCGCCGATCAACGTCCTCGCGCACGTCGCCAGCGCGTCAGCGTCGAGGGGCCGGCCGATCAGGCCGTGGCTCCACTCGAAGCGTCTCCGGAAGGGCGATTCCGCCGCCCGGTCGGTGCCGATCACGTAGCGATACCGGCGGGCCGTCGCGCTCTTCCGGGGATGGAAGCCGGGCTGCATCTCCGTGACCCGTTCCACCCAGATGTCCTTCGGCAAGAGCGCGTTCAACGCCCGGTGCAGACCCTGCACATCGTCGGCCCAGCGCTCGGGCGCGGAGAACCCCGCGCCCTGACCCAGCGCATGCACTCCGGTGTCCGTGCGTCCCGCGCCGGTCACCACGATCCGCCGGTCCGTGATGCGCTGCAGGACGGATTCCATTTCGCCCTGCACCGTGCGGCCGGCCGCCTGCCGCTGCCACCCCACGAACTGCCCCCCGTCATACTGCACCACCGCGAGGAAGGGGCGGCTCGTCACCTGCTAAAAATAGAAAGGAGGAGAGACCCTTTCAAGGCACGCAAACCGTTGTCCTGTTTGACAAAGCACGATTCTTCGGGATACCTTTGGCGACCGTACCGTCCCCTCATGCCAGACACCTCTCCGCCCACTCCGGTTACGCAGGCCATCGCGGTACTCGCCCGGGGCGAATCGCTGTCCGAGACGCTCGCCACCCAGGTGTTCGACGTCGTGATGCGCGGAGAGGCGACCCCGGCGCAGATGGGAGCGATCCTGCTGGGGCTCCGCGCCAAGGGCGAGACGGCCGCCGAGGTCGCCGGTGTGGTACGCGCCCTCCGCTCCAGCATGGTCAAGGTGATCGCGGAAGGGCCCCATGTGGTCGATACCTGCGGTACCGGGGGCGGTACGGTGTCGACCTTCAATATTTCGACGGTGGCGGCGTTCGTTGCCGTGGGAGCAGGGGCGACGGTCGCCAAACACGGCAACCGCTCGTACACGTCGCAGTGCGGGTCCGCGGATGTGCTCGAGGCGCTGGGCGTGCGCATCCCGCCCGGTGCGGGCGAAGCGCATGAGGCCCTCGCCCGGGCCCGCATCGCGTTCCTCTTCGCGCCCCACTTTCACCCGGCCATGCGCCATCTGGCCCCCGTCCGGAAGGACTTGGGCGTCACCACCGTGATGAACCTGGTGGGACCGTTGGCCAACCCCGCCGGGGTACGCCGGCAGGTGGTGGGCGTCGCGGATGCTTCGCGGGCGCCGCTGGTCGCCGAGGCGCTGGCCCTGCTGGGGACGGAGCACGCGATGGTGGTGCATGGAAGAGCCGGGATGGACGAGATATCCCCGGAGGGTTTGACCGACGTCTGGGAAATACGTGGGGGAACGACGTCGCACTGGGTCCTCGATCCACGCTCGCTGGGTCTGCCGGGCGTCGATCTGGCGAAGCTCGCGGGCGGGGCCCCTGCGGAAAACGCGCGGCGGGCCGAACAGATTCTGGACGGCTCGGCCCCGGATGCAGCCGGCCAAGTCGCGGTACTTTTGAACGCGGCGGCGGCGATATACGTGGCCGGGCTGGCGCGGAATCTCGAGGAGGGGCTGGAACGCGCACGCGCCGCCCTGGAGTCCGGAGCGGCGCGTGCGGCGCTGCAGAAACTGCGGGACGGAGAGCGGGTCAGTACTTCCGGATGACGCCGACCACGACGCCCTGGACCATCACGTCGCGCTCGTTGACCCGGAGGGGCGAGAGCTCGGCGTTGGCGGGCTGCAGCCTGATCCACCCGCCCGGCTCGCGATAGTACTTCTTGACGGTGGCGCCGCCCCCGGTGACGCCGTTCACGAGCGCCACGACCGTCTCCCCGTTGTCGGCCTGGTTCCGCTCCTGGACCACGACGTAGTCGCCGTCCTTGATGTGCTCGTCGATCATGGACGACCCGCGGACCCGGAGGACATAGCTCCGGCCCCGGCGGGGAAGCAGCTCGTCGGGAACGGAGAAGGTCTCGCCTTCGGTGAGGGCCTCGATGGGAGCGCCGGCCGCGACCAGGCCGAGCAGGGGCAGCTCCGTGGCACCGGTCTGGCCCTTGGGGGGCACGATCTCGATGGCCCGGCTTTCATTGTGGGTCCGCCGGATGTAGCCCTTGCGCTCGAGGTTGGTCAGGTGCTCGTGCACCGTGGCCAGGGACTGGAATTCGAACCGCTCGGCGATTTCTTCGAAGGAAGGGGCGTACCCCTTGTCGTCGATGTGTTCGCGGAGGTAATCGAGGATCTCGTGCTGACGCCGGGTCAGAGGCACCACTCGCTCCCGAAAAGAAGCCGAACTCAATCTACCCGAATATCAACCGAACGCAAGCATGCCAAGAGCCAGCATTGACGCCATTCTCGCCTTGACGCGTTCCCGGGTGGAAACGCTCCGGGCGCGCCGGGCCGAGCTCGAACGGCTGGCGGCCTCGGCAAAGCCGGCGCCCCCGTTCGGGCCGTCCATCGCGGGCGGCTCCGTGGGTGTCATCGCGGAAATCAAGCGAAGGTCTCCGTCGGCAGGAGACATTCGCGCGGACCTGGACCCGGTCCGCCACGCGACGGCCTACCAGGCCGGGGGAGCGGTGGCCGTCTCGGTCCTCACCGAAGAGGCACATTTCGGGGGTTCGCTGCAGGATCTGGTGGACGTGACCAGGGCGATCTCCATCCCGGCGCTGCGAAAGGACTTCATCGTCGATGAGCTGCAGCTCTTCGAGGCGCGGGCGGGTGGGGCGTCTCTGGTGCTGCTCATCGTACGGGCCCTCACCGACGAGGAGCTCAAGCGGCTGGCGGCGGCTGCGCGGGGGCTGGGGCTCGCAACCTTGGTGGAAGCGCACAACCGGCAGGAGCTCGACCGGGCCCTGGCCGTCTCGCCGACGGCGGTGGGGGTCAACAATCGGGATCTGGGCACGTTCGTGACCGATCTGAAAGTGGCGGAGGCGCTCATCCCGGCAGTGCCGAAGGGGATTCTGGCGGTGACGGAAAGCGGCATCGAAGAGCGAGGCGCGGTGGAACGAGCGGCGGCGGCCGGCGCGGATCTGGTCCTCGTGGGCGAGGCCGTGGCGCGCGCCGACGATCCGGCGGCCGCAGTGCGGGCGCTCTCCGGTGTGCGGCGGCGGCCCCGATGACCGGGACACCAGTCGACGGACGGTTCGGTCCGTACGGCGGACGGTATGTCCCCGAGACGCTGATGGCCGCGCTCAACCAGCTCGCGCAGGTCTATGACGGCGTGCGGGGCGACCAGGCATTCTGGCAGGAGCTGGGAGGGCTCCAGCGGGACTATGTCGGACGGCCGACGCCGGTCACGGAGCTCACCAGGATCTCGGAAGTGGTCGGCAACGGCGTCCGCGTGGCTGGAAAACGTGAAGATCTGAACCACACCGGCGCTCACAAGATCAACAACACGCTGGGTCAGGTCCTGTTGGCCCTCCGGATGGGGAAGCGCCGGATCATCGCGGAAACCGGCGCGGGGCAGCATGGGGTGGCGACCGCCACCGTCTGTGCCAAGTTCGGACTCGAGTGCGTGGTCTACATGGGGGAGGAGGACACGCACCGGCAGCGCCTGAACGTGTACCGGATGGGACTCCTGGGCGCGACCGTCGTGCCCGTGACCTCCGGCACCCGGACCCTGAAGGACGCCACGAACGAGGCCCTCCGCGACTGGGTGACCAACGTGGACACGACCCACTACATCATCGGGTCGGTGGTGGGGCCGGATCCGTTTCCGCGCATGGTCCGGGACTTTCAGGCGATCATCGGCCGGGAGGCAAGGGAGCAGGTGCTCCAGCGGTACGGGCGGCTGCCCCACACCATCGTGGCGTGCGTCGGGGGTGGCTCGAACGCGATCGGCATCTTCGAGGCCTTTCGCGGTGACGACTCGGTCCGGCTGGTGGGGGTCGAGGCGGCCGGCGAAGGGCTGTCGGGGGAACGCCACGCCGCCTCGTTGTCGAAGGGGCGGCCGGGCGTGTTTCACGGAAGCCTGAGCTATCTCCTGCAGGATTCCGACGGGCAGGTACAGCCCGCACACTCGGTGTCGGCGGGACTCGACTACCCCGGCGTGGGCCCCGAGCACGCTTACCTCAAGGACACAGGCCGGGTATTGTATGAGGCGGTGACGGATCACCAAGCTCTCGACGCCTTCAAGGAGATGAGCCGGCTGGAGGGTATCGTGCCGGCGCTGGAAAGCGCTCACGCCGTGGCCTGGGTACTGGCCCGCCGCGGGGCGCGGGTGTGGGGGCCCGAGGACGTGGTCCTGATCAACCTGAGCGGCCGCGGCGACAAAGACGTCGCCTGGGTGGCCGACGTGACCGGAGCCTCGCTCTGACCAACGCGCCCGTGGACGAGCTGGCCCTTCCGCCGTCCCAGATTACCGAGCTCTTGAGCCTCATCACCAAGGGCGTCCGGGCGACCCAGCTCTACCTCCCCAACAATCCCGTCTACCAGCGCGCGGTGGACAACGTGCGCTCGGGGTTCCGGCAGGTATTCCAGTCGGTCGAGGAGCTGCAGCTGCAGATCACGGAAGGGGAGCTCAAGTGGGAGGACGAAACCGTCTACTCCCACGACAACAAGAGCGAGAGCATCGCCTGGCTCCTCTATAAGGACGGCGTCCGCTCGCTCACGTTCAAGCAGGGCGTGGAGGCGGAGGAGCTGCCCAAGTTCCTGCGCATCCTGCATCAGGCCCGCACGCTCCAGGCGGATGCCGCGGACGACATCCTCACGCTGCTCTGGGAGCAGGACTTCCAATTCATCGCCCATACGTTCCGCGAGCTCCTGAGCGAGAACGCGGTCCCGATCGAGGCCGGGGAGCCGATCCCCGAGGTGACCAAGAGCGACGTGGTGCAGTACGCGCACGAGGAGGCGCCCCCCCGGCCCAAAGGCATGGTGTCGGTCGACGACTTCGACACCACGCTCTACTTCCTCGACGAGAAGGAGATCGCGTACATCCACGCCGAGGTGGACCGCGAGTACTCCCAGGATCTCCGCGGCAACGTGATTGCGATGCTGTTCGACCTGCTCGAGCTCCAGACCTACGGCACGGTCCGGGCCGAGTTGATCTCGATTCTCGAGAATCTGATCCCGTATCTGCTGGGCGCCGGGGATTTTCGTTCGGTCTCCTACATCCTGCGCGAGACGCGCGTCATCCTGCAGCGGGCCCGCGAGCTGATCGCCGAGCACAAGCAATCCCTCGAATCCCTGCCCAACCGGCTGTCGCAGCCCGAGGCCCTCTCGCAGCTGCTGCAGTCGCTCGACGAGGCGACGGTGCATCCCACCGAGGACGAGCTGTCGGGCTTGTTCCAGGAGCTGCGCCCCGAAGCGCTCATCACCCTGATGGGCTGGGTGCCCCGGCTTTCGAACGAACGGGTGAGGGGTCTGGTGGTCGCGTCCGCGGAACAGCTGGCGCAGGCCAACGCGGGTGAGGTCCTGAAGGCGCTCGCGTCCGAGGACGGCGATACCCAGCTCGAGATGGTGAAGCTCGCCGGCCGCCTGAAGCTCGCGGGGGCGCCGGAGGGGATGGGCAAGCTCCTCGAGCTCGGGGAGCGGCCGCTGAAGCTCGCGGTCGTCGAGGCGCTGACGGCGATCGGCAGTCCGTCCGCCATGCGGGTGATGGAGCGGGCCATCGAAGATCCGGATCGCGACGTCCGGATCGCCGGCGTGAAGTTCCTGGCCTCGAAGGGACACCGCAACGCGTTCAAGCAGATCGACGCGGCGGTGAACGGCTCGAAGCTGAAGGACTCCGACCTGACCGAGAAGATGGCCTTCTTCGAGGCCTACGGCGCGATGGCGGGGGCCGCGGGCGTGACGCCCCTCGCGCGGATGCTGCTGTCACGGCCGACCCTGCTCGGGCGCGGGGAAGGACCCGAGACACGTGCCTGCGCCGCGATGGCGCTCGGCAAGATCAAGACGCCCGAATCCCGGAACGCGCTGGAACGCGCGAAGGACGACAAGGAAGCGCTGGTGCGCAACGCCGTCAGCCGTGCCCTCCGTGAGCTTGGCGCATGACCGATCCCAAGACGCCGCCCCGCCGCGCTACGATCTCCGCCGAGAGCCAGGCCTCGGATGCGTTCCTGCGGCATGCGGGGCGGGAGTTCCTGGTCGTGCTCTACACGGCCTTCCGCTCCCTGAAGCTCTACCCGATCGAGAATGCCCAGGTGCAGAAGGCGCTCGACGAGCTGGCCGCGTCCACGAAGGCCCTGTTGAACGTCGAGAACGAGCTCGAGGTCCGCCTTCAGGGCGAGTTCATCTTCGTGAACTCGACCCGGCTGCGTCTGGATCTCGACAACTACGCGTCTTTCTCCCACATCCTCGGCGTGTTCCGCCAGAGCGGCATCGGCGCCGTCCGGGTCCTGCCCGGCGTGGACCGGAAGCAGCTCCAGATCTTCGTGTCGCTCCTGCTCGCGTACGCCGCGCGCGAGGCCGACCCCAACAAGGTCCACGAGCTGAGTCAGAAGCTCGACGACTCCGGGGTGACGCTCATCGACGTCGAGCCGCCGCTCGACACCGACGACGACGCCGAAGACGTGGAAAAACAGAAGGAAGCGGCCAAGCGGACCTATGCCCGCTCCGTGGCCGTCACCAAGGAAGTGATCAACAGCATCCGGATGGGGCGCACCGCCAACGTGAAGAAGGTCAAGCGGGCGGTGCAGGCCATCGTCGACCAGGTGCTGAACAACGAATCGTCCCTGATGGGACTGACCACCCTCCGGGACTACGACGAGTACACGTTCACGCACTCGGTGAACGTCTGCATCTTCTCGGTGGCCCTCGGCCGGAAGCTCGGGCTGAGCAAGGTCCAGCTGTATGACGTCGGGATGTCCGCGCTGTTCCACGACGTCGGGAAGTCGCGCGTGCCGCTCGAGGTGCTGAACAAGGAAGGCGGGCTCACCGACGACGAGTGGCGCATCATGCAGGCCCACCCGTGGCTCGGCGTGCTGACGCTGTTCGGGCTCCGGGGCTACGGAGAAATCCCGTACCGCGGGATGATCGCCGCGTACGAGCACCACATGAAGAACGACCTGACCGGTTATCCGAAGTCGATCCGCCCCCGGGTGCTGTCCATCTACTCCAAGGTCGTGGCGGTGGCGGACGGGTTCGACGCGGCCACCAGCCGGCGTGCCTATCAGACCACGCCGATTCAACCCGACCAGGTGCTGAAGGAAATGTGGGAGAACCCGCGCCGCGGATACGACCCGACGGTGGTGAAGGCGTTCATCAACCTGATCGGCATCTACCCCGTGGGCACCTGCGTCATTCTCGACACCTACGAAGTGGCCGTCGTCCACGCGGCGAACGCCGACACCGCTCACGTCCATCGGCCCGTCGTGCGGATCGTGACGTCGCCGGATGGAGGACTCCTGCATCCCGGGTTCCTGGCCGACCTGGCCATCCAGGAGAACGGGGCATACCCGCGCTCCATCATCAAAGTCACCGACCCGCTCAAGTACGGCATCAAGGTCCAGGACTACTTTGTCTGAGGCGTCTCAAGGGCTCGCCGAACGCTGGCGGAAGGTCAAGGCGGAGTCCCGCGCCGCGCTGATCCCGTACCTGCCGGCCGGCTTTCCCGCGCCCCGGGACTTCGTCGCCGCGCTCCAGGCGTCGGCCGCCGCCGGCGCCGACATCATCGAAGTCGGCGTCCCGTTCTCGGATCCCCTGGCCGACGGCCCCGTCATCCAGCGCGCCACGCACGCCGCGCTCGGGCAGGGGGTGGGCGTCCGGCGCACCCTCGATCTCATCGCCGAGGCGAAGCTCGCGGTCCCGGTCGTCGTGATGACGTACCTGAACCCGGTACTCGCCTACGGCGTCGACCGGTTCCTGGGCGATGCGGAGCGGGCCGGGGTGTCCGGCGTCCTGCTCACCGACCTGCCCGCGGGTGCCGATCCCGATCTCGAGACCCGAGTCTCGGCGGGGCCGCTCGCCTTCATCCGGCTCATCGCGCCGACCACGCCGGCGGAGCGGATCGCCGCTGCGGTCCGGCGGGCCTCGGGATTCCTCTATCTCATCTCCCGGCTGGGGGTCACCGGGGCGCGGGAACGGATCCCGGCCGGTCTCCCCGAATACGTGAAGCGGGTGCGGGCGGCGAGTGACCTGCCGGTGGCGGTGGGATTCGGGATCGGGACCGGCGCGCAGGCGCGGGACACGGCCAGGCTCGCGGACGGCGTCGTGGTGGGCAGCGCGCTGGTCGACATCCTCGGACGCGAAGGCGTGCCGGGCGTGACGCGACTCGTGAAGGAGCTGGCGGCTGGCGTCCGGGGGAAGGCGGCGTGAGGGTCGACACGCTGGTGCGGTTCTACGCGCGGGCCCTCCAGTACTCGGGCGCGCTGCTCCTGCTCGTGGTGCTCGCTGCCGATCCCCGGTGGCTCCAGCAGTGGGGCGCGCTGGCGGTCATCACGGTCGCCTGCATCGCGCTTCGCGCGCAACCCGTGGCGCTGTCCAAGTACTCCTACCTGACGCAGACCGCACTGGTCGCCCTCGCCGGCGCACTCCTCGCGGGGGTGCCCGTCACCTGCCTGGGGCTCGTGCTGGGCGTGATCATCGCCGACTGGGGGATGCAGCGGAAGGCCGTGCCGGTGGCGCTCGTGAACGCGGGGCGCGAGGTGATCGCCCTCGTCGCCGCCTACGGCGTGTACGCGGAGATCCGGCATCTGTCGGAGAACGAGACCGCCGCGTTCACGACGGCCAGCATCCCGCCGCTCTTCTTCCTGGCGCTGGCGTACTTCGCGATCAGCCGGGTGCTGTTCTATTTCACACTCATCCTCCGCGCCAAGCTCGAGAAGGACGAGAAGCTCCTGATCGTCCGGTACGAGCTGATCGGGTACGGCGCGACGCTGTTCGCGACCACCACGGTGGTCGGCGTGGTCCGCGAGTGGCCGCCCATCGCCTGGCTCTTCGTCGCCGCCGTGCTCGGTGCCGTCGGTCTCCTGCTCAAGCGCATGCTGGAAGAAGCCATTTCGGCGGAGGAGCTCAATAAGATCCACGCGATGGAAGCGGTGATCACGGCCAACGTCAGTCTGGAAGATTCCTTCCGCCGCATCGAGGGCCTGGCGCACCGGCTGGTGGACTGGGGGGACTTCCGGATTTTCCGGCACGTCGACGACGGGATGCAGCTGGCCTACCGCAGCGACCTGGGGCGCCCCGACCGGGGTGCCGGAGCTCCCGACGGGGGCGTCCTGGCGCTCCGGAACGAGGCCGTGGAGCGCGGCGACCCCATCGTGATCGACGACGTGGCGCGGGACCAGCGGATCGTCAACCCGCCGGACCACGTGCGGTCCCTCGTGATCGTTCCCCTCAAGTTCGGCGACCAGGTGATCGGGACCCTGGAGCTCGAGCACCACAAGCGCCGGGCGTACCGGGAGGCGGACGTCGTGACCATCTCGACGTTCGCCACGCAGCTCGCGACGGCCATTCACATCACGGACCTGAGGCGTCCGCTGGCCGAGACGGTCGAGCGGATGACGAGTGAGCTCGCAACGCTGGCGCGCACCGCGGTGGCACTGCGCGAATCGGCGCGCGGCGTGGCCGCGGCGACGCACGTGATCCGCGGCGGCGTGGTCGACGAGGAGTCGGAGATCGCGCGCGGGCTCGAGGCCACGGCCAGTCTGTCCGAGGTCTCGGTGCGGGTGTCGTCGGACGGGGCCGCCGCCGCCAAGTCGTCGAGCGAGGCCTCGGAAACCGCGGCGCGGAACCGGCAGCGGATTCAGGATGCCATCGAGCGCCTCGTGGCGCTCAAGACGTTCGTGGGCGAAAGCTCCGGCAAGGTGCAGGAGCTGGGGGTGGTCAGCCGCCGCATCACGGGGTTCATCGCGTCCATCCGCGAGCTCGCCGACATGACCAACCTGCTCGCGCTGAACGCCGCCATCGAGGCGGCGCGCGCGGGAAAGCACGGCAAGGGTTTCGCGGTGGTGGCCGAGGAAATCCGGCACCTGGCCGAGCAGAGCGGGGCGGCCGCGGCGGAGGCCGGCGGGCTGGTGGACGACGTGCACCGGCAGGTGGGCGAGGTGGTGGAGCAGATGCGGCGCGGGCAGGTGAACGTCGGCGGCGTGGAGGAGCTCTCCTCCGGCGCGCTCGACGCGCTGGACCGGATCGTGGCCACCACCGCGGACGCCACCGAACATGCCCGCCGGATCGCGGGCGCGGCCGCCGAACAACACCAGGCCTTCGGGCGGCTGCGGGACCGCATGCACGCGGTCGCCGGGATCGCGGGGAAGAACCGCGAAGAAGCGGATGACGTGGCCACCCGCGCCACGCAGGCGGCCGACGGGCTCACCGATCTGGAGCGCGCCACCAAGGAGCTCGAGCAGGTGGCGACCAACCTGCGCGAATTGACGCGCGGCTTTGCGAACCTCGCCTAGGGCGGTACCATTCTGGCCATGGCGCGCGGAGAGCGGGTCTTCGTGGCCCTGGGGTCCAACCTGGGGGACCGCGCCGAATGGCTCGCCCGCGCCCGGGAGCGGCTCGCCGCGCTTCCCGAGACGACCATGGTCCGGACCTCGAGCGTCGAGGAGACGGCTCCCCTCGGCGGCGTGCCGCAGGGACCGTACCTGAATCAGATGGTGGAGCTCGAGACCGGGCTCGAACCCCAGGCCCTGCTCGATGCCTGTCTCGGCATCGAGACCGCGCTGGGACGGGTGCGGACGGTGCGCTGGGGTCCCCGGCAGATCGATCTGGACATCGTGCGCTACGGCGACCGCACGGTCAGCACCGGGACGCTCACGGTCCCGCACCCCGAACTGTCCAACCGGCCCTTCTGGCGCAGGGAATTGACGGAGCTCCAGGACCTGGCCCCCGAGGATTCATGACCGACGCGCTGAAGCAAGTCACGACCTATGAGCTCCTGAAGATGAAGGAACGGCAGGAGCGGATCGTGATGCTGACCTGCTATGACGCGCTCTTCGCCCGGCTGCTCGATCCTTCGGTCGAGATCCTCCTCGTCGGCGATTCGGTGAATCAGGTGCTGGGCGGGCAGGACACGACGCTCTCCGCCACCCTG
>Ga0209178_1000235_pt1 | contig 15083 bp, 18 predicted proteins | sample GAAS200_FD_187521 | JGI IMG/M metagenome (GOLD analysis project Ga0209178, IMG submission 187521) | Agricultural soil microbial communities from Georgia to study Nitrogen management - GA AS200 (SPAdes) (version 2) | ecosystem: Environmental > Terrestrial > Soil > Agricultural land | place: USA... | reverse complement strand
ACGGTGCCGGGAATGTCGGCGACACCTGCGACCACCCGGGCTGCACCACCTCACACACGGCATACATGATGGGCCCGGTTGTCCCGCCAGGGACCACCAGCGTGTAGTTGCCGTTGGCGTCGGTCGTCGTGGTCACCGTGGTCGGACCGATGGCCATCACTACCCAGCCGACCAGGCTGTTGCCGGTGGTCACGTCCCGGACCCGCCCCGTGATCGTCGCGGAATTGGCAGGCGGCGGCGGGGGGGGCGGGGGCGGCGGCGGGGGCGGCGGCGGCGGCGGCGGCGGCGTCACGGGCGAACACCCCCTCCGGCCGTCCTCGTCGTGACCACGCTTCCGACCGTGATCAGACTTCCGATCGCGATCGGAGTCTTCATCATGACTAGACGCCCGATTGTGATCAGAGTCCTGATCGTGATTGAACGACCTGGCCGACCTGTGCTCGTCTGCGACGGAGCACTGGTCAGGGTCCTTCACGGGCCCTTGGCCCTGAGCGGCAGCTCTCACAAACGACGTGGACAGCAGCAGCCCGAGCGCCAGCAGCGGGACGCGCATCTCATCCTCCAGAAGGGGTTAAACCAGGGCGTGGAACGAGAGTCGCACACGCCAGGGTTGGGGGCGGTGCTGGGGGTCACCAAGGCTGGTAACTGCAGGCAGGGTAGGGGGTTGGCGGCATGTCAGGGATCTCCGCGGGGCACCTCCCGTCGTGCGACCAGCGGGCGTGTGACGTGGGGCACACTCCGTCGCCACCCACCCGCCAGGTCCTGCCAGACCATGTTGTTTTTCTCAATCAGCTCGATCTTCCGTGACCAGGAGAAACGATCGTGAGCAAATTGCGGGTATTGTCGTTCTCCCTGTCGATCGACGGCTTTGGCGCCGGACCCCATCAGAGCCTCGAGCATCCCCTGGGCACCAACGGCCCCGAGCTCATGGAGTGGTTTTTCCACTCCCGAGTCTGGCGCGAACTGCACGGAGAGCAGGGTGGGGAATCCGGCATCGACAACGACTTCGCATTGAAAGGCTTCGAGAACCTCGGCGCCTACATCCTGGGCCGGAACATGTTCGGCCCCGTCCGGGGGCCCTGGCCGGATGAGCAGTGGCGCGGCTGGTGGGGTGAAGATCCGCCGTACCACACGCCGGTCTTCGTCCTCACCCATCACGCGCGGGCGCCTTTGAAAATGAAAGGCGGCACCGTCTTTCACTTCGTCACCGACGGCATCCACTCGGCGCTCGAGCAGGCCAGACGGGCCGCCGCGGGGAAAGATGTGCGGCTGGGTGGCGGCGCCGCGACGATCCGGCAGTACCTGGCGGCTGGTCTGGTGGACGATCTCCATCTCGCCCTCCGCCCGGTGATCCTGGGATCGGGGGAGCCCCTCTTCGCCGGGCTCGACCTCCGCGCGCTCGGCTACGAATGCCGGGGGACGGTCGCGGGCGAGCGCGCCGTGCACGTCCTGATCGCGAAGCACCAGCCGAAGTGAGGCTCTGGTCCCTCCACTGTTCCGGGCGACGCTCGGACCGGTCGCGGACTGGGAGCGGAGACCATCACGTCGTATGGTGAAAGAATGAAAGGTCCCCGGCTGGCGCTGCTCGTAGCGCTGATAGCAACCGTCGCAGCCACGAGGGCGGCGGACCTCACCCGGCTCGCCGGTGACTGGATCATCCAATTCCGCCCCCTGCAAGTCACCCCCGCGACGCAGGCGCGCCGCGGGGTCGCCACCGTTTCGTTCGAAGTGGTCACCGAACAGGGCAAACGGATTCTCCGCGGCCCCTACAGCCTCTCCATGGGCGGCCTCACGCGTCCCGATCCCTGCATCACGACCGGCGGGACCGCTCGACTCGTGCCGATGCGGAAGGACTCGGTGCGCATCGACCTGCGCCAGGGTTTCAACTGCGGCCTCTCCATCGTCGGCGTCATCCGGCGGGACACCGTGTTCGGGCGCTGGCGGCAGAAGTCAGGCACGGGGACGGTCGCGCAGGGCCGGTTCACCATGAGCCGGGCGAAACGATGACCCTCCTGCTGCTCGCCTTGATGGCCCAGGCGCCCGTGTGGCAACCGTCTCCCGGACATGTCCAGATAGCGCTCTGGCCGGCCGGTGCACCTGGTGTCCGGTCCGGCCCCGATAGTGAAGCTCTCGGCACCACCTCCCCCGGCGTTGCCGGGAAGCCGTGGCATCACGTCAGCAAGGTTTCGCGTCCGACGCTCACAGTGTACTCGCCGTCCGGAACGAACACCGGCGCCGCCGTGATGGTCTTCCCGGGAGGCGGGTATCAGATTCTGGCCATCGATCTCGAGGGAACGGAGGTCTGTGACTGGCTGACCGCGCGCGGGATCACGTGCGTCCTGCTCAAGTACCGGGTGCCGCACGGCGGGCCCTCCCACCAGGCCGACTGCAATTGCCGGATCAATCCGCATCCCGCGCCGGCCCTCCAGGATGCCCAGCGGGCCATGGGCATCGTGCGCCTTCACGCCGCCGACTGGCACATCGACCCCCACAAGATCGGCGTCCTGGGCTTCTCCGCGGGCGGACATCTCGTCGCCGCGATCAGCAACGACTTCACGCGGCGCGCCTATACTCCCGTGGATGACGCCGATCGGGAGAGCGCTCGTCCGGACTTCGCGGTCGCGGTGTACCCGGGGCACCTGTGGATTCCGAATGACAAGGTCCCGCTCAAGTTCAATCCCGACATTCACGTCACGTCCCGTACTCCGCCGACCATGCTGATCCAGGCGGAGACGGACAGCGTGGACAACGTGAACCAGGCGCTGGTCTATTACATCGCGCTGAAGGACGCCGGCGTGCCGGTGGAGATGCATCTGTACACGAATGGCGGGCACGCCTTCGGGCTGCGGCGCACCCAGGACCCCATCACGGAGTGGCCGGACCTGGTCGACCGGTGGCTCAGGACCATCGGGATCCTGCCCTGAAAGCCCTGCAGCTCATCGCGACCTCGGCTCCGGTGACCCTCCGGGAGGTCCCCGAGCCCTCCCTCGGTCCCACCGACGTACTGATCCGGGTCCGCGCCGCCGGCATCTGCCACTCGGACGCGCACTACCGTGCCGGGCGATCGCCCGCCGGACCGCTCCCGCTCACGCTGGGCCACGAGGTCGCGGGGGTCGTCGAACGCGTCGGCGCCGAGGTGAGGACGCCCTCGGTCGGTGACCGGGTCTGCGTTCACTATCTCATCAGCTGCGGCGGCTGCCCGGCCTGCGTCCGCGGTGACGAGCAGTTCTGTGCCACGGGGGCGATGATCGGGCATCACCGGGCCGGCGGGTGGGCCGAGCGCATCGCGGTCCCGGCACGCAACGCGGTGCCCCTTCCGGACGGCATCTCGTTTGCGCACGGCGCGGTCGCCATGTGCTCCTCGGCCACCGCCTTCCACGCCCTGAAGCGGGGCCGGCTGGGGAAGGGTGACCGGGCGGCCATCTTCGGCATCGGGGGGTTGGGAATGTCGGCGGTCCAGCTCGCCCGCGCGCTCGGCGCGGCCGAGGTGTTCGCCGTGGACCTGGACGAGCGCAAGCTGAAGCTGGCCGAGGCCTTCGGAGCCATTCCCGTGCGCGCCGGGGTGGGGGACCCCGTCGGCGTGATCCGCGAGCGGACCGGAGGGCGTGGAGTGGATGTGGCGCTCGAGCTCATCGGTCTGCCGCTGACTATGGAGCAGTCGCTCCGTGTACTGGCGGTGCACGGACGAGCCGTGGTCGCAGGCCTCGCGACGAAGCCCATGTCGGTCGATTCCTATCGCGATCTCCTCGGCCGCGAGGCAGAGCTGGTCGGCGCCAATGATCATCTGAAGTCCGAGCTCCCGGGCCTGCTGGCGCTCGTGGAGAAGGGATCGGTCAACCTCGAACGGGTCGTGGAGCGGCGGGTGCCTCCCGACCCGGGCGTGGTGAACGGCATTCTCGATGATCTCGATCGCTTTGCCGCCCCTACGCGGACGGTGATAGAATGGTCGTGATGACTGCCTTCACCCTCACGGAATAGGACGGGGAGCCCTTGGATCGCACCATCCGGCTACGCGTCATTCTCCACGGCGCCATCGTGATGCTCGTCGGCCTGTTGTGCGGACTGCCGGCCGTGAACGAGCCCGACGCGGAACGCTACTGGCATACGGCTCACGAGGCGCTGATCCTGATCGGTGTCCTGCTCTTTGCCGTTTCATCCGTGATGCCGTATCTGGTGCTCGGGAAATCCGAGGCGAAGATGCTGTTCCGCTCGCTCCTGGCCACGGGGTACGGCCTGATGGGGGGCACCGTCCTGCAGGGGGTGACCGGCCAGCATGCGTTCAGCCCCGGCGCCTCACCGGTCGTGATGATCGCGTTCCTGTCGAACGTCGTCGGGATTCTGGGGTCGGTGCTCACGGCGTCGCTCGTCATCATGGGGGCGCTCGCGGCACTCAAGGCGTCGCCGAAGGATTGAATGGCGACCCAGGCGGATGTCCGGCGGATCGCGCTGTCCCTTCCCCAGACGACCGAGGCGCGGGAGCGGTTCGCGTTTTCCGTCCGGAACAAGGGGAAGGACAAAGGGTTCGTGTGGGTCTGGATGGAGCGTGTGGACCCCAGGAAGGCGCGGGTGCCGCAGCCGGAGGTCATCGCCGTGCGGACCGCGAACCTCGATGACAAGGAGATCCTGCTCGCGATGAGCAGGAAGAAGTTCTTCACGGAACCGCACTACTCCGGTTTCCCCGCAGTGCTGGTTCGCCTGGCGGCCGTCACCGTCCGCGAGCTGCGTCCTCTGATCACGGAGGCGTGGCGGAGTCAGGCTCCGAAGGAGCTCGTCGCCACTCTCACCAGGAGCGCACGATGAAACTCACCAGAAACCTGGCCTTCTTCCTGCTCGGCGCGTGGATGATCCTGAACGGATTGATTTCGATGATCCACCTGAGCTTCTCGGGCCTCAGCCTGCTCATGTCGATCCTCGCGCTGGTGGCCGGAATCCTGCTCATCGTGGGGAAGTAATGAAACGGCCGACACTGCTCGTCGTCGCTACCGCGGCTGTCGTGGCTGCCGCTGCCGCGTTCCGCTCCCCGGTACCGTCTTCCTACTTGTTCCTCTGGTCCGGCGCGAACGATACGGCATCCGATTTTCTGGCCGTGATCGATGCCGACCCGGCGTCGCCGCGGTACGGCGCGGTGATCACGTCGCTGCCCGTCGGTGCGGGAGGCACGCATCCCCACCACACCGAAGCCGTCATGCCGGCCGATGGCCATCTCCTCGCGAGCGGATTTCATGCGGGGAAGACGTGGCTCTTCGACCTGACGAAACCGGAGAATCCACGCATCATCACGTCGTTCGGCGACGTCGGCGGGTTCAGTCACCCCCACACGTACGTCCGGCTCGCCGACAACACGATTCTGTCCACGTTCCAGTACGGGGCCGGTTCCGGCGGGATGTCGATGGGCCCGAACACGAGCCCGAACACCACGGGTGGCCTGGTGCATATGGATGAGCGAGGGACCGTGCTCGCGACCGGCTCGGCGCGCGACTCCGCGGTTCCCGACGTGCTTATTTCTCCGTACAGCGTGCTCCCGATCCCCTCACTCAACCTGGCCGTGTCCACCACGACCGACATGGACCGGACCGACACGGCCGTGAATCAGTGGGTGCAACTGTGGCGGCTGTCGGACCTGAAGTTGCAGAAGTCCCTCGCCCTGCCTCCTGGTCCCTCGGGGAAGGAGAACCAGCTCACCGGCGAGCCGTTCCTGCTTCCCGACGGGCGCAGCGTGTACATCCACACCTTCCGGTGCGGGCTCTATCTGCTCCGGGGCCTCGACGACGCGGCACCGAGCGCGAGGCTGGTGAAGAGCTTCGAGGGTGTCCCCTGCGGCGTTCCCGTCCTGACGGGCCACTGGTGGCTGCAGACGGTGTCGTCACAGCACGTCGTGGTGGCGCTCGATGTTTCGGACCCCGAGCATCCGCGCGAGGTCTCCCGGGTCAGCCTCGGCGACGATGAACGTCCCCACTGGATGGCCATCGATCAGGCCGGCCGGCGTCTGGTGGTGAACTCGGGCGGCTACGTGAAAGGGGACCGCCTCTTCATCATCAACTTCGACCCGGGGTCTGGAGCGCTCTCCCTCGACCGGCAGTTCAAGGACCCCGGCGATTCCCTGCCGGGAATCGATCTGAGTCACCGGACCTGGCCGCACGGTTACACCGGCCGCGCGGCACCGCACGGCGCGGTGTTTTCGCTGCCGTCGAAGTAGCCCGTGGCCCTCGAGATGCGCACGACCTGCGAACGGTGTGGCGCGGCGGTAAACGCCGACGGGGTCGCGTTCATCTGTTCCTACGAATGCACCTTCTGTCCCACCTGCGCCTCCCAGTTGCGTTCGATCTGCCCCAATTGCGGCGGTGAGCTGGTGGCGAGACCGCGGAGAGTGACTGCATGATCGGGCTCTTGGTCGCCGCCGGAGCGGTGGGGGGCTTCATCGGCGCGGCGATGCTTTCGTCGGGCCAATGCCGGAGGCCGCACGGGGAGACCGGCCGCCGCGTGCTGCGTGCCATGAACGACCGCCACTCGGGCGTGACGGACTGGGGTCTCGCCCAGGTCCGGATCGGCGACTCGTTCCGCATACTGGACGTGGGGTGCGGAGGGGGACGCACCATCCAGAAAATGGCCGCCCTCGCGCCGCGGGGGCAGGTCTCCGGTATCGACTATTCGGAGGCGAGCGTCGCCGAGGCACGCGTGGTCAACCAGGCGGACATCGCCGCGGGGCGCGTGGACGTCCAGCAGGGGTCGGTTTCGCGACTCCCCTTCCCGGACCGGACCTTCGACCTCGTGACGGCCGTCGAGACGCACTACTACTGGCCCGATCTGGTCGAAGACCTGCGCGAGGTCCGGCGCGTGCTCAAGCCCGGCCAGTCTCTCGTCCTCATCGCCGAGACGTACCGGGGGCAGCTGGGGTGGTTCGCGTTGCAGCTGCCCATGATGCTCCTGCGCGCGAAGTACTTGACGGTGGACCAGCACCGTGAAGCATTCACGGCCGCGGGGTTCGGCGACGTCACGGTCTCCGCGCAGAAAGGCAAAGGCTGGATCTGCGTCGTAGGGAAGCGACCCTCACCTTGATGGAGAGTGACCGATGATGCCCTCCCCGCCGCTCCTGAGCGTCCTGGTAGCCGCCGTCGCGATCTTCATCACCGGCTGGCTCTGGTACAGCCCCCTCTTGTTCGTGAAGCCGTGGATGCGGCTCCGCGGTCTCGATCCCGCCGCCGCGATGTCGGGCAAGATGCCGCTGGGACGCGTGGGCATCGAGTTCCTGCGGTGTCTCGCCGTGAGCTACCTGGTGATGCACCTGGCCATGGGGATCGAGATCCAGAGTATCGGTCGGGCCCTCCACGCCGGCATCTTCCTCTGGGTGGCCTTCCCGGTGATGGTGTTCGTCGGCATGGTCCTCTGGGAAAACCAGCACTGGAAGGTCGCTGCGATCGACGCCGGCGACTGGCTCGTGAAGCTTCTCCTGATCCCGGTCATCTACGTGCTGATGAAGTAGGGCGTGCCGTTGACCATGCGCTGGCTCGCACTCGTCCTGCTCACGGGTCCGGCGGCGGCTCAGTCGAGCGCGCCGCCGGACCCCGTTCCGGTTCACGACACGTTCACCGTCTCCTCGCACATCCTCGGCGAGCCCCGGCTCATCAACGTCCACGTCCCGGCGCCGTATGGAGCGTCCACCACCATGCGGTTCCCGGTGCTCTACATGCCGGATGGCGGGATCGATGAAGACTTGCCGCACGTCGTGAACACGGTCGATTCGCTGATCGCGCTCCACCGGATCAGGCCGGTGATCGTCGTGGGCATCCCCAACACGGAACGGCGCCGCGATCTCACCGGCCCGACCCGGATGCACGCGGACAGCGCCATCGCCGCGCATGTGGGGGGCTCCGCGGCCTTTCGCCGGTTCATCCGGGACGAGCTGATCCCGGCCATCGGCGCGCGCTATCGCGTCACGGAAGAGCGCTCGATCGTCGGTGAATCGCTGGCGGGCCTCTTCGTGGTCGAGACCTTCCTGGTCGAGCCCACGCTCTTCAGGCACTACGTCGCCCTCGATCCCTCGCTCTGGTGGAACAACGGCGGCCTGGTCGACTCCGCTCCCACGCTCCTCGCCGGACGGGACACGACGCCCCGCTCCCTGTTTCTGGCCAGCTCCTCTCAGCCCGAGATCGCGGCGGGGACCCAGCACCTCGCGCGGCTGCTCGACGCCATTCCGCCGGGCCAGCTCACGTGGGTCTGCACGCCGCGCCCCGACCTCACCCATGCGACCATCTTCCGCGGGGTGGGGCCGGGGGCGTTGGCGTTTGCGCTCAAGTAGCGGAACCGCCTACTGCACCACGATCACGCCGGACATGCTGGGGCCATGAACGCCGCACTGGTACGGAAAGGCGCCCGCCTTCCGGAACACCACGGTATAGGCTGCCCCGCTGGCGGTGATGACGGCGCTGTTCAGGAAGGCGTGGTTCGCGTCGCCGGTGGACTGCAGGCTGTGGCTCCCGGTGGATACCCACCTCCACGTGATGCTGTCGCCGACGGCGATGGTATCCACCGCGGGGTTCTGGGTCCCGTTGTGCCCGGACTGAAAGAAGAGATTCCCCACGTGCACCTGGTTGCTGGAGCCGGGTCCGCCGTCGACCGGTGAGGTGGAGCTGCCGCAGGCTGCCGCCACCAGGACGGTGGCAAGAGTGATTAGACGTCGCATGGAATGCTCGCAGGCAAGTGGTGAAGGACCGCGCGCCGAGTCCGGCGCGCGGTCCCGGGATGTGAGGCTAGGGCAGTGGCTGAGGCTCGCCGTACACGAAGTCGTCCATCACCACCAGATCCGCCGTCCCGGAGATGCTGGCGTCGGTGGTGGCGGCGCTCAGGGCGGCATCACCGCTGGTGATCACCACATGCGCGATGACCGGCGACGCGAAGACCGCGCCGACGAAGGAAAATCCATGGGCGCCGACCGCGGCCGGCGCGGTGATGCTCGCGATGCGCGTGCCGTTCCGGTCGAAGAAGTCGACCACCGTCGATCCCGCACGGTCCACGTCCGTGAATACCACTCCGAAGCCCTTCACCAGTCCCCCGTCGGTGCTGCCGACAATCTTGAAGTCGACGGTCATCTGATTCGAGCCGACCGGCATGAAGAGCTTCTTGGGCGAGAAGGCCTTGAACTGCGAGGGATACTGCGGGTTGATGCCCGCGAACGCCGTGCTGTCGATGCGGAACCCCGTCCCCGGAGTGCCGAAGACTACGCCCCGCTTGGAGTTGCTGTTGAAGAACCCGGCCGGAAAGGTGTCCACGTTGGTGAGGGCTGCGGCCACTCCGTCCCAGTTGACTTCGCGGCGGCCGCTGTCCGCCGGGGCCGAGTTCGGGGCGTTGAGGGAGCCACCGAGTGCCGTTCGAAACGCGGCGAGTGTGTCCCCGACGGCCGCGCTGTCTCCCTGCGACGTGAACCGCTCGTACGCGGGAGGCGGAGGTGTGGGCGTCGGGGAGGTGCTGTCTTTGCACGCGGCCAGGGCCGCGGCGGCGAGCAGGGAAACCAGGATCCGTTTCATACCAAAGCTCCGTCGTGATGGGACTCGAATGAGTGAACGGAGGGGATCCTAGAGGGGACCGCACTGCGGGGGCATCGGATGATCCGGAACTTTCATCCTGAAGTTTGCGAACGGCCGTGTCGGACGGGGGACTACAACCGCGGATCGGTGTCCGGGATCACCGGAACGTTGGGTGGAGGCTACTTCAGCAGGTCATGCTCCATGGCGTACCGCACCAGGTCGGCACCGGATGTGAGTCCCATCTTGTCGACGATCCGCGTGCGATAGGTGCTGACCGTCTTCGTGCTCAGGGAGAGTCGCTCGGCCACGTCCTTGACCCGCAAACCGGCGCCCAGCGCGCGGAGCACTTCGAATTCGCGGTCCGAGAGGTGTTCGTGCGGGGCGGAGTGACCGTGGTCGACCATGCCGGCAAGTTTCTCGGCGAGGGACTCGCTCACGAACCGTCCCCCCCGGGCCACGCGCCGGATGGCGGCGACGAGCTGTTCTGGAGAGTGGTCCTTGGTGAGGTACCCGGCCGCGCCGGCCCGGAGGGCCCGCACGGCCCACTGATCCTCGGGATGCACGCTGAGCACCAGCACCTTCACGCTCGGGTGGCGCTCGCGGAGCATGCGGAGGGCTTCCACGAACGGCGTCCCCGGCATGTTCACATCGAGGAGAACGACATCCACCGGAGTACGGTCCATCAAGTCGAGCAGCTCCGCGGCCGTCGCGGCCTCACCCGACACAGAGATCCCCGCGTCTTCGGAGGCGATCCGCCGCAGTCCCTGACGTACGACCGGGTGATCGTCCGCGATGGCGAGGCGGATCACGCCGGCACACCGGCGCCGATGGGCACCTCCAAGGTCACGGTGGTTCCGCGACCCCCCCCAGGACGCCCCACGATGCGCAGCTCGCCGCCGCACGCCAGCGCCCGCTCCCGCATCCCCACGAGCCCGAGGGACGCCGTGCCTTCGAGCCGGTCCAGAGGGATCCCGATGCCGTCATCCGTCACCTCGAGGGTGAGGATGTCCTCGTTCTGAAGGAGCCGGATGGTGACTCGCTTCGCCTGAGCATGCCGGGCCACGTTCGTCAGAGACTCCTGGAGGATCCGGAACGCGGAGCTGCTCAAATCGTCGGGAACCGGGGTTCCGTCGACCGTGATTTCGGTGCGCACCGAAAGGCCGGACCGGGCCGCGAACTCCTGCCCCTGCCACTCGAGGGCGGCGGCGAGGCCCAGCTGGTCCAGCAGGGAAGGCCGCAGCTCGGTGGCGATCCGGCGTACCGCGCCGAGCGTGCCGTCGATCCCTTCTATCACGGCCCGGTATTGGGCCTGCGTCTCCTGGTTTCTCGGCAGCCGGCGCTTCATCCACGCCATCTCGAGCTTGAGCCCGGTCAAGGCCTGCCCCAGCTCGTCGTGGATTTCCCGGGCGATCCCGGTGCGTTCTTCCTCGCGCACCCGTTGGAGGCGGGCCGCGAGCGCACGGAGCTCGAGCCGCGATGCCCGCAAGTCCTGCTCGGCCCGATGGCGGTCGGTGACGTCGCGCTGGATCCCGAAGTGGCCCGCGATCCGTCCCTGGGGATCGTAGATCACCATGTAGTCCCCTTCGACCCGCATGTCCGTCCCGTCGAGGCGTCGCTCGTGGGTTTCCGCATGCAACCGCCCCTCGTCGAAGAACGCGCGCCACCGGGCCTTGGCCGCCGGAAGGTCGTGCTCGAAGAATTGCGCCGGAGTCAGGCCCAGAACCTGCTCGCGCGTGGCGGCGTGAAATTGCTCGAGGAAGGCCGAATTCACCTTGGTGATGCGCTGGTGCTCAAAGGCGTAGTCGATCACCGCGTCCTTGTCGACGTGGTCTCCCCACTCGACCGGGACGTCCATCATCATGAAGAAAAAGCCGTCGAGGGACTGGGAGAAGAACAGCTCGAGGAGCTGCTCATTCCCGATGCCCATAGGGACGGAGATGCGGTTTCGGCGGTCCATTGGCGGGCGGAACCTAGAGGGGTTCCCCCCCCAGGCCAAGGATCATGACCTGCTCCTGACGGGAGGCACACGATGGGGCTGGAGCGGGGGCGTGCCGCTGGTGATCTTCGTTCCAGCCATGATCCCCGTCGATTGGCAGCCGACCCTGACCGGCAAGCTCCTCGAGATGCGCCCCCTCCGCGAGGATGACTGGGAGGCGCTGTACACCCTGGCCCGGGATCCCCTGATCTGGGAGCAGCACCCCGACCGCGAACGCTGGCGGGAAGCCCGCTTTCGCGTGGTGTTCCGGGAGGCCATGGAATCGGGCGGGGCGCTGGTCGCCGTCGACCTGGCGACCGGGAGGCCGATCGGCTTCACTCGCTATCACGACTATCATCCGGAGCGTTCCGAGATCGAGATCGGCTGGACCTTTCTGGCGCGGTCCCACTGGGGTGGGCGGTACAACTCGGAGATGAAGGACCTGATGGTGCGCCACGCCTTCACGTTCGTGAAGACCGTGGCGCTCTCGGCGGGCGTGGACAACCTGCGGTCGCGCCGCGCCATCGAGAAACTGGGCGCGGTCGAAGCGGGGAGGGAAACGAACCAGAATGGCGGAGAGAGCGTGGTGTACCATCTGACGGCCGCGACGTACAAGGGATACGGGACATGATGTCACCTGCCGGACTCGAGCCCCTCCTCGCATACACGGAGTGGGAGCGCGAAAAATGGCACGCGCTTTTCACCAGGCACCCCACCGCCTTCCTCACCAAGACCGGCCCCAACGGGGATGGCCGCCTCAACACGGTGGGAGAGATCGTGCGGCACATTTTCTCGGCCGAAACGCGCTACCCGCAGCGCCTGCGGAACGAGCCGATGACCGAGACCGGGAACGTGCCGGCGGACGATGTCGACCTGGTGTTCGCGCTGGGCCGCACGAGCCGGGCTGCGTTCCGGGCATTTCTGGACTCATGGCCGGCGGGGGAGTGGGACCGGCCGCGCGAGATGCCCCTCTTCAAGTCGACCCTGATGATCACGCCGCGCAAAGTGGCGACCCACACCGTACTGCACGAAATCCGGCATTGGGCGCAGATCGCGACCATGCTGCGCTTCGAGGGGGTCACCGACGGGTTCCACGATTTCCTGTTCAGCCCCGTCCTGGGAGGGGCTCCGTAAGCTCGGGGTGGACCACGATTGACCCTGGCCATTGGGACATTACCGTTCTCCCCCGATGACGGAACTCTCGACGACATCCACGGGTCAATCGGCGGCGAAGATCGGCGCGCGGCTCGCGCTCCCCGAAGCACCCCTGCTCCTGGCCACGATTCTCCTGGTGCACCTGCCGTCGCTCCGTGCCGTACTGGCGTCCTTCGGCCGCTTCTATCCCGTTGCCGCCTTCGCCCTGGGCCTCTTTCTGGCCCTCCGCTACCGCCGGGGCCGGCTGCTCTTCTGCCTCGTCGTCCTGGCGCTCGCTGCCTGGGGACCCCTCGCGGCCAAGCTCACGCCCCGGCAGATGCTTTTCGACGCGGCGGCGCTGCTCGTGCCGCTGAATCTTCTGGTCCTGTCCCTCCTCCCCGATCGCGGCGTCTTCACGGTCCCGGGATGGCGGCGATGGGGCGCCATCCTCGGTCAGGCCCTGGTCGTCGCGATCGTTGCGAAAACGGGCCCGCTGTCGGGAGACGCCTTCTTCCGCGCGAGCCTCCTGGCTCCCGGCATCGTCCAGCTGGTGGGTTTGCCGGCGCCCGCCGTCCTTGCGTTCGTGCTCGCCTTCGCCATGTTGTCGGTCCTCACCATCCGCGAGCCCGAGGGCCCGGGGCGCGGCGCGCTCTGGGGCCTGGTCGCCTGCGGCATCGCCCTCACCATGGGGAAGCCGGGTGTCGGAGCCACGGTGGCCTTTTCGACCGCGGCGGTCGTGCTCTCCGTAGCGATCATCGAGACCTCCTATCACCAGGTGTATCATGACGCCCTCACCGGGTTGCCGGGGCGGCGCGCGCTGGACGAAGAGCTGCTGCGGCTGGGCGATCAGTACACGGTGGCCATGGTGGATGTGGACCACTTCAAGAGGTTCAACGACACCTTCGGGCACGACGTGGGGGACGAAGTGCTCAAGATGGTCGCCAGCCGGCTGGCGGCGGTCGCTCACGGAGGGAAGGCCTACCGCTACGGCGGTGAGGAGTTCTCGATTCTCTTCCCGGGGATCCCGGCCGCCGAAGCCCTCCCCGCGCTCGAGGCGGTGCGCGAGGCCGTGGCGGACACGGAGTTCACCGTCCGGAAGCGGCTCCGCCCCCGCAGAAAACCGAACCCCCTGCCGGTCCGCGAGCGGGCCCGGCACTCGGTGATTACGGTCTCGATCGGCGTCGCGGAGCCTGCGGGCCGACACAAAACGCCCGATCAGGTGCTGCAGGCAGCTGACCGGGCGCTCTATCAGGCCAAGGAGCAGGGGAGAAACCGGGTCGTCGGTCCCTAGCTCGAACTAACCGACTAACCGTCTAGCCGTCTAGCCGTCTAGTTCCTTCCCGGCATCGGAAACGCGATCACACTCTCCTGCCCGGTCTTCGAGACCGACGCCACGCCGAAATACGAATCGTCGATCGTCATCTTCGAAAACACCGTTTCCGTACTGTCTCCGACCCAGCGCGAATCGGTCCACGTGGGCGACGTCGTGGCGCGCCAATACACCCGATACCCGGCCGCGCCGGCCACCGGTTTCCAGTGGACCCGCGTGGAGACCCCCTCATGCCGGGCGACCGTCGCCGAATCGGGCGGGGCGGGGGCCCAGGCGAGTGAGGCGAGCGTGGCGGCGTTCAGCGACGCCACGTGCGCGGTGAAGCCGAAATCCACCGAGTCCGGGACGTCTCCGTAGAACACGCCGTTCTCGACGCGCGGCGTCTGGTGCTGGCGGTTGTAGTTCTCGTTCGGCTCCGTGAAGCGGACTCCGGGGAATCCCTCACGATTGAAGGCGATGTGGTCGCCGCCGCGCCCGTACCGGTCCTGCCGGTACACGAGCATGACGTGGAATTTCGGGAAGTACTCCGCGTCCACGCGGTCGATGTAACGGGCCAGCTGGCGCGACGGCGAATCCTCCTCGCCCCCCACGGAGCGCATGCGCACCAGGTCCTGCGGCGTCGTGCCCGAGGCCGGGCTCTCGGAAAAGACGCGGACCACGGTCGGATCATCGACGCCGTTCAAGCCGCGCCCTCCTCCCACGATGTCGTTGTTCAGGTCGCCTTCGACGTCCCATCCGCGGGCCTTCGCCGCCTGCGCCAGGATCCCCCCGCCCAGGAGTCCCTGTTCTTCGCCAGCCAGGGTCGAGAAGACGATCGTCGCGTTGAACTTGTAGTGTGAGAGAATCCGGGCGGCCTCGATCACCGCGGCGGATCCCGAGCCGTCGTCGTCCGCCCCCGGGGCACTGACGGTGTCGTCCTGGTCATCGGAGGCGCGCGAGTCGTAGTGACCGGTCATCACGAGGTAACGCCCCGTGTCGCTCTGCCCTTTCAGCACCGCGACCACGTCGACGACGTTCGTCGGGCGCGGCACCCGGGGGCGGGGCTGCACGATGTCGGACACGTACGAGACCTCGAGACACCCGCCGCACGCCTTGGAAATCGAGTCGAACTGCGCGTGGATCC
>Ga0209178_1000234_pt1 | contig 15107 bp, 15 predicted proteins | sample GAAS200_FD_187521 | JGI IMG/M metagenome (GOLD analysis project Ga0209178, IMG submission 187521) | Agricultural soil microbial communities from Georgia to study Nitrogen management - GA AS200 (SPAdes) (version 2) | ecosystem: Environmental > Terrestrial > Soil > Agricultural land | place: USA... | reverse complement strand
TTTGCAAGATGCAGCGCGCAAGCTAGGCCTGCAGGCCCCGCGCCGACGATCAGCACGTCTGCTTCAAGAATTTCGCGTTCTACGCTCACCCCGCCCTCTTAGCAGAAGCACGTCCGCTCTCGTTCGGCACCCGCTGGTGTTGTGCTTCCGCGCAACTTCGAAAATCTCGACTCAGCCAAAAATCACATACTGAATCGTCTCGCACATCTACGGCGACCCGGTGAAAGAGCAGCGCTTCAACGCCGATTAAAATGTGCAGTTGCTCCTTAGTCGGCGAATCTATGCTCGCGACAGATGACATCCAAACTACCGGCTCTCAAGAACTCCCGATCAAAATTCCGATAATAAACACCACCGTTCCTCCCACAATCACCTGCATCGTCGAAGAGAGCAACGGCGTATCCATATATTTATGCCGGACGTAGCTGATGATCGCCAGCTCAACGGCAACCACCAATACAGCCACGATAAACGCCGCATGAAAACTTGGAATCAGGAAGGGCAGCGTGTGTCCCAGTCCGCCAGCCGTCGTCATCGCACCAGTGACGATGCCGCGGAAGAGCGGTCTGCCGCGTCCTGTGAGCGAACCGTCGTCCGAGAGTGCCTCCGCGAAGGCCATCGAAATTCCCGCACCGAGCGAGGCCGCAAGTCCCACCAAAAAAGCCGCGTGCGTTTCGCGCGTCGCAAACGCAGCAGCGAAAATCGGAGCCAGCGTCGAAACCGATCCATCCATCAAGCCCGCTAGCCCTGGCTGAACTACTTGCAACACAAAAAGCCGTCGCTGCGATTTCTCCTCTTCCGCGCGCGCCTCGCCGGTGAGATGCCGCTCTTCGAGCGTTTCCGCGTACGCCGAGTGTTGCCGTTCAATCTCAATCAGGTCGCTCAGCAGTTTTCGCGTCGGCGCATCCGTGATTCGCTCCAGAGCCCGCTCGTAAAAGCGTCGCGTCTCGAGCTCCATGATGCCCACCTGCTTGCGGACAGTGTTGATGCCGAGAGGGCGAACCAGCCAAACCGGCCGCCGCTCGACGAATCCGCGGACATCCTGTGCGCGAACGAGCGGGATGTGATCGCCAAATCGCTGCCGATACATTTCGAGCAGGCTTTGGCTGTGTTTGCGCTCCTCGGCTTGCATTTCTTCAAACACTTTTGCTGTTGAAGGATAGGTTTCGCGTAGGCCGTCCGCGAAATCGCCGTAGATTCGGCTGTCTTCCTCTTCAAGCCGAATCGCGAGCGCAAGGATTTCGCGTTCGGTCAGGTCTTTGAAGTTCTTTTTCGGCATGGCTCCGAGTATCCTTCCAGAAGGCGCGCGTCAGGCTTGCGATTATATCCGCGCCGCCCCAAATTTCGACGGATTTGCTGACTATGTTGCGTCACATTGCGCGGAGAGAAAAATGCCAGAAAACATCGCCTTCATCGGCCTGGGAAGCATGGGTGAACCCATGGCCGCAAACCTGCTCGCCGCAGGCCACAAGTTAACGGTCTACAACCGCACTGCTGCGAAGGCTGCTCCTCTCAAAAGCAAAGGCGCCGCTGTGGCTGCAACTGCTGCTGACGCTGCCACGCCGGGTGGCATCGTCTTCACCATGCTTTCAGACGATCGAGCTCTTGACGCGCTCTGTGCGGAGAAGCCCTCCTTCGTTGAAAAGCTCGGCAAAGGGGGCCTTCACGTTTCGCACAGCACGATTTCGCCGGCCACATCGAAGCGGCTTGCCCAGGAGCACCGCAAACACGGCGTCGATTTTGTTGCTGCGCCCGTTTTCGGACGGCCGCAAGCCGCGGCCGCCGCGAAGCTTTGGATTTGCGCTTCCGGTCCAGCCGCCGCTCGCGAAAGAATTCGCCCGCTTCTAGCGTCTGTTGGCCAGCGCACCTTCGATTTTGGTGAAGACGTGGGCGCCGCCAATGTCGTAAAGATCTGCGGCAATTTCATGATTGCTTCGGCTCTTGAAGGCATGGCGGAAGCCTTCACGCTGGCAGAGAAAAACGGCGTTGATTCCGCGTCCTTCGCAGACATGATGGGTTCCACTCTGTTCGCGTGCCCGATCTATCAGATTTACAGCAAATTGCTCAACGCAGGTAAATTTCAAGACGCAGGCTTTCGTCTCCTGCTTGGTCTGAAGGATGTGAACCTAGCCGTCGATACCGCCGAAGCAAGCGCGATGCCTTTGCCCTTGGGGAGTTTGGTGCGTGACCGGCTGCTTGCCTCCGTCGCCAAGGGCCGCGGCGAGTGGGATTGGACTGCGATCATGTTGGACATTGCCGAAGATTCAGGCTTGCGCAAAGCCGCAGCCCGATGAGAGCGCCCGATGAAAGCGTGTCTTCTCCGCGCGACCTCCGATATTCGTACGAATCCGCTCGTCTATACCGAGGTGCCGGATCCCAAGCCGGGCCGTGGCGAAGTACTGGTGCGTGTGAAAACATGCGGTGTGTGCCGCACGGATTTGCACGTGATCGAGGGCGAACTCGCTCCGCGCAAATCTCCTGTCATCCCCGGCCATCAGATCATTGGGGAGATTGCAGGGTTGGGCGAGGACGCAAGACGATTCCGTCCCGGCACGCGCGTCGGTGTCCCCTGGCTTCATCAGGCGGACGGCAGTTGCGAGTATTGTCGCGCCGGCATGGAAAATCTCTGCGACAACCTTTCCTTTACCGGCTACACGGTCGATGGCGGCTACGCTGAATACGCGGTTGCTCCCGAAGATTTCGTTTATCCGATTCCAGAAGGCTTCCCCGATGAGCAAGCAGCGCCGCTGCTCTGCGCTGGAATCATCGGCTTTCGCTGTTTGCGTCTTGCCGGCGTAAAAAAGGGATCGCGGTTAGGTTTTTACGGTTTTGGTTCAGCCGCTCACGTGGCAATTCAAGTGGCGCTGCATTGGGGCGTGGAGGTTTACGCGTCCACGCGGGGCGAAAAGCATCAGCAGCTTGCCAAAAAGCTCGGCGCGGTTTGGACGGGCGATGCGCTCGCCGTGCCGCCGGTCAAACTCGACGCGGGAATCGTCTTTGCTCCGGCTGGCGAAATCGTTCCTCCTGCGCTGAAGGCTCTGAAAAAGGGTGGCGTCCTCATCTTGGGCGGCATTCACATGAGCCCGATTCCGCAGTTCGATTATGACCTGCTTTATCAGGAGCGCGTAATTCGCAGCGTGGCCAACAACACGCGCGCCGACGGCAACGATTTTCTACGCGTCGCCGCCGAAATTCCTATCCGTACGCAAGTAAAAACGTATCCGCTTCACGAAGCGAACATCGCTCTCAATGACCTGAAAGCCGACCGCATCAACGGCTCCGCCGTCCTCGATTGCTCCTGACCGCGCGCCGCCCTGCGCACAATTTACGGGGCAAATGTCACAGATCCGATCACGGTTTTGCAAGGGCCATCGTTGCTCGCGTCATTCGCTCGCGAGCGCAGTGAAAACGCCGCGCGCGTTTCTCGACGGGCGCCTTGCCGTAGGTTTATATAGCGGCCGACTCACCTTCCAGTCGGGCGCTCTGATGTGGTAGCGCTGGCGTCTTGCCGACGCTCTTGTTATTGCCTCTGTGGCACAGACACTCTTGTCTGTGTGCCTTTGCGGCAATCGGCGCGTTTCGAATGTCGCCCTTGGCGCAACTACTCGAGCGGCGGACTGTCCGCGGTCGCACTCTCAGTTCTCTCGTATCGGATCACGCCTGTCTGGTCGATGAAAAAGCTACGCTGCCCCGTAGTTCCGCGAGTTATTGGATCTGCGGTCACCGAAAAGCCGGCCGCACCCGGGACGCTGCAATCGTTTCCTTCGAGCCTGAGTGCGACGGATTGTGGCACGGGACCAGACGACGGCTCATACGTGAACACATATCCGTTTCTCCTGCCGCTGGCGAGCTGCGCGCCAATTAAGCCGGCATGATCGCAGCTCGGTATGCCCATTCCGGCGAGTACCTCCAGATTCGCCGGATAGCCGTTCTTGTAGGTTTCGGAATAATTGACCGACGCCTGATATATCGTACGCAGCGACCCGACGGCCGAAGCTTCATTGGCCGCCATGCGTGATCGAAGCAGATTGGGAATGGCAATCGCGGCAACAATAAGAATCAAAGGGATAATTACGATGCCCAGATACCCAAGGACGAGACCGCCCACGGCGATGCCGTGTCCCTTGAGCCGCCCGGCAGATTTCCGGATGTCGGCTAACGAGATATGGCCGAGGATGATCGCCGCAAGAGCCGCCGGGAAAAAGAAAAACAGAAAGCCGCAAACCAAACTCGCGACGGCCTTACCGCTCGTCTCTTCCGGCTGAATATAGGCAGCGCCAGCCACGGCTGTTGAAACCGGAGCGCCAGGCGCGACCGCCGGTGTTGCTGGGGTACCTGAGATTTGCAGCGCGGTGCCACACTTGCCGCAAAACCTCGCTTCATCTGTGTTCAGCGAACCACACTGGCCGCAAAACATGCGCCCTCCTCAAAATGTCAAATCGATTCTCCGTAATTAGCGCGTCTGGGGAGCAATGTCAACGAATCAACGGAGTTGTGGGTTGCGAAAGCGAACCAGTCGCGCAACAATACGCAATTTAAGTGCGCGGGGGCGCCAAAATTGGCTTTTTTTGGCATTTTAAGGGCAGTTTAAGCGATTTTAGGTGGGAATTTGCGTCAACGTGGTTGACGCAGTTGCTGCAATTGTGGATCGAGATGAAGCGCCAAAATATCGCCGCAAAATTGGCGCGAATTTCGCTGAAACGGTGGGGTGGGTTGGGAGGCGAATGGCTGCAAGCGACTGTGTAGTCATCATTTTAGCGGCTGGGAAGGGAACGCGGATGCGTTCCGAGCAGGCGAAGGTGCTGCACGTTGCCGGCGGATTGCCGCTGCTTGAGCACGTAGTTCGCGCTTGCCGTGCGCTGAAGCCCGCGCAAATCATTGCAGTGGTTGGACATCAGGCGGATGTGGTTGGTCCCGTGGCGGAGCGACTTGGCGCAAAGACCGTCGTTCAGCAGCCTCAGCGCGGCACGGGCCACGCCCTCCAGATTGCCCGGCGCGCGATTCGCGGCAATGCGAAATTGGCGATCGTGCTTCCTGGCGACGCGCCTTTGGTGCGCACAGAAACTCTTAAAAATCTTTTGGATGCGCATCGTCGTGGTGAAGCCGCGGCCAGCATTCTTTCTGCCGAGCTTGATGATCCCCGCGAATACGGGCGCATTGTTCGCGATTCGGAAGGCCGCGTCCAAGCCGTTGTTGAAGAGAAAAGCGCGACAGAACAGCAAAAACTGATTCGCGAAGTGAATTCCAGTTTCTACTGCTTCACGCTCGCGAAGCTATGGCCATGCCTGAATGCGCTTCGCCCAGACAATGCACACAAAGAGCTGTATCTTACAGATGCAATTGGTCTTCTCCGGGAACGCGGTGAACGCGTGCTGGCGGAAATTGCACCCGATCCGAAAGAGATTTTCGGCTGCAACACTCGGATGCAGCTCGCGGAAATCGATCGGATTTTACGCGCACGCAAAACGGCGCAACTGATGGATGCGGGCACCACGATCTATCTTCCGGAAACCGTTGTTATCGATGCGGACGTGACGGCCGGCGCCGATACAGTGATCGAGCCGGGCGTGCATTTGCTCGGGAACACGCATATCGGTGCACGCTGCCATGTCGGTACGGGCTGTGTTTTGAAGGACATGCGAGTGGATGACGACGCGAATATCTTGCCGCATTGCGTATTCGAGTCGAGCCGGATCGGCTCGGGAACGAACCTCGGTCCGTTTACGCGGCTGCGTCCGGGGGCCGATCTGCGCGCGAATGTGCATCTCGGAAACTTCGTTGAAGTGAAGAATTCGGTTGTCGGCGAAGGCTCCAAAGCCAATCATCTCACGTACATAGGGGACGCAACGGTTGGGAAAAAGTCGAATATTGGCGCGGGCACGATCACGTGCAATTACGACGGCGTGGCGAAGCACAAGACGGTGATCGGCGACCAGGTATTCATCGGCAGCGACTCTGCGCTAGTGGCTCCCGTGCGCATCGGCAGCGGCGCCTATGTCGCTGCGGGATCAGTGGTTACGGACAACGTCCCGCCCGATGCCCTCGCGATCGCGCGCGGCCGCCAAGTGAACAAGAAGGGCTGGGCCAAAGCCAAGCGCGCCGAAATGGCCCGCGCAAAGCACGCAAAATCCAAGCCGCGCACACGAAAGTCGCGCCGATAACTCAGAAATCGCGGCAATATCGTCACGACTTTTCAATTCTCGAGTCGCCGAAAATCGCGACAGCGCTGCCGCGAGACTTCCATCATTAATGGCGGCAGTAGTGACGCGGGATTTCGCGTCAAATTGTCGCCATTGTGCGCCCTAAATCCGGATAAAACGCCAATTTTCTCCGCATTTGCCACCATAAAACGCGCCAAATGCGTCTTCCGCAAAATGACATCGCATATATCTCATCTATCTCATCAAGAAGCGGCGCCGGATACCTCCAAGATCTAACGGTGGAAGGTGGGTGAAGCGTACCGAGGCCACAATTCGGTTGAAGGGAACACAGGAGACAATACGGCGTTCGCAAGGCCTGAAGATAAGAAATCCGGACGAACGCATTGGAGGGCTATTGGGCTAAGTCCCCTTTGCGATTCCACAGGGCGCGTTGCAGGCCAATTAACTTTGGCCAGTGAGAAGCTTGGCTCCGTCGGCTAGAGTCGTGTTTGGCGGCAGGAGTCTATAGTCGGTGCGGGTTTCGTCCTGGTGGACGCTGATGCTCTTGAAGAACAAAGCCTTACCACTCATATCCACGAATAATCGGACGATTTCCCAGTGACCCGGGACTACTTCCTTCTGAACAACATGGAAGCGGCCACCTTTATTCAGGTGACCCAAGACGCCACCCCAGCCAAATTCGACCTTGTGACTCAGGTGCCCGTCGATTTCCTCGAGGCGATCTTCTTTTGTATCCACCCATATCGTGCCAGACATGGCTTGAAAGACCTCCGCTTCATGGGACGAAGGGTGGAAATTGGGATTCGAGCGGACGTCCAAAGCCTGCAAGTCTCCGCGCTTAGCGCCATACTTTGCCAGCAATGCCTGCGGAAGCAAGCGGAGCATTTGTTCGGCTTTATCGGCGTCTTGCGCCTGATCCTGCTGCGCTTTCATGGCTTCGTCGGGATGGGCGACCAGGTCGCGGATGTGCTCTTTTTGTTGCCTCTCTTCGTCGTTGCTGAGACGTTTGCCATTTTCGATCAGTTTCAATGTGAGAATTCCGTGCCGCGTTTCGACGATCTCCTGGCTCGTATTCTCACCGGGCTTCCCCATTTCGCTGGTGTATTTCCAGAGACAATTGTCGTTCTTATCGGCTGCGAGTTCGTTGTCGACGACTTTTTTCAGAAGTTGCTGCGCTGAAATGCGATCTTTGGGCTTATCTTCGTTGCGGGCGGCTGCGGCACCGAGAGTGAATTCGCCGATGGCAAATGTTGTGAGCACGAGCGCCGTGAATGGGAGAAGGTTCCTCACGTTGTGTTATCAGCTCAGAATTCCGAACACCGCCAATGGCCGTAGTCGCAAGGGCCTAGCTCCAGTTAGCACTTTTGCGTGCCTCAGTCTCAATACAGAAATTCCCTTAATGAGTTTGAAAGCGAATGCGCTCCTGGATGCAAACGGGCATATAATGGCGCCGATCCCGACGTGAACGTTACCGGCGCTTGCGAAACGAGATTCCGCTTGTGCATGGCAGCAATCGGAAAGACCACGTTCGCTTCGTAAGCGAATGAAAAGGGGACTAAAAATGGCGCAAATCATAACTTCGCCCACGACATATGACGCTGTGATTATCGGCTCAGGCGCGGGCGGTGGAATGGCCGCCAAGGTCCTCACCGGAGGCGGCCTGAATGTGGCGCTGATCGAAGCGGGCCCGGAGCTTCATCCCGAGAAAGATTTCAAAATGATGATGTGGCCCTACGACCTGGAGCACCGCGGCGAGGGCGTGGGAGGGCGGGCGCGTAGCAATTTTGGCGAATTTCTGGCACCGAACGGAGCATGGCGCATTGAGGGGGAGCCTTATACGAATGCGCCCGGAACCACGTTCAACTGGTTTCGCTCGCGGATCGAGGGCGGGCGAACGAATCACTGGGGTCGAATCGCGCTGCGGTTTGCACCGGTGGATTTCCAATCGTACACGCGCGACGGGTTAGGCGCGGACTGGCCGATCACGTATGAGGATCTTTCGCCTTATTACGACAAGACCGAGTCGTACATCGGGGTTTTCGGCACACGCGAAAATATCTCAAGCGCACCTGACGGAATTTTCCTGCCACCTCCTGTTCCCCGATGTACTGAAACAATTATCAAGAAGAGCTGCGACAAACTGAATATTCTTTGTGTTCCTTCGCGGCTCGCGATTATCACGAAATCGGTGAACGGACGCTTGCCGTGCCACTATTGCGGCCAATGCGGGCGCGGGTGTACACAGGCTTCGAATTTCAGCTCAAGCCAAGTGCTGATTCCTCCTGCGCTGGCAACCGGCAAGTTGACCATGATCTACGGCGCGATGGCTCGCGAGATTCTGGTTGGCGCAGATGGCAAAGCGCAGGGCGTGGTGTACGTGGAGAAGGCCACGCGGACGGAGAAGCGCGTCAATGCACGCGCCGTGGTGGTTGCGGCGAGCGCCTGCGAATCGGCGCGCCTGCTGCTCAATTCCAAATCATCACTTTTCCCCGACGGGCTGGCGAACTCCTCCGGTCAAGTGGGCCGGAATTTGATGGATTCGGTGGGCAGCGACGGCTCGGGATATATTCCGTATCTCGAAAAGATGAAGCCGCACAACCACGACGGTGTCGGGGGAATGCACCTTTACGTGCCATGGTGGAAGTTCGATCGCAAAAACGATTTTCCCCGCGGTTATCACATCGAATTGGGCGGCGGACGGAACATGCCGGGCGTCGGAATGTTCGATGGGCTTTGCGATCGCGAAGAGGGATACGGCCTCGACCTGAAGCAGCGCGCCCGGCGGAATTACGGTACGACGATCAGTTTTGCGGGTCGCGGCGAGATGGTTGCGAATCCGGACAGCTACTGCGAGATCGATCCGAATACGGTGGACCAGTGGGGCATCCCGGTGCTGCGTTTCCATTTCAAATGGTCGGAATATGAGCTGCGACAGGCCCGGGACATGCAGGAGACGTTCCGCTCAATTGTGGAAGCCGCAGGCGGCACTTACATGACGAAGACGGCGATCGATGGCGAGCTGCCATACGGAATTCACACGGGCGGCAGCATCATTCACGAAGTGGGAACAACGCGGATGGGGCCCGATCCAAAAACCTCTGTGTTGAACGGCTACAGCCAAGCGCACGACGTGAAGAATCTTTTCGTGACGGATGGCGGACCGCTGGTGACAAATCCGGACAAGAATCCGACGCTCACGATCTTGGCTTTATCGTGGCGCGCGTCCGAATACCTACTGGACGAAGCGAGAAAGGGGAACTTGTCATGAGCGGAATCAGCCGACGAGATATTTTGAGAACACTTGCGGCGGGTGTGGCGGGCGGTGCCGTGTTAGAAGTGATTCCGGCGCACGCTGCGGCCTTTGCTCACGCGATGGTCCACCAGGAGAAGGCCGCCGCACCTAACGGCCAGTACACGCCGAAGTACTTTACACGTGCGCAGTATGCCACGCTCGTTTCGCTCTGCGACTCGATTATTCCCAAGGACGATCATTCCGGCGGCGCGATCGAGGCGGGCGCGCCGGAGTTTATCGACTTACTGACGAGCGAGAATGAGGAGTATGCGCTGCGGCTGGGCGGCGGCTTGATGTGGCTGGATAACTACTGCGCCGAGCATTACGGCGGGTCCTATATGGACGCCACCCCGGAGCAGCGGAAGCAGACACTCGATCTGATCGCATATCGCGCGAATGCGAAAAAAGATCCGACGTTGAGCCAAGGGGTGGCATTTTTTGCGTTTTTGCGGAAGATGACTTGCGACGGTTTTTATACGAGCAAAATTGGGATCGACGATTTGCAATACATCGGGAATGTGCCGCGGCCCAATTTTCCGGGGTGCCCGCCGGTTCCGGAGGCGTAGTTTTGCTGCACGCTCAGGTGCTAAGTTGCGGCAATACGCGAGCCGAACTGCAGCGTGGAAAGTGCAGAAAGCAAGAGAGATCCTTCGCCTTAGATGGAGCTACCAGGCGGGTCGGCCGCTACAAAAGCGGGGTCAAAATTTTAGCGTGCGCCTATGCAGAGTTGGGCTGTGGGAGCGTGTTCTTGTTAAAAGCGGCGGAGCCGTTGGGTGCGTGGTCCAAAGGCGTCGCTTCGAATTCGCCGCGGATGCGCGGAAGCGATTGCGGGTGTCGCTGTTGCAAGAAAGCGATCAGTTTCTCGCGAACAAACATTTGAAGGTTCGAAGCATCGCCCGAGTTCCTGGCGTCCATGAGTGCGCGGACTTGCATGGCCCGGTCATTTGAGTCTGTAACCTGTAATACGTTCACTTGCCCCTTCCAATCGTTTGTGGATTTGAGAATGCGTGTTAACTCCTCGCGAAGCTCCTCGACGGGCGTTGTGTAGTCGACCCAGATCAGCACATAAGTGAGCAGGTCGGCGCTGCTTCGTGTCCAATTCTGGAAAGGCTGCTCGATAAAATACGAGAGCGGCACCACAATGCGGCGCAAGTCCCAAGTACGGACGATGACGTAAGTAGTTTCTATTTCTTCGATCCATCCCCATTCGTTGTTAACGATAACAACATCTTCGATCCGGATCGGCTGGGTGAGGGCGATCTGAATCCCGGCGATGAGACTGGAGAGCGTGGGCTTCATTGCCATGCCGACAATAAGACCGGCCAGTCCGGCGGAAGCGAGAATGCTTGTCCCGATCTGATGGATGGCCGGGAACGTCATCAGAGCAAGCGCGAGCGCGACGACAATGACGATGATCGCGACGACACGACGCATTGCGCGAAGCTGTGTTTGGACTTTGCGGGCCAGAAGATTGTCGGAGACATCCGTCCGGTAGCGAGAGGCCAGGATGTCTACGATGACATCCATGAAAAGCAATACGAGCCAAGCGACCGAGGCTATAAACGCGATTCCCATCACGTGCTGAAGGGCCGACTTCACCATGGCGGGTAACGGAGCCGCCGGAACGGCTACCGTCAAAGCCAGCAAAGGCAAGATCCATTTGGATGCTCGCCGGCTGTGCATAAGGAGCGAATCCTTCAGGAGCGTGGCCGATCGGCGAGTGAAATGGGTGACAATCGCAAGCAGGACGAAACGCACTATAAGCGCGATAACAACGCTTCCCACGAGGATTCCGGCTGACCAAATCCACGGCTTCCAGAACGCAAAGGAAAGATTCATCAAGACCACCTCCTTGCGAGCACTGCTTGACGCACGAGCGGGCGGGCGCACGTTCCATTCTCCGCGCCACGGCTCACAAGAGAAAAGAGGCAAACCCTGTAGACCTGCTTAGACGAGCCTGAAGCTATTTTGGATATGGGTGGCCAGCGAGGATGGCGAAAGCGCGGTAAATCTGTTCGGCAAGCACTACGCGGGCGAATTCGTGAGGCATTGTCAGGGTTGAGAGAGAGATTTTTTGCGTGGCTTTGGTACGGAGATCATCTGGAAATCCTTCGGCATCGCCGCAGAAGAAGACGAGTTCGCGGGTCGCACGGTCGCGGAGATCGCCTAGCCATTTGGCGAATTGATGGGAAGTGAATTGCTTTCCCGCCGCATCGAGAAGCACGATTGCAGCACCGGGATCAATTTTTGTTTTGCGAAAAGCAGCAGGCGAAGCATCTCGGAGTTCGGTGATCTCGATGTCGGCGTAGCGGCGAATGCGGGCGGCATAGTCATCGATCAAAACCCGGCATTCTTGGCGACGGGTTTTGCCTAGCATGAGAAGGCGGATTTTCATGGTGACAGTGAAGCATATCGGAAAACTTGTCGCAAAGGCGGGTGACCGAGGATGTTGAGAATGGTCAGCGGCTAGCTGTGTTAGATTCGGGTTCGCTAAAGGTGCGAGGCGACGCGGAGTCCGCGATATCGAGGCGCTCGGCGTCGCGCCAGAGGCGTTCGAGGTCGTAATACTCGCGAGCTCGTTCACTGAAAATGTGAACGATGAAATTGCCGTAGTCGAGGAGGAGCCATTCGGCGGCACCGGCTTTGCCTTCCCGATGGGAGAGATGCCTGCCGTGCTTATCGAGGCTCTCTTCGACGGCCTCCGCTATGGCGCGGAGCTGTGGCTGGCTTTGGCCGGAGCAAAGGACGAAATATTCCGCGAAAGCACCTGTATTGCCCAGATGAAGGATGACGATATCGAGCGCGTGTTTGTCCTGGGCCGCTTCGACGGCAAGGCGAATTTCTGGACGAACGGATGAGAGCTTTAGCGACACTGTCACCGGTATAGGGCCTGCCTGAGAATGTATTCCTCCACACGCGCCGGCACAAGTCCCCTAATTCCCTGAGAACGCTGGATGCGTTCGCGGACTTCGGTGGAGGAGACGTGGCTGGCGACGGTCGGCAGGAGGTGCACGGCCGATTTGCGAAGCGCGATCTGGTGGCCATCAGCGCTGTGTGCGCGGCCGAGCTTTTCGGGCGGAATCACGAGGCGCAGGGCGTCAAGGCGAAAGCCCGGCCGGCTGGCGATGATGAAATCGCAGGCATCCAGCAGACTTTCGTAACTCTTCCACGTGGGAATTTCGAGGAACTGGTCCGCGCCGACGATGAAGTAGAGGTGATCTTCTGGATGTTCGCGGCGGAAACGGCGGACGGTGTCAATCGTGTAAAAAACGTGGCCGGGCCCTTCAAGGGGTGCTTCGGCGACAGACGAAACATAATGCGCGTGGTCCGCGCAGGCGAGCGCAACCATTGTATAGCGATGCAGAAATGGGGCCAGGTCGCGCTTGGCCTTGTGCGGCGGACGCGATGACGTAATGAAATAGATCGAATCGAGATGAAAGCGGCGAAGGGCCGCTTCCGCGACGGCCATATGGCCCGCATGGATGGGATCGAAAGTGCCGCCAAACATTCCGATGGAACGGCGATGGGCGTGGGGCTTATGAGAGGTCAACGATCCTCCCGGTGAGTTGAGGCTGCGTCATCGTGAGCCGCGGGATGCGGCAGTGATTGCGCCGGTTCGGCGGGAGGCTCGGATTTCGGAAGGCGTTCAAGGGCGTTCGCGATAGCGCGAACCAACTGGATGATGCCTTCGCCGGATGCGGACGAGATTGCGTGAAATTCAAGGCCGCGCTTGGCAGCGAAATCGCGGAGTTCGTCCAAGTGATCGCGATTAGTGGTTGCGTCGAGCTTGGTAGCGGCGACAATCATCGGCTTTGCGGCAAGATCGGGGCTGAACGCGGCGAGTTCGCGCTCGATGATTTCGAAATCCTGAACGGGATCGCGCGGATTCGCGTCACTCGTATCAACCAAATGCACGATAAGGCGCGTACGTTCGAGATGCTTGAGGAAGCGCGTGCCGAGGCCCGCGCCCTCGTGAGCGCCTTCGATGAGACCAGGAACGTCGGCGACTACAAAGGTACGGCCTGTGCCGGGCGCGGCATCTGGATCAGCGGAAACAACGCCGAGATGCGGTTCGAGAGTGGTGAATGGATACGCCGCAATCTTCGGGCGCGCGGCGGAAATGCGTGAGATCAATGTAGACTTTCCAGCGTTGGGAAAGCCGACGAGGCCAACGTCAGCGAGGAGACGGAGTTCGAGGCGCAGATGGCGCTCTTCGCCGGGGCGGCCGGGTTCATGTTCGCGAGGCGCCTGATGCCAAGGCTTTACAAAAGCAGGATTGCCGTTACCGCGACCACCGCGACCGCCACGAGCGGCGAGAAAACGCTGGCCGGGCTGCGTGAAATCGAAGAGCTGCTCGCTCGTATCAGCGTCAAAGATGACGGTGCCGACTGGAACGGTCAGAACAGTTGGGGCGCCGGAGCGGCCGTGGCAATCGGAGCCTTCGCCGTGCCGTCCGCGCTCGGCCTTGAATTCGCGATTGTAGCGATAGCGGAGAAGCGTGTTGTCATGCGGGTTGGATTCGATATAAATGTCGCCGCCATTGCCGCCGTCGCCGCCGGATGGACCGCCGCGCGGAACGTATTTTTCGCGGCGGAAGGCCATGCAGCCATTGCCGCCATCGCCCGCTTTGACAAGTATTTTGGCTTCGTCAGCAAACATCGGACAGCCAGCAATGCGGAGAAAAGAAAGAGAGGTCCCTTTCGCGTCCGGTTTCGGGGACCGCGCTCGGTATGACGGCACCCTCTAAAAACAGATGTGGCGCCAAAAGCGAAAAGTGGGCGATCAAGGGATTAGCTTGCTGCGGCAGGCTGCTCCGCGAGCGGAAGAACATTGATGACACGGCCGTGCTTGCCGCGATCGGCGAACTGAACAACGCCGTCGATGAGGGCAAAAAGCGAGTCATCCTTTGCGCGGCCGACATTTTTGCCGGGCTTATAGCGCGTGCCGCGCTGGCGAATCAGAATGCTGCCGCAATTGACGACTTGGCCGCCAAAACGCTTAACGCCAAGCCGCTGTCCGTGGGAGTCGCGTCCGTTTACGGATGACCCGCCACCTTTTTTGTGTGCCATGACAAAACTCCCGAGGAAATTTTCGTTCGGCCCTTAAGGCGCCATCGCCTAACGCGGCGAAATCGATGCATCTAAATGTACTTCACGAGCTCAAAAACGCTAGCGGCTCCGCGATACTCAGAGCCGTTTGATCGGTCTTTTGTCGTGGCTAAAGCCACGACCTACAAACATCTCTAAAAAGTGGCGTCAGGAAAGCTGGATATCGCCGATTTCGACCGTTGTGTAATTCTGGCGATGGCCACGCAGGATCTTATATTGCCGCGTCTTTTTGAATTTCATAACCTTGAGCTTTGGTCCGCGGACGTGCGCGACAATCTTTCCGGTTACTTTGGCCTTAGCGATTCCCGAGCCAGAAACAATCTTCTTTTCGTCGGTGCGGACCGCGAGAATCTTGTCAAAAGTGACGTTGCCGCCGACCTTTCCATCCAGGCGCTCGACGCGGATTGTCTCGCCCGGCACGGCGCGATATTGCTTCCCCCCACTACGAATTACGGCGTACATGCTGCCTCCCAGCAAAGTTGAGAAACCTTAATTGTAGCGGCTGGGCCGCGCAGGCGTCAACGAACTCTTACGCGCTGCTGACCT
>Ga0209178_1000233_pt1 | contig 15199 bp, 9 predicted proteins | sample GAAS200_FD_187521 | JGI IMG/M metagenome (GOLD analysis project Ga0209178, IMG submission 187521) | Agricultural soil microbial communities from Georgia to study Nitrogen management - GA AS200 (SPAdes) (version 2) | ecosystem: Environmental > Terrestrial > Soil > Agricultural land | place: USA... | reverse complement strand
TCTACGGCGAAACGGCCGGTGTGCGGATCGCGCGCAAGCACTTGGGCTGGTACGCAAAGGACCGGGCCGAAAACGCGGCCTTTCGTACCATCGTGAATGCCGCCGAAAGCGCGCACGAGCAGCAGCGCCTGACCCGCGCTTACTTCGATGCGCTGGCGGCCGGTCTGCCGGGCGAATTCGCCGCCGCGGCGTGACCGATCCGCGGCTGAACGCGCTACCCTCGCCGGTGCAGCGCGTCGCGAGTCCCTGTATCATGGTGGACTTGCTTCATCCTTCCATCCGTATCAAAGGATATAAACCACGATGAGCCGTTACCTGTTCACTTCCGAATCGGTGTCCGAAGGCCACCCGGACAAGGTCGCCGACCAGATTTCCGACGCCGTGCTGGACGCGATCCTGGCGCAGGACAAGCGCGCGCACGTGGCTTGCGAAACGATGGTCAAGACCGGCGTCGCGATCGTCTCCGGCGAAGTCACCACCGACGCGTGGGTCGACATCGAGGCGCTGGCGCGCAAGGTGATCCTTGGCATCGGCTACGACTCGTCCGTGGTCGGCTTCGACGGCGCGACCTGCGGCGTGCTGAACCTGATCGGCAAGCAGTCACCCGACATCAACCAGGGCGTGGCGCGCAAGAAGCCCGAGGAACAGGGTGCCGGCGACCAGGGCCTGATGTTCGGCTATGCCTGCAACGAGGCGCCGGAATTCATGCCCGCGCCCATCTATTACTCGCATCGCCTGGTCGAGCAGCAGGCCAAGGTGCGCAAGGCCGGCAAGCTGAAGTGGCTGCGCCCGGACGCGAAATCGCAAGTGACGCTGCTGTACAACGACGACCATACCGTGGCCGGTCTCGACGCGGTGGTGCTGTCGACCCAGCACGACCCGGAAGTGAAGTACGCCGACCTCGTGGAAGGCGTGCGCGAAAGCATCCTGAAGCCGGTGCTGCCGAAGAAGTGGCTGGACGCGCTGCCGAAGAACAAGGTGCACATCAACCCGACCGGCAAGTTCGTGATCGGCGGCCCGGTGGGCGATTGCGGCTTGACCGGCCGCAAGATCATCGTCGACACCTACGGCGGCATGGCCCGCCACGGCGGCGGCGCGTTCTCGGGCAAGGACCCGTCCAAGGTCGATCGCTCGGCAACGTATGCCGCGCGCTACGTCGCCAAGAACATCGTCGCGGCCGGCATCGCCGACAAGTGCGAGGTGCAGATTTCCTACGCGATTGGCGTGGCCGAACCGACTTCCATTTCGGTGACGACGTTCGGCACCGGCAAGATCAGCGACGACAAGATCGAGAAGCTGGTGCGCAAGCATTTCGACCTGCGTCCGTACGGCATTATCAAGATGCTGGACCTGATCCATCCGATCTACCAATCCACCGCGGCATATGGCCATTTCGGCCGCAAGCCGTTCCAGGTCACCTACAAGTGGGAAGAGCGCGACGGCGGCAAGCTGGTGAAGAAGTCCGAAACCGCCACCGCCTTCTCGTGGGAGAAGACCGACCGCGCCGACGAACTGCGCAAGGCGGCCGGCATCAAGTGACGAACCCGCGCATCCCCTTCGGGACGAAGAGGATCGCAAGGAGTACACCGCCGAGGGGCGTTGCAATTCACCGCACCCTGTCCGTGCAGTGAGTGAGGCTCGGCATCCATCCGCAACAGCGCCCACCGAACCGGAGAGACACCATGAACGCAGTGCCCCAAGATTCGACAAAGCAGGACGCCTCCCAGCACGACTACAACGTCCGCGACATTTCGCTGGCCGAGCTTGGCCGCAAGCGCATTACCATGGCCGAGCAGGAGATGCCCGGCCTGATGCAGATCCGCGCCCGCTACGCGCCCGAGAAACCACTGAAAGGCGTGCGCGTCACGGGTTCCTTGCACATGACCAAGGAAACCGCGGTGCTGATCGAGACCCTTGCGGCGCTCGGCGCCTCGGTGCGCTGGGCTTCGTGCAACATCTTCTCGACCCAGGACGACTGCGCCGCCGCGATCGCCGCGAGCGGCGTGCCGGTGTTCGCGTGGAAAGGCGAGACGCTGGAGGAATACTGGCAGTGCACGCTGGACGCGTTGACGCATCCGGGCAACCGCGGGCCGGAACTGATCGTGGACGACGGTGGTGACGCGACGCTCCTGATCCACAAGGGCGTCGAGATGGAAGACGGTTCCAAGTGGGTGGACGGGCCCGGCGCCAACCATGAAGAGCAGGTCATCAAGGATCTCTTGAAGAAAACCCGCAGCGAACGTCCCGGCTTCTGGAAGAAGGTCGCGTCGGAATGGCGCGGCGTGTCGGAAGAAACCACCACCGGCGTGCACCGACTGTACCAGCTCGCCGAAGCCGGCAAACTTTTGGTGCCCGCGATCAACGTCAACGATTCGGTCACCAAGTCGAAGTTCGACAACCTGTACGGCTGCCGCGAATCGCTGGCCGACGGCATCAAGCGCGCCACCGACCTGATGGTCGCGGGCAAGGTCGCGGTGGTGTGCGGCTACGGCGACGTCGGCAAGGGCTGCGCGCACTCGTTGAAGGGCTTCGGCGCGCGCGTGATCGTTACCGAAATCGATCCGATCTGCGCGTTGCAGGCCGCGATGGAAGGCTTCCAGGTTGCGACCGTCGAAGACACCTTGGGCCAGGCCGACATCTACGTCACCACGACCGGCAACCGCGACGTGATCACGCTGGAACACATGCAGCGCATGAAGAATCATGCGCTGGTGTGCAACATCGGCCACTTCGACAACGAGATCCAGGTCGATCGGCTGCAGAAGGCGGCGAAGCAGACCAACATCAAGCCGCAGGTCGACCTCTACACCTTCCCCAAAGGCAACTCGATCTACCTGTTGGCCGAAGGCCGCCTCGTGAATCTCGGCTGCGCGCACGGCCATCCGTCGTTCGTGATGTCCAATTCATTTTCGAACCAGACGCTCGCGCAGATCGACCTGTGGGCGCACAAGGACGAGTACGAAAAGACCGTCTATCGTCTGCCCAAGAAGCTTGACGAAGAAGTCGCGCGCCTGCACCTGGAACAGATCGGCGTGAAGCTGACGAAGATGACCAAGGACCAGGCCGACTATCTCGGCGTGCCGGTGGAAGGTCCGTACAAGGCCGATCATTACCGCTACTGATGGGTCGGCTTTCAAGCTTCGCAACGAAGGGCGCGGCGAGAACCGCGCCCTTCGTTTTTGTCGATCAATGTCGTCCCCCGAATCGCACCAGTTCAGGCACGTACGGCGCGTAGTGCCGCCAGCGCCCGATCGACGTGCTGTAAACGGGTTGGCGCGCCTGCCACACGCTCGCCGACTGCACGGGCGCGCTTTCATCGGAGCGACCCTGCTTTTCGACGCGCGCACCGATGAAATCGCACAGGCTCGCCAGTGTCGCGTCGGTATCGGTCACCAAGGCTTCGTAATCCAGCTCGTGGACCGGGATGCGCAAGGTCGGCTTCCAATGTTGCATCAGCGCGTCATGGCCTTCCATGTAAACCGCCATGTCTCCGAAATCATAGGCAAATGCCAAATCGGAATGCGCGAAATCCTGGCTCCACAGCGACAGCGCCGTGTCACGGGGATCGCGGCGCAGATGAATCACGCGCGCCTGCGGGAACATCGCCGCGGCAATGTCGAGATACCGGAAATTCAGCGGATCCTGGTCGATGTACCAAGCTGCCGGCGCATCGTCCTGCACTGCGAGCTTGCGGTACAAATTGGCCGCCTCTGCCAATGCGGACGGATTCCCCAAATGTCTGCCGGAAATGAGCTGATCGGCGACGAAGCGCAGCGCGCGAAACTCGCCGCGATCACGCGCACCGCTCGCCCGTGCCAGCCGGGTCGCAGTCAATGTCGTCCCGCTGCGCGGCAGCCCCACGATGAATACCGGGATGAAATCACGATCTGGTGCCCCGTTGATGGATGCCGTGGCGTCGTGTCTGCGCTCGGCTACGAATTCTCGCCAGGCCGAGGCATTCCACGGTGACACTGTTTGCACCATCGCATTCGCCCGCCGCAGGGTCGCTGATGCCGAGGCGTAATCGACCAGGTCGTTTTGCACCTTGGCCAAGGCGAAGCCCGCCGAAGCGCGCGAGCGCAGCGAGTACGACGTATCGGCAAAGTGTCCGGCGAATCGTGCGATATCGGCGTCGTCCCCATCGACGTAGCGCCGGGTATTGGCCAGCGCCCCCAGCACGTGGTGCCTGTCCAGATCGATGCCTGCGTCCAGCGCCGCGGCGTACCGGGCGCGCGCAGCTTCGAAGTCACCCGATTCACGCGCAACGTGTCCAGCCAGCACCAGTAATTCGGGCGGCACCGCGGCGTGACCAAGCGCTTCCTGGCAAATTTGCGCTGCGACGGCATGGCGGTCGCATTGCTGGGCGAAACCCGCGGCGCGCAGGCACAGCGAAGGCTCGAAGCCGTTGGCCTTGCACACATCGAGCATGGCTTGCGCGGCAGCCGACAATCGGCCCTGGCTGCGCAACACCTCCGCCAACAGCACCGCGACGTTTTCACTGGCCGGTTCAAGCGCTTGCAATTCCCTCAGTATTGCTTCGGCCTGTACCACGTCATTGCGTTGCCATGACGCACGGGCGGCAGCGATTTGCGCGTCGGCGGTGCTTACGGGAACAGCCGGCATTTCAACGTCCACGGCGATACGTTCCCTTATGATAGCCAGCCAGCATCGACCGGCATGTCTGCATGAACCCCATCCGCGTTTATCCCACCCGCACCCTTTCCTGCCGCCGCCGGCTGGTAGCGGCATGACCGCCCCCCGTCTCGAAGGCTTGGACAATGAAGCCGCGCAGCGCGTGGTCGCGACAGCCCAGGCGCTTGCCTTGGGACGCGCCGATCAAGCTGCGGCACAACTCCTCCCCATACTTAGCGCGTATCCGAGCCATCCCGAAGTACTGCGCCTGCACGCGGGGATACTCAATTTGCAAGGGGACCAGTCCGCCGCGCGCAAGGCAATGGAACAGGCCGTCGCGTTGCGCCCCATGGACGCGCTCTACCGAAACACACTGGGTGCCGTGCTGGGCGCGGGCGGTGACTTCGACGGCGCGATCCGTGCACTGCGCCGCGCCTGCGAGCTCGAACCGGAGCTGGCGACCGCCTGGTACAACCTCGGCGTCATGCTGACCCGTTGCGTGCGCAACGATGAAGCTGCCGAGGCGCTGAAACGCGCGGTGGGTCTCGCCCCAGACAATATGGACGCGCGGGCACTGCTGGCCGATCTGTTGCGCATGCAGGGGCAAACGGAACAGTCCGCCAACGAATACCGCAAGGTTTTGTCGGAAAGACCGTGGGCCGGCATGGCGTGGTGGGGATTGGCCGACCTGCGCAGCAACGCGTTGACTGTCGACGACATCCAACACATGCGATCGGCCTTGGACGACAAGCGCGCCAGCGACGACGACCGCATTGCGATCGGCTTTGCGCTGGCCAAAGTGTTGGACGAACAAGGCCGCTACGACGATGCCATGGATGCATTGAAGCGCGCCAATGCGATCGCGCGCCTGCGCAAGCGCTGGGACGCCACGGGATTCTCCGCAGCGATCGAGGCACTCAACCGCGCGTTCACGCCGCCACCATCCGGAGCTCCGGACCCTGGCCTCGGACGCGAAGCCATCTTCATTGTGGGTCTGCCGCGATCGGGCACCACATTGGTCGAGCAAATCCTGGCCTCGCATTCGCAAGTCGAGGGCGCGGGCGAACTTCCCGACCTGTCGCTGGTGCTGGCCGAGGAATCGCGGCAGCGCGGCAAGGCCTTTCCGAAGTGGGTGGCGGATGCGCGACCTGCGGACTGGCAGCGCCTTGGCGAACGCTATTTGGAGCGCACCGTGCACTGGCGCCGACGCAAGCCCATGTTCACTGACAAGCTGCCAGGCAACTGGATGTACATCGGAGCCGTCCGTGCCATGTTGCCCGGTGCGCACGTCGTGGCCTGCCGCCGTGACGCGCTGGAAACCTGCTTTTCCTGCTACCGCCAGCATCTTTACAACAACGAATACACCCGCACCCCGGAAGATCTGGCCGCGTACTGGCGCGACTACGACCGCAGTGTGCGACATTGGGTATCACTCCATCCCGCGCACGTGCATCAGCACGATTACGAGTCGCTGGTCAGCGACACCGAATCCTCCATCCGCGAACTGCTTGAATTCTGCAGCCTTCCTTTCGAGAATGCCTGCATGCACTTCCACGAAACGCGCCGTGAGGTGCGTTCGCCCAGCGCAACGCAGGTCCGGCAACCGTTGCACACCGGGACGGCGCGCGCGCAGCGTTACGGGGACCTGTTGGACCCATTGCGTATTGCATTGGGACTGCCGCTGTCCGAGGCCTGATTTTTGGGCACCACGCGCACCGAAGGGATATGGCTGGATGAAATCCGCCTTCTCATCACGCGTGGCCAGTCGGCTGCGGCGCAGGCCTTGCTCGCCCATGCACTCGCCGAATATCCGTCTTCGAGAGAACTGCGTCGCGCGCAAGCCGGAGCCTTGCGGCAGGCGGGCCGCTACGGCGAAGCCGAGTCGGTGCTGTGCACACTGCTCGAAGCCGATGCCGGTGATGCATCTGCGGCCTTCGCGCTGGCGCGCAGCCTCGGGAATCGGGGACACGCTTCCGCTGCTGCAGCCGTGGTGCGGAAGTGCTTTGCCTGTGACGCGAACCTTCGTGATGCGGGACTCGCGATCGCCGCGATCGAGCTCCTGGATGGCTTCGATTGCAAGCGCGACGCTGCCGATATCGCCGAAGCCGCGATCGTAGCGAATCGGGATGATGCGCGCTTGCACGCCTATGCCGGCATGTTGCAGATACAGCTGGGAGAATTCGAACAAGCGCGACGACACTATCTTTTCGCACTGGAGCGCGACGGACGCGCATGGGAATGGCATGTTCCGATCGGGCTGTCCTCGGCGCAACGCTATCACGACGACACACACGCGGACTTCGCTCTTTTCCAGCAAGGGCTGCGTCGGGAAGCATTGTCGGACAAGGCGCGCGCCGAAATCCATTTCGCACTGGGCAAGGCGTACGACGACATCGGCGGGTACGACGAGGCTGCGCGGCACTTCCGGGACGGCAACGCGATCGCACACCGGTTGACGAAATGGTCGCGCAAGGCTTGGCGCCGGACGGTGGAAGCACGGCTGGCCTCCAAGCCGTTCACCTATTGCAACCTGGCGACGGAAGGTTTCACCCCCATATTCATTGTAGGCATGCCGCGGTCGGGCACCACGCTGCTCGCGGAACTGGTGTCGCGTCGGCCAAACGTGTGCAATCGCGGTGAACTGCCGTGGCTGGCGCGGCTGGCCGGGGAGCCTGCCTTGGCGGGCAATCCCGATCGAGCGGAACTGCAGCGTGCGGCGACCCGTTATGCCGCCCAAGCGCGCCGTGACGATGCCGGCGACGCGCGCTGGTTCATCGACAAGCAGCCCTTGAATTTTCGATATGTGGATCTCGCGTTGACCCTGTTTCCCGATGCGAGGATCGTGCTCTGCCAACGCAGCCCACGCGATACCGCCCTGTCGTTGTGGATGCAGTGCTTCCTGGAAGACGTGCAGGGATATGCGTATGACTTCGGCGACATCGCGCTGGTGATGCACGATTGCGAACGGCTGATGGCGCATTGGCGCCGGCGTTTTCCCGCCTCCGTTCGCAGCATTCGCTACGAGGAACTGGTGTCGCGACCCGGCCCGGTCATCGAAGAACTGGTCGCGTGGATGGGACTGCCCACCGCAGATCCCGCGATCGTCCCCCACTCGCTTCCGACATCTGCAATCAGTACCGCCAGCCTGTGGCAAGCACGGCAACCGGTAAATGCCCGGTCGATCGGCCGCTGGCAGCATTACGCGTCTTGCATTCCCGAACTCATGAAGTTGCCGACCTCTTGATGCACGAGGATTCGGACTGTGCACCGCGAAACCCTAGGCCGGGTTTGCGCCTGCATTGGGCTCCAGCTTGAATGCCAAGGTGAATCGGGGCGCATAGCAGATTCGGTTCGGCGGCCGCCCCACGTGCGGAATCCTGCCGTCGAATACCACCAACCGCCCCGGCCTCGGCGATACCACCACCTCCGCATCCATCTGCGCGTTGTAGAACAACGTCTCTCCACCCCACTCCACGTTCCATTCCGGAGCGATGTACCACAAGGCGGTCAGGTCTTTTTCTTCGGGCCGGCAGTCGGTGTGCGTGAACAGCATGTCGCCGTAAGCCGCGTAGTTGCAGTAACTTCGATAGATGCGATACCGCACCAACGGGTCGAAGTCGCGCGCGGCGTCCATCGTCGCCTGGTGAACGGGGATTTGCTCGACGGTGCTCAGCGAAATCTCCGCGACCCAGTGCCGATAGTTGCCGGTTTCCGGACGGGCGACCTCGGTGCGGGCAAAGCCTGCCTTCTTGAAAATGGTCGTCAGTTCCTGCATGACCGGCATTGCCACCAGATCATCGTAAACCCGAATGTGGCGGCCTTCGATTGATTGATGACGCGTCAATGGCACAAGGAGGCTCCTGGGATCTGGTGCGGTACTGAAAGCGGGAAAGTGCGTCGCTAATGGTCGGTGGAAGCCTCGCGCAGCCCCTTCATCGGCGTCAAGTTCAGCGCAAGCCGCAGAGGATCGAGCAAAGTGCCATAGCGCGCGGCCTTGGCCGTATTTTTCTGGAGGGGCTGTCGGACTTGTCCGGCGCTGGCGGTGCGGACACTCCGGCTCGACTTGTGGAATTCCAGGCAGGCGTCCTCAAACGGCAAGCCACAGAATGCCAGCAGATCGCGAATCTCCGCCCCGGGATTTTCCAGCAATGCCTCGTAGCCCTGCTCGCGGATGCGTCCGTCGCTACGCCGCATCCAACCTGACACGTTGCGGTCGAAATCCTGCCAATACGCTGCGATATCGTCCAAGCTGAAGGAGAAGTCCCATCCGCCGTAAAAGAACTGCTTGTAGCAGGACCAGCAATTCTCCAGCGGATCGCGACGGCACACCACGATTCTCGCGCCTGGCAACATGGCCCGGATCGCACCGATGAACAGCCAGTTGCTCGGCATCTTGTCGGTGAACACCGGTCGTCGCCTGCGCCAGCGGCTGGTCGAATCGAGGTAGCGCTGGCCCAGCCGGCGCCAATCATCGCGCGTAGCGCCGGTAACCCAGTCTGGATATGGCTGCCGCAACCGCATGGATTCTTCGGTCAGAACGCGCCCCAGATCCGGCAATTCATTGGCGCCCTCGACCCTGGAATGCGAGGCAATGATCTGTTCTGTCAACGTGGTACCGGAACGTGGAAGTCCGACAATGAAGATCACCTCACTGCCGAATTCCGGGTCATCAACTCCATCCAGCGGTGTCGCAAAAACCTGCTCCGCGTGCCTGACCTGTTGGCTGAACCGCGCGGCCGACCAGCCGACCTGTCTTCGCTTTCTTCCATTGGCGTCCGCGAGGAGGGAGAACGCCTCCGGGTACGACCCCGCATCCTCACATGCTTTTGCAAGCGCGTACTCGATCAGCAGGCGGTCCGGATCCTTGATGCTGCCGTCCTGCAGCATCCGCCGCATTTCGGCGATCTCTGATGGCACGAACGGGAGCGTCTTGATGTTGGCGAGACTGAACCAGGCAGCGCCAAAATCAGGATGCTGCGCCAGCACTTGCCGATACGCAGCTGCACCCTCTTCAATGCGGCCGACATAAACCAGTGCGCTGCCGAGCTTGAGGAGCGCTGGTACATAACCGGGTGCGAGCCTGACGGCTTCCTCGAGTGCCACCACGGCTTGCTTCATGTCCTCGTAAACGAAGCAATGTTCGCCGAGGTCGAACAGCGCCAACGCCGAAGCCGGGAACCGTTCCGTGGCAAGTTTGCGCAACTTGAATGCTTCCTCGATCGCACCCGATTTTTCAAGCGCGTCGGCATATTGCCGATGCAGCAGGGCATCGGCGTGCCCACACTGCATGGCCTGCTCGAAATGCCTGCAGGCGGCTGCGTAGTCATGTTCTTCGGAGTACACGAGGCCCATCATGCGCAGCACGTCGGGGTCGCTCGGTGCCTGCGCCAAAGCCACCACCATCGCCATGCGTGCGAGGTCCGGACGATTGTGTATCAGTGCGTCGCTCGCCCGCTGGATCAGCGCCCTGACTTGCTCCGGAAGCTTCGACAGGCGGTCTTCGGTTGTTGCCGCATCGACATCCGGCAGGTCAAAAACGCGCTCGTTCAAGATATTGCCGTATCCGAAAAACGTGAGTTGGGATCCAGAATTGCGGCCAACCTTCGCAGGCGATTCCATCGGCCGGCGCACGGCGTGTTGCCGAGCTCAATCGACAGTGTAGTTCCAATGCTCGAGCATGGGGCGAAGTATCGGAAGGATCGGCTCGAAATACTCGCGATAACGGTGCCAACGATTCATGCCCTTGCGGTTGATGGGCTCGATAACCTGCGTATAGCTGGGCGTGGCGATATAGCCCTTCTCCCGTGCCCGCGTGTCGAAATGCAGCATGGATTCGGGATCATCGAGTTCGAGGAATTCCGCGATGCGCCGCGTTTGCGCGGGCGTATCGGCCACCAGGTCTTCATAACGCGAGACGAAAACGTCTGGCTTGATCAGGTCGACGTGATAGAGCCAGCATTCCATGGCCGCCACGTAAGCCTGTGCCAGGCGCTCGAGTGATGCGCTGGCCGCCGCCAGCACCGCGGATCGAAAGTTCTGCATGTAACAGCTCAGGATCACGTCGCAGGGATGACGCAATGCAAGGATGAACTTTCCCTTCGGGAACAGCCGGTGGATCATCGGCACCCACAGCATGTTCAGCGGATTCTTGTCGACCAGTTGCGCGTCCCAGCGGCGCGGCACCTTCGAGCATGCAAGAATCAAGTAACCCTTGCGCAGCTCGTCGCAGTCGCTCTGATCCAACCGCCCCAGATCATGAGGAATGCGGATACCGAAATTATCCAATTGGCTCGACAGGATGTTGAAGAATGGTCGCTCATCCATGGACTGCAATCGCGGATGCGCATCCAGCATCTGTTCCAGCAGCGTCGTACCCGAGCGCGGCAGTCCGACGATAAAGATCGGCGATTGCCGCTGATCGGGCGATTTGAGTGCTGGCCAGTTGCCAAGCTCATCCTCGGTGACCCGCGCGACGGCCGCGGGCAGCACGGGTGCATCTTTTTCGAACCGATGCGGCGCGACGACCCTCATTTCGTCTATCTGACGCGCGTGCATCATCTGCAGATACTGCATTGCAGCCGTCGTATCGCCAACCTTGTCGCATACCTGAGCGAGTTGTCGATAATGCGCGTAGTCGAGATCGGTACGAGGTCGGACTTGTTCCAGAATACGGTGCGCCTCAGCGAAGTTATTCCGACGATAAGCCAGTTCAGCGCGTTGATGTGCAATTTCGCATCGAGCATCGTCATCAAGACTAGCGCCTCCCGCGACGATATCGTCCAAGAGCGCCTCGGCATCCTGCAACCGATTGACCCGTTCGTAAACGTACGCCAGCAACAATCGTGCGGATAGATCCGATGGTTGGCGTCGAAGCAGGTCTTCAAGCAATTCCAACGCGGCTGGCGCGTCTCCCGACTGAATCTTCAGATCTGCAAGTTCGTGCTGTAATGAATCTTCAAGCGGAAGCCATTCTCGCCATGACCGCGTCAAATCATCGGAACGATAATCCCGGCATTCCACGCAGGCGCGCGCGGCATGGATGCGTATTTCGACCGAGGTCGGGGCCTTGCCGAACGCCCTCAGCAGCGTGTCGCGTGCACCGGTAGGATTGCGGCGCCGCAGCTGGACGACTCCCAACTTGTCCAGCAGCTGTGCATCATCAGGAGACGCGGCGAGCGCCTCGCGACATTCCCGTTCTGCCGTTTCCAGCTCACCGGCAGCGCAGAGTGCACCAATGTAGTTGTTCCAGTGCAGGCTGTTGTCCGGATTGGATCGGGCCAATTGCGCGAATACCGTGATTGCCTCGCCATAACGGCCCATCTGCTGGCACGCGAGCGCAAGCAGAAGAAGCACATTCGGGTCGTCTGGCGTTCGCTGCAACGCTTCGCCGCAAAGGCGCTCGGCCTCGGCAAGGTCCCCGGCATGCATGGCGGCGATAATCGCCTGGATTTCGGTGTCAGACATCGTGTTCACGAGAAAAGAGGGCCGCACGAGCAAGCTCGGCGGCCCTTGAAGTACAGCTTGGTGAAACGTCAATTCAATCAGAACTTGACCGTGACGCGACCCCAGTAGTAACGACCAATGGTGTCGAAGTCGTTCGGATCGGTGTTGGCGTTCTGGCTGCGTGCCGCGGAGATGAACGGCGGCTGCTTGTCGAACACGTTGTCCACGCCGAGTTCAACCCGCGTGTTGATCGGTTCGATGTTGTAGCCCACCGACACGTTGTTGTATACCGAGGCGCCGTAGTGCTGGACATACGGATTGCTGGACGGGAAGCCAGCGATATAGCTGTAGTCCTCGTCGCGGTTTTCGGTACCCATCTGCCATTTGCCGATGTACTGCATGCGCCACGACGCATCCCACGGACCCAACTGCCAGTTCAACATGCCTTGACCGCGCACACGCGGGAAGAAGCACATGGCACCGGCCGCGAACGGACAAGATGCCGCCATGCCCGAGCCGACGCCGCCCATCTGCCCGACGGCATGATAGGTGATGTTGGAAGCCAAGCCCGGCGCGGTCTGGATGTCGTACTTGTTCATGTACGTACCCTGTACCGCGATCGAGAACTGCCCGAAGGAGAATTGCGGCAGCTTGTATGTCGCCGCTACGTCCACGCCGCTGGCGTCCAACCGCCCCAGGTTGCCAGTGGGCTGCAGGATCTGCGCGATCTGTCCCGGCTGGCTGGAGGTAGCGGGGAAGCGAGTGATCAGCGGACAGTACTTCGTCACGCCGCCGAAGCACAGGTTCAGGCTTGTCTGGGCACCAATGCTCGTGATCACGTTGTTGAGGTAAATCCGCCACAAGTCGGCGCTCAGCGACAGGCCGGGCACGAAGTGCGGTGAATACACGGCGCCGAAGTCGAACGACTTGCCGTCTTCCGGTCCCAGCGGGAAGTTGGCGTAGGCAGAACCCGAATTGATGGCCTTGATCTGCTGGCCCAATGCCACGTCCTGGTTCTCGAACGGACCGGTTGCCGGAACGCCTACGCACGCAGGATTGCCGGCATTCGGGTTTGCACCCGTACCCGAATAATCGCAAGGGTCGGCGGACAGCGATGGGGCACTGCTGCCCGGCGCACCGAACACGTCACTGATGGTCGGTGCACGGAAGACCGTGGACACCGTGCCACGCAACATCAGGTCGTCGATCGGACGGTACTCCACGCCCACCTTCCAGTTGTTGGTGCTGCCGAAGGTGCTGTACTTGGAATAGCGATCGCCCAGGGTCACGTTCAAGGCATGAATGAACGGCAGATCCTTCAGGATCGGAATGTACAACTCGGCGTAGGCTTCCTTGACGGTATAGCCACCCTGCAGCGGTGACGAGCACTGGCTGCCAAGGGTGCAGGTGCCGGTCGTCGGATCCAGGATCAACACCGGGTCGACGAAGGAGTGGGTGTACTCCTTGCGGTAATCCACACCAGCCGCCAACTGCATCGTGCCACCGGGAAGATCGAACAGGCCACCGCTGATGTCGGCGTGCGTAGTGCGCTCGATCTGGTACGAGTTGTTGATACCGGGCGAGGCCACGCTGGCCAAGATCGCCTGCGACTGCGGCGTAAACAGGTTGAACGGATCGAACGGGGTGCAGCCTGGAATGGCCGTACTGGCGTCGCCTGCGGTCTGTACGCAAGTCGGCACCCCATTAACCATCATGGATGGGCCCATCAACTGATTCAACTTGTCCACGTTCGGCAGGCCGAGCAGGATGTTGACGGTGGAAACGTGGCCATAGTTGTAGCCCACGTCCCACGTCCAGCTGCGGTCCAGGATGTTCACGTTGCCCCGGACCCCGAAAATCAGCTGATCAGTGGTGTTGTTGTTACGGGCAGCACGATTGCCGGCCGGAACCAGGCGCGCGCGGTAATCGTAGCCAGTGGTCTGGTTATAGGGAACATGGAAGATGTTGTACATGTTGTCGGCGGAAATTTTCGCGCCGTACACGGAACCGAGCAGCGCCGGCGCCAACTGGAAGCCGGAACTGGTCTTGTTGTGGTACACCGTCATGTACGCATCAATGTTGTCGGTCAGGTGATACACACCCTTGAAGAACGCATTGGTGCGCTCGTTCGGGGTCATCAGGTAATTGACCGATGCGTAGTTGTACTTGTCCTTGGTGCTGTCGAAACAGTGGAAGTCAGCCAAGGTGGGGTCGCTGCTCGTGTCCGGAACGTTGCCCGTACCGTTGAGCGCGACGTTCGAACAACCGGCGAACGCACCGGTTTGCAGGGACTTCGGCAACGCAACGCGCAACCGTGCCGGGAAGCTCGATCCACCCACATAGCCGTACGGCGGCAGATTGGTGCTGCCGGTGACGGTAATCGAGTTCTCCGAGAACTTGCGCGCCGACTGCAGAATGGAGTCGAACTTGTTGTAATCGACACCAGCGAGAATGCTGCCCTTGTCCGACGTCTGCCCGAACACGAAACTGGCGCCCTTGCGCACACCGTCGTCGTGATCGGAGATGCCGTAGTTGACCTGGAACTGGGCACCCTGATAGTTCGACTTCAGGATGATGTTGATGACGCCACCGATGGCGTCGGAACCGTACACCGAAGATGCGCCATCGGTCAGAACTTCGATACGCTCCACGGCAGCCGCCGGGATCGAGTTCAAGTCCTTGTTGATGATGCGCTGACCATCGACCAGGACCAGGGTACGACTCTGGCCGAGACCGCGCAGACCCACCAAGGTCGAACCGCTACCACCACCGTTGTTGACGCGCGGGTTCTGAACGCCACCGGTGATCACCGGGAGATCCTGCACCACATCGCCCAGCGTCAGCTTGCCGGTCTGCTGGATCTGTTGCGCGGTGACTGCGACCACGGGGTTGGACGTTTCCAAATCCACGCGGCGAATGTGCGAACCCGTGACCACGATGGTCTGCAAGGTTTGCGGTTGATTCTGGTCGTTCTGCGTCGTGGTGGTGTTCTGCGCAAAGGCAGTACCGGCAACACCCACGGCAGCGACGGCACCCAGCGAAAGAGCCGTTTGCACGGCCTTGGACAGCTCACTGCGGTCGAGTCTCATTGCACTCTCCAAACGTTGTAGATGTGTGAAACAGT
>Ga0209178_1000229_pt1 | contig 15339 bp, 12 predicted proteins | sample GAAS200_FD_187521 | JGI IMG/M metagenome (GOLD analysis project Ga0209178, IMG submission 187521) | Agricultural soil microbial communities from Georgia to study Nitrogen management - GA AS200 (SPAdes) (version 2) | ecosystem: Environmental > Terrestrial > Soil > Agricultural land | place: USA... | reverse complement strand
AGCCGCTTGACCAGCGCGGGCACGCTGTTCGATGGGTACAGACTCTGGTCGGGATAGGTCTGACCCGAGAGATTCGCGTCCGCCGCCACCTGCCAGCCGCTCAGGTAGATCGCCTGAAGCCCGGCCTTCACCATCTGGACCGCCTGCGCGCCCGTGAGGGCGCCGAAGGTCTGGACGAAGGGCGTGGTCTCGAGCTGATGCCAGAGGCGGTCGGCCCCGGCGCGGGCCAGGGAGTGCTCGATGCGGAGGGAGGGCCTGAGCGACACGACGTCGGCCGCCGAGTAGTCCCGCTTGATGCCGGTCCAACGGGGATCGTTGGCCCAGCGCCGCTCCAGTGCCGCGATGTCCCGCAGAGTCTCTGTGCTCATCTCATCCTCCCTGGGCTCGGTCGAGCTCCCGGTAGGCCGGGATCGTGAGGAATTCGGTGAAGTCAGATGCAAGGACCAGGCCGTCAAGGATGCGAACCGCCGCCTCCAGATGGGGCAGGGTCCCAAGCTTCTGGCGTTCCTCATCCCGCACGGCGGCGTACAGGTCGGCGGTCATGGTGCGTCCGTCCGACAGCCGGGATTGGTTCCGGATCCATTGCCAGAGCTGGGCGCGGGAGATCTCCGCGGTGGCGGCATCTTCCATCAGATTGTTGATCCCGGCCGCCCCTACTCCCGCGAGCCAGCTCGCGAGGTATTGAAGCGCCACACTCACGTTGGTGCGGACGCCGGCTTCGGTCACCGAGGAGCCCGGGATCGCGAGGGACAGGAGGGGGCCTGCGTCGCGCCGGACATCCTCCCGCAGGCGCTGCTTCTGATTCGGCCGGCTCCCGAGCACCTTGTCGAAAGACGCCCGGGCCACGGGAACGAGGTCGGGATGTGCCACCCAGGTGCCGTCGAACCCGTCTCCCGCTTCGCGGTCTTTGTCTTCCGTCACCTTCGCGATGGCCCGCGCGTTCACCTCGGCGTCCTTGCGGCTGGGGATGAACGCGGCCATGCCCCCGATGGCGTGCGCGCCGCGGGTGTGACAGGTGGCGACCAGGAGCTCCGTGTACGCTCGCATGAACGGGACCGCCATGGTCACCTGCACGCGGTCGGGGAGCACCATGGCGGGTTGGGTCCGGAATTTCTTGATGATCGAGAACATGTAGTCCCAGCGCCCCGCGTTGAGGGCGGGGCCGTGATCCCGCAGCTCGTAGAGAATCTCGTCCATCTCAAAGGCGCCGAGGATCGTTTCGATCAAGACCGTGCAACGGATGGTGCCGTGCGGGATCCCCAGGGCCTCTTCCGCGAACGTGAAGACGTCGTTCCAGAGGCGGGCCTCGAGATGGGACTCGAGCTTGGGGAGGTAGAAGTACGGTCCGGACCCCCGCGCCAGCAGCTCTTTGGCGTTATGGAAGAAATAGAGTCCGAAGTCGAACAGCGATGCCGAGACCGGGGCATCCGCCAGCGTCGCGTGGCGCTCGTCGAGGTGCCAGCCGCGGGGGCGGACCACCAGCGTGGCGATCCGTTCGTTGAGCGCGTAGGCCTTGCCCTCGGGACTGGTGAAGGCCAGCGTGCGCCTGATCGCGTCCTGCAAGTTGGCCTGCCCCTGCACCACGTTCTCCCACGTGGGGGAGAGGGCGTCCTCGAAGTCGGCCATGAACACCCGCGCGCCCGAATTGAGCGCGTTGATCATCATCTTCCTCTCGACGGGCCCGGTGATCTCCACGCGGCGGTCTTCCAGGTCGGCTGGGGGTGCCGCCACCCGCCAGCTCCCGCTCCGTACGGACGCCGTGCCCGAAAGGAATTCTGGGAGCGTCCCGGCGTCGAACGTCTGCTGCCGCGCCACGCGGGCACTGAGCAGGTCGCGCCGAGTCGATTCGAAACGGCTTGCGATGCGCTCTACGAACGCGAGCGCGTCAGGGGTGAGGACCCGGACCGCGTCGGGGGTCCGGGAGGGGCGCACCTGGATCTGTTGGGGAAGGGGCATCGTGCTCTCCATAATCAAGTTCTGGGCCAACTTGTAGAGCGGGGGATCATGGCCTTCGGACCGCGTCATGTGGCAGACGTGCGACAGCTACGGCAGGGGAGCTACGACTGGCGGAGGAGCACTCGAGCGTCCACAGCGTGAGCCCCCGTGGGGAACGCGAGCACCGGATTCGCGTCCAGCTCCATGATGTCGGGGAAATCGGTCCCCAGTTGTCCGAGGCGCCGGAGGATGTCACCGAGGGCTCCAAAGTCCACGGGGGCTGCCCCGCGGATCCCGCGCAGAATGGCGGCACCGCGGATCCCCGTGAGCATGTCGCGCGCCTCGAGCGTGCCGATGGGCGCCAGGCGGAATGTGACGTCTCCAAGGGCTTCGACATAGATGCCTCCGAGTCCGAACATGACCAGGGGGCCGAACGAGGGGTCGCGGGTCAGACCGGCAATGGTCTCCCGTCCTCCCGTCATCATGCGTTGGACCACGAAGCCCCGCACGGCGGCCTCGGGAGCTCGCAGACGAACCGTCTCGAGCATTTCCGCCGCGGCGATCTGGACCTCCACCGGGGTGGCCAGATCGACGCGGACCCCGCCCACGTCGCTCTTATGGACCACGTCCGGCGACACGATCTTGAGCGCCACCGGACACCCGATCACGCCTGCTACCTGCGCCGCATCGTCGGGATCGCGGGCGAAGCGGGTACACGCTGTGGGAATGCCGTAGGCCTCGAGGAGCTGGACCGCTTCGATTTCGTCCAGCCGCCGGCGGCCCTCTGCTTTCGCGCGACGCAGAATGGCCCCGGCGCGCTCCCGGTTCACGGCGGGGGTCGGCTCCACGGTGACGGGGCGGGCCTGCCACTCCCGGTGCCGCCGTAATGCGGCCAGGGCACGGGCCGCGGACTCCGGGAAAATGTAGGCCGGAATGCCGGCCCGGTGGAGCTCCGCCTTCCCCTGCGGGAGGCCTTCGCGGCCCATCAGTACCGTGAGGACCGGCTTAGTTGGGTGCTTCGCGGCCACGCCGACGATCGCCTCTGCCACGTCTTCCTGGGACAGTCCGAGGGGCGGAACGAAAATGGCCACGGCGGAATCGACGTTCGCATCGTCGAGCATCGCGTCCAGTGCCGAACGGTATCCGTCGGGCGTGGCGGACGCGATCATGTCGAGCGGATTGCGGATGGAGGCTTCTTCGGGAAAGAGGGGACGCAGGCGCTGCACCGTCGCTGGTTCGAGCTCCGTGACTTCGAGTCCGTGGCGCTCGAGTGCGTCGGCGGCCAGGATACCGGGGCCGCCCGAGTTGGTGAGCACGGCGGTCCGGCGCGACCGAGGGAGCGGCTGGGCCCCGAAAGCCATCGCCATGTCGAAGAGCTCTTCGATCGAATCGGCCCGCAGGACGCCTGCCTGGGCCAGCAAGGCGTCAACCGCCGCGTCACTCGCCGCCAGGGCGCCGGTGTGGGAGGCTGCCGCGCGGGCGCCGACCCGTGAACGGCCCGATTTCACCACGATGATGGGTTTGTGCCGCGTGATTCTGGTCGCGATCTCGAGAAAGCGCTGCGGGTTTCCGAAGTTCTCGACATACATCAGAATGGCGCGGACGGCCTCGTCGCACTCCCACTGCAGGAGGAGGTCGTTGCCGGACACGTCGGGTTTGTTGCCCATCGAGACGAATTGGGCGATCCCGATGCCGTATTCCTTGGCGTAATCCAGAACGCTTACGCCCAGCGCACCCGACTGCGACACGAAGGCCACGTGGCCGAACGGAGGCATGGTGGGCGCGAAGGTGCAGTTCATGGCGACGGTGGGATCGGCGTTCAGCACGCCCATGCAGTTTGGGCCGACCATCCGCATGCCGCCGCCCCGCACGATCTCGAGCAGGCGCCGCTCGCGGTCGATCCCCGCTCCGCCGGCTTCCCGGAATCCCGCCGAGATGACTACCAGGCTCCGGACCTTCGCGTCGGCGCACTCGGCCGCCACGTCCAGGACGCGCTCCTTGGGCACGACGATCACGCCGAGGTCCACAGGCTCGGGAACCGCGCGGATGGAGGGAACCGCACGGACCGAATGAATGGACGTGGCGTTCGGATTGACGGGATACACGGCGCCGGTGTAGCCGTAGCGGAGCAGATTGGCCATGATCTGATGCCCGATGGTATTCGGCGTGCGGGAAGCGCCGATCACCGCGATGCTCGCGGGCTTCAGGATGGGGTCGAGAGTGGTCACCCTGCCAAGTTAGGAGTCGCGGATGCCGGCAGGGGGCCGTCGGAAGGTTTCTTCACCGCAAGTTTAGGATCGCGCCAGAATCCTCGCTACGCGCCGCGCGTCGACGCCGATGTTGTGGAGTCCGCCTCCCGAATCATAGTTCTGGCCCACGAAGTAGAGTCCCGGCTGCTCGGCGCTGGTGACCCGGTCGGCCCGGCGCGCAAAGCCCTTGGCGTCGGTCGTGACCAGCCCGCCCAGGGGTGCGAGGGCGGCGTGGAATCCGGTGGCGAGGATCACGGTGTGGAACGGTTCCTCGCGCCCGTCCGTGAACCGTACACCGCGTTCCGTAAATCCCCCGAGCCCCGGCCTGACGGCAACGGCTCCCGCCTTGATGGCGTCGATCAGATGAAAGCCGATCACGGGTACGGCGTCGAGCGCGAACACCGGCGAGGGCGGCAGCACCGGTGGCCCCCGCTTGATGATGGTGATCCGCCGGACGAGGCTGACGATCACGCGCTGTGCGGGGCGGGGGAGCTTCCGTACGTAGTACGCGATGTACTGGATCGGGACGCCGAGGATCTCCCGGGGTACGACGTTCGCACCGGAGCGCACCGCGAGCGTGACCGTCGCGCCCGAATGGGCGAGCTCGGCGCCGATCTCTCCTCCGGAGTTCCCCACGCCGACCACGAGCACCCGCTGCCCGCGGAACGGATCGGGTCTCCGGTACTCGATGCTGTGCAGGACGCGTCCCTGGAAGCGGTCCTGGCCGGGGAACTGGGGAACGACGGGATTCGCGACGATCCCGGTCGCCATCACGAGGCTCCGGCAGGTGATGCGGTCCCCGTTCACGTGAGCCGTCCAGCCGGAAGCCGTCCGCTCTACGCGCGTCACCGGCCTCCCCGTCTCGACCGGGAGCTCGAAGCGGTCCCGGTACGCCAGCAAGTATTTTACGAAGTCGCCGCGGCTTACAAACGTCGGGTAGTCGGCCGGGAAGGGGAGCCCGGGTAAGTTCGACATCCGCTTTCCGGTGTGGAGCACCAGCGAATCGTAAAGATTGGCCCACGTATGGCCCACGCTCGCACCGCGCTCGAGCACCTTATGAGCAAGGCCGTGCGCCTTGAGCTGCTGCGACGCGGCGAGCCCGGCGGGCCCGGCTCCGATCACGAGGACGTCGGTATCCACGGCGGGTAAGCTACATTCCGACTTCACGATGGCGACCCTGAGCCTGAAGGCCTTGTCACTCGCACTCCGCGGCGCGGAGGCGATCTCGCCCGAACTCGCGGGCCGTTGGGCAGAACGGCTCTTCTTCACTCCGCCGCACCGCCCGCTCTCCGCCGGAGATGCGGCGACCCTGGCCCGGGCGCGCGCCTTCACGGTGACGTCCGAGGGGCGTCCGATCCGGGCGTGGCAGTGGGGAACGGGTCCCATGGTATTCCTGGTGCACGGGTGGGGAGGGGCGGCCGGCCGGTTCTCCGCGTTCGTGGACCCCATCCTCGCCCGGGGTTTCAGCCCGGTGACGTACGACGGCCCCGGACACGGGCTCACCGGCCGCGGGCTTTCGTCGGCGCCGGAGATGGCCCGCGCGCTGGACGCCGTCGTCGCGCAGGTCGGCCCCCCGGATGCGATCATCGCCCATTCGTTCGGCGGTGTGGTGACATCGCTGGCCATGGCGGGGGGGCTGGAGCCGCGGCGGGTGGTGCTCTTTGCACCCGCGGCCGACCCCATCCGGTTCGTCGATGAGTTCGTCCGTGCTCTCAAGCTGTCACCGGAGACAGGGGCCGCGCTTCGGGCCCGGAGCCAGCGACGCATCCGGTTCGACTGGGATCAGCTGGACGTGCTGCCGGTGTTTGCCCGGGCGCGGAACCCCCTGCTGGTGATTCATGACCGGCAGGACGAGACGGTTCCAGTAGAAGAAGGAAAGCAAATCGCCGCCACCTGGCCCGGCGCCGAGCTGGTCCTGACGGACGGACTGGGGCATCGCGGCGTGTTGCGGGATCAGACGCTCGTCAAGCGTGCCGTCGAATTCGTCACCAACCGCCCGTGAGGACCCTGTGACTCCACCCGACGCGCTGGACGCCGCGGTCAACGCCGCTCGCACCTATCTCGCCGGACTCCCGGACCGCCCGGTAGGGGCGCGGGCATCGCTCGAGGAGCTGCGGGCGGCGCTCGGCGGACCCCTGCCGCAGGTGGGCACCGACGCAGTCCGCGTCGTGACGGAGCTCGCCCGGCACGCCGATGCCGGGATCGTCGCGTCGGCGGGCCCGCGGTACTTCGGGTTCGTCGTCGGCGGGAGCCTGCCCGCGGCCCTCGCCACCGACTGGCTGGTGTCGGCCTGGGACCAGAACGCGGGGATCTACGCGCTGTCGCCGGCGGCGTCGGTGGTCGAGGAGACCGCCACGCAGTGGCTGCTGGAGCTCTTCGGCTTGCCCGCCACGGCGAGTCTCGGGTTCGTGACCGGCGGCCAGATGGCCAACGCCACCTGTCTGGCGGCTGCGCGTCACGCGGTACTCAGGAAGGCCGGATGGGACGTGGAGCAGCAGGGACTCTATGGTGCACCTGAGATCGACGTGGTCGTCGGGGGCGAAGCGCACGTCACCATTTTCGCCGCGCTCCGATATCTCGGGCTCGGCGCGGCCCGGGTCCGGACCGTGCCGGTAGACGGGCAGGGCCGCATGCGTCCCGACAAGCTGCGTGAGGCGCTGTCGGGGACGGTGGGGCCCACCATCGTCTGTGCGCAGGCCGGCAACGTGAACACCGGCGCGTTCGATCCCCTCGATGAGATCGCCGGCATCGCGGGGGGACGCGGTGCCTGGCTCCACGTCGATGGTGCCTTCGGCCTCTGGGCGGCGACCAGTCCGGGACGGCGCGCACTCACGAAGGGGCTCGAGCGGGCGGACTCCTGGGCCACGGATGCGCACAAGTCGCTGAACGTTCCCTACGACAACGGCATCGCGATCGTCGCCGACGCCGGCGCCCATCGCGCGGCCATGACGTCGACGGCGGCCTACATCGTGAAAGCCGCGGACGACCGGCGTGACCCGGATGACTGGACTCCGGAGTTTTCGCGCCGCGCGCGGGGATTCACGGTCTATGCGGCGATCAAGGCGCTGGGCCGGAGTGGCGTGAGTGAGATGGTCGAGCGGAGCTGCGTGGAAGCCAGGGGCATGGCGGAGCGCCTGCGGAAAGGGCCCGGCGTGGAGATCCTGAATGACGTGGTCTACAATCAGGTGCTGGTGCGCTTTCACCCCGGCGGCGGTGGCGATGTGGATGCGAACACCCGCGCGGTGATCGAGCGGGTGCAGCAGGACGGGACGTGCTGGCTGGCGGGGACGACATGGCAGGGCAAGGCGGCGATGCGGATTTCCGTGTCGGGATGGAGCACGACCGACGACGACATCGCCCGGTCGGCGGACGCGATCCTCAAAGCGAGCCGAGGTCCGTCGTGAGCTGCTCGGCCACCCGGTCGGCGAGGGCCATGATCGTCAGGTAAGGGTTGATCTCCAGGGAGTCGGGGAACAGGCTCGCATCGGCGACGCGCAGCCAGGGCAGTCCATGTACCCGGCCCCACCCGTCCGTCACCGAGTCCCGGGCCGTTCGGCCCATGCCGCACCCGCCCATCAAATGCGCCGCCGAGACCGCGACCTTCCCGGGTTTCCAATGCGCTCCGGTGATTCTGGTCTCGAGTCGATCGGCCTCGGCGCGCTCGATGCTGGGGGGCTCGGCGAACGGGGTGTGGACCCGCTCCGCCCCCGCCCCAAAGAAGATCCTCGCGGCAGCCTGCGCCCCGTTCACCAGGCCCGCGACCGTCCTGGGGGCGAGGGCGTAGTGGACCACGGGCACGCCCTGCTTGTCGACCCTGATGCGGTTCCCGTCCGACGCGCGATCACACGCGAGCACCAGGATCATCTGGAGGCGGGGGAACGCGCGCATCGCGGCACCGTGCGGCGGACCGAACCCGGTGAGCGCCTTCGCGGTGACGAACGGGAAGTACATGCACGTTTCGAGTACGAAGCCCAGCGTTTCGGCACGGTCGACGAAGTAGCTCTTGGGATGCCCGACGTCGTTGGTGATCGGGTGCCCGTGCTCCCCGACGAGGATCAGGGCGGGGTGACAGGTGAAGCCGGCACCAAGACGCGGAAACCACGGGGCGATGGGCGAGCGGAGCAAGAGGGCCGTCGAGCCGATGGCTCCTCCCGCATTCACTACGGCGCGCGCGCGGACGCGGTACTCTCCGGGGGCCCACTCCGAGTCCGCTCCGGCCGTTCCCTCCTTCTTCTGATGCACGCGCACTTCCAGCACCCGGTCGGGGAGAATGCGCCGGACCTCGGCGCGGGTGACGACTTCCACGCCGTGCCGTTCGGCGTCAGGGAGCTGGACGCGGTTGGTGCCCTGCTTGGCCTGGTTGGGGCAACCGAGGTTGCAGAGAGAGGAGCCGCGGCAGCCTTTGACGTTGACGGGGAATTGCTCGACGTCGTATCCCGCGCGCCCGGCCCCCTCGACAAAGAGGCGGTTGTTGTCGTTGATCTCCTCGGGCGGGAGGAGGTGGACGTTGTTCGCGTCGGCGAACTTGCGGGAGCGGTGGGCAATCTCCGGATGGGAAAGTTCGGGGACGGCCCAGTGCTTGATCACGCGTTCGGGGGCGACGAGTGAGGTCCCCGTGTAGACCACGGTCGAGCCGCCGTACGTTTCCGCGAATGCGAGCGTCATGGTGCCGTCGGCGGTGAGGAAGCCGCCCCCGTCCCGGTAGAGCCGGTTCGCCATCTCCAGCTCCCGCCCGGTGAACTCGGCGTCTCCCAGCCGGGCCCCTTGTTCCAGCACGAGGACGGATTGGCCGGACGCCACGAGAGGCGCGAGCGCCTGGGCGACGGTTCCACCGCCGGCACCCGATCCCACGATCACGACGTCGTAGGACTTTTCGTTCACCGGCGGACGCTCCAGCCACGCGGGTCGGCGCGATAGCCGATGGCGGCGATGGCGCGGCCCTGTGTGTAGTAGCCCATCAGGATGAGGGTGCGGAGCCCCCAGAACCCGCGACGGATGAGCAGGACGGGTGAGTCCTGGAGCGATTCCAGAAATCGCCGGCGTCGCGCGGGGGTGAGCTTCGAGAATGGCCGGCCGTAGCGGAGCACGGGGAGCCACTCGATGGCGCGAATGAAGAGCGCGAGCTGCCGCTGCATCCGTGGTGGCCGGGCCGCCACGGCGTTCGACACGATGCGGTCGAGCGCCACCCACCCGTCGGGCTCCAGGCCGGAGGCGGTGGGGATCACGGTCTCGGTCACTGCATGAAGGGCGTGCCGGAGCGACTCGGGAATCGCCACGGCGTGAAACTAGTGCCCGCGCGCCTCGGCGGCGAGGAGTTTCTGTCTCCGGTCCACGCCCCAGCGGTACCCGCCCTCGGTGCCGTCCTTGCTGACCACCCGGTGGCAGGGGATCACGATGGCGACGGGGTTCGTCGCGCAGGCACGGGCCACGGCGCGCGTAGCCTTCGGATTCCCCGTGAGGCGCGCGATCTCACTGTACGAGCGCGTCTGGCCGTACGGGATCTTCTTGAGGAGCGCCCACACCTTCTGCTGAAACGCCGTGGCCCGCACGTCGGTCGGGAGGTCGAGGTGCGGCTCCCTCCCTTCCAGGTGGCGGAGGATCGCCGCGGTCCAGCGAACCAGCGCGCGGTTGTCCTGCCTGAGCGCGGCCTTCGGATACTCAGCCTTGAGCTCGCGCTCGAGCGGTCCGGCCGAGTCTCCCAGCTTGACCTGGCAGACACCCCGGTCCGTGGCGGCCACGAGGAGACGGCCAAGCGGGGACGAGACGACCGCGTACCGGATCGTCAGTCCGGCGCCGCCACGTTGATACGTGGCCGGTGTCATCCCGAGGTCGCGATGGGTGCGCTCGTAGATCCGGCTGGGCGACGAGAATCCGGCTTCATAGAGGGCGGGGCTCACGCGCGTTCTCCGTTTCAGGGCTGACTTGAACACCGCGAGCCGCTTGGCGTCGCGGTATTGGCGGGGTGAAAGTCCCAGCAGGGCGTGAAAAGACTTGGCGAGCGTCGGGCCCGGCACGCCCAAGCGGCGGGCGAGCACGGGGAGCGTTTCCGCGGCGTCCGCGTTTTCGTCGATGACGCGGCAGGCGCGGCGGACCAGATCGACTCTCGGGTCGGGCCCCCGCACGTCCTTCGGCTTGCACCGGCGGCACGCCCGGAACCCCGCGCGCTCCGCGGTCTCGGGGATGTCATAAAACTCGACCTGTTCGGGGCGGGGGCGGCGCGACGGGCACGATGGACGGCAGTAGATGCCGGTGGACTTCACCGCGTAGACGAAGGCGCCGTCATAGCGGCCGTCCCGTGCCAGGACGATCTGCCAGGGGTCGGGTGCGGGCGCAGCGGAGAGCGGGAGTGCCATGAACCGAAACTAGCGTCCGGGGCAGCGCCTGGACTATCCGGTTTTCCCGTCCAAACCCTTGTGTTCCGCGGGACGGCCGGGCAAGATGGGGTATACAGTTTGTGCGGAGGCACGATGACTCGTTTCTGTCGGCTCGGACTGCTCCTCGGTGTTCTCGCCTGTCACGACTCTCCCGACGCACCACAGGTAACACCGGCATTCCGCCTTCACGGAACGAGCGTGTGGTCGGGCTCGCAGCTGCAGATCATGGCCACTGGTCTCGGCCGCGGCGCGGTACCGAAGGTCTTGGTGGGATCGGTGGCCGTTCCGGTCAGTCGCATGAACGACACCACCCTCACTCTCACGGTGCCCGCCGTGCTGGGCTCCGTGCCGGTGGTAGCGATCGCCGGACGCGATACGGTGAACGTCGGGTCGATCACGGTGGCCGGGTTCGATCGGGTCACGACGGTGCCCGGGCTTCTGGGCGTGGTGAGCCCGGTGGCTGGCCAGGTCAATACGGTGATCGGGAATGGGGATACGGGGCTGGCGATCGTCAACGTCGAGACCGGCGCAATGACGACGTACCCCAAGAGCGTCAACTCGGCCGAATGCAACTGGGGCCCGGGAGTAACGTCAAACGGCGATGAGTTTCTGTTCGCGCGGATGCAAAGCGACTCGTTCTTCCCCTGCAGGGCGGAGCTCTGGAGCACGACCCCGAGTCTCCATGTGGTCGACTCGAACCCTGGTGCTCCCGCCGCAGATCGCATCACCGCCGGACTCGCGTCCGGACGCTGGGTCGGCACGACCCACAACTTCATAACTCTGGAGAACCTCGTAGCCCTGAGAGACACGATCATCAGCGGGAATACCGATCGCGTGATGATCTCCCCCCGAGGGGATCGGGCCGCGATGAATTTCTGTTGTTTTGTCGGCGTCCCGGTGCTCGACGCCTCCTCGGCCACGGTCGCCTACCGGCTGGATACATACTTCGCCCAGAGCCAGGGGGCGGTCTTTTCTCCAGCGGGAGACACGTTGTTCGTGGTGGCCGGTGACAGTGCGAGCGTGTACCCAGGCGGGGTTCACTACATCTTGCTCGCTCTGCGTGCGAGCGACGGGTTGATCCTCGACAGCACGTCATTCGCCATCGGGACTCCCGGTGCGGTGGCGCTGGATCCCGGTGGCCGGTGGATCTATGTGTCAGGCATTCAGGGGCTGGGGACGACGCGAGTCGCGGCGACCCTCATGGTCTTCGACCGGGCGACCCTGGCTCCAGTTGCCACATTGAACAGCGATACCGCTGACGTCAGTAGTCGGGTGCACATCAGCCACCTGATTGTCCTGGACCCGGCCAGTCATCACGGGTACATCATCGACACCGGAATCATTCACAACATCGTTTCGTTCCCGTTCCAGGAAATCGCTGCGGTGTTCCGGTTCACGATTCCCTAGGCCGTCACAGCTCGTCACGATCACCCGATCTGGCGGCGTCGAGCGTACCACAGGGAGGCTCCCATGGCCAGCAGAGCGGGCAACAGTCCCCACAGCACGTCGAGCGGCGGCGCCGAGGGGCCGAGGTGCAGGGTGGGGCCGACGGCGCGGGCCCAGGAAAGCGTCCAGTCCCCCAGAGATTTGCCGGTCGCCAGGTGCAACGCCGAGTCCATCGGCACGTCGGCACTCCAGAATGCCGAAAATCTCGCCGGGCCGAGGTCACGGGCCAGATCCGACAGGTAGGTCACGCCCGAGAAGAAGGGTTGCTGGCGGTACCAGTTCGACTCGTCCCAGTACCCGGGCTGGCTATCGGCAATGGCGGTGCTGTCGAACACGTTTCGCGCGCATCGCGCGACGCGCCCGCCGTAGCAGGCCGCCCCGTCCCACGGCATGAACGAGTACATGGACACCCACCACCAGGAAGGCGGGCGATCCTTGGGGGCGTCGCTGGGATAGAAAAATCCGAGCCAGGGGTCGCGGGTCTTCGCCCACCAGCGCGGATAGATGACGTACGCCATTCCTTCAGTGTTCAACCACCGGCCGATCTCCCGTCCCGGGATCCCGTACGCTCCATAGAAAGCGCAGGGACCGAGACTCTCGGACAACCAGCGATCGACCGTCATGGTGCTCTGGTCGTGGATCTGGAAATAGCGGCGGCTGGCACTCGACTCGTGAACCACCACGAGGCACATGTCTCGGTGGAGCGAATCGGGGAAGAGGTACGTGAGGGCGCCGTCGCGCGCGTCCTCGCTGGGCGTATCGGGGCCGGCGCGGTCCGCACTGTCCCGGACGATCACGAGCGCGACGGCGACCTTGAAGCCCTCGGGCGCTGCCTGTTTCCAGATCATCCCCAGGTCGCGATGCAATTCCCCCCTCTGCGCGGCCGTCGAGGGCCCGTCGATGAAGAGCAGAGGCGCGGTGCCCCCCGCGGCGCGGGCACTGTCGGCGGCCGGCGTGAGTCGGGCCCGGTACGTCTCGAGGCGCCACCGCTTCCACGTGCCGCGCCATTGCGCGCCGAGCGCGGCGGCTTCTCCTCCCCACTTCGTCGGCGGTCCATGGGGAGCGTCCTCCGGGGAGAAGCGCACGTCGGGCCCGCTGACGGCACCGACAGCCACGATCAGGCACAGGGCAAGCGTGCCCCCGATCCAATACCTCAGGTCAGTCGCCACCGCGTGCTCCGAATGGCTCCGAAGGCGATGAGGCCCATCCATCCGACGGCCAGCAGTCCCTCACCAGGTGAGACCGCGGTTGCCGGGGGGCGCCCGGCGATCACCGCAGCTCTCCAGGTCGTCACCACACGATCGATGGGCTGGTTTGCCGCCCGCTCGAGCCGGCCGATCACCGGTGCTGATGTGTCCGCCATCAGGCGATCGTAGGCGCCGGCTCCACCCAGCTGCACCGCCGTAGAGACCAGGAGGTTCCGCGCCTGGAAGTTCAGGGGCTGAGGAATCTGGGGAAGGGGCATGCCCCGCAGGAATTCGACGCATGCCGAGTCCACGTGGTCGTCCACGCACCGGACATACGTCGCGCGTTCCGTCGGACCGAGCATGTCCGCGGTGCGTCCCGAGGCGACCGCACCCCGCCGCTGGGCGGCGTCATAGACGGTGAGATAGAACTCCGAATCTTCGGACAGCTGGAGGGCGGTTGTGCACCCGGCGATGCTTCCCTGGAAGCAGGCCGTCGCCGCGGACGCCCCGGCAGTGACGAGCTGGAGGTACACGGCCCCGCGTTCCGCGGCGGTGTCGAATACGGGGTGCACAGTGTTGCCGAGCCACCGGGAGAACCGTGCGTCCACCCTCGGCTGCCCCGTCATCCCGAGCAGCGTCCGCTCGAGCTCGTCCACGGTGACCCGGTGGGGCACCCGCCGGCCATCCGTCACCAACTGGCGCTCGTCGAACACCACCGTGAGGCGAATGGGTTGTGCCACCAGAGCGGTCGCGGAGCCGCCATAGGTCGTGGAGAGCATCCCCCACGCGCGAGCAACCGCCTCCCGGAGAGGAATCGAGTCGGGGTAGTCGGCGATGACGATCAGGTCACCAGCCTGCACGGGGTGTTCTCCGCGGAGCGCCGCCGTCGCGCGCGTGATCTGCGCCGACTTCTGGCGACGGACGTCCCGCACCGCCTGCTGCACCTCGCCGAGGGTATTGGCTTCGCGCCAGAGCACCAGGAGCGAGTCGGCGCGACGGTGCAGGTGGGCGGTGTCGAGTGTCTGCCCGGCCACTCCGTGCGCGGCGAGCAGGCTCAGGGCGACGGCGACGGGCCACGCCCTACACATCGATGAGCATCCATCGCCCCGTGAAGATCGCAAAGGGTCCCGGCGCGGTGAGCAGGGCATTTGCGATGGGCATCAGAATGTTCAGCTGGCTTCCCGCTGCCGACATCAAGACCTGGATGACCACGAGCGCCGCGACGGACCCGAGGATGGTCGCGGCCGTGCGCGCCGTTCCGGAGGAGACGGCAAAAAACAGGGTGAAGGCGACCAGGAGAGCGAGGGTGAACCGGATGGCGAGGCCCACCGGGTACGGATGGAGTCCCACCGGGAACGACGCCGTGGCGCTCGCGATCAGGGCGCCCGCGGCCAGTGCCGCCACGGGGGCGGCGAGCAGAGTGAGCCCGGCGAGGTACCGCAGGGCGACGTAGCGCCAGCGCGGAATGGGGAGGGCGAGCGAATAGACGTGACGCCCCCGGTGGTCGGGAGTCCAGAGAGCGATCGCGACGAGTACGCCGAGCGTACCGGCGAGCACCGGGTAGAACACCCCCCAGCCCTGCACGTGGCCCAGGAAGGCCGCGGCCATCTTGTGGTCCATGGCCGCCGTCGAGCTGCTCAGCGAGAAAATCGGAATGGCAAACGCGGCTACGGTCCCGAGGCACACGATGAGGCGAGTCCACTTCCATTGCTGGTAGAGGATGGCCCTAAACATTCGCGGCCTCCTTTCGCGGCACCCGGAACGATCGCAGGAGCTCCACGAACCCCTCCTCGAGATCCATGTCGATCACCTGGTGCAGCTCGGCGCCGGTGGCGGTCAGGGCCGCCGTCATCTCCGGCGCCCAGTCCCGCACCAGCCACATCTCGGTACCGTTGCCGTTGACCGGCGTCCGCTTGAGGACGCGGAAGGGGAGCGGGCTCGCGTCCGCCGGGCCCTTGCTCACCTTCAGTCGCTTCATGCCGTTCTTGAAGAGCTCCATCGCGAGGTCGGCCACCAGTCGGCCGTTGTCCATCACTCCGACCCAGTCGCAGATCCGCTCGAGCTCGTGGATCAAGTGGCTGGAAATGAAGACCGTCGCCCGGTGCTGCGACACGTAGTCGAGCAGGGCGCTGAGCATGTCCCGGCGGA
>Ga0209178_1000228_pt1 | contig 15343 bp, 9 predicted proteins | sample GAAS200_FD_187521 | JGI IMG/M metagenome (GOLD analysis project Ga0209178, IMG submission 187521) | Agricultural soil microbial communities from Georgia to study Nitrogen management - GA AS200 (SPAdes) (version 2) | ecosystem: Environmental > Terrestrial > Soil > Agricultural land | place: USA... | reverse complement strand
GAGCGTGCTGGTGAAGTTGTCGCTGGGCTTGTATTGCAGCGTCGCCAGCAAGCCGGTGCGCTTCAACTGGTCCGAAATGCCGTAGTTCTTGGAACCGCCGACCACCAGGTCGCCATTCGAGTCGGTGGCGTAACCCCACGGCGCCTGATGTTCGATCTGCGCCGGATTCGATTCGAGGTCCACACCCAGCGTGACGCCGAAGGTGTGGTCGGCGAACTGGTTGACGTACACGCCGTTCACCGAATAGCCGTGGTCGCTGACGCCCGGGCCGGGCGACAACGTGGAAAGGCTGTCCCACACATAGTGCGCATTGACCGCTGCCACCGGACCCGGTTGTTCCAGCGGGCGGATCGTGCGCATGTCGACGGTGCCGGACAGGCCTTGCCCGATCAGGCTGGCGCTGGGCGACATGTACACGACGACGCTGTTGAACCAGCTCGACGGATACTGGTCGTATTGCACGTCGCGGTTGTTCGACGTGCTGACCTGCTCGCGGCCGTTGACGAGCGCGGTCGAGAAATCGGGGCCGAGGCCGTGGATCGTGAGCACCTGCGGACGGCCGCTGAGCGTCTGCACCGCAAGGCCCGGCAACCGTCCGAGCGTGTCGGCGATACTGGTGCCCGGCAGCTTGCCGATCTGTTCGGCGGAAACCGCTTCGACGATTTCATCGGAACTGCGCTTGATCACCGTGGCGTTCTGCAGGCTGCCCGCGTAACCGCGCACGTTGATGGTCTGCAACTGCTGCGGCTCCTTCTTCTTCTCGTTCTTCTTCTTGTCCGCCGCGTTCTGGTCGGTCGTCGGCGCCTGGTCCTGCCGCTGTGATTGATCTTGCGCACCCTTGGCCGGCGCGCTGGCGGCGAAAGCGACGTTGGCGCAGGTGGCAAGGCCGATGCCTGCGGAGATCAGGGCCAGCGTCATCATGTTGCGTTTCAGTTGCATCGGTTTCGTCCCCAGTGGTGAACGTCGTTGTGCGTGTCGCGGCTGCGCCGCGTGCAGTCCCGCGCTCGCGGCGCGGGTGTGAGCGGGATGGTAGGCGTGCGGTTTCGCAGCGGATGCAAGCCGCATACGTATTCATGCGGCCAGCGTGGCGCGTCTGTTGCGATGCAACACCCAGTACGCGCGCGATGTGCGCGTGCGCAGAGCGGCAACGGGCGCGGCGCATGACGCACTCGCAGCATCCGTGAATACGTATGCGCGCGCGGCGGGCCGAATCGCACCTGCCGGTAAGCTGGCCGACCTATCAGACGCCTCGAAACGACGCGCGCATCCAGGGATTCCTTCAACCATGTTTGACGCTTGTTGGTGGCGCGGCGCCGTCATCTACCAGATCTACCCGCGCAGTTTCCTCGACACCGACGGCGACGGCGTGGGCGACCTGCCCGGCATCATCGAGCGGCTCGACTACGTGGCGTCGCTGGGCGTGGATGCGTTGTGGATCGCGCCGTTCTTCAAGTCGCCGATGGCCGACTTCGGTTACGACATCGCCGATTACCGCGCGGTCGATCCGCTGTTCGGCAGCCTCGACGATTTCGACCGGTTGCTGGCGAAAGCGCACGCGCTGGGCCTGAAGGTGATGATCGACCAGGTCTTGAGCCACACCTCGGACCAACACGCGTGGTTCCGCGAAAGCCGGCAAAGCCGCAACAACCCGAAAACCGATTGGTACGTGTGGGCCGATCCGCGCGAGGACGGCACGCCACCAAACAATTGGCTGTCGATCTTCGGCGGTCCCGCGTGGCAATGGGAGCCGCGCCGACAGCAGTATTACCTGCACAACTTTTTGACCGAACAACCGGATCTCAACTTCCACAATCCCGACGTGCGCGCAGCGATGCTGGACAACCTGCGCTTCTGGCTGGAGCGCGGTGTGGACGGGTTCCGGCTGGACTCGATCAACTTCTGTTTCCACGACGCGCAACTGCGCGACAACCCGCCCAAGCCGAAGGACCGGCGCTCGGGGCGCGGCTTCAGCGCCGACAATCCGTACGCGTATCAATACCACTACTTCAACAATACGCAGCCGGAGAACCTTGCTTTCCTGGGTGAGTTGCGCGCGTTGCTCGATCGTTATCCGGGCGCGACCACGCTGGGCGAGATCGCGTCGGAAGATTCGCTGGCGACGATGGCCGAATACACCGCCGGGCATCGCCTGCACATGGGCTACAGCTTCGAACTGCTCACCGACGATTTCAGCGCCGCCTACATCCGCAACACGGTGCGCGCGCAGGAAGCGAAGATGACCGAGGGCTGGCCGTGCTGGGCCATTTCCAACCACGACGTCGAACGCGTGCTGTCGCGCTGGGGCAACGGCCATGCCTCCGCGTCGCTGGCGAACCTGCTGACCGCGATGGTCTGCTCGCTGCGCGGTTCGGTGTGCGTGTACCAAGGCGAGGAATTGGGCCTGACCGAAGCCGATGTGCCGTTCGAGGCGCTGCAGGATCCCTACGGCATCGCATTCTGGCCGCAGTTCAAGGGACGCGACGGCTGCCGCACGCCGATGCCGTGGACCACGGATGCGCATGGCGGCTTCACCGCCGGCGCGCCGTGGCTGCCGGTGCCGCAGGAACATCTCGCGCTGGCGGTGTCGCGGCAGGAAACCGACGAGGCTTCGACGCTCAAGGGCTTTCGCGCCTTCATGCACTGGCGGCACGAACACTCCGCGCTGCGCGCGGGCGCGATCCGTTTCCTGGATACGCCGGAGCCGGTGCTGGCATTCATCCGCGAAGCGCCCGGCGAAACGCTGCTGGTCGCGTTCAATCTCTCCGACGCCGCCGCGGATTTTTCGGAGCCTTCCCTGCGCGGCGCCAAGCCACTGCAGGGCCACGGCCTGCACGAAGGCACGCTGGAGGGCGAACGCGTGCGCCTGCCCGGCCATGGCGCGATTTTCGCCTCGCTCGCGGCCTGATCCGGCCGGATCGAGGCCGTCCGCCCGGCAGCATCACGCGAGTTTGGATAGCATCATCACCTTCGACTGCCCGATCGCAGGGTCCGAAGGCCGCCGCCGCGTGCAAAGCAAGAAGCGCATCACGTCGTTCGACATCGCCGAAAAGGCAGGGGTCTCGCAGGCCACGGTGTCGCGCGCGCTGCGCGGCGACCCGTCGGTGAGCTGCGAAACCCGCCGACGCGTGGAAGCTGCCGCGGCAGCGCTCAACTACACCGTCGACAAGAATGCATCGAACCTGCGCGGCCGGCTCACCGGCACGCTGGCGCTGTTGTTCTTCGAAGACCCGACGCCCGACGACTCGCACATCAACCCGTTCTTCCTGTCGATGCTCGGCTCGATCACCCGCGCCTGCGCACGGCACGGTTACGACCTGCTGATCTCGTTCCAGGAACTCTCGCGTGACTGGCACGCCGATTTCGCGGAAAGCAAGAAAGCCGACGGCATCATCCTGCTCGGCTACGGCGATTACCTGACCCACACCAGCCGGCTGGAAAAGCTGCGCGCGCGCGGCACCCGCATCGTCAGTTGGGGCGCGGTGATGCCCGACCAGCCCTGCGTCACCATCGGCTGCGACAACTTCAGCGGCGGCCGCAGTATCACCGAACACCTGCTCGACCAGGGCTGCCGCCGCATTGCGTTCCTCGGCGATGCCTCGCGGCACTTCCCGGAATTCCAGGAGCGCTATCGCGGGCATCTGCAGGCGCTGCGCGCACGCGGCATCGTGCCCGACGACGCGCTGCAGGTGGATGCGGAAAGTTCGCAGCAGGAAGGACGCCGCGCCACGGAAACCCTGCTCGCGCGCGGCGAACCGTTCGACGCGATCTTCGCCGCCAGCGACATCATCGCCATCGGCGCAATCGGCGCGCTGTCGTCGCAGGGCATCAGCGTGCCCTTCGAAGTCGCCGTGGCGGGTTTCGACGACATTCCCATGGCCAGCTTCGTCAACCCGCCGCTCACCACCGTGCAGCAGGACACGCAACGCGCCGGCGAAATGCTGGTGGACAGCCTGCTGCGCCTGATCCACAACGAAACCGTGGAAAGCCGGATGCTGCCGATGAAATTGATGGTGCGGCGATCCAGCCTGTGGCAGGACCTGCCGCACCCCGAACCCGCGAACAAGGATTGATGGACGATGCAGAAGCTTGCACTGATCGGCGACATCGGCGGCACCAATGCGCGTTTCGCGCTCACCGACCTCACGGCCGCTGCACCGCAGATCCTCGAAGAACAAACCTTCACCGACGCCGGCTTCCACAGCCTGCGCGACGCCGCGCGGCACTACCTCGGCGCGACGAATGCGGAACCGGCGCGCGCCGCGCTGGCGGTCGCCTCGCCCATCGAAGGCGACGACATCACGCTGACCAACCGCGACTGGTCGTTCAACCGCGACCAGTTGCAGCAGGCGCTGGAACTGGAGCACCTGCAACTCATCAACGATTTCGCGGCGATCGCGTGGGCGGCGCCGCACCTCGCCGCGACCGACCGCATCGCGATCCACGGCACGCTTGCCACGCCGCCGGAAGGTCCGGTGACGCTGATCGGCGCGGGCACCGGACTTGGCGTGGCGCTGCTGACCGGCTCCGCCGAACGCGGCTGGCACGTGGTGCCCACCGAAGGCGGCCACGCGAGCTTCGCGCCCATCGACGACGAGGAACGCGAGATCGCCGCGTGGCTGCGCGTTCGCCACGGCCGCGTTTCGACGGAACGCTTGCTGAGCGGCCACGGATTGTCGAACCTCGACGCCTGCCTGCGCGGCGTGGCGCCCGTCGCGGCGCCGACGCCGCAACCGGGATCGCGGCGCTCCAAGGACGTCGTCGACGCGGCGCTGGCGGGCGAAGCCGCCGCGATGCACGCCTTGCGGCGCTTCTGCCGCATCTATGGCGCGGTCGCTGGCGACGCCGCGCTGCTGCACGGTGCCAACACCGTGATGATCGCCGGCGGCGTGGTGCTGCACTTCCTCGATTTCTTCCGCGCCAGCGAATTCATGGACGCCTTCACCGCCAAGGGCCGCCACGCCAACTACATGCGCCGCATGGCGGTGCAGGTGATCACGCATCCGAATCCGGGCCTGCTGGGCGCGGCGGTCGCGGTGCGCGCCGCGTCCTGACATCCCGCAGCGGCACGTTCGCTGAATCCGCGCCGCGGAGGAACGTTGCCGGGGCCATGCCGCGCGTCCATGATGGTGGCGGCACCCGCGTGTTGAAGGACCAACGTCGCGACCATGCATCCCGCGGAACTCATCGCCTTCGCCGGTTTCGGCGCCGCGATCCTGATCGTGGCGTGGCTGCCGTTGTGGCTGGAGCGCTTGCCGCTGACGTTGCCGATGCTGGCGGTCGGCGCCGGCTGGCTTGCGTTCCTGTTCACGCCCGACCTGGCATCACCGCAGGCGCATCCGCGCGTCGCGATCGTGCTGCTGGAAGTAGTGCTGATCGTTGCGGTGATGGGCGCGGGCTTGAGCATCGACCGCCGCTTCTCGTGGCGCGGATGGGGCAGCGCATGGCGCCTGCTGGTAGTCGTGATGCCGCTGTCGATTGCGGCACTGGCGGCGCTCGGCTGGGGCCTGCTCGGCTTGCCGCTGGGCGTGGCCGTGTTGCTGGGTGCGATCCTCGCGCCCACCGACCCGGTGCTGGCGTCATCGGTGCAGGTGGGCCCACCCGGCGTCGGCGAAGAAGGCGAGACGCGCTTCGCGCTCACCTCGGAAGCGGGTTTGAACGATGGACTCGCACTGCCGTTCCTTGCACTCGGCGCCGCGATGATGGCGCATGCTTCTCGGCCTGGCTGGTGGATCGCGCGCTGGTTCGGCCTGGAAATGTTGTGGGGTGTCGCGATCGCTGCCGTGGTCGGATTCGCGAGCGGCTGGCTGCTGGTGAAGGGCAATCACCTGCTGCCGGAACGCGTCCAGCTCTCGCAGTCCAACGAAGGCGTGGCGTCGGTGGGCCTGGCATTCCTGGTGTACGCAGCCGCCGGCGCCGCGCACGCTTACGGCTTCGTCGCGGTGTTCGCAGCCGCGATCACGTTGCGAAGGTTCGGCCGTGCACTGGAGTACGCGCAGCGGCTGACCGCGTCCGCGCGGCGCCTCGAACGCCTGCTGGCGTTCCTGGTATTCGGATTGTTCGGCGGTGCGATCGCCAGCGGCGTACTGGGCGGCATCGGCTGGCGCGAAGTGGCGTTCGCGCTGCTGGCGCTGCTGGTCGTCCGCCCCATCGCCTCGCTGCTCGGCTTTGCCGGATCTGCGCACCCAATGCCGGTGCGGCTTGCCGTCGGCTATTTCGGGATTCGCGGACTCGGTTCGCTGTACTACATCAGCTACGCGGTCGGCGCCGACCCGAACCACGACCAGCATGGCCTGTGGTCGATCACCGCACTGGTGGTGCTGTTCTCGATAGTGTTGTACGGCGTCACCGCGCGCCCCGCGCTGCGGTTGCTGGATCGCGCGATGGGGCGTGACGAGCCGGACGGTTAGGAAACGCGCGCCTGCACCGGCCTGACCGGGCCGCCGCCCACGCTGGTCGCGGTCAGTTTCGCACCGGCCGCGCGCAGCGCGTCGCGTTGCCCGGCAAGCGGCACCCGCAGGCTGCAGTCCTCGAATCGCGCGAGCGTGCGGAACGCCGGCAGGTCCCAGGTGCGCTCCAGCAAGCCGGCCGTCCGCGGCCACCGCGCGGCGTCGATTTCGTAACGCACGAACTGCGCCGTGCGGAAGTAGCTTGCGATGCTGATGTCCGCGATCGACGGCCCGCCGAAAAGAAATCCGTCCGTTGGAACCTGCGGTTCCAGGTAATCCAGCGCCTCGGGAACTTCGATCTCCCGCGCGCGGTGCACCACCGCCTGGTCCGGAGGCTGGCCGGTGGTGCGCTTCTTGATGGAGATTTCGTAGAACAACCGCCACACCAGCCCATCCGCGAGCCGCGTATCGGCGTACTCCTCCAGCCAGCGCGCACGCGCGCGCTGGGCGATGTCGCGCGGATAGAGCGAAGGCTCGGGAAACTTGTCCTCGAGGTACTGGCAGATCACCGACGAGTCGGTGAGCACCAGGTCGCCATCGATCAACACGGGCACGCGCTTCAACGGACTCAGCTTCGCGAAAACCTCGTTGCCCACGAACGGGGCGATCGGATCGATCTCGTAGTCGATCCCTTTCGTCTCCAGGAATACCAGCACCTTGCGCACATAGGGCGAGATGTAACTGCCGATCACCGTGAGGCCGGGCATCATGTATGTTCCCGCTGATGGGGGCGTCCATCATAGGAGGTGGCTGGCGTCCCGCCTGCAGCAGATTCCTGCAGCGATCCGGGCACGGCAAACCGCTACTGCATCAACGCCTGCTCGCGGACGCGATGGATTTCGTCGCGCAGGCGCGCGGCTTCCTCGAATTCCAGGTCCTGCGCGTGCTTGTACATGCGCGATTCCAGCTTCTTGATCAGCGCCGCGGCGGCATGCGCATCGAGCACGGTGTAATCCGCGGATTGCTCGGCGACCTTGCGAATCGGTTCGCCCAAACCCTTGCCGCGGCCACGCGCGCGTCCGCGCGACGACGGCTCCTCGCGCGCGCCTTCCATCACGTCGGTGACGTTGCGGACAATGGTGGTAGGCGTGATGCCGTGTTCGAGGTTGTATTCGATCTGCTTGTTGCGGCGACGGTCGGTTTCCTCGATCGCAGCCTTGATGGACTTCGTGACGGTGTCGGCGTACAGGATCGCCTTGCCGCGCACGTTGCGCGCCGCGCGGCCGATAGTCTGGATCAGTGAACCGGTGGATCGCAGGTAGCCTTCCTTGTCGGCGTCGAGGATCGCCACCAGCGACACCTCGGGCATGTCCAGTCCTTCGCGCAGCAGGTTGATGCCGACCAGCACGTCGAACTTGCCGAGCCGCAGGTCGCGGATGATCTCCACGCGCTCGACGGTTTCGATGTCGGCGTGGAGATAGCGCACGCGCACGTCCTGTTCGGCCAGGAAGTCGGTGAGGTTTTCCGCCATGCGCTTGGTCAGCGTGGTGATCAGCACACGATCGCCGAGCTTCACGCGCTCGCGGATTTCGCCCAGCACGTCGTCGACCTGCGAGCGCACCGGCCTGATTTCCACTTGCGGATCGACCAGCCCGGTGGGACGCACCACCAGTTCGACCACGCTGCCGCCGGACTGGCGCAATTCATACGGACCCGGCGTCGCCGACACGAAGATGGTGCGGGGTTCGCGCTGCTCCCATTCCTCGAATTTCAGCGGACGGTTGTCCAGCGCGCTCGGCAGGCGGAACCCGAATTCGACCAGGGTTTCCTTGCGCGAGCGGTCGCCCTTGTACATCGCGCCGAGCTGCGGAATCGTGACGTGCGATTCGTCGACTACCAGCAACGCGTCGGACGGCAAATAATCGAACAACGTGGGCGGCGGCTGGCCCGGCAGGCGCCGCGTCAGGTGCCGCGAATAATTCTCGATGCCCTGGCAGTAGCCGACCTCGTGCATCATCTCCATGTCGTACAAGGTGCGCTGTTCAAGGCGTTGCGCTTCCACCAGCTTGTTGGCGCCGCGCAGCACTTCGAGGCGCTGCGCCAGTTCTTCCTTGATCGTGTCGATCGCGTTGAGCACGCTTTCGCGGGTCGAGGCGTAATGCGTGGCCGGATACACCACGCAGCGCGGCAGCTTGCGCAGGATGTCGCCGGTCAGCGGATCGAACATCGAAATCTTCTCGACCTGGCCGTCGAACATCTCGATCCGGATGGCCTCGGTTTCATTTTCGGCCGGGAAGATGTCGAGGTTCTCGCCGCGCACGCGATAGGTGCCGCGGTGCAATTCCATTTCGTTGCGGGTGTATTGCAGCTCGGTCAGCTGGCGCAGCAATGCGCGCGTGTCGACGTGGTCACCGACCGAAAGGATCAGCCGCAGCGACAAGTAATCCTCGGGATCGCCCAGGCCATAGATCGCCGACACCGTGCCGACGATCAGCGCATCGCGCCGTGACAGCAGCGCCTTGGTCGCGGCGAGGCGCATCTGCTCGATGTGGTCGTTGATCGATGCGTCCTTCTCGATGTACGTGTCGGACGACGGTACGTACGCCTCGGGCTGGTAATAGTCGTAGTAGCTGACGAAATACTCGACCGCGTTGTGCGGGAAGAACTGCTTGAACTCGCCGTACAGTTGCGCGGCCAAGGTCTTGTTGGGCGCCAGCACCAGAGTCGGGCGCTGAACCGCCTGAACCACATTGGCGATCGTGAAGGTCTTGCCCGAACCGGTGACGCCCAACAACGTTTGCGCGGCCAGACCCGCGTCGAAACCTTCGATCAGCCTCGCGATCGCCTGCGGCTGGTCGCCCGAAGGCCGGTACGGCGCGACCAGTTCGAAACGTTCACTTTCGTGTTGCGGGGCGTGGCTTGCATCCATCCGCACATTATACGTTCGGCCTGCTGACAACCCCTGTCAGCAGTGTTCTGCACACCGACGGCCGCCCGGAAACAGCGGCCCATGCAAGCGTCCACCCGCAGGAGTAAGCTCCGCGCGTCCATTGCGAGGGTTGGCGAAATGACGCTGCCGAACGCTGTCGAGACGCCGCAGAGTTTTGACGACGACGCATGGGACGACCTCCTCAATTACATCGAGGAGCACCGGGTCATTCCGATCATCGGTCCCGACCTGCTGCGCGTGCAGACCGACGGCGGACTGCGCCCCCTGTACGTCTGGCTCGCCGAAAAACTGGCGGCGCGCCTGTCGGTGAACACGGCCGAGCTGCCGCAGCCGCTCACGCTCAACGACGTGATGTGTTCCTGGCTCGGCCAGCGCGGACGCCGTGAGGAAGCCTACACGCGCCTGCGCTCGATCATGCGCGAAGTGCAATTCGAGCCGCCGATGGCGTTGCGGCAACTGGCGCAGATCACCGATTTCGACCTGTTCGTCACGACGACGTTCGACCCGCTGCTGGAAAACGCCGTCAACCAGGAACGCTACGGCGGCCAGCCTTCCGCAGAAGTGATCGCCTATTCGCCCAACCGCGTCGCCGACCTGCCGTGCGAACGCGCCGACCAGCGCCGCAGCGTGGTGTACCACCTGCTCGGGCGATTGTCCGCTTCGCCCACGTATGTGTTGTCGGACGAAGACATGCTGGAGTTCATCTGCGCGTTGCAATCCGAGCACCTGACGCCGGAGAAACTCTTCCACGAACTGGAACATAATCATCTCTTGTTGATCGGCAGCGACTTCTCCAACTGGCTTGCGCGGCTGTTCCTGCGCATGGCCAAGCGCAAGCGCCTGTCCGATCCGCGCGACGTCACCGAGGTGTTCGCCGACGACCACACCGCCAAGGACGCGCGCCTGGTCGCATTCCTGCAGCAGGTCAGCGTGCGCACGCGCGTGTATGGCGGCGCGGAATCGTTCGTCGCCGAATTGCACCAGCGCTGGAGCACGCGGCAGCGCCCGGTGCAGCTGTCACCCTCGAATGCGCCGCAACGTTTCCTGCCGCCGGCGCGCGAGATGCCGGAGAACGCGATCTTCATCAGCTACGCGCGCGAAGACCTGCCCGCGGTGCAACGATTGAAGGCTGGCATGGACGCGGCCGGACTCACGACCTGGTTCGACCTCGACCGCCTCGAAGGCGGCGACGATTACGACCGCAAGATTCACGCGAACATCGCGCGTTGCAGTTTCTTCGTACCGGTGATTTCGGCGACCACGCAGCGCCGCCACGAAGCCTACTTCCGCCGCGAATGGAGTTACGCCGTGGATCGCGCGCGCAACATCGCGGAGGGCGCGGTGTTCATCCTGCCGGTGTGCATCGACGACACGCCCGAAGCCACCGCGCTGGTGCCGGAACATTTCAAGGCGGTGCACATGACGCGCCTGCCGGGCGGCGAACCCACGCCGGAATTCCTGCGCCGCCTGCAGGAGTTGCTCAGCGGGAGGCACGCATGAACGATATCAACCGCAGCGATACGGTGACGCTCGATCCGGAAAACCCGTGGCTCGGGTTGTTTTCGTATTCCGAGGAAACCCGCGCGTATTTCCATGGCCGCGACGAAGAGGCCGCGGAACTCGCGCGGCGCGTGCAGCGCAAGTTGCTGACCGTGCTGTTCGGGCAATCGGGACTCGGCAAGACCTCGCTGCTGCGCGCGGGCCTGGTACCGCGCCTGCGCGGCGCCGATTTCTGCCCGGTTTACGTACGCATCGATTACGCACCCGGATCGCCCCCGCCTTCCGAGCAGATCAAGCAGGCGATCTTCCGCGCCACTGCGGAAGCAGGCCACTGGACGCGGCCGGGCAGTGCGATCGAAGGCGAATCGCTGTGGGAATTCCTGCATCACCGGGAAGACCTGCTGCGCGATGCCAACGGGCACACGTTGATGCCGCTGCTGATCTTCGACCAGTTCGAGGAAATCTTCACGCTCGGGCAAGCCGATGACGCGGGCCGCCTGCGTGCAAAGCAATTCCTGGATGATCTCGCCGACCTCGTGGAGAACCGGGCGCCGGCCTCGCTGGAAGCACGCCTCGAGGAAGACGATTCGGCCATGCAGCAGTTCGATTTCGCGCGCGCCGACTACCGCGTGCTGATCGCGCTGCGCGAGGATTATCTCGCGCATCTGGAAAGCGTGAAGGACATCATGCCGTCGATCACGCAGAACCGCATGCGGTTGGCGCGCATGAACGGCGCGCAGGCGCTGAGCGCGGTGGTGAAGCCGGGCGGCAAGCTGGTATCGCAGGAAGTCGCGGAAGCCATCGTACGTTTCGTCGCCGGCGGTTCGGAACTTGCCAACGCGGAAATCGAACCCTCGCTGCTGAGCCTGGTCTGCCGCGAACTCAACGCCGCTCGGCAAGCGCAAGGGCGCAAGGAAATTTCCGCCGACCTGCTGGCGGGCTCGCGCGACACCATCCTCTCCGAGTTTTATGAGCGCGCACTGACGGACCAGCCGACCGGCGTGCGGCGCGTGATCGAGGACGAATTGCTGACGGAGTCCGGCTACCGCGAAAGCCTGGCCGAGGAACGCGTGCGCAAGGCATTGGATGCCGCAGGCGCGTCGCCCGACGCGTTGGCGACGCTGGTGAACCGGCGGCTTCTGCGCATCGAAGAACGCCTCGACATGCGCCGCGTGGAGCTGACCCACGACGTGCTGTGCGGCGTAGTGCTCGCCAGCCGCAACCAGCGCCACGCGCGCGAAGCGCGCGAGGAAGCCGAGCGGCAGCTCGCTGCGCAGCGCGAGCGCGAAACGGCGACCCACCGCGCACTGCTGCGCACACGCATGGCCGCCACCGTATGCATGGTGCTGCTGGTACTCGCGATCATCGCGGCGATCTTCGGTTTCATCGGCATGCATCGCGCAAAGGTCGCGCAAGCCGAGGCCCAGGCCTCACGCACGCATGCGGAGAATCTGGTCGGCTTCATGATCGACGATTTCTACAACGAGCTCGCGCCTACCGGCCGGCTCGGCACGCTTCGCATGCTCGCGCAGAAAACCGTGGACTACTACAACGGCCTGCCACCCGCGCTGCTCACCCCGGAAACGGAAATCAACAAGGCGATGGCGCTGGTGCGGCTGGGCTCTGCCCAAAGCGCCAGCGGCAACCAAAAGACCGCGAACAAGAGCTTCGGCGAAGCCGAGGCGATCTTCAAGACGCTGCGCGCGGCGGGCGACAATGGTGAGCCCGTGATCTATGGGCTCGCTTCGATTTTGTACAACGCAAATTACGGAGCTGCCACCGGCGGCGGAATTTCGACACCGATGGATCAAACCGCCGCCCTGCTGCGGCCACTCGTCAACGGCGCCAGTCCGTCACGCCGGGTGCGACAACTTTATGCGGATACCCTGAACATCATTTGCCTGAACCAACAGCCGCAACAAGCTTTGCCAACCTGCGACGAAGCGCTGAAGACGCTTACAGGGCTTGGCGCGCTGGATTTATCGGATCTCAATGCCGCGGCATCCTGGGCCGATACCGCCGACACCAAATCGGGGGAGTTGCAGGCACTCGGCCGCGTTGACGAGGCGCAAAAGCTGGAGCAGCAAGTCTTCGCGATGACCGAGAAGGTCTTGGCCCGTCGTCCCGGCGACCTGCACGCGCTGGAGGATCGCTTCTTCGCCGCGCGCCGGCTTGCTGGCCTCGCCGACAGCCGGCACGATGTGGCGTCCGCGACGAGCTACGCAAACCAAACCGTGCAGGCGGCCCGGGATTGGGTGCGCTTCGATCCTTCCAGCCTCGATGCCTGGAGCAGATGGGCTCAGTCATTGGCCGGGGTTGCGACGTTTCAATATGAGCGTGGTGAGGTATCTGCTGCCATCGCCACTGCACGCTCTGCGCTGGCACTGGCGCACGATCCTCGCAGTCCCAAGGGCTTGGCTGCTGTGACCGTTTATATTTCGGCAGGGCTCGCCCAACTCCAGGCGCAGAGCGGCGACTCGGCCGGCGCAAACCAATCATTGCAAGCCTACCTGCGCAACCTGCACGGGCTCGCTACAGGCTTCTTGCCGCCCGGTTCTCCCGAACGCCTGCTCGCGGCCGGTGCGATGAATCAACTGCTGACAGGCGGCCAGTTAAAACTGGACGAAGGCGCAGCGGAATCCGCGTTGACCCAAGTCACTGCGGCGCGCTCCATGATCGAGCCGATCGAAGTACCCAAGACAGACGCCGGTGCGACCCGCTCGAAGAACCGGAAGTTGGAGGACAGCCTCAACGTCGCCGCGCGCGCAGCCGTGCAACTCGGGCGCTATGCACAAGCGGAAACCCTTGCGCGCCAGTGGTTGGCCATCATCCCGAATGCGATAGCGGTGCAAACCGATCCGAAACCGCTCGAATTCCGCGCCACGTACATCCTCGCCCGGGCCATCGCGATGCAAGGCCGCAACGATGAGGCGCAGAAGACCCTGCAATCCGCACTGGCGTATTACGTCGGCGAACAAAAAGCGGGCGCAACCGGCACCACCTTCCGCCACGACTACGCCTATGCGCTGTACGTCAGCGCGATTGCACAGCCGGGCGATGCGAACGGGCGCAAGCAGCGCAACGCAGCACTGGCCGAAGCAGCAGTGCAAATCGCAGGTGCTTCGGCGGAAGCGCAGAAGTTGGCAGACATGCGTCGGCTGTCGGACCTGATCGCCAAGGCTCGTGCGACACGGGCCTGAGGACGGATCGAAGCGCGCCGCCCTTCGCCTTACACTCCGTGTAGGCGATCGCCGACCTGATCCAGCGCCCTGCGCTGCTGCCGTGCCTCGCGCTCATTGACCAGACTGTTCGCTTCATTCGGAGGGAACGGCCATGGCTCACCACCAACGCGCGGCGCAGGGGTTTACGCTGACGGAATTGCTGATGGCGCTCGCGATCGCAGGTGTCCTCGCGATGATCGGTGCGCCCGCCATGGGCAGCCTGCTGGCGCGCACGCGTGCCGCGAGTGCCGAAGCGGCGATCGCCGGCACGCTGCGGCACGCGCGCTCGGCCGCGATCATGCGCAACGCGCGCGTGCTGGTCTGCCCCAGCCGCGACGGGCACCTGTGCAGCGCAGGAGACGACTGGCAGCACGGCTGGATCGTCGCGCAGGATTCCGATCACGATGGGCAGCCCGACGACAACGCGGCCCCGATCACGGCGCAGGCGACGATGCCCGCGGGCACGCGCGTGATCACCAGCATCGGACGCGGACAGATCGCGTTCCAGCCGAACGGCAGCGCGGGCGGCAGCAACGTGCGTTTCACGATCTGCCACGCGAACGCGCGCGAAGGCAAGGAAGTGATCGTCGCCAATTCCGGACGGGTGCGTCTGGCGAGCGCGGATGCCGCGCATTTGCAGGCGTGTCTCGCAGGACTTCAGTGATCGCAAGGCTATGGCTGGCCGCAATACCTGTAATACGCGATGCCGAAATCCTGGAACGCGTGCTCGTTGCGTGTACCGATACGGTCGATGACAACACCCGATTTGTTGGAGGCTGGCGCATCGCCCAACTCGGCGCTGTCGTGCAGCGCGTTGTATCCGGCTTCGTCGAGATCAATCGCACCCGCCAATGCATCGCGAAAGCGCATCGCGCGCGCTGTCTTGCGCCAGCCGGGCGCCACGCGCGCGGGAATCGCCTCGGCCGCATCGCCGCTGCCGTAGCCGAGCACCAGCAGATCGCGTCCGTCCAGTTCGACACCGCGCGCGGCGGCATCGTCCAGGCCTGCCGCCAGCCACGCCGGCAGCGCCGCGGTGTAGAGATTGCCGAATTCCATCATGGCATCGGAACCCGTTTGCAATGTTCCCTCGACCATGTGTTCGTACGCATCGCTCTTGCGAAACACCTTGAGCAACGCGGCGGAAGCCGGATACGCATCTGCAGGCAGCACGCCGCCCTCGCATCCGTCGACGCCGTGTTGCCATTCGCGCATCACGTCGTCGCGCGACACGCCCGCGCTCGCGCAATAACCCTCCAGTTCCCGCGCGGCATCATCGTCGCCTTGCG
>Ga0209178_1000226_pt1 | contig 15395 bp, 12 predicted proteins | sample GAAS200_FD_187521 | JGI IMG/M metagenome (GOLD analysis project Ga0209178, IMG submission 187521) | Agricultural soil microbial communities from Georgia to study Nitrogen management - GA AS200 (SPAdes) (version 2) | ecosystem: Environmental > Terrestrial > Soil > Agricultural land | place: USA... | reverse complement strand
AAGGGGACGGAAGGTTTCAAGCGGTCATCGTCGCCGAACCCACGCGCTGCAAGGCGGTGCTCGCGCATCGCGGCATCCAGTCGGTGCGTGCGCGTTTCGAAGGCCATGCGGGGCACGCATCGGCCGCACAGAAGTCGACCGACAGCGCGTTGCACCAGGCCGTTCGCTGGAGTGCCGCGGCGCTGGATTTCGCCGAATCGCAGTCGACGAAAAACTTCGGTGGATTGCGCGGCATGCGCTTCAACCTCGGCCGGATCGAAGGTGGCATCAAGGCCAACATGATCGCGCCGGACGCCGAACTTCGCTTCGGGATGCGCCCGTTGCCATCAGTGGACATGGATGACCTGCTGGAAGACCTGCGCACGCTTGTCGAGCCGGCACCCATGGCGTTCGACGAGACCTTTCGCGGTCCGCCGCTGCCGGCCAACGCGGTCGACGCGGATGCGTGTCTGCGCGAGGCGCGCGGCCTCGCGCAGGGCATGGACATTCCTGTCGGCGGCGCAGTCGACTTCTGGACCGAAGCCGCGCTGTTTTCGAAAGCGGGTTGCACGACCTTCGTGTACGGGCCGGGCGACATCGCGCAGGCGCACAGCGCCGACGAATGGGTGGCGCTGGACGAACTCGAAACCGCGGCAAGCACCTATCTGCGAATCACGGAGAAATGGTCATGAACAGTTTTGCCCCCGGCACTGCAGGCGTGGCCCTGGACGCCACCGTGCGACGCCACCGGAGGTCACTTCCGGTGGTCCACGCGTGAGGATGCGATCGGCATGAGCGAAGTACGCAACACCATCGTGCGCCTGCTGTCGGCGATGGGCAGCGCGCGCGAGATCCAGCAGTACCTGAAGCGCTTCTCGCAACTCGATGCGAAGCGATTCGCCGTGGTCAAGGTCGGCGGCGCGGTGCTGCGCGATGATCTGGCCGAACTGGCCTCTTCGCTGACGTTCCTGCAGCGCGTGGGCCTGACGCCGATCGTTGTGCACGGCGCTGGTCCGCAGCTCGACGATGAACTCGCGAAGGCGGGCATCGAGAAGCGCACGGTGAACGGCCTGCGCGTGACGCCGCCGCGGGCGCTCGGCGTCGTGCGTCGCGTGTTCCACCAGCAGAACCTTGCGCTGGTCGATGCCCTGCACGCCATGGATACGCGTGCGACGTCGGTGGTGTCCGGCGTGTTCGCCGCGGACTGGCTGGATCGCGAGAACTGCGGGCTGGTCGGCAAGGTCCGGCGCATCGAACTCGCGCCCATCGAGGCGAGCCTGCGCATGGGCTCGATTCCCATCATCGCCAGCCTCGGCGAAACGGAAGAGGGACAGATCCTCAACGTCAACGCCGACTTCGCGGCCAACGAACTGGTGCGCGTGCTGCAGCCGTACAAGATCGTGTTCCTGACCGGCACGGGTGGCTTGCTGGATGGCGCGGGCAAGGTCATCGATTCGATCAACCTGTCCACCGAATACGAACACCTGATGGCGCAACCCTGGGTCAGTGGCGGCATGCGGCTGAAGCTGGAGCAGATCGCGGATCTGCTGCGGGACCTGCCGTTGGCATCGTCGGTGTCGATCACGCGACCGTCGGAACTGGCCAAGGAGCTGTTCACCCACAAGGGTTCCGGCACGCTGGTGCGGCGCGGCGAAAAGGTCTTGCGCTTCGAATCCTGGGACGGCGTCGACAAGAACAGGCTGCGCGCGTTGATCGATTCCAGCTTCGCGCCGCGTCGTCTGGCGGCCGATTACTTCGAGCGCATCCAGCCCTACCGTGTGTACGTGAGCGAGAATTACCGCACCGCCATGATCGTGACGCAGGAGCATGTCGGGGATGGGCAGGGCCTTCCCTATCTCGACAAGTTCGCGGTGCTGGAAGATGCGCAGGGGGAAGGCCTCGGGCGTGCCGTGTGGCAGGTCATGTACGCGGAGAACCCGAAGCTGTTCTGGCGCTCGCGCCACGGCAATCGCATCAATGCTTTCTATCACGAGCAATCGGACGGCTGCTTCAAGGCGCCGAAGTTCAAGGTCTTCTGGTACGGCCTCGGCGACGATTTCAGGACCATCGAACGCTGCGTGGCGCATTGCGTGCAGCGCGCGCCCACTCTGGTCGACTGACATGGACAAGACATTGAAATCGATTGGCATCGTCGGGGCGCGTGGCCACACCGGATCGGAGCTGGTCGCCCTGGTCGCGGCGCATCCGTCGCTGGATCTCGCGTTCGTTTCCTCGCGCGAACTGGACGGACAACGCGTCGACGCCCACAACGACGCGTATGCCGGAGATTTGCGCTACGAGAATCTCGATCCGGCGGCCGTAGCGGCCAAGCGCGCGGACATCGTGATTCTGGCGCTGCCCAACGGCAAGGCGGCGTCCTTCGCGGAAGCCATCGATGCCGCCGCACCCGAAACGCTGATCGTGGATTTGTCCGCCGACCATCGTTTCGACAGAACGTGGTACTACGGCTTGCCCGAATTGACGCGCGACAAATGGCGTGGCGAGCGCCGCATCAGCAATCCTGGCTGTTACGCGACCGCGATCGAGTTGACCGTCGCGCCCATGAAGGATGTGCTGGCCGCGCCACCGGTCTGTTTCGGCGTCTCCGGCTATTCGGGTGCGGGCACCACGCCCTCCGACAAGAACGATCCCGACAAACTTCGCGACAACCTGATGCCGTACGCGTTGACGGGACACATCCACGAAAAGGAAGCGTCCTTTCAGCTCGGCGTACCAGTCGAGTTCATGCCGCACGTCGCGCCGCACTTCCGCGGCCTCACGGTCACGACCAATCTTTATTTGTCGCGCGCGCTGAAGCGGGAAGAAGTGCTTACGCGCTTCCTCGACGCGTATCGGGATGAAGAGCTCGTGCGCGTCGTGGACGAGCCGCCATGGGTCAGCCGGATAGCGGGCCGGCACCACGCCGAAATCGGCGGCTTTGGCCTGTCCGCCGATGGCCGACGCGCGGTGATCGTGACGACGCTGGACAACCTGCTGAAAGGCGCGGCGACGCAGGCGATGCAGAACATCAACCTGGCGCTGGGATCCGACGAACTTGCCGGAATTCCCTTGCAAGGGAAGTGGGGCGAGCAGTGAGGGTGCAAACATGCGGATTCATGGCAGGCAGATCGATCTTCACAAATACCGTATGGGCGCGCCCTCGCTATTCATCGCTCGCCTCTGCTCGTTGCCGAGAGTGAATCCATGACCGACCTCCTCTGGAAAAAGCCGGGCACGCGCATTGACGAGCGCATCATGCGTTTCCTGGCCGGCGACGACGTGTTGCTGGATCGCGAGTTTTTCCTGCACGACATCACGGCCAGCAAGGCGCATGTCGAAGGGCTGGCGAGCATCGGCGTGGTGACTACCGGTGAAGCGGCCGCGCTGAAGCGCGAACTCGACGCGTTGGCCGATGATTTCCGCAGCGGCGCGTTCGTGCTGGACGAGAGGTTCGAAGACGGCCATTCGGCCATCGAGGCGCGGTTGACCGAACGCCTGGGTGACGCCGGCCGCAAGGTCCACACGGGCCGCAGTCGCAATGACCAGATCCTGGTCGCGACGCGGCTATGGCTGAAGGAGAAACTGGCCGTGCTGCAGGCACATTGCCTGGCCAGCGCGCGCGCCTGCCTCGATCGCGCGCCGAACGAGTCGCTGCCGATGCCCGGCTACACGCACCTGCAGCGTGCGGTGGTGTCGTCCACGTCGATGTGGTGGGCGGGTTTTGCCGAAGCTTTCATCGACGATGCCTCGCGGGCAAAACAGACGCGCGCGTGGATCGACGCCAACCCGCTCGGCAGCGCGGCCGGGTACGGCGTGAACCTGGAACTCGACCGCGACCACACTACTCGCGCACTGGGTTTCGCGCGAATGCAGGTGGCGGCGACGTACGCGCAGCTTTCGCGCGGCAAATTCGAGATGGCGGCGCTGGAGGCGATCGGCAGCGCACTGCTCGATGTGCGTCGACTGGCCTGGGACTTGTCGTTGTTCACGACCGCCGAATTTGATTTCGTGAAGTTGCCGCCCGAATACACGACCGGCTCATCGATCATGCCCAACAAGCGCAATCCCGACGTGATCGAACTGCTGCGCGCCAGCTACGCCAGCGTCGCCGCCGCGCGCACGGAAATCGAACAGTTGCTGTCACTGCCGTCGGGCTATCAGCGCGACCTGCAATTCAGCAAGGGCGGCATCTTCCACGGCGTGCATCGTGGCCTGATGGCCATGGAACTCGTGCCAGACTTGCTGGCGCGCATGCAATGGAACGAGGCTGCGATGCGTGCGGCGATCGAACCTGCCATGTACGCGACCGACGTCGCGATCGAGCAGGCCGCCGCAGGCGTGCCGTTCCGCGACGCTTATCGCGCTGCTGCCGCTGCGGCAAACGCAGCAGGGCAGGGCCGCACGCCCGAACAGAGCCTCGCCGCACGCACTTCGCCCGGCGCACATGCCGACTTGCGGCTGGATGACTTGCGCGCGCGACTCGAAGCGCTGGAAAAGCAACCCTGAAGCCGGTCAGCACGCAGTCGGCCGAGCACTACCAATAGGGCGGTGCCTGCGATGATTGGCATCTCCTGGCACGCGACGATGTCAGCGTGATCGAGGAACGCATGCCGCCAGGCGCACCGCCGAGCAGCGCCATCTGCATCAATACGCGCGGCAATTCTTTTATGTGCTGGAAGGTGAAGTCACACTGGAGATGGACGGCTTGGCGCAGGTGTTGCGCCGTGGCCAGGGCCTGCATGTTCCGCCCGGCGCGCCCCACCAGATGCGCAATGATTCCGGCGCCGACGTTCGGTTCCTGATCGCCTCTGCGCCAAAGAGCCACGGCGACCGCGTCTCTTCGCCACCTCAGTAGCCACCCGGCGGGATACACGCCCGCCCGGAAGAGTGCACACTCCCGGCCGAACTCAGAACGACATGAAATACCCGCCGTTCACCGGGATGTTGGCGCCGGTGATGAAACCCGCATCATCGGCGGTCAGGAATGCGACGGTGCGGGCGATTTCCGAGGGTTCGCCCAGTCGGCCGACCGGAATCTGCGCGACGATTTGCGCGCGGATGTCTTCCGGCACCTTCATCACCATTTCGGTCTTGCAGTAACCCGGCGACACGCTGTTGACGGTGACGCCCTTTTTCGCGACTTCGCGCGCCAACGCCATCGTGAAGCCGTGCATGCCCGCCTTGGCGGCGGAGTAGTTGGTCTGGCCGAACTGGCCGGTCTGGCCATTCACCGAACTGATGTTGACGATGCGACCGAAGTTGCGGGCCGTCATTCCGTCGACGGTATTGCGGCACATGTTGAACACGCCATCGAGATTGACGTGCATCAGGTCGCTCCACTGCGCCTGGCTCATCTTCTTGAGCGAGGTATCGCGCGTGATGCCGGCCGCGTTCACCACGATGTCCACGCTGCCGTATTTTTCGGCGACGTGATTCACGAGGTTCGCGCAATCGTCGAAATTCGCGACGTCGGCGGGGGCGAATACGATGTTGCCGTCGTATTCACGCGTTTCCTCGCGAAACGCGGCGAGGCGTTCCTGCCGGTTGCCGAGGTCGGCGGCGATGACCTGACGGCCGTCTTCCGCGAGTCGCTTGCAAATGGCGGTACCGAGCCCGCCGATGCCGCCGGTGACGACGGCTACACGTTTGGTCATGGAGGTTCTCTTTTGATTGACGCAATCGTCCGTGGTTGCCGGAATCGAAAGCGGTCCTCCCTGACCTGCCTGGCGCAAAGCTATGCCGCGCAGCGGCATGTGTTGCGCTGCAGCAATCGGTCGATGGTACGGAGCCGGAGGCGAGGTGTCAACGACGCTTGCGCGCGGACTTCTTGTCGTCGGTTTCCGGTTCCGGAGTGGGCTTCGCCGCGGGCGCGGCGCCGGGCTGCAGGGACTTCCACAGGTCGATATTGCGTTCCGTGATGTCGTTCAACATCGACCACGGCGTCTGGCCCAACAAATTGTTCAACTGGTCGCGGAATTTGTCCTGCTGCTCCAGGAACACTTTAAGGCTGTTTTCGAGGTAGCCGCCCACGAAGCCCTGCATGGCATCGCCGTAGAAACGGATGATCTGCGAAAGCAGGGCGGTGGAAAAGATCGGCTGCCCGTGCTGTTCGTGCTCGGCAATGATCTGCAGCAGCACCGCGCGGGTCAGGTCCTCGTTGGTCTTGGCGTCGCGCACCTCGAACGACTCGCCGGATAGCACGAGCTGCCGCACTTCCTCCAAGGTGATGTAGCTGGAGACGCGGGTGTCGTACAGACGCCGATTCGGGTATTTCTTGATGACGCGCGGTGATGCCATGCGGCAAAGCTAGCACGGTATGCGGCGGCGCACCAGCAAGGTATCGGGGCTATGGCGGCCCCGATCCGTCGCCCATGCTGCCCAGCGGCAACACGGTGTGGCCATGGATTTCGTTCACGATTTCCGCGGCGGCGATATAGATGCCGATGATGGCGGTGACGAGTCCGAGGTAGCCGCCCAGCACCGTCAGGGCGCCGGCGTGCGTCCATTGCGCCAGCGCGAACATGAGCAACGCAAGCCACACGCCCAGCGTGAACAACATCCGCGCAACACCATCCCTGCACGCGGCCAGCCACAGGCAGAACGCAAGGAACGCCCACACGATGTAATACCAGCCCAGGAAACCCGGCGTCGCCGCATAGGTGAAGGCCAGCGCATGTTGCGACAGGGCCGCCACCCACCAGTACGCGGCGAAGGTGATGAACAGCACCGCGTCGAGCGTGTAGCCGCGCAGGGTCTGCGCGATGCCCGCAATCGCCAGCGCGCAGCCGCCCAGCACGGCAGCAATCAGCGGCAGCAACACGTTGCCCGGTTGCGCGAACAGCAACGGCGTGAGGGCGATGCCGGGTTGGTCGAACCAGCCGGCCGGGCCCATGCTCCCCAGCCACAGGGTCAACGCAAATGCGGCGTAACCCAGTGCGGAGACGTTCGCGGTTTTGTGCATGCCGACCCTCCAAGGGTCGCCCGGCGAGTGGCTCAGCACGCGTGCCGGTCGTTCGGGGACTTCTGCACGATTATCGACAAGCCGCGTGTAGAAACGGTCATGACGCGGCACGTGAAGGTGACGCCATTCACTGTTTCGCCGTGGCTGCCTGCGCGTTGGCGATGCCGCCGTCGGACCCGTGCAATTTGCGCGCAGGTATCGCGAACTCGATGTCGAGTTCGTCCCAGAGATCCAGCATCTTCAGGTAGATGCGCTGCTGGATTTCGGCATACAGGTTGTAGCTCGGGTCGAGCACGAAATACACGAACTCGAAATCCAGCCCGTAGTCGCCAAAGCCGGAAAGCGCGCCCCGATCGAAGCGGGTTTGCGCCTCGCCCTCGATGATGCCGCGCACGCGCGCCACCGCTTCGGGGATCCGTTTCCGCGGCGTATCGAACGGCAAGCGAAACGTGAACAGCACGCGGCGCTCCTGCCGGCGCGAGTAGTTGTGGATCAGGTTCTTCAGCAGCACCGAGTTGGAGATCGCCAGCTCTTCGCCCGACAGCGACGCGATCCGCGTGGACTTGATGCCGACCTTGGTCACGGTGCCCAATTCGTCGCCGAACGCGATGAATTCACCGACTTCGAAGGGCTTGTCCAGCCCGATCGCGACGGACGAGAACAAATCGGTCAAGACGTTCTGCAGTGCCAGCGCCACGGCCACGCCGCCCACGCCGAGGCTGGCGACGAACGCGGTGATGTTGACACCGCCTTCCGCCAGCAATGCCAGCACCAGCGTGATCCACACCACGAACTGCACTGCCCAGGTGAGCACGCCCAGCATCACGGGATTCACCGGACGGGTGGCTTCCTCGGCCGTCGAGCGGTGCAGCCATGCCACCACCAGCGCGATGATCCACAGCGCCATCTGGATGCCGACCAGCGCGTAGGTGATCAAGTGCAAGCCATCCTGCACGGTCCAGCGTGGTGCCTTGCCGGCGGTTGCGGCGGCATCGCCGAAGTGCAGGAAATCCAGCGCGATCGCGATCGCGATCAGCAGCAGCAGCCAACCGCGCGTGGCTTCGGCCACGCGAGCCGCGATCGCGAACCCATTGCGGTGCGTGCGCTCCGCGAGCTTTCGCAGGCGCGCTGCGACGATCGCGGCGACCAATTGCGCGATCACGTAGCCGCCCAGTGCCGCCGCGCCCGCGATCACCCACGCGAGTGCGGAGTTCCCAAGCCATTGACCGTGCTGAAGCCAGTCACTCATCCAATCAACCTCTGCTCGTCATGGAACCCGCCATGCGGGTGGGACTCAGGTCGCGTGCTTCGGGGTGCCACCGGCCTGCTCGCCGGGTTGCTGGAAAACCCGCTGCATCACGAAATCGGCGGTGACCTGCTCACCGGTCAGCAGCATCGCCGCGAGTTCGCCTCCCAGGATCTGTGGCGCGATCACCACGTCCGGCTGCACCAGTCGTACGCGCCCAAGATGGCTCGCGTCGTTGACGGCCGCGATCGTACGCGCGGTGCCCTGGAGTTCGCGCACGGCAAGCACCACGAAGGCGTTTTCGGAATCGTCGGCCAGCATCGCCAGCACGGCCTGCGCCTTGTCGGCGCCGGCCTTGCGCAGCACATCGGCGTCGCTGGGCTCGCCGATCACCTTGTCGATGGTGTCGGGAACGGGGATATCCGGCTCCTGCCGCAGCAGCCGGGTCACCGGTTGGCCGCGGCGCGCGAGTTCGCGCCAGGTATTGAGCGCGAGCGGCGTGTTGCCGATCACGATGAAATGGTTTTCGCGTTGCATGCGGGTGTCCTTGCGATTGACGATGCGTTGCAGGCTGCGCGTGACCAGCGGCGCGATCACGGCCGTCAGCGAAGTGGCGAATACCGCGACGCCCAGCGCGATGATCGACACCGCGAACAACTTGGCCTGCGGTGTTTGCGGCGTGATGTCGCCGTAGCCGACCGTGCTCATGGTGACCATCGCGTAATAAAACGCCGTCACCAGATCGGTGATCTCCGGCTTGAAATCCGCGCCCAGATAGTACGTGCCGAAGGTGGCGTACATCACCAGCATCACCACCGACGTCAGTGCGAACAGCGTGCTGGCGGTGATGCTGCTGCGGTCGAACTGGCGCCACGCGAACGCCAGCAGCGCCAGCATCAGAATGAAATAGCCGAGCAGCAGGTGTGCGTGCGCGTGCTGTCCGAAAAGCATGCTGACCGCAGCGAGTGCCGCGAGCAGCAGGGCCATGGTCCAGGCGAGGCGCGAGCGCAGCAACAGCCCGATCGCCATGATCAGCATGCCGGCGCCAATCAGCAGCGGAGGCAGGTACGCGGGCCGCAGGCCGCCCTCGAGGTTGCGGTTCAGCAACTGCGCGAGGATGGAATGCCACTGTCGGCCGAGGTCGTTCTGCAGTAACCAGAAACCGCCGAGTCCGAGTAGGATCGCCAGCGGCACGTGCGGAAACCAATAGGGGCCACCGACGCGCTGGTGCAATTGCTGCATCCGGTTGCGAATCAACTGGGTCGGGCTGGGCAGCATCGTTGCCGGCGCGGGGAGCGAGGAGCGGGCGAACACCATAGCAAGCCGCCGTGGGCGCGCCAACCGATGCCATGACGAACGTCACTTATGGACTGCAGGCCGTTCGGCGAGGATGCGCTTTCCTTTCGAGGGAATACATTCCATGAATGCACCCACGGCTGTTCTGGAACGTGCCCGCGGCGGTCGCCCATTCCTCGCGATTCTCGTCGGCGGTCTGGTGGCGGGGACGCTGGACGTCGGCGCCGCGGCATTGATCAACCTGATCGATCCGCGCGTGATCCTGCGTTTCATCGCCGGCGGTCTGCTGGGCAAGGCCGCGCTACAGGGCGGGCCGGCGGTCGCGTGGCTGGGCCTGTTCCTGCAATGGGGCATGTCGCTGCTGATCGCGGCGATCTTCGTGTTCGCCGCATTGAGTCTGCGCTGGCTGACCGCACGGCCCGTCCTCGCGGGGCTTGCGTACGGCGCGGTGGTGTTCGTGGTGATGAATTACGTGGTGGTGTATTTCTCGGCCTGGCATCGCATCAATCACTTCACGCCTGCGAGCTTCATCGAAAACCTGCTGGCGATGCTGGTGTTCGGCTTGGTCGTTTCGATCTGCGCCCGGGCCTTCCTCGGGCGGAAGCGGGCGTGACCATTGCCCCATGCAAATTGGCTCGAACGGGCGTAAAAGGGGACTTTCGCCGTCGTGAAACCCACGCGAGTGGCGCGTGCGGAGTGACGGCCTTACGTTGAGGGGTTGGCCATGAAATCCGTTCGCGTGCGCAGGGTTGGGGTGGCACTGGCGTGTCTGTCATTGACGTTCGTGGCGGGCGCAGCCACGCCGCCCGATCAGGCCAGGTCGCCGGCGGATCACGGCATGCAGGGTTTCACCGCGGCCGGCGCGACAAAGCAGCAGCAGCTCGAACAGCGTTTCGATGCGCTGCTCAGCGCCAGCGAAATGCGCGATTGGCTGAAGCGGCTGTCGTCCGAACCCAACCAGGTCGGCTCGCCGCACGACAAGGCCAACGCCGAGTGGATGCTGGCGCAGTTCAAGCAGTGGGGCTGGGATGCGCACATCGAGAAGTTCGAAGTGCTGAACCCGGAGCCGAAGCAGGAACTGGTGGAACTGGTCGCGCCGACGCGTTTCAAGGCCACGCTGCATGAGCCGCCGATCAAGGGCGACGACACCTCCACGCTCGAAGGTGCGCTGCCGCCTTACAACATCTACGGCGCCGACGGCGACGTCACCGGCGATCTGGTCTATGTCAACCAGGGCATGCCCGACGATTACAAGGAACTCGCGCGGCTCGGCGTCAGCGTCAAGGGCAAGGTCGTGATCGTGCGCTACGGTGGCGGCTGGCGCGGATTGAAGCCCGAACTCGCGTACGAACACGGCGCGATCGGCTGCCTGATCTATTCCGATCCGCGTGACGACGGGTACTTCACGGGCGACACCTATCCCGTCGGCCCGACGCGTCCGCCGGAAGGCGTGCAGCGCGGCTCGGTGATGAAAATGCAGATCCATCCGGGCGATCCGACCACGCCGGGTTACGGCTCGGTGCCGGGCGCGAAACACCTGGCGGTGAAGGATGCAAAGACGATCCTGAAGATTCCGGTGCTGCCGATTTCCTACGCCGATGCCACGCCGCTGCTGAAGGCGCTGGGCGGCCCGGATGCGCCGGAAAGCTGGCGCGGCGCGCTGCCGTTCACCTACCACGTGGGCGCAGGTCCGGCCAAGGTGCACATGGTCGTGAAGTCCGACTGGACGATGAAAACGCTTTACGACGTGATCGCGAAACTCCCTGGTTCCAGTGATGCGGACCAGTGGGTGTTGCGCGGCAACCACCACGACGGCTGGGTGTTCGGCGCGTTCGATCCGCTGGCCGGCACGGTTTCGCTGCTGGCCGAAGCCAAGGCGATGGGCACGCTGTACAAGCAGGGCTGGCGGCCGAAGCGCACCATCGTCTACGCGAGTTGGGACGGCGAGGAAGAGGGCCTGCTCGGTTCCACCGAATGGGCGGAAACGCACGGCAAGGAACTGAAGGAGAAAGCCGTGCTGTACGTCAACTCCGACACCAACGGGCGCGGCTTCCTGTTCGCGGGCGGCAGCCATTCGCTGCAACACATGGTGAACCAGGTCGCGGCCGGTGTCACCGACCCTGAAACGAAGGTGAGCGTGCAGCAACGCCAGCGCGCCTTCCTGCACGTGAACGCGAACGAGAAGGGCGCCAGTCCGCGGGTGAAGGAAGCCGCCAAGCTGGCAGGCGAGCACAACGACATTCCGATCGCGCCGCTGGGTTCGGGCTCGGACTACAGTGCGTTCCTGCAGCACCTCGGCATCGCCACGCTGGACTTGGGCTTCGGCGGTGAATCGAACCAGGGCGGCGTGTACCACTCGCGCTACGACTCGTTCGATCACTACATCCGCTTCGGCGATCCGACTTTCGAATACGGCGTGGCGCTGGCCAAGATCGCGGGACATGTCATGCTGCGCACCGCCGATGCGGACATGCTGCCGATGCGCTTCGGTGATTTCAGCAGCACCGTCGACCGCTACATCGACCAGTTGCACAAGCAGGCTGACGACGCGCGCAAGGTGGCCGAAGCGCAGCACAAGTTGCTCGACGCCAATGCGTACAAGCTCGCGTCCGATCCGTCGCATCCGGTCGCTCCGCCCGAGCGTCTTTCCGCAGTTCCCAAGATCGATTTCGCACCGCTTGACGCAGCTGCAAAGAAGTTGAAGGCCAGTGCGCAAGCCTATGAAAAGGCATACAACGCGCGTGCCGGCAAGGGCCTGGACATTCCGGCGTCGCAACTTGTCCAAGTGAACGAGTTGATGGGCACCCTGGAACAGCGCCTGCTGGACGAGCAGGGCCTGCCGGGTCGTCCGTGGTACAAGAACCTGATCCAGGCGCCGGGCGAACTGACTGGTTACGCACCTAAGACGATTCCTGCGGTCCACGAAGCGCTGGACGCGCGCGACTGGAGCCGCGCCGACAAGTACGCGGCGGTCACGGCCAAGGTGCTCGACAACTATCGCGCCCAACTCGACCGATTGACCGCATTGCTGAAGTAGGTTGGGCTGAGCCGCTTTTTGGCGAAGGCCAACAACATCGAGAAGGCGGGTTCTGACCCACCTTTGCACGACAGGAAATCGTGGCGGGCCCGTCCCGCCCGACGTGGCGCGTTGCGCTCGGCCGATGGGCAGAGGATGATGGAAATCCCTCCTTCCACGGTGAGCCATCATGCGTCACGTCAAGTGGATTCCGTTTCTGATGGCGGCCGTGCTCGCCGCGTGCGCGCAACAACCCGCGCGGCAATCGCAGGCACACGCATCGACCCAGGCAATCGATTACGGCAAGTACGTGCAGGGCACGGTGCCTTGGTTCACCTTCACCTCGTTGTACAGTTGGGACTCGGACCAGCTCGGTTACGTGGTGGTGTGGACCACGCCACGCCAAGCCTACCGCCTGCAGCTGGTCGGCCCGTGTCTTGGCCTGCAGACCGCGGCGGGCATGATCGGCCTGACATCGCAGGATGGCCTGGTGAGTTCCAATCGTGACGCCGTGATTGCCGGTGGCGACCATTGCAGGATCATGCGCATCGACCGACTGGATGCGAAGGCGATCCGGGCAGCGCGCACGAAGCCGAAAAAGCCCGGCGACACGCACGATTGATCCGCGCGCGCTGCTGCCCGCGTTCCGAGTGAGGTGGGTGGCGTCCGGGAAGCTCACCCGAACTCAGGTGAGCGATGATTTGGCCTTCTTGACGGCCACATCGGCGACCCATTGCAGCGTTGCGGCGGTTGTGGCGCAGCCGGCATGTCAGGGCGATCGGCTTGGCGCCGGTTCGGCGTTGGAATTGCTGTAACGCAGCACAAATGTTGCCGCTGGCGCGCGGTGTGGGGGCGCCCGTTTCCATATGTGACAGGGCATTCGTGGCGTTCCTGATATGCCGCTCGGCGCTTGGTGCACTGCAAATTGACACCGGTGTCATAGCTGACCACACTTGCAGGTGTTCACCTTGCGTGGGGCGTCATGGACGCAACGGTCAGTCATCCGGGTCGGCCGAGGCACAGTTCGGCGCAGCCATTTCTGGCAGCCGACGTGGGCGGCACGCACGCGCGCATTGCGCTGGTGCGGGCATCGGATGCCCGCGACCACGGCGTCGAAATGCTCGCCTATCGCAAGTTCGTTTGCAGCGAACATTCAACGCTCGACGGCTTGCTGCAATTGTTCGTCGAGGCCGAAGCGGCCGAATCGGTGCGTGGCTGCGTGCTCGCCTGCGCCGGGCACGTGGTGGGCGACGACGTCATGCACGACAATCTCGCGTGGCCGGTCAGCCTGTCGCGCCTGCGCGGCGCGCTGGGCTTCGACGAGCTGATCGTGCTCAACGATTTCGAGGCGTTGGGATATGCGCTCGGCAGCGCGCAGCATCTGGACGCGCGTTTGCTGTGCGGACCCGACGTGCATCCGGCGGCCCCGACGCTGGTGGTCGGGCCGGGAACAGGCTTGGGCGCGGCCGTGCGTGTAGCCACGTCCGCGGGCGCGTTCGTGATCGCGACCGAAGCCGGGCAGATGGATCTTGCGCCCCAGACCTTGCGTGAACGCGAGGTGCTTGCGCGGCTGGCGCCGGATGGTGGTTACGTTCCGTGCGAACGGATCCTGTCCGGGCCGGGGTTGCTGACGTTGTATCGCACGTTGTGCGCGTTGAATGGCGCCTCGCCGACACTGGAGAACCCGGAGGCGGTCGGTGCTGCCGCGCGCGCGTACGCCGACCGGCAGGCAACGGAGGCGGTCGATCTGTTTTGTGCGTCGCTTGGAAGCTTCGTCGGCAACCTCGCGATGACGTTCATGGCCGGCGGCGGCGTGTATCTCGCCGGCGGCTTTCTTTCCTCGATGTTCGACCTGCTGCATCGAAGTGATTTCGCAACGCGGTTCCTGCACGAACGAAGCGTCCGCACGTTCCTGGAGCGCGTGCCCGTGCGCGTCATCGAACACGGGCAGAACGGCGTGCTGGGTGCCGCGCGGTTTTACATCGACCGGCGCCGGTTGGCCCAGGCGGCGCGGGAATCCACGACGGAGTGCTGTCCGGCAAAGTGATTCATTGAACAACGCATGATCGCAATCCGTCGCGTGCCACGTTCGAAGAGCGCGTCGCGGCGGGCTCGATCGACAACCAGCGAGGGGTAAACAGCCATGCCCATGGTGCATCGCAAGAGTTCATTGTCAGTGGCCATATCGGCCGCATTGTTCGCGGCGTTCGCGACCTCGGCGGCGGCGGCGCCGCAGGCCGCGACCCAGGCCAATGATCCGTCCGCGCAGACGACGACGCAGACCGCGCCCGCTGCCGACCAGGCGCAAGCCAAGAAGCCCAAGGCCGGCACCACGCCCCAAAACGAAACGCCGGCCACCTTGTCGGTGGTCAACGTGGTGGGTGTGCGTGCCTCGCAGATGCGCGCCATCGAGCTGAAGCGCGTTGCGCCCAACATCCAGGACAGCATCACCGCCGAAAGCATCGGCCAGTTGCCCGACGTCACCATCACCGACGCGTTGCAGCGCGTCACTGGCGTGCAGATCAATCGCGACGCCGGCGTCGGCACATCGGTGGACGTGCGCGGCCTGCCGGAAGTGGGCACGATGTTGAACGGCGAGGTGTTCATCACGCCGAACCAGATCGATTCGCAGCAGCCCGATTTCGAGATGCTGCCTGCGACTCTGTTCCGCGGCGTGGACGTGATCAAGTCGCCCACCGCCAACATGCTCGACTCGGGCATCAGCGGTGATTTGAACCTGCATACGTATCGGCCCTGGGATCTGCCGAATGGGTTCACCTACAGCTATTCCGCGCACGGGCAATATGGCGATGCCACGGACAAGTGGGGCGAAGCGGCGAGCGGCCTCATTTCCTACAACGCGGGCGGACGCTGGGGCCTGTTGCTGTCGGGCGATT
>Ga0209178_1000225_pt1 | contig 15410 bp, 9 predicted proteins | sample GAAS200_FD_187521 | JGI IMG/M metagenome (GOLD analysis project Ga0209178, IMG submission 187521) | Agricultural soil microbial communities from Georgia to study Nitrogen management - GA AS200 (SPAdes) (version 2) | ecosystem: Environmental > Terrestrial > Soil > Agricultural land | place: USA... | reverse complement strand
AGCATGCCTCGGAAAAATGCGGGCGATCAGGCGTCGACCCGCTGGCGTGAGGCTAACAACGACCATTCGCCGGTCTTGCTTCTGGCGGTCGCGCCGCACCCAGCCGCGCTTTTCCAGATTGTCGATCACAACGGTGACATTGCCGCCGCTGCGCAGGAGCTTGCGGGCCAAATCCCGCTGATTCAACGGGCCGAGATGGAGCAGCGCCTCCAGAACGGCAAACTGCCCATGCGTTAGTCCTCCCATCTCAATTTGTGCGTCCAGCCGTGCGACTACCGAATCGGCTGCGCGCATAAAATTTATGAAAGCGCTCAGGCCCCGTTCTTCCTCGACTGTTCCCCTGTAGTGAGTCGGCATCGTCTTTCACAGGTCGTTTGAATTCAAATTATTCGATGCGGCTCAAGACATAAGGATTCAGGCGGTAGGCGGGAGGCAAAACGCCGGCTAAACGGAGAGTCTAAAAGCCGACCCACAAGGTTCTGAGTCGCGCAGGCGTCAGGGCTTTTGTGTGGGCCTGAGGTCTATTTCGCTGATGAAGCTTTGGGGCGCCTGCGTGACAAGAGTTTCGAGGGCGTGAGCGACGTCTTCCGGTTGAAGCATTTTGGCGGGATCCTTCTTGCCATGAGGCGAAAAATCGGTAGCAACGCTGCCCGGACAGATCGCACTCACGCGGATGCCATGGGCACGCAGATCTTCGGCGGCAGATCGCGTGAGCCCGAGCAAGCCCCATTTGGACGCGCAATAGATAGCCCCGCCGGGGATTGCGTTCTTCCCAGCCAGGGAAGCGATGTTGACAATATGGCCGCTCCTGCGTCGAATCATTCCAGGCGCGACGGCCTTCATCAGCAGGAACACGGCTTTCAAGTTGGTGTCTAACATCGTGTCCCAGTCTGACTCGGATGCGTCCTGAATCGGACTAAAGGTGCCGACACCCGCATTGTTGACGAGGATGTCTACGGGACCAAGTGCCTGCTCGGTCTTGGAGACGAGCGCTGCAACCTCGTCCGTGCGCGTGAGGTCTGCGGGAATAGCGGCCACTTTCGTGCTGGATTGCAACTCGCGTGCTACAGCCTCCAGCCGATTGCGGTCCCTGGCTGAGATGCTCAGACTTGCGCCGAGGGCGCCGAGACGGTGCGCGATGGCCAAACCGATACCGCGATTCGCACCGGTGATGAGAGCAACTTTTCCGTCGAGAGGCTTTTGTGGCTGCATGGGCAAACTCCGTGAGGCGACGTTTTACGAATATTCACCATCCCATAATCAGACCACGAGCGTTACAAAAGTGCAAAGAGAAGAGAGTATGTGCGGGGCGGCGCCGATTTTGCCTTGCACGCGCCGAAGGCTTTACCTATAATCCCGACGATTTATTGTCTTCAGACGATTTCACTTGGTTGTAGGCGAAAAGGTTCAAATCCCGAGAATGCGCGGCCAGGAGGCAGGCGAGTGAAGATGCGAAAATACACACAAACAATTCTGATTGCGCTTGGCGGTTTCGCGATGATGGCGCTGTCTGCCGCGCCTGCGAACGCCCAGGCGCCCGCAGCGGCGCCGCAAGGCGGCCAGCAAGCAAAGCCGGCTTACACAATGCCGGAATACAATGCGTTCACGGCATGCCGGAACGAAAAAGATCCGAACCAGCAGGTGAAGTGTTTCGACGACTTCGTGTCACGCTTTCCTCAGTCGACCCTGATGGAATACGTCTATCAGCTCGAAATCCCCGCGTATAAAAACCTGAAAAATTGGCAGAAAGTCGTTGAAGTGGCCGACAAGCTGATCGCCATGGACAGCGTCGCGGTCGGCACTCGCGCTTCAGCTGCCCTCGACCGCATCCAGGCCTTCCAACAATATTTCAAACCAACCGACCCCAATGCGACCGACGAGCTTACGAAAGACCGCGACCTGGCTCTAAAGATTCCAGCCATGCTCTCGCAGATTCCGCCGCCGGCGGGGACGACGCCGGAACAGATGCAGGAAAAATTGAAGCCGGCACTTAATCTTGTTTACGATCAGGCTGGCTGGGCAAGCCTTCAGCTCAAGGATTATCCGGGCGCCGTAAGCGCCTATAAAAACGCGCTCCAAGCCAAGCCGGATGACGCGGCTGCAAGCTACGAATTGGGCACAGCGTACTTGGCCTTGAATCCGCCGCAAACACTGGACGGATTCTGGGCAATTGCGCGCGCGATCGACTTGAAAGTCCCACAGACCGATCAAGTGCAGCAATATTTGCGGTCGAGAATTCTGGCTTACGAGCAGCCGGGTTGCGATAGCCAGGTAGATGACCAAGTCAAAAACATGCTGCAGTTGGCGCAGAATTCGCCGGATCGGCCCGCGACGTTTACGATTCCCAGCGCGGCTGACCTAAGCCAAATCCGCAGCAACAGCACAATCCTGACGATCATCGGCGATCTTTCGGCCGGCGGGGACAAGGCGTCTCAGACCTGGCTGGCGACCTGCGGTTCAGAGCTTTCGGCCGTGAGCGGGAAGATCATTGACGCACAGCCGGGCGATGGAGTGGTGGACTTTATGGTGTTCACGGGTGATACTTCCGCTGCAATGCAAGCCGCAACTACCGCGAACATGGATGTGAAGGTCTACACTACGATGCCGGCGACTCCTCCGGCCGCTCCTACTGCCGGCGCAACTCCGCCGCAGATCACACCGCAGCCCGAAGTATCACGGCTGCAGAAAGACGATCCTATCGTCTTCTCGGGCACGATCGTGAGCTACGATCCTTCGCCGTTCCTGCTGCATTGGGACGATGTGAAGGTCGATCCGTCAGTTATCCCGGCTGAGAAGGGCGCGGGAAAGAAAACGACCAAGAAGCCGTAAATTAAGCGCAATATCAGAAATCGAGGGCCGGTCCTTGGATGAGGACCGGCTCTTTTCGTTTTAGGTGCGCCGCCAATGGGAGTTGAATCGGCGACAAGTGCCGCGCCGGACACTGCGAAGACACTTCCAGAATCACATTGAGAGGCGTTAGCGGCGGCTTGCGTGGTCCAGTTTGTATTCCGAGACCTTGCGGCTGAGTGTATTGCGATGGATGCCGAGAACTTTGGCGGCGCGGGACTGATTGCCCTTCGCGTTTTCGAGCACGCACTTAATAAATTTCTTTTCGAACTCGGTGACCGCTTCTTCGAGCAAAATTCCGCGATCCACCATCATTCCGATCAACGACTCGAGTTGCTCCTTCACGCTAGCACGCTCCCTGAACGAGTCCGAAATTAGGCGAGTGCGTGGCCCGTGATGCGTTGGTAGGCTTCCCTGTATTTCTCCCGTGTGGCGGCGACCACATCGGGCGGAAGAGCAGGACCGGGCGGCTGCTTGTTCCAGCCGATGCGTTCGAGATAGTCGCGTACATACTGCTTATCGAAAGATTGTTGCGCAACGCCTGGCTGATATTGGCTGGCCGGCCAGAAGCGCGAAGAATCCGGGGTAAGAGCTTCGTCGATCCAAATCAACTCGCCGTTGAGAAGACCGAACTCAAACTTCGTATCGGCGATGATGATGCCGCGGGCGGCGGCATATTCCGAAGCGCGGCTATAAAGCTCGATACTGATGTCGCGAATCTTTTCGGCCAGCGGACGACCGATTCGTTCCACTGTTTGATCGAAAGAGATATTTTCATCATGCCCCGTAGTGGCCTTCGTTGACGGCGTGAAAATCGGCTGGGGCAGCTTGTCTGATTCGCGCAAACCGGCAGGCAGCGGAATGCCGCAGATCGCGCCAGTCTTCTGGTAATCCTTCCATCCCGATCCGACGATATAGCCGCGGACCACGCATTCTACCGGCAGCGGCTCCGTGCGGCGCACAAGCATCGACCGGCCTTCGAGCTCCTCCTCATAGGGAGCGAGCGCGCCGGTGAAATCGGTCGCGGTGATCGCGTGATGTGGAACCACGCTGGCGAGCTTCTCGAACCAGAACAGCGAAAGCTGCGTCAGCACGCGTCCCTTATCGGGAATTGGCGTCGGAAGAACCACGTCGAAAGCCGAGAGGCGATCGGTGGCGACAATCAGCAGATCGTCGCCGACCTCATAGATGTCTCGAACTTTACCGCGCCCGCGAAGTGAAAGACCGGGAAAATCCGTTTGTGAAATTGCAACATTCATTTTTGGAGATGCCACTGGATGACGACCTCACGTATGAGAGGCGCATATTCTAGCGCGTGGACCGCGGAAGTCAATCGGTAAGAAGGCGCAAAATTTTCTGTGGAAAATAATTTTCCCTTCGCGTAATCGCGAACGGATGCCGCGAATGCGGCAGACCACAATGCAGCGGAAATGACTCGTTACGCCGCGTTGCTGGCCGCAGCTGTGCGCGGCTCAGCGGCCGCGTCAGAATCTTCCCATTTCACGGAAACCAGCTTCGAAACTCCCGGCTCCTGCATCGTGACGCCGTAGAGCACAGAGCCCATTTCCATCGTGCGGCGATTGTGCGTCACGACGATGAATTGCGTCTGGCCGCACATATCGGCGAGCATTTTGTTAAATCGGCCCACGTTGGCCTCATCGAGCGGAGCATCGACTTCGTCGAGGATGCAGAAAGGACTTGGCGAATAGCGGAAAACAGCGATCAGCAGCGCCAGAGCCGTGAGCGCCTTCTCGCCGCCCGAAAGAAGCATGATGCTTTGCAGGCGCTTTCCGGGCGGTTGCACCACAATGTCAATGCCTGCCTCGCCGGAGCTATCGGGTTCGCTGAGCCGCATCTCGCCATGCCCGCCGCCGAAAAGCGTCTGGAACGCGATCGCGAAATGCGCATTGATGAAATTGAATGCTTCTTCGAATTTCTGGCGCGAAACCTGATCGAGTTCGTTGATGGTGAGCTGCGTGTTCTCGATCGATTGTACGAGATCGTCGCGTTCGCGGCGGAGGAATCCTTCGCGCTGCTCGCATTCCTGAAACTCCTCGAGCGCCATCATGTTCACGGGGCCCATTGCCTCAACGCGCGCCTTCATTTCGTTGTAATTCGTTTCGGCGGCGATGAGGGCCTCTCCAACCAGCAGATTCGCTTCCTGCGCCATCAGCTCTTCCGGCTGCGCGTTGAGCTCGGCCACGCAGGTCTGCCGAAGGTAGTCACGATCGGCATCGTTGCGAGCTTTCTCGATCTGGCGATCGCTTCGCTGAGTGCGGAGATCTTCGACCGCTTGCCGCTTGGCCCTGACCGCCTCTTCGAGTTCGCCGGTGCGCGTGCGAGCCTGTTGCCACTCCGCTTCGAGCGCCGCTTTGCTTTCCTCGTAGCGCGATTTGTCCGCGCGCAATACCGTCACCTGCGCAACGAGCTGATCGCAAGCGGATTCGAGGGCCGCCTTTTCGCTCAAAAGGGAGCCGTGTTGCTGCCGGAGTGTGATGGCACGTTCGCCGGCCACCGCGGATTCCTCGGCGATGCGATTAGCAGCCGCTTCGGCGCTCGCCAAGCGCTCGGACATCGCGGCGAGTTCTTCGCGCCGGGCGGTAACGCCTTCCTGCAAAGACTGGAACGATGTTCTTAGTGCTGCCAGCTTGCGCGTAGCCTCAGCCGCTTCTGTTTCGGCAGCGGCGCGGAAACGCGCTGCCTCCGCGTGTTTATTGAGTGCCTGTTCGGCTCGGGCGCGCGCGGCGGAAGCCTCTGCCTGTAAACGAGCGATTTCAGCGCGTTCACCGTCGAGTTGCTGCTCAACGCGAGCAAGATCGTTATAGGCCTGATCGCGTTGATGTGCCGCCGCGACAAGCGCCTTCTCGGCTTCCATTTGCTGGCCGGTCGCAACAGAAATATGGGTCTCCGTATCCGCAACTTCCTGCGCAATGCGCGCAAGCTCCGCCTGCTGCTCTTCGGATTGGCGTTCCAGGCGCGCGGCTTCGGCCTCGTGGAGGCGCAGTTCGCGTTTTAGTGCGAGCGGTCCCGCATCGCCTGCACGTCCGCCAGTGACCATGCGGCCGTGATAGCAGGTGCCATCCGGAGCAAGGTAATAACTGTGGGGATTTTCGCGCGCAATCCGCTCAGCAACCGCGCCGCTTTCGACCAGATAAGCTGTGCGGAGCTTGGTAAGAAAGTGCTTCGTCGCGGGGCCAAGCGGGTCGCGAAAATCGACGAGGCGGTCAAGGCGAGCGATCACGCCTTCGGGCAACGGTAGGTTTGCATCCGCCTCTTTCAAATCCAGATTAAGCGAGCGCAACGAATCGACAAAGAACGTGGCTCGCCCGCCCATCTCCTCGCGGAGAAGCGTAACGCCCGCGCGAGCGTGATCGAACGACTCGACCACAACGTACTCGAGCTCGTCGCGCAGAAACTGTTCGATTGCCGATTCGTACTGCTCTTGCACCTCGGCATAATCGGCCAGAAGACCGACGGCGTAGAACCTGCTTGAATCGGGCGCGCCATTACCGCCGACGTTAAAAAGCTTTTGAACTGCATCGGCCGTATACGCGCGCTCGCGCAGAATTTGTTCAATAGACGCATGGCGCGCACGGGCAGCGGACAGCTCCTGCCGCGTGCTCTCAAGCTGCTGCGACACTTCCTTCTGCGAACGGCGCGAGGTGGCGAGTTTTGCCTGCGCCTCGCGGACAACCGTGGCAATCTCGCGGCTTCCGTTTTCGGCGGCGTCGTACGCCTCGCTTGCGGCTTTTACCTGCGATTCCAGCGCGGCAAATTGCTCTTCCATCGATCGGATTGCGCTTGAACGCTGCTGTTCGGCGGCTGTAAGGCGAGTCGCCAATTCCTCGGCACGCTGGGCCTCGGCCTGTTCACGGGAAGACTCCTCCACATAGCGCGCAGCCAACAATCGAAGTTCTTCCGCGCGAGCCTCCAGTTGTTGCTGCTCGGACGCGCTGCCGGAAACCTGCTCCATTGAGGCGCGCAAAGCAGCCTCAAGCGCACCTGTTTGGCCACGAAGGCCTTCAATGGTTTCGCGTTGCGCTGCCAGACGCGCAGAGAGCGCCTCTGCCTGGCGGGCCGCATCTTCAATTTCGATCGTCAGGCGCAGCGCGCGGGATTCAATCTGTGCGGATTGTTCCCGATTAAACGTAATGCGGTTTTCGGCGCGATCGAGTTCGATGGCCGTCTGATTGAGCAGAGTCTGCACCTGCCGCAATTCGCCGTCGAGCTCGTAATTGCGATTGCTCAAGCGCTCCTGTTCGGATTCCAGCGCGTGCAGGCCAGCGGATTCACGCTCCTCGGCCGTTCGCATTTCGCGCAGCAGGTTTTCTAGGCGTGCGGCTTCTATATCGAGATGTTCGGCTTTGCTCGCGAGCACGGTGCGCAGCAAACCCCGCATCTGCTCGCGCAATTCTGCATACCGTCGCGCCTTGGACGCTTGCCTCTTCAATGAAGCAAGCTGCTTTTCCACTTCCACCAGAATGTCGTTTACGCGCGAAAGATTGAGCTTCGAGGCTTCGAGTTTGGCTTCAGACAAGCGGCGTTTGGTCTTGTACATCGTGATGCCGGCGGCTTCTTCGATAATGGCGCGCCGATCCATAGGTTTCGAGTTGAGGATCTGCCCGATGCGGCCCTGCTCGATAATGGCGTAGCTGTCCGGGCCAAGGCCAATGCCCATGAAGATTTCCTGGACGTCCCGCAGGCGCGCGGTACGGCCGTTTACGAGGTACTCGCTTTGACCGGAACGGTACAAGCGCCGCCCGACGACGACTTCGCCGGGCCGAAGATGAACAGCGGGCTTTTTACCATGGCGCTTAATAGGTTTCTGCTCTTCAGCAACGGGCGTTTCTGCCATGAGGCCAGCCTCGGCTAAAGCATCGGACGCAGAGGTGCCTACCGCTTCGGATACCCCTGCTGGAGGAGCATCGCCCTCGATCTGACCATCGATTACCTTTGCAACTGCTTCGGAAAGCTCTGGGTCTACGAGAGTTAGTGTGACTTCAGCGATGCCCAGCGGCGGCCGCTTGGCCGTGCCGTTGAAGATACAATCGGACATTCGCTCGGCGCGGAGCATTTTGTGGCTCTGCTCTCCAAGAACCCAGGAGATCGCGTCGACCACGTTGGACTTGCCGCAGCCGTTTGGACCGACGATGCAGGTGATCCCGGTGCCGCTGAAGGTGATTGGCGTCTTCTCGCAGAAGGACTTAAAGCCAACTAGTTCGACTTTGCGCAGTTTTAGCACGCAATTCCTCGCATTTTCGGCAGAAAAAGATGCCTATTCATTTCCTTACGGAGGACGCTCGAGACAGAGACGTTCGGAGGGTTCCTAATCGGGTAGCCCTTCCGCCTGGCGCTACGATTCGGCGGTTACGGGAGAACAAGCTAACACGGGAAAATACCGATGTAAAGCGCGGTTTTGCAACCAGACCACTAAATATCGGTGCCCGTGGCCAGTGCTATACAACTAAACGAGTTAAGAGCACGTGGTGCTCATTTATCGACTTTCGGCGAGAGGCGCTAAAAATCGTAAACTCCAGCACATCAACGCGTTGCGTCGTGCCATGCACGCGTGTCAAGTTGTGCCGCCTGATAAAATATGTTCCGTGAGAATGAGCGGAAGTTCAAAACGTCGCGCAGCGCAAAGATTCTCCTCCTTCGGTAGCCGCAATTCAAAATTTCTAATCGACAGTCTCTCAATTAAAAATGATCGTAAGCCGTTTCGTTGCAACGCGCCAGTCAGTTCTAATCGACAGTGAAATGGGGATTTTCTGGTGCGCGAGCCGCACTGTGAACCGAGCAAGTCGCCGGAACCGTGTTCTCCTGATAGCATGTGCCCCGGGAGGTTCATCGCTTGGACGAATCGGCATTGATTGAATTGCGGGACGTCCGCGTGATGCGTGGCGACAAGGCCGCTCTGGATGACTTTTCGTTGCGCATAGCTCTTGAGGAGCACGTGGCCATTCTCGGACCGAACGGCTGCGGGAAATCGACTCTCATTAAGACGATCACGCGGGAGTGCTACCCTGTTGCGCGCGAAGGCTCTCGGATGACGATCCTCGGGCGCGAGAGGTGGAATATCTTCGAGCTTCGATCTTTGCTTGGGATTGTTTCGAATGATCTCTTAGCGTGGTGCAAAGGAGAGACGCCCGGCCTTGAGGTGGTACTCTCGGGCTTTTTCAGCAGCCAACGCGTGTTCCGCAATCACCATGTTCAGCCCGATCAGGAGCGGCGAGCGATGGCCGCACTCGAAAGACTAGGCGTAAAGCACCTGGCTGAACGTCCAATGGAAGAGATGTCCTCCGGCGAGGCACAGCGCATTTTAATTGCGCGTGCGCTCGTGCATGAGCCCAAGGCGCTCGTGTTCGATGAACCAACGAATAGTCTGGATGTACACGCGCAACATGAGCTTCGCGAAACAATGCGCCAATTGGCACGGTCTGGAGTGGGAATCGTACTGGTGACACATCACGTGGCGGACATTATTCCGGAGATTGAGCGCGTCGTGCTCATGCGTGATGGGCGTGTCATCAGCGATGGTTGCAAAGAGCAACTTCTAACGGCCGATCAACTTTCCGCACTGTTCGATCTGCCGGTCGAAATCAGCAAACACAACGGCCATTATCATCTTTGGTGATCCGCAGCCGCGATTCGCGCAGGTAAGCGTTAGTGGTGCCGTTTGAGATGCGGAAGAGGAAACGGCTCGACTTTCTCTCCCCGCTGACGTTCTTCGCGCTGGACTTTCGGGCGATACCATTTGAAATAAACCAAGGCGCCAATACCGGCCAACGCCGCCAGCGCCAAGAGAGCATAGAGAACGGGCTTGTAATATTGAGAGAGCCCTGAAATTATGGCCCTACCGTAGATATGCCCTAAATAGGCCACTGCAAAGAAGCGAATCCCTCTGCCGATCGAAAGGGATGCGAAAAACCGCTTAAGCGGGTAGTGCATGGCCCCCGCGGCAATCAACATCGGAGACATCGGAACGGGTGGCGGCAGTACTGCGTTAATCACAATCATCGAGAAACCGCGCTTTCGAAATAGTGCATAAATTTTCTGAGCGCGCTTTTTGCCGATCTTTTTCTCGAGAGTTTCTTCGCCGCCCTTTTCACCTAACCGGAACGTAAAGAAGCCGCCAACCACAGCGCCGACGGTCGCCATGAAGGCATAGTACGGCCACCACGTGCGATGGTAAGCCGAGAGCAGGATCACGAGCACGTCCATGCTGCCCGGCACCGGGATGACGGAATTATCTACAATTCCAAGGAGGATCAGCCCCGGACCGCCCAAGCGGTGAAACCATTCCATGACTTTGCTGGCAAGAAGAAGCAAGACAGAGGCCAGTGCCTGCGCGTGTAACTGGATCATTCACCAAACCCTGTGGCTTTGCCGATGCCTCTGCGTCGACCGTCTCTCTGCAAAGCACCGTAAAAGCAGCCCTGTAATTGGATGCTCTGCGCTACAGCGTCCGCACTAGGGTGTGACCATGACTTTGCGCGGTGAAGTAAGGTATTACATTCGCCTCTCACATCGCCCAACGCATGCAAAAAAAACGACCGCCAATTTCGGCAGGTTGAAACGCACAGCGCTAACTAGGGGGAGACTAACGTCGATTGATAGGCGACGTTGCCACGCGAACGGCGTTGACTTAGCTGGATTCTACCCCTTAGCATGGCGCGACGGAGGACAGTTGGGACCCGAGCGTTCACCGGGAATTCAAAGAGCGGGCTCCAGCGTCCTGATTCTGGTCGCGATTTTTGTGCTTTGCTATTTTGGAGTCCGTCCGCCGGCCCCGAAACCTGCAAACGCTCCTTCTTCTCAGTTTTCAGCCGAGCGCGCCGTCGCGATGCTTGGGCAGCTGCTTCAAGGCGATACTCCTCACCCCGTCGGAAGTTCAGCCGACGACGCGATTCGCGGGCGTATCCTCGCGCAGTTGACCGGCTTCGGCTATAGCCCCCAGGTGCAGAGTGCATTTGACTGCAACGGATACGGGAACTGCGCAGTTGTAAACAACGTACTCGCTCGGATCGATGGGACCGATTCGTCGCCCACGGGCGGTGCCGTCCTCCTCGCCGCACATTATGATTCCGTTCCGGCCGGGCCTGGTGCGTCAGACGACGGAGCCAGCGTAGCGGCACTCCTTGAGATCGCTCATGATCTGAAATCCCTACCGCGGCCGCGCCATTCGATTATTTTCCTGATCGATGAGGGCGAAGAGGCGGGGCTTATTGGCGCTCGTGCATTCGTGGATTGGCATCCGTGGGCCAGGCAAGTGCGCGCCGCCGTAAATCTGGACGCGCGCGGCACGTCAGGCGCAAGCGTCTTGTTCGAAACGGGAACCGCGAACCAGTGGATCGTGCAGCTTTTCCAGCACGCTGTGTCGCATCCGGTCACAAGTTCGATTTTTTATGACGTTTATCGCGAGTTGCCCAATGACACGGACATGACCGTTTTCAAGTCCGTCGAGCAACAGGGCGCGAATTTCGCTTACATCGGCAGCGAGCCGCAATACCACACGCCACTCGATAACTTCGCCAATGTGAATCCCGCCAGCGTTCAGCAGCAGGGTGACAATGCGTTGGCTATGACGTGGGCGCTAGCGAATACCGACCTTTCGAATGTGCCGGAGAAAGACGCGGTCTATTTCGACGTATTCGGACGTCATGTGTTCGCATGGCCCGCAAGCCGCGGCATGCCGATAGCCATTATCGCAGCGCTTCTGCTCACTGCCGAGATTGCCTTCCTATTCTGGACAAAGCGGATGACGCCGCGCGAGTTTCTCTCCGGACTTGCAGCTCTCCCGTTAGCGCTCGTGTCCACCGGAGCGCTCGCGCTGATTCTTTACCGGCTATTGCACTTGCTCGGGGCTGTGCCTGTCAACTGGATTGCTCACCCGGCCCCGGCTCGAATTGCGTTCTGGGTTCTCGCACTGGGTGTAGTTGTAATCCACGGAATTGCGTTTGCCAGGCGTGCCGGTTTTTGGGGGCTTTGGTCGGGCGTGTGGACCTGGTGGGCAATAGGCGGCATTGTGATCTCAACGCTTCAGCCAGGGATGAGCTACCTGCTAGAAGTACCGGCATGTGCCGCCGTAATCGTAGGATTACCGGTCGTCGCGTGGCGCAAAGAGAACGCGTTGAGACAATGGCTAGCCGGAGTTTTACCGATGGCCGCAGCGGCACTCGTCGGCTTTGAGCCGCTGATTTTGCTTTATCCCGCCCTCGGTACGCCGGTGTTGACGTTAGCCGCGATCTTCGTTGCGCTGGTGCTAACTCCGATGATTCCTTTGTGCGTGGATCTCAACGAAGCGGGAGGCCTTCTTGCCATCTCCATACCGGGTCTTCCGATCCTCGTCACTGGCTTAGGGATTTTCGCAGCCGCCGTGATGCCGGCGTATTCCGCTCAGGCTCCCGAGAGAATGAATATGCAGTTCTGGCAGGATGCTGACTCAGGTAAAGCACAGTGGGTTGTTCAGCCAGAATCCGGCAAGCTCCCGGATTCGATCAGCGTGGCGGCCAACTTTCATGGCGCGCACGCAGGGCAATTACCCTGGGAGCACGGTGCCGCGTTTCTTTCCGATGCGCCGGCGCTCGACCTCGGTGCGCCTTCTTTTACTGTGCTCGACTCAGTCGTAATGGGAAATAAGAGGCAATTCGATGCTTTGTTGCGTTCAGAGCGAGGCGCATCCGCTGCAATGGTCATGTTTCCGTCAGACTCGGGTGTGGAAATGGTCCGCATGGAAGACATCGCCGTCCCGCCTGAGACGGAGCGTGTGCGAAGTTATTTCAATGGCTGGTTCGTCTACGCGTGCCCTTCAATGCCCGCGCGCGGCGTGGAGTTGAGTTTCGAGCTGCCGATAGGCAAGCCGGTCACAGTTATCGTGGTAGATCATTCCCATGGCCTTCCCGACATCGGTGCGTTTCTCACCAATGCGCGGCCGTTAACGACCGTTCCCTCGGGCGAGGGCGATTTGACCGTCTTGAGCCGGCGCGTGCAGCTTAATCCGTAGAGTGGTCTGTTTGACGCTAAAATTGACGATCGAGCGTGCCGGTCAACACCAGTGAGCTGTTGGCGTCCTGATCGAGCAAAAGTGCGCTATTGGCGCTGATTATGTAGTAGACGACGTTAAATGTCCCTGGACCTGTGGCTGTCATCGTGAGCGTGCCGCGACCGGAAGTTGCACCGCTCAAAGCGGCGGCCGTGATCGGATAGGTGTTCGTCGCACCGAAGAAATTCATATCGATAGTTCCGGTTGAACCCGAGACATGCCCATCGAGATTCCGCGCAGAGGTTGATCGGCTTGCGTGTGTGATTCCCTGGCCTGCAAGACCAACCGCAAATCCTCCACTGCTCAGAGATGACGTAGATGTCTGCTCGAAGGCCTCGCCGGTCGAAAGTGCGTTAGGGTCAATCTCGATCGTAAGGAAGCTCTGGGGCTGGGTACTCGCAGTCGTCTGATAGGGGTACATCGCGAACTCAGATGTGACGGCTCCTGTTCCATTGGGGCAAAGCCTCAGGTCAACGCGCCCAGTATTGGAATCAACCGTATAACCACAAGACGTTCCCAGTGCCGCGTTGGCCGTGACAGTCCCTTGATTGTTCACATCGAGAATCCCGCTCGAAATGCTTCCGGTTCCGCTCGACACGAAGACAGCACCCATCGCATAGGGACCAATATTGCTTTGACTCGGCAGCGTCGCCGATCCTCCGCCGGTCATAACGTAATTCGCGGCGGCCAAGCCTGCAGGGCTAATAGCCGCGCTTACGATCTTGCCGGCCAAACGTGAAGCGGGTGACTGGTCGATCTCGACAACATACATCTTTGTGTTGTCTACGATGTAGAACGCGAAGTTCAGAGTACCGATTGCTGTGTTAAGAGATAGCGTGCCACGGCCACTACCGGAACTAAAGGCGTCTAGTGAGTAGGACGAATCCGAAGCCAGGCTCGCACTAGTCGTGATTGTAGCGGAGGAGTTTGCGCCGTCGTGGATATCGAGCAAGGAGCCTGCCGCAGATACGGTTCCACCACTGGCAGTGAATTCTCCCGCGATGGCTACGGGATTGAATGAGGCGTCAGTACCCATGACACTGAATGCATAGGGTCCAGAAATCACGGAAAGGGAGCAACAGACTTGAGTGCTTGTCTGTGCGTCAATGGCGCCGCTTCCGGTCGCCGTCGAGTCAAAACGCGTGATAATCGCATGCTGATTCGTCGTAAGGACGAAGGCCAAATGCTGAGTCCCCTCAGATGTATCCAGCGTGATAGTTCCGCGACCATCAGCATTCACAATGTATCGGCTGGTGCTCTTGATCTGTACCGATGTGTCGATTCCGGTGCTGAAGCTCGAGACATCTTCGATGCCGCCAGTGATTCCACCCGCCCCATCTGTCGTGAAACTTCCCGCCGCCGCCAGGAATCCTTGGGAGTCGTTGCCGGTATACGAAAATGCGAAAGAGCCCTTGAAGACGTTGTCCGAATAAGCGATTGAAACGGTTGTGGTGGCAGTGGTTCCCTGATCGCTTGCGGTGATTGTGACTGTGTCACCCGGTGGCGGAAAACTCGGCGCCTGGTATACGCCGCTGTTTGCATTGATTGTGCCGATGTCGCCTCCCGCGGTTGATGACACTGTCCACGTCGCGTTCGGATCGGCCACGCCGTTCAGCGTTGCATTAAATTGGGCACTTCCGCCCGCGGGTACGGTCGCTGGTGGAGAAACAATTTGCAAGCCGAGCCCGGGGCTCACGGTGATCGTCGCGGTATTCGATGTAACTGGAAGATTCGCTCCTCCGCCGCTTGTACCGTTGGGATTTTTGAGCGCGGTCGCCGTGATCGTAACCTGCCCGCTGTTGACAGAGGGCACCTTGGTCGGCGCCGTATAAATGCCAACCTGAACGTCGCTCGGGTCAGTGATTATCGTTCCGTATTGCGCGTTGCCGCCGGAGACGCCATTCACATACCAGGTGACGGCGGTGTTTGCGGTGACGGTACTGGGTGTGGTCGTGGTGGTTTGCCCAGCCACAGTGACGGAAGCCGTAAAAGTGAGCTGCTGATTGACGATAACGCTTCCGCTCGTCGGGGTAATATTCACGGCTGTCACCGTACCAACGGTGGCGTTATTGCCGCAGCCGGATATCCCCATCGCAAAACAAAGCAGTGCGAACACTGCCGCCGAATACAAAACCCTTTTTGAGTTTGTTGCCACTTTCGCCCTGCTCCCCTGATTAGCGCGCCGCAAACAAAGACTGCAAATAATACACCGAGATCGGGTCGTTTCCGAAGCGGATCGCAAAAGTCATTTGGAATCTGTGTCGGTGATATTGGACACAAGCCGGACGAAACGGGTTGCCAGTGGCGCTCGGGATAGAATCGAGGTAAGTAGTTGCCTGTCATTTTGAATCTCATTACACTGTGTGCGAGGCTTCGTGAGCGACCCAGGGATGGAGCCGCTCAAACTTCTTCCGATCCGGCTGGCCCGGAATGCCCTGCCACCCGTCCTGCAGGGATTGAAAGGCACACGTTCACATGGACGAACCTCTCTCGCTCCGTTCGGTGGTCGTCGCTTCGCCCG
>Ga0209178_1000223_pt1 | contig 15462 bp, 12 predicted proteins | sample GAAS200_FD_187521 | JGI IMG/M metagenome (GOLD analysis project Ga0209178, IMG submission 187521) | Agricultural soil microbial communities from Georgia to study Nitrogen management - GA AS200 (SPAdes) (version 2) | ecosystem: Environmental > Terrestrial > Soil > Agricultural land | place: USA... | reverse complement strand
CCATGCGGGCTACGTCAAGCGCACGCCCGTGGACGTCTATCGCCATCAGTCGCGCGGCGGCAAAGGCCGCATCGGTGCGAAGACGCGCGAAGAGGATTTCGTCGAGCATCTTTTCATCGCCTCGACTCACACTTACATTCTCCTTTTCACCTCGAAGGGCCGCGTCTATTGGCTGAAAGTCTATGAAATTCCCGAGGCCGCGGCCGCCACGCGCGGTAAGGCCATCAACAACCTCGTCCACTTCCAGGAGGGCGAAAAACTCACCGCCGTCGTCGCCGCTCGCAACCTTCAGGAAGAGGGCAAATTTGTCTTCCTCGCGACGAAGCAAGGCACGGTGAAAAAAACCGGACTGGCGGAATTCTCGAATCCGCGCCCCAGCGGCATCATCGCCATCAATCTTGACTCTGCCGATGAACTCATCGGCGCCAAACTCACCGACGGCAAGCAGATGGTTTTCCTCGCCAGCCATGAAGGCCAGGCCATCCTGTTCCGCGAGACGGAAGTCCGCGCCATGGGCCGCCAGGCGGGCGGCGTGAATGGCATGGATCTTGGCAAGGAAGATTACGTCGTCTCCATGGATGCCGTGCAGCCTGATTTCGAAATCATCAAGAAGGAATTCAAGAAGACCACGCAGAATCTCGACGAGCTCGAAAGCGACCAAATCCGCGAATCGCTCACTTCGTTGATGCTCACGGTCGCCGAGAAGGGCTACGGCAAGCGCACGCCGCTCGCCGAATACCGCGTCACTTCGCGCGGAGGCAAGGGCGTCATCAATCTGAAGACCACCGAGCGCAACGGCTCCGTCGTTGCGGCGCTTCAGGTCAGGGAAGATTCCGACGTCATGATCATCACCGGCCAGGGAAAAGTAATTCGCGTCCACGCCGCGGAAATCCGAGAAGCCGGCCGCTCGACGCAAGGCGTCCGTCTGCTGCGCCTTGAGGAAGGCGACCGCATCGCCGCCGCCGCCTCTATCCTCGAAGAGGAATCCGGCGAGAATGGAGAAGGTTCGTAGTGAAAGGCATTGGTGCCCGTAGAGTGGCGACGCGCTTTCAGTTGGTCGTCGGTGGCGAGAGGTAATATCCGGGGCGCGTCCGGATTTTCAGATGCGGCTTCAGCACGCGCACCTCGATCTCGTGGTAGCCGTAAGGCTGGCTGCCCGGCGGCACATACCCCAGCAGGTATTCGTTGTGAAGTGAATTCCCGATCGCATTCATCGCTTTCTCGATCGAGCGATCCTTGAACGCGCCCATGTAGATTCCGCCGGTCCCTTCCGCCGCAAGCTCCAGCGAGTTCCTGCCGATTGCATTCACGCCATGCTGCACCATCCAGATGATGAGCGGCAGCAGCGGCATGCCGTTCCCGACCTGCTGGGTCACCGTGTCTGATGTCTGCGCCGTCCCAGGCGGTGGCGGCAGCGGATACGTCCCTGGCGGGCTCACCTCCACTGGCGGCGCGGGATCCGGTGGTTTCCGGAATGCCGCGGCGGTCGAGCTAAGTCCGATCGTATAGATCGAGGTATTGGCGAGTTGCGCCCGGCGAAGGAAGGCGCCCAGCTTCGTCTCGCTGCCGGAGTCGTTCTTTTCTCCCATGATCAAAATCACGCGCCGACGCTCCTCGGGCTCCGCTTCAAGAATATCTTCCGCGCGCGACAAAGCGTCATAGAGCCGCGCTCCCGAGGTGCCTTCCTTGATATGGCGGATTGCGGCGAGCACACGGTCAGGGTCCGTGGTCATGGGCCGCAGCAAATCCACCTCGTCGTCGTAGCCGATAACGGCGGCTTCGCCCGTCCCCGCCATCACCATATCGGTGAAGATGATCCCCGCCTTGCGGACTTCCGGAAGCAGAGGAGCGATGCGAGAACTGGTTTCAAGCACCAGGACGATGGAAAGAGGATCCCCGCCGAGGTCGAAATGAGTGATGGGCTGCGGCTTGCCATCATCAAAAACCTCGAAATCCTGTTGCGTGAGATTCAGTACGGGCTCGCCGGAATTGTTTGCGATGGCAACCGGCAGAGTAACCAGGCGTGACCGCACAATCACTGCCTGTTGTTGCGGGGGAACCGGAAGCGGCGGCTTTCTCTGCTGCTGCACACCCGGCTTGGGGTGAATCGGGCCCGCAGGAATGCTCTGGCCGAACATAGGGGAGGTGGCGAGGACAATCGTCAGCAGGCAGGGAATCCACGCAAGCAATCTGTGATGGCTCATCGATTCCTTCACGATTCCAGTCTATCTGATTCGGCATCGCGAGGGGACGTTGCATTGATGAGCCACCACATCCCTCCTCTTGACAATCTAGAGAAAAGTCGTACTCTTCCAGTCGATAAACTAGAGGAGGAAGTGGGGATGCCGGATATCCAGAGTGAATTAGTCCAGGGAACATTAGACATGCTCATTCTGAAAACGCTCGCTCTCGAGCCCATGCACGGATACGGCATTTCCGTGCGAATCGAACAGATCAGCAAAGGTGTTTTCTGCGTCAATCCCGGATCGCTCTTTCCGGCGTTCCGCCGGCTGGAGCGCAGCGGACTGCTCAAAGGAGAGTGGCGCGCAACAGAGAACAACCGCCGGGCGAAGTATTACAGCCTGACCGAGCCGGGCCGCAAGCGACTGAAGAGCGAAACAAGCGAGTGGGGCCGTCAGACTGCAGCAATCGCTCGCATTCTCGAGGCCTAGTGGAAGAGAAATGACGCTCGTACACAGAATCTTTGGCGGGCTGAAAGCGTTGATTCGCAAATCCGATACGGAACTGGAACTCGACGAAGAGATTTGCAGTTACGTGGAAGCATCGGCGACGGAAAAAATGAAGGCAGGTATGAGCCGGGAAAAAGCGATGCGGGAGGTTCGAATGAGCATGGGGAGTGCTGAGGGTGTGAAAGAGGATGTACGAGGCGTGGGTTGGGAGATCGTCGCGGAGACACTCTGGCAAGACGTTCGGTACGGCGCGCGGATGCTGCGAAAGAATCCGGGTTTTACTCTGGTGGCTGTGCTCACGCTGGCGCTCGGGATCGGAGCCAACAGCGCCATCTTCAGCGTGGTAAACGCCGTGCTGCTGCGGCCGTTGGCGTTCCATGATCCTGGGAAGCTGTGCCTGGTGACGGAAAGCCTGCCGTCTTTTCCATCTCTCGGACCTTCATATCAGAACTACGTTGATTTTCGCGACCAGGCGAAATCCTTTGAGGGCCTGGCGGCCGTGCATATCGACCGGTTAAATCTCACTGGCCAGGGAGATCCGGAACGATTGAGCGCGCAAATGGCGACGGCAAGCCTGTTTCCGCTGCTGGGAGTGAATGCGATTGAAGGTCACACTTTCACGTCTGACGAGGACCGTTACGGCGGACCCGCAGTGGTGCTGCTCAGTTATGGATTCTGGCAAAGAAACTTTGGCGGCACGCCAAACATTCTCGGGAAGACCATCCGTCTGAACGACCAACCCTACACCGTGACGGGAATTCTGCCCGCAGGATTTCAAATTATCGTTCCGGTCGATGTGGTCGTGCCATTCGCGCCGTGGGCTCATGGCCTGCCGGACGATCGAAATTGGCATCCGGGAATCACAGCGGTGGGTCGGCTTAGGCAAGACGTGACGATCGAACGAGCACGCGTGGAGATGGCAGCCATCGCGCAGCGCCTTGCAAAGCAATATCCGCTCTACGACACGGACATGGGCGCTAACGTGAACGGTTTGCAAGACACCCTGGTGCAGAATGTGCGGCCAGCGTTGCTGATGTTACTCGGCGCCGTGGGTTTGGTGCTGCTGATTGCCTGCGGGAATATCGCCAACTTGCTGCTGGCGCGCGCCGCTTCACGGCAACGAGAAATTGCGGTCCGGACGGCTTTGGGAGCCGGGCGGCTGAGGATTGTCCGCCAACTCTTGACGGAAAGCGTCCTGCTGGCGTTTGCCGGCGGAGCTGTTGGATTGTTGTTGGCGCGAGTGATTCTGACACCGCTGCTGGCTTTAGCATCGAAGAGCCTGCCCAGCGTCGGAGTCATCGGGCTAGATGGGAGAGTGCTGGCGTTCACCGCGGCGATTGCGCTACTGGCCGGAGTCCTGTTTGGACTCGCGCCGGCGCTGCAAACCGCAAAGATGGATGTCCGCCCCGCACTGAGCGATGCATCGCGTGGCTCGACAGGGGGAGCGAGCCGGCATCGCGTGAGGGATTTGCTGGTGGTAACAGAGGTGGCGCTTGCGCTCATCCTGCTGATCGGCGCGGGACTACTGATCCGTAGTTTTGCGCGGCTGCAGGACGTGCAGCCGGGCTTCGACGCGTCTCACCTGCTCGTGGTGGACGTTCCAGTGTCCCCGAATGGGTATGCGCAGGCGCCCCGGAGAATGTCAATGTTTGACCAGTTGATCGAGCGCTCGAAGACCCTGCCGGGCGTGAGCGCAGCAGGAGCGGCATTAATTCTTCCAGTCACCGGCAGCGGCTCAGTGATTCATTTCAACATTCAGGGCCGGCCTCCGAAGACACCGCACGACTACATCTTGATCGGTTATCGCCCCGCAAGTCCCGGATATTTGGAGACACTCCGGGTTCCACTGCTAGCGGGAAGAATGCTGAATGAATCAGACACGGAACGCGGCCCCTACGTTGCAGTGGTCAATCAGAGCATGGCGAAGCAGTATTTTCCGGGAGAATCGCCGCTTGGGAAGCGAATCCAGGTGGGGGCGACACCCACTAACGAAATACCCTGGGCGGAAATCGTCGGCGTTGTGGGAGACATGAAGCAGAGTCTGGCGAGCGAAGCTAGCGCGGAAATGTACATTCCCTTCCGCCAGGCCGACTCGCTGATACCGATATTCGCGATGTCGATGGTGCTTCGCACTACGAATGAGCCGCATGCGGAAGTATCCGCTTTGAGGAACGCCGTTCATGAAATCGACGCTGACCAGCCGCTTGTAAATTTCCGCACGATGCAGGAGAACATCGCCACTTCAGTGAGCGATCCGCGTTTTCGCACAATGCTTCTTGGGATATTCGCTGCGAGCGCGCTGCTTCTTGCAGTCATCGGGCTTTACGGGCTGATGGCGTATTCGGTGGAGCAGCGGACTTCGGAAATCGGAATCCGATTGGCGCTGGGTGCGCAGCGGAATGACGTTTTGAAACTCATCGTCGTGCAGGGATTAAAGCTGGTCCTTGTCGGGGTGGCCATCGGATTGGGAGGCGCGCTCGCTTTGAGCCAGCTGCTGACTCGGTTCCTTTATGGCGTCGTGCCCAGCGATCCCGCCACCTTCGCGATTGTAGCGTCAATTTTGACGCTGGTGGCAATGGTGGCTTGCTGGATTCCCGCACGGCGGGCCATGCGAGTCGATCCGATAGTGGCACTGCGGTACGAGTAGTTGCGAGCGCAGCGATTTCACATGGCCCTACTGAAAAGATTGATCGGCGGTTTGAGAGTCTTGTTTCACAAGGAAGATGCCGAGCAGGAACTCGATGAAGAGTTGCGCGGCTATGTGGATACCGCGGCAGCGGAGAAGATGAAGGCCGGAATGAGCAGGGAGGAAGCGATGCGACAAGTGCGAATGAACATGGGAAGCTCGGAGGGAGTAAAGGAAGAAGTGCGGAGCGTGGGCTGGGAGACATTCGCGGAGACTCTGTGGCAAGACATCCGCTTCGCCGTGCGCATCCTGGCGAAAACGCCGGTCATCACGACTGTGGCGCTGCTGTCTTTGGCGCTGGGAATTGGCGCGAACACGGCGATATTCAGTTTGATAGACGCAGTCATGCTCCGGATGTTGCCGGTGCAGCATCCCGAGCAGCTGGTGCAGATCAAATTCCATTCGCCCATGTCCGCGACGCCCCGCGGATCTGTCACAAATCCGATCTGGGAGCAGGTACGCGACCATCAAAATGCATTTGCGGGAGCATTTGCCTGGTCACCGAGGACCTTCGATCTCGCCGATGGAGGAGAAGAAAACAACATTCACGGCGTCTATGCCAGCGGCAGTTATTTCACAACTCTTGGCGTACGTCCAGCCGCTGGTCGTTTGCTCGCGACATCCGATGACGTTCGCGGATGCAGCGGAGCGGCAGTTTTGGGTTACGGATTCTGGCAACAGCATTTCGGCGGAGCAGAATCCGCAGTTGGCAATTTCATCCGATTGGCTGGACATTCATTTCCCATCATTGGCGTGGCTCAGCGCGGTTTTGCAGGTACGGACGTGGGAACTCCGCTCGACGTGGCCATTCCGATCTGCGCCGAAGCAATCCTGCGAGGAAAGAATTCATTCCTCGACCACCGATCAGCCTGGTGGCTGCTGATGATGGGGCGATTAAGGGCGGGTGACGATATCTCCATAGCTGAAGCTCGTTTGAAGGTCTTGTCTCCACAACTCTTCGCGGCGGCGGTTCCGCAGGATTGGGACGCGAAGTCACAGGATATCTTCCGCAAGTACAGTTTTGTCGCTGTTCCCGGCGGCACAGGCACAGGAGGCTTTTTCGGCGTGCGCCAGCAGTACAGTCAACCGCTGGAGATTCTGATGTTCGTTGTGGCGCTCGTTTTATTGATTGCTTGCGCCAACATTGCCAGTTTGCTACTGGCACGGGCCGCGGCGCGACAGAAGGAAATTGCGGTGCGATTGTCGCTTGGCGCCTCGCGAGCCAGGCTAATTCGCCAGGTACTGACGGAAAGTATCGTGCTGTCGGGCGCTGGAGCATTGCTTGGCGTGCTTTTTGCACGCTGGGGAAGCGATTTTCTCGTACGATTTGTTTCCCGGACTCACAATCAAGTATTTCTCGACCTCAAAATGGACGGTCGCGTTCTTGCCTTCACCGTAGGAATCGCCGTGCTGACCGGCCTCCTTTTCGGAATTCTCCCGGCGTTTCGGGCGACGCGCGTTTCGTTGACTTCGGCTATGAAGGGGGAGAACGGAGATATGAGTGAAGCGGGCATGCGATTCTCCTCGGAGCGGTGGATTGTCGCCGCACAGGTTGCACTTTCACTGATTCTCCTCGTTGGTACCGGCCTATTTATCCGCACATTCACGAATTTGATGACTCTCGATCCCGGATTCGATCCCAGCAACGTTCTCATTGTTGAATCGAATATTCACAATGCCGGGGTACCTGAGCCCGCGCGCGTTGCGGCCTACGGTGAGATGCTCGCGAAACTGCAGGCTATTCCGGGAGTGTCTTCGGCCAGCCAGTGCTGGATGCGCCCGCTCTCCGGAATGGAGTGGAACGAAGACGTTTCAATACCTGGCTATCATCCGCCCGCTGGCGTCGAGCCGCTCGTTTACTTGAACTGGATTACGCCCGGTTATTTTTCGACTATGCGAACAGCTCTGCTTGAAGGCCGCACATTCAATGCTGGTGATTCCGCGGCGGCGACACACGTCGTGGTGATCAATCAGTTGCTTGCGCGCACGTATTTCTCGGGCGAGGACCCTATAGGAAAGCACCTCATTTTCGACGACAAACAAATGTTCGGACCTCAGCCGTTGGAAATCATCGGCGTCGTGAAGGACGCGAAATATGATTCGCTCAGCCAGGAATTTTTGTCCACGGCGTACGTACCGCTTGCGCAAGTCAGTATGGTTGCCGAAGACAGCGCGTTTGAGATTCGTACGGCAATGAATCCGGCAACAGTGATTCCCGCCGTGCGCGATGCGCTGGGCAGCGTCAACAAGCTCGCCTCATTGCAATTTCTCACTCTCAAACAGGAAGCCGACGATTCCGTGATTCAAGAGCGCGTGTTAGCCGTACTCTCCGGTTTTTTTGGAGGCCTCGCGCTGCTGCTTACGGCGATTGGACTCTATGGCGTGATGTCCTATGTGGTGACGCGCCGGCAGAGGGAAATCGGCATTCGCATGGCGCTCGGCGCACAGCAGGGGAAAATTCTGCGCTTCGTTTTGCGCGACGTCACAACACTACTGATCGCCGGTGTAACCGCGGGGCTCGTTGGAGCCTGGTGGGCGACGCGATTTGTGCAACAGTTCCTGTTTGGTCTGAAACCATACGACGCCGCCACGATTGGAACAGCCATCCTCATGCTGACAGCCGTGGCGTTGTTTGCCGGATACCTGCCCGCGCGCCGCGCCTCGCGTCTCGACCCGATGCGCGTCCTTCGCGAAGAATAGTCGCTCCGTTAGTTTATCCGGCGGGACGCTGGGGACACGAAGGCCAATCCGTCTATACGCTGGCTCGATCCTGCACGGAATCTCCACAGGACTTGAAGAAATCGGGGAACTGAGGCTGCTTTCGCACCAAGCGAATGATTGACCAAATAGGGACTGACCGCAATAGAATGTTTGGGTCGTCATTTTGTCAAGGGAGCAAGAATGAGTCCTCGAAACCATTTGCCCATGCCCAAGCTGGCTTATCGCGATGCGCGATTTACGGAGAGCCCCGCTGCGCGGCCGTTGCGGATTCTGGCCGAGTACTTCGATCCACTGAAAAGACTGCGCCAGGAAAATGTGGGTGACACGATCGTGATGTTTGGCTCAGCGCGCATTTTGCCGCAAGACCGCGCTTTGGCAAGGCTTCGCCAACTTGGCGGCGGAAGCGCAAAGAAAAGCCCCGCGCATCGCGAGAAACTTCGCAAAGCGCGCGCCGATTTGGAGATGTCGCGTTATTACGAAGAGGCGCGTGAGCTCGCGAGGCGGATTACGGCGTGGTCCATGAGCTTAGGAGAGCATCCACGACGATTTGTCATCTGTTCCGGCGGAGGCCCGGGCATCATGGAAGCCGCGAATCGCGGCGCTTCTGAAGCCGGCGGTTCGACGATCGGCCTGAGCATTCAACTGCCGCATGAACAACGTCCCAATCGCTTCATTTCGCCAGAGTTGAACTTTTGCTTCCATTATTTCTTCATGCGCAAACTGTGGTTTGCGCAGCTCGCCAAAGCGCTCATCGTCTTCCCGGGCGGGTTCGGCACCATGGATGAGCTCTGGGAAATGCTTACACTGCTCCAGACAGGAAAACTTCCCGAACATCACCTAATTCTGATCTATGGCCGGCAATACTGGGACAAGGTATTGAACTGGAAGACGATGGTGCGAGCCGGGACGATTAGTGAAAAAGAATACGGCGTATTGCAGTTTGCGGACACCGTTGAAGACGCATTTTCCCGAATCCGCGGCTGGCTGGAAAAGTACTGCCTCGTCCTCGATACAGACTGGGAAGGAGTCTAGTCCAATGGGCAGAATATCCGCGGGCGCGGCCTATTCGAGGTGGAGGAGGAGATTCGCGCCCGCGCTTGCTGCGAAATCAATTTGACGAGGTCACCAGCTCGGTGGAGAAGAAACGCTCGAAGCGCCGCTTTTCGTCTTGATCGTGCAGCATCACCACAGGGACGATCCGCAAGGAGCGCTTGCATCCCTTGCACGTCGCCACTTCCCCTTGCAGGTCTTGCACGAATCCATCCGTAAAGTGATATTCCGAATGGGGCCGACGCGCCGCCTTCGTTCCCACAGTTCCACAATGCGGACAGGTGAAATCGAGGCGATCGTCCTGCGGGTCGCGGTCTAGGGCCGCCCGCCCTGTAAATCGAACTCCAACAGTTTCCAATGCAGCCTTGGCCATGATGCCCTGCCTCCCGATTGCCTAAAATTCCAATGACACTCCATTGGATGCTAGGATCGGCAAAATTGGATGCGAATTCGCCGTCTCTGGATACAAAGATCCTTATCAATTCTAAGTATATTATTTATCAATAGTTTAGACAAAACCCCTACCCACATAAACAGTTCTACACCGGAATCAAGGAACTTCAATCCTCCTCTGGTGTCAATCATGTCAGAGGGCGCACGCACTCGAAAATAGTACCGCCGGATGCCTGCTAAGCCATTGTTCCGGCGTGGCTTATCTGACAAACAAGAGGAGTCTGTTAAGAGCCGAGGAGAGGTGCATCCATGCGCAAAGAAGAGATCTTGGCCGATTGTCTGATGGACAATGATCTGGAAGCAAAACAAGGCCGCCGAGCCAGAAGGCGGCGTGCAATAGTCGTTGCCTTGGCATTTGAGGCCGTTCTTGTGGTCTGGCTGCTTCTCTGGCCGATTCTGACGCCAGGCGGACCGCCCCCCGATGTGGTTATTTTGCCAAGGATTATTCCCGAATTCACAAGGAGTCGGAGTAATCGTCAGCCATTGCGCTCCGCGGCATCCAGGATGGTCTCATTCAGCACACCGATCTTTCCGCAGCTGAGACCTCCATCGCAGATTCCATCCACAATTCCAACTCCCGCGCCGGACTTGGCGCCGCCCGCGATAGGAAACGGCGCTCAGGTTATTCCGGGGGAAATCTCTGGGCTCCCCAGCGGATTGGGAGACGGCAACTCGGTCATTTCCGCCCCGCCGCAGCCGCCTCGAATGATTCGCAGAAGCGAAGGAGTCCAATCCGGAATGCTCATTCACCGCATTGAGCCCCAATATCCTGCGATTGCGAGGATCGCCCGCGTATCGGGAAGTGTCGAGTTGCGAGCGATTATAGGCCGCGACGGAAGCGTGAGTTCCATCGAAGTGCTCAGTGGCAACCCTCTGCTTGCCCGCGCGGCAGTCGAAGCCGCCCGCCAGTGGCGATACAGGCCAACTATCCTGGACGGAGAAGCGGTTGAAGTTGAAACGCGAATCACGGTGAATTTCGTTCTGGGCCAATGAACTCGAATCATAAAGCAAGGGGCCGACGGAGAATCCCGCCGGCCCCTTGGAGCGAGTAGGCTGGGTAAGGCTTAGAAGCGAAGTAGTATACCAGCTGACAGACGAAGATCATTCTGCCGCGTGCTGGCGAAATGCGTGTTGAGGTAATCCGCTTGGATCAATCGTAGGCCGAGAAAATGGCCCGCGTGCAGATCTATTCCGCCTCCTTCGGCCGAAGCAAAGGCTGTATTGGATGCTCCTCCACCGCTTATGCGGGCCGCGCCAAATAGCGCATGCACAAATGGCGAAATGCGCGCCGGGAAATGAAGTTCGGGACCGAACATATAGGTCGTTTGCTTTGTCTTTACTCCAGAGATAGTTACGTACGTCTGGCCGAAGTCCGCTGTCGCACCGATGATTTTGAACATGTTCTCGGTCAGCGAAGCATTCCATCCGTGGGAATTGAGTTTGGTCGGACTCGTGTCCAGCCGGACGTACGAGTATCCGCCGAAGATCGTCGTGCCTTGAGCATGGGCGGCTAGCGGAAGTATGAGCAGCAGCCCGAGCATCAGAGATAGTTTTCTCATTCGAGTCTCCTCAGTGATGGTGTTTGGGAAGGCACCCAAGGCTGTGAAATCTGTCCGTTTCCGGACTCTATGAGCCTTCCTGGCTGGTCCCAGATTAGATGAATAATGCTCGAATGGGGTTGGCGACGGCATTTCATTGTGCTGTTTCTAGCAATCGGAGGCAACTTCTGACCAATTAAGCTCACTCAGTGAATCCGCGCCTGCCGTAGCCAATCGAAGGCGTTGAAAGATTGAGTCTCTAGGTTCTGTGCGCTATGCTTCCAGTTGCCGCCCAAGAATTGGCCACGGAAGGAAGCCTGCCATGAAAAAAGCGCTCTACATAACGTTAATCGTCGTCGTCGTGATTTTCCTGATTCTGGTCATCATCCCGTTTTTCATTGATGTTGACCATTTTCGGCCGCAAATCGAGCAGGCTCTTGGCGAGCAGTTGGGCCGAAAAGTCGAAATTGGTCACCTCACGGTATCTCTCCTTTCCGGCAGCCTGAAGGCTGACCAGATCTCCATTGCCGACGATCCCTCCTACAGTCGCGGCCCGTTCGTGATGGCCAAATCTCTCGCCGTCGGCGTGGACATTTGGCCTCTGATTACTTCCCGCGTCCTGCGCGTGCACTCGATCGATATCGGCAATCCGCAAGTGCAGCTGCTGAGGACTGCCGCAGGTGAGTGGAACTTCGCGACAATGGGGGCCTCTTCAAAAGCGAGCGGAGATCCTCCCGGCGATCCGCCGGCGAAGGTATCCGCGAGCTCGGGGCTGAACAATATTTCCGTTGACCAGGTCAGAATATCAAACGGCACTATTTCTTTTGGCCGCGCCGGCGAACGCTCTCGGCTTGCCTACCAGAACGTAAACATCTCCGCGGACAACGTCTCGCAAACTGCGCCATTCCCGATGACATTCGACGCTCGAACGCCCGGCGGCGGCAAACTGAATCTCAACGCGCGCGTAGGGCCCATCGGCAGTGGCGATGCGAATCGTATGCCGTTTGACGGAAAAATGAAGGCTGACAACGTTCCCGCGCCGGACGTTCAGAATCTTCTCGCCGTGCTCGGGTATTCGTTGCCGCAGGGCTCATCGCTCAAAGGCGGGACAATCAATGCGGACCTGGCACTGCACGGCCCGCTTCAGCGACTGGTCACGAATGGCCCTGTGCAGCTCAGCAATGTGACGCTTGCGGGATTCAGTCTCGCATCGAAGCTAGGCGAAGCTCTGGGCAACGCCGGCGCGGCAACAGGCAACGACACGCTGATTCAAGTCGCAAGCTCGAATCTTCGTTACGCTCCGGAAGGAGTGCGCGCGGACGCCTTGAATGTCGTGATTCCCGTGATCGGGAGCGTGACCGGATCGGGAACTGTGGGCACTAACAATTCCCTGGACTTTCATCTAGTCGCGAAACTCGCGGGGAGCAGCCCGCTCGCGGCGCTGACGAAGTTGCCGCTTTTCAGCAAGGATGGCGGCGTGCCGTTCCACGTGGGAGGAACTACCGCAAAGCCTGAAGTCGTTCCCGAAATCGGCGGGAGCGCCGTGCAAAAGCTGATTAATCCAAATCAACAGGGTGGAATCGGCGGCATAATCGGCGGGCTCCTCAAGAAAAAGAAGCCACAGACCCCGCCGCAGCCTTAGCAGGCGCAGCTATTTCTTGCGTGCGTTCTCAAGCATATCCCACGCCGCAGCGGGGAAATCGAGGAAATCGTTGAATTCCCCGGCGCCTCGGAGCCACAGACCGCCGTCAATGATGACGCACTCGCCGTTGATATATTCGGCAGCGTCGCTCAAGAGAAACGCAGCGAGGTTTGCCAGCTCTTCGTGGCGCCCGAATCGCTTCATCGGATGATTGAGCCGGGCGCGCTCCTCCAATTCCTTCGCCGGAAGCAGGCGCGAAAATGCGCCTTCCGTCGGGAAAGGTCCGGGTGCGATTGCGTTCAGGCGAATGTGATGCGGCGCCCATTCCACGGCCAGTGACCGTGTTAGGGCGAGTACTCCGGCCTTGGCGCATGCCGAGGGCACAACGAAACCCGAGCCGCAGTTTGCGGCCGCGTAAGTTGTCGCGATACTCAGGATGTTTCCCGGTTGCTGCGCAGCCATCCACTTCCGGCCCAGGATGAGCGTGCAATAGAAGGAGCCCTGCAGCACGATTCCGAGGACGGCATTGAAAGCATTGGGCGAGAGTTTTTCGGTGCGAGCGATGAAGTTGCCCGCCGCGTTGTTCACAAGCGTATCAACACGACCAAATTCCTTCTCCGCGGCGGCGACGGCTTTTTCCACTGCCTCGAAATCCCGCACGTCGCAGGTCATAAATGCGGCGCGAGCCTTTTTGGTGCGAATCTCTTCGCAAGTTTTCGCGAGTGGCTCCTCGCGCCGGCCGATGAGAAAAAGATTTGCGCCAAGTTCCGCGAACCGGAGCGCCATCGAGCGCCCCAAGCCAGTTCCACCACCAGTAATGAAAATTGTCCGACCCTTAAGCAAATCGAGTTGAAACATGCCGAGTCTCCTTGCGCTGCGTTTTTCGCCGGCCCTCAGTGGGTTTGCGGCAGCAGTTCTTTCGGTAAAGGATTCGCCGAAGTTTCTTCCTGCCAGAATACCGTAACCACCCACCAGCGCTTGCCATCGAAGAATAGCTGAATGCTGTTGACGCCGCGGGCAAAGGGCTGCGCGTCAGCTGCCGCGTGCCGCGACTCATAGGTACTGAACACCTGCATGACCCCGCCAAATCGCTCCGATTTACGGGCGACTTCCTTTTCGAAAAAGCCGTTCTTCTCGAAGTAGGGCTCCGCCGCAGCCGCGTAATCATCAGGAGAGAGAATCCGCACGCGTTCCCCGCTATTCGGACCTGCAACTGTGGGAATCAGGCGCGCTCCGGGAAGGAAGAGGGAGCGAAAACGGTTCCAATCGCGCGGTTTTGAAGGCGGTCCTGAGATGACGTCGTAGAGCGCGGCAAGGATTGCGTCTGGCGAGGCAACGTCGGCGGGGTTTGCAGCAGGCGCGGCAGTTTGTTGCGAAGGCGCAGCCTTGGGCTCTTCCTGCGCTTGTGCATTCCCGGCCAAAATTAAGAACAGGACCGATACTGCAATCCATGCAAATTTGGGCTTCATCGGACCCCCCGCCAGTATGAGTTCCGGCCATGGGAACTGCCGAGCTTAACCCTATTCTTCGCGGAAACGAGAGAAAGAAATCTCGCATCCGAAGATGAGGGCACGCATAATACGCACGCATGGAAATCGGCGAAAGAGGTTGCCTATGATCAAAGTCATTTCCGGAATCATCGTGGGAATCTTGCTCGTCTTCTGCGGAGCATTTTGCTACTTCTATTTCGGATTTGCGCCCGCCGCCACTTCCGATAAGCCGATGCCGATGGAAGCGTATTTAGCGAGCCGCGCGCTGCGTGCGCGGATGTTCAAAGAGGCGCCCAAGCGCGACGTATCCGGCTTTACTGCCGCGCAACTCGTCGGCGGCGCGAAAATCTACCAGACGGATTGCTCGTTCTGCCATGGCTTGCCCGATCAGTCGCCCTCCGCCGCTTCACAAGGGATGTTTCCCAAGCCTCCGCAGTTATTCAACGAAGACGATATGGTCACGGATGACCCCCCAGGATTGACCTACTGGAAAGTGAAGAACGGCATTCGGCTCACGGGAATGCCCGGGTTTCATGCTTCGCTGACGGAAGAGCAGATGTGGGATGTGACTGCGCTCGTGACGCGGGCCGATAAACTCCCGCAGGAAGCAACGGATGTGCTGACGCCGTCGGACGCGGGCGACGATCCGCCAGGTCCCCCCGCAGCCACACCATCCCAGCTTGCGCCCGAATGGAAGGAAGCCAGGCAGATTTCCCCGCCGGAATTGGTTAGAAGAATTTCGGGTCCCGCCGCGGAACGGCCCGTAATCCTGCAAGTAGGATTTCGCGTGCTGTACGAAGGCGCGCACATTCCCGGAGCGGTCTTCGCGGGCCCCGCTGCATCCGCCACCGGCCTTGCACTCTTGAGGTCCGAAGCGGCGAAATTCCCTCGCAACAAGGAAGTGGTGATTTATTGCGGCTGTTGCCCGTGGGAGAAATGCCCCAACGTGCATCCAGCCTACGACGAATTGCGCAACTTGCGATTCACGAATCTGGTTGTCCTGCTCCTCCCGCATGACTTCCATCAGGACTGGATTGTTCCCGGTTACCCGATCGAGCGCGGCAAATAAATCAGAAATCGAGATGCAGTCGCAGTCCCGGCACCAGCACGGGCCCGCGCGCCTGGTTGTAGCCGGGATTGTTCACATGCTGCAGGTCGAAAGATACGTACGCGCCGCGCCAGACGTGTGCAG
>Ga0209178_1000222_pt1 | contig 15495 bp, 14 predicted proteins | sample GAAS200_FD_187521 | JGI IMG/M metagenome (GOLD analysis project Ga0209178, IMG submission 187521) | Agricultural soil microbial communities from Georgia to study Nitrogen management - GA AS200 (SPAdes) (version 2) | ecosystem: Environmental > Terrestrial > Soil > Agricultural land | place: USA... | reverse complement strand
GCTCTTCGGGAAGGCTCGGGGGATCAAGAACTCGGAAATTCTCACTCTCCTGCCGACGTTCCAGATCCGTGGCCATCTGGGCATCATCCCGCTTCTTCAGGAGGTTGTTATAGAAATCGAGAGCCGTTTGCCGGTCGCGTGTAAGCTTAGAGTATTGTTCCTGGACCTGCGGCGTAAGTTGAATGCGCCCTTGTATCGTTCTGATTTGCTGCTGAAGCTGTGCCTGTTGCTTCTGTTTCTCAGTGATTGTTGTTTCGGCCTGATTCAGCTGCGCTCGAAGCTGCTGAATCTGGGGTGAGTCCGCACCCAGATTGTCGGTGCTGGCGCTCTTCGGTTGAGGTGCGGCGGGTGCCTGCATCTTTCTTTGCAAATCGGCGATTTCCTGCTTCACCTTGATAACCTCGGGATGCTTGTCGGTGTATATCGCGCGAAGTGCCAAGAGCTGACCTTCGAGATCATCCATCTGCTTCTGCAGGCTTTGCGGGTCTCCACCATTGGAGGATTTCAAAGCACCGAGCTGCTGCGTAAGCATTGAGTCAGCGAACGCCTTGTTCGCCTGAGCCTCGTTCAGACTCTGAGTTACGGCTTCGAGCTGCTGCGTCAATCCCGCCAGCATCGTCAAGTTCGTCTGTTCATCTCCTGGTTGAGCGCCCAAATATTGATTCTGGAACGCCGCTAGTTTCGAATCCTGATCGTCTAGTTTTTGTTTTGCGGCATCAAGTTGAGTAGCGAGGAACTGTGTTGTGTCCTCTGATTGCTGCTCGCGACGCTGAAAATTCTGGTTCCTAAACATCGAAGCAATCTGAGTACAGATTGTCTGTGCCGTCTTGGCGTTGTCGAGTGTCACGTCGATGTTGAAGCCCAGAACATCGTCCGTAAGCGTGCCAGGCGTTGGTGCCATGGGCGCAACGGAGATCGATTTCTGGAGCCGATCGACCAGCGCCTCCATCGGCTCGCGATCCCAGTCTTTTTGATAGAGATGGTTCTCCTCAATGAGGCCTTGAAGGTGAGTGCGGCTGAGAATCTCGCCCTGCATGCTGGCCAACCGGCGGTTCACGTCATCGCTCACGACAGGCTTCACGATGTCGTCCGGCACAATTGGAGCCTCGACCAGCACACGTGTGTGCGAGGTGTATCGCTTCGGAAACGCAAAGGAAGCAGCGAAAGCCACAAGAGCACACAAAACGGCCGGCAATATAAGTTGCCATTTTCTCCGGCGAAGAATCCCGATCCAGTCCTCAACATTGAGCTGCCGATGGACAGTCATTGCCACCTCATATCCGTTGAAAAGGTATTCTGCACGTTTTCCCGGGTAATGATCCGCGTGCTCGACCACCCCTTGAAGTTCGCCAGCACACTACGAAAATTACCGGAGCGGACGCCCCCGGCCAATCCGGTACTCATCGCAAAGGGTGTGCCGGGAAACCCGCAAGCCAGCCTAGGGGAGTTTCGTTTCGTAAGTGAATGCACCGGACGCATTACAGGCGTGGTTCTCCAATCCGGTAGAACAGGCCCACCGAGAACTGGTTCGTATTCACATTTGTCCCCAAAGCGACAAATTGATTGACCCGCTGACGCATATAGTCGTATTCAAAACGAGCGCTGAGCTCGCCAACAATGGGCCGCTCAAACGCCGTGCCGAACGTTTCGCCGCTGACTTTTCCCTTGCCGGAATCGCTCTGCAGCGCGACAGATCGGTTGTAGCCCCCAGTGACAACGAAGTCCCAATTGTCGGTGAGCTGATGGCGAACCTCGGCGCCTTCGTAATCGCTCATCACCGTCATCAACAGGCCACCGCCACTTGAAACGGTGTGTTGTGCGCTCACATTCACGACAGTCCGATCAGAACGCAGCGAAAATGTGCCGCCGAACGCAGGACTTATTGCGTTGAATTTTGCAGAGGGCTGATTCGTCCCTGCAAGGAATTGAGTTCCAATGGCAGTTGAATAACTTGGACCGCCATATAGATCCAAACCAATGTGCTCCGCCGCATCCCAATGCACTGTGATCAAGCCCGTGTGACTCTGGTCCGAGCCGCTCTGTCCGTAGTGGAAGTATTGGTAGACGTACCGCACCCCGAGCGTAATTCGCTGCGTATAACGATAGCTATAACTCGCTCCGCCCGTGGCACCGTTCGTATCCAACAGCGCCGCTGACAAGAAACCCGGCGGCAGATCCTTGATTCCCGAAAAATCCTGAAGTAGATAGCCACCCGTCACATTAAGTGTTCCGCGTGGGCTCAAGTCGTAAACGAGATTTCCTTCCGACTGACTGGAGACATCGTGGCTCGTTGGTGCGATGAGAGTGTTTACGCCCGTAAACCCAGGCGTCGGCAATAAAAAATATTGGTTGGAAGAAGAAGGCAGGAATCCGGTGAAACTATCGAATGTTTCAGTGCCTTGAAACCGAAATCTCTGCGTAAAATCGTAATTGCCGGTCACCACGAGTCCCTGATCAAAGGTATCGAGCGAAGACTCATGTTGATAATGCAGAAAAGTCGGACGGTACTGCAAAGCAAGATTCCAGCGTGGTTGCGACTTCCACAAATTTATCAGCGCACCTTCCTGATAAATGAAGTCACTGGACGGTCTGGCGTTGTCACTGAACACATTCGTGTCTCGCATCACCCGTGTCTGCAACTCTGCGTTGATACCGCTTGGTGATGGGGGCTGAGTTGCGTAACCCGAGTCCATGGACGAATTGAACGTTCCGTCGTCAATCGTCTGGACTTGCGCCTTGAGAGGAGCGCATATCCAGACAGCCGCGATAAGGCACACGCCGAGCGCTAGAGTGTTAGGCTTTTTCATAGAGCCTCACGGCACAATGACGGTATCGCCTGCCTGCAGCTGGACGTTCTCACCATCGTCTTCGCCGGCAGCAACTTTTTTGTAGTCGAAAGGAAGTCTTACGACGTTGCCCGAGGCACTTGTGCGTAGAACGTAGACTTTGTTCTTTTTGGCAAACTCATTAAAGCCGCCGGCGAGCGCTAGAGCATCCAGCACGCGCGTTGGCTTGTTCAGCGGAAAGGCGCCTGGGTGCTGCACTTTCCCGAGAACATTGAATTGCCGGCTGTTCATTTCTTCGACGACAACTGTCACGGAAGGGTCCTTCACGTAGTCCGTGAGCTTTTTTGTTATTGAGGCTTGCAGCCTATCGGGAGTGAGCCCGCTTGCCTGCACATCACCGATCAGAGGCACGGTGATCATTCCATCCGGCCTGACCGGAACCTTCCCTGTGACTTCCTTTTCGTTCATGACATTTATAGACAGAACATCGCCCGGGCCAATAACGTAATTTGCCTTGGAGGTTACGGGCGCGCTGGGGCTGGGAATATTCGCTGGGTTCCTAACGCCAGCCTCCTCGCTAACGGCATGCGAAGCTGACTGCGCGTTTACGCCGGACGTGATCGCGGTTATACAAAAAACCGCCGTTGCTCCCAGTATGAGAATTTGCTTAAAGGCACATTTGAACCAGCCGCCCATTTATTCCTCCTCGGTGGTTTCAGGGGCTGATCTGCCGAAGTCAGTTGGCTGAGCGCGGCTGACTATCTTCAGAGAACGATTGGCTAAAGCACGCTCTCCAGCGCGGCCTCTGGAAATACTCTCCTCCATAGCCCCATGCCGTTGCTCCGCAGACCCCGTGAAACTGCGCATGAGTGTAAGAGCACCGTCATCGACGGACAATCCGATGAGTACAGCAATATGTGGCGGGTAAAAACCACTAGAGGAGGCACCAATCGATCACCATGTGGTGCTGAACGCACCGTGCTCCGGGAAGAATGTGCAAATTGTTTCCGTTGGGAACGCTACTACGGGCAGTTCTGTAGGGCAAAAGCCTGGGCAGCTCTCCCAGGATTGCATCGCACGGCCGTAAACCGTTTTGCTTATTTATGAACACACGAAACTTCGTTATCGCCTAAGAGACGTCTTGTGCTTTCGCATTGCGGTGACAAGTGATTACAAAAATTCTCGTGGCTGATGATCATGCGATTTTTCGAAGGGGTTTAAAGGAAACACTTCGGGGCGAATTTCCAAAAGCGTCGTTCGGGGAGGCACGCACCGCTGACGAGGCACTGGAGCACATTCGCCAAAAGGAATGGGATATCGTCGTTCTGGACATTAGCATGCCTGGGCGAACCGGACTAGAAATCCTGAAAGAAGTGAAAACGCTGCGCCCTGACATGCCAATTCTGATTCTGAGCATGTATCCAGAGGAGCAATTCGCCCGACGAGCGTTGAGAGCCGGCGCGTCGGGTTATCTTACAAAGGAGAGCGTGCCAGAGGAGTTGACTGAAGCCGTCCGCAAGGTCCTGCACGGCGGCCGCTATGTGAGCGTCAATTTGGCTGAGAGGCTCGCTTCTGATTTAGGCCGCCGGAGTGACGTACCGCTCCACGAAAGGCTATCTGACCGCGAATTTCAAGTCCTAAGGCTGATCGCCTCCGGAATGACGGTAAAAGACATCGCCGAGAAACTTGAGGTGAGCGTCAAGACAATAAGCACATACCGGGCACGCGTCCTGCTAAAAACCGGTTTGAGGAGCACCGCCGATTTGGTTCGCTATGCAGTACAAAGCGGACTGGTAAATTGAGATCGACTGGGCCGCGCGCCTGCTACGGCTCCACGAGCCCGCGCCGAATTGCATAACGCACGAGACCAGCGGTTTCGTGAATGTCGAGTTTCTGCATCAGGCGCGCCCGATGAGACTCCGCAGTCTTAACACTAATACCGAGCAGAATGGCTACCTCTCGAGTTGATTTCCCCTCCACTATCAGCTGGATCACCTGCCTCTCGCGCGCCGAGAGGGGATCGGGTGCTACTTCCTCCTTCGATAAGTAAGCGTCCACTACAGCGCGTGAAACGCTAGGGCTGAGATAGATTCCGCCTCTGCACACTTGATGGATCGCATGTACCAGGTCCGTGGCGGCTTGGTTTTTCAGCACGTATCCCTTCACGCCGGCTCGCAGGGCCTCCGTAACATATTGGTCCTCATCGTGACGCGTGAGCAGAATTGCCTTAGTCCTCGGCGAGGCCTTCCGAACTTCACGTGCTGCCTCCAACCCGTTCAGAATGGGCATTCCGATATCTATGACTGCAACATCCGGCGTGACCTTTGCCGCTAATGCAATAGCTTCTTGCCCGTCGGACGCTTCGCCTACAACCTGTATCTCCTCGCGTTCGAGAAGTCCTTTCAGCCCTTGTCGCACTACCACATGATCATCGGCAAGGATAACTCGAGTCGGCATGTCAATCTCCCAGTGGAACTGTGATAGATAGTTTACTGCCGCGCCCTAATTCTGAATCGACGCGGAACGTGCCTTTTAACACATTCAAACGCTCTTGAATTCCAATCAGGCCGAGACCCTTTTTCCCATTTCTGGAAAGTACGGAATCAACATCAAAGCCCACGCCGTCATCCTGCACAACACAGCGAACGCGTGCCCGATTTCGTTGGACCCTGATCTTCACGTTTTTCGCTCGCGAATGCCTCGTCACATTCGCCAGGGCCTCCTGTACCACACGATAGAGTCCCATCTCGATTGCCGGAGGCAGGCGCCCCTCGAACGATGATGCGACTTCAACCTCAAGCCGCCGTCGCTTTGATACACCCTCCGCCAATGACCGTATCGCGGGGACAAGCCCGAGATCGTCAAGCATCATTGGTCGCAGTTCGTGAGAAAACTCACGCAAGTGATCCTCTGCCTGATACAACAGCCCAGTCACCTCGCGAAGCCGTTTCTGTACTTCAGGCTTCGCGCCTGACATCACTTCAGCGATTGCCAAGTGAGCTGCCACCAATAATTGGCCCGCTTCATCGTGAACGGTGTGGGCGAGCCTTTTGACCTCCTGCTCCAAAAGTTCATTCAGATGTCGCAGACTCGAAACGGCATCGCGGTAAGCTCGACGCCCCAACTCGTAAGCGGAGAACACTTCAGCCAGAAATTGGCCGCTGAGCCTAATCAAACGCTCTGCATCGCCGTCATGCTCTTTGCGCGGCGACATTTCTGCAAGCACCGAATGGTGCAGCGATATGATCTCGAGAATTCCGACATTCGAGGAAAATGCAGTTCGGCCCAACTCGTATGCGCAGACAAGATCTTTTTCTGCTGCACCCTCCAGAAAATTTTGAAGTGCTCTTTCGTACGCAGGCTTGAGATCTGGCTTCGGCGCCTGCTTTGCGGGTGATCGCAGAGTCATGTTCCGGACTCCCTATAGCGAGCGACAAGTATTAGAGCGTCGTCCTTTCCTTTGGCGTAGCGCGCCAGAATGTTATCAGCGGCTCGACCTGGCGGCTGGCAGCGAACGCACGAGTAGTCGAAATTGCTCTCCACTCCGTCCGTGGCAAACGCAAGCGAATCACCGGGGGAGATGGGCAGTACCGCAGCTTGCAATGACGGCAAATGGCTGCCCACGACGCCAGGCCGCAACAAAAGGGTCTCTTCCTTATCATTCCTATCGCGGTCTACGCGCAGTAAAATGCCCTGAACGTTTCCCACTCCCATCCATGTCATCAGTGCATTACGGAAGTTAAATGACGCTAAACTCATTGTCGCGCCCCGTGTGGTCTTCAACCCGGCATGGCACTTTTGTGTCAGTGAAATGACGTTCTCTCCCGCGTTTGCCTGAAGAATGGCGTAGGCTTCCGCTGCCGCTGCCGCCGCCTCGGGGCCGTGACCGAGACCGTCCATGACCGCGACAAGTGTGCCTCCGTCAAACGATTGAACAATGTGGCGGTCTCCGGATTCTGAAAAGCCAGGCAGCGCAATACCTGCAACGCCCCATTCCAGAAAACAGCTCATCAGACCTTCCATTTCCGTATCGTCACTGTAGTTCCACGTCCGGCGCCGGAAATTATGTCGAATTCGTCTACAAGGCGCTTGACGCCCGGCAACCCTAATCCGAGACTGCCGGATGTGGAAAATCCGTCCTGAAGCGCAAGTTTGATGTTTGCGATTCCGGCGCCATTGTCTTTGGCAATGACTGAAATCCCTTCCCTACTTGTGTCCCTTTCGGCGCGAATGCGAAGCTCCCCTTTCTTTGCATATGTGACTATGTTGCGGGCTAGCTCTGAAATCGCCGTTGCGATTAGAGTGGAGTCCGTTTCCGAAAAGCCTATGGAAAGAGCCAAAGTTCGTCCTTTTTGTCGGGCTGCGACGATGTCCTTGTCCGAATTGATCGGGACTCGGATTGTTTCGGTCACGGATCGGATCTCTTACGCGTTGTTCTTGAACTTGTGGTTCAAGTACTCAAGACCCTCTTCAAGGTCCAAGGCTGTCACCACGCCCTCAAGCGTTATGCCCAGTTGGACCATGGCGAATGCAACCTCGGGCTGAATTCCTACAATCACGGTTTCCGCTCCACGCAACCTAATCATCTGTGCGATCTCTCGAAGCGTGCGGGATGCGAACGAATCCATGATGTCCATTGCGGTAACGTCGATGATTACGCCGAGCGAGCGCGATAAGACGACGCGCTCGACCATTGCCTTTCGCAGCTGAACTAGATCGTCGTCGGTCAGCGCAGCCTGAACCGTCGCAATGAGAAAAGGGCCTTGTTTGAGGACTGGGACTTCCACGAACCAATTCCCCCCATGGTCGCTGCCGTCAACCCGCAGCCTCGATCGGCACGACCTTATACCCCAGTAAGCGCTCCGCCTGCTCAATACCGCCCTGAAGGTCGCCCACGGTGTTCATCTTGCCGAGATCAACGCCAATCGTGACTAATGTCTGCGCAATTTCCGGTGACAGTCCGGTGACGATCACGGTTGCTCCCAAGAGCCGAGATGCCTCGACTGTCTGTACGAGGTGATTCGCAACCGTGGCATCCATTGCAGCGACGCCCGTTATATCGATCACCACTACCTTGGCGCGATTCGTCCGGATACCCCTGAGCAACTGTTCGGTCAACTGTCGCGCCCGCTGCGGATCGATGACGCCGATGATGGGTAGAATCAGCAGGCGTTCGCGAACTTGGAGCACCGGAGTGGAGAGCTCGCGGATAGCCTCCTGTTGCTGGCGGATCACGCGTTCGCGTTCCTGTACGAAACCGACCGCAACGGTATTTGCAATGCGATTTGCAGCCGGCTCGTAAGCGTCGAGAATCCGATCGAGTTTTCTGAAGTCTGCTTGATATTTCGCGAAGAGCGATCTTGCAAGAACGTCGCGAAGCAGGAGAACGATACCAACTACTTCGTGGGTCTCCACCCCTCTGGGTATGATTCTCTCCGAAAGACTGCGGGCATACGCCTGCAAAGCCTCAAACGTGCCCGTCTCCAGCGCCTCCACGTACTGATCGTAAACTGCTGTCGCCTCCGCGAAGATTTCATCCTTACTCATCGCGGTAAGCAGTTGCGCCTCAGTAATACGTCGTGCCCACTCCTCGCGCAGCTGCGTCCTGTTCTGGCGCAAATGGCTAACCAGTTCGCGCAGTAGCACGGCGGTCGCATCGTACGACGATGGATCGTCTGTGTGGTGTCGCATCGCGCCCCGCAAAGAGCGTTCAGCGTCCTTTGCCATTATTTTCACTCTTTCGGCGAGCTCGCAGATTTGCCAAGGTCTTACAGCCGAACCCACCCCTTCCAACTCCATTAGGTAACAGCGGATGCGATTTCGACATCCGGTAAAAGCCTTAATATGTGGTACTGAAAGATATTGAGGCGATTCGCACAGGGGGAAACAACGCGACTTGCCTGACACGCAAGTGGTTTGACGGAACCTAGCCTGCCGGCGAAGTTAGCAAGGAATGTGAACGACTACGGTCGTGCCTTTTCCCGGCACCGAGGATATCTTGAAATCGCCGCCGAGCAGGTGCGCGCGCTCTTTCATTCCGAGCAAGCCGAGTGAACCTTTTCGTTCCGCTGCCGCAACATCGAAGCCCGCGCCGTTGTCGTGAGTAATCAGCGCAATGTTGGTGTCGCCAACAACCAAGCTCGTCTGGACCGCCGTTGCCCCGGCATGGCGTGCGACATTCGTAAGAGTCTCCTGAAAAATTCGGAAAATCGCTGTAGAGCGTTCTTTGTCGAGGACGAGATCCTTTTCCGGCAGAAAAAGCTGGCAGCGAATGCCGGTATGCAATTCGAACTGTTGAGCTTGCCATTCGATAGAGGCAACCAGTCCGAGGGCGTCAAGTGTGCTGGGCCGCAATTCAGCGGATAAGCGACGCAACGATTTAATCAAGTCTCCTACCAGCTTTAATGCTGCATCCGATTTTTCGACGAGGCGCTTCTCCTCTTTGGGCAGACGCTTGGCGATCCAAGCAATATCCATTTTCAGGGCAGTGCACATTTGGCCGAGCGCGTCATGGATCTCGCGGGCCAGCCGGGTTCTCTCGTCCTCGCGAACGCGTTCCTGACGTGCCGCAAGCGCGCGCAATTGATCCTCAGCGTTCTTTCTTTCTCGAACCTCGGATTGCAATGCTTCGTTTAACTGAACGAGTTCCGCGGTGCGAGCTTCGATTCGCCCCTCCAGGTGCTCGTTCAACATGCGAATCGACTCCTCGCGCTCCCGGCGCTCTGTCATATCGCGCGTGATCTTCGCAAATGCATACAGCTGACCTTGTTCGTCGCGCAAAGCACTGATAACCGTGTTCGCCCAAAATGCCCAACCATCCTTGCGCACGAGCCAGCCTTCCTCCTCCAATTCGCCGGATTCGGCGGCTCTGCGAAGCCGGGCTTCCGGTTTTCCGATCTGGCGATCCTCAACGGTGAAAAAGATGCTGTAGTTCTTTCCAATAATTTCCCCGGATTTATACCCTTTCAGCCGCTCAGCTCCCTCATTCCAGCTTAGTATTTTCCCGAAAGGATCCATCATGATAATCGCGTAGTCCTTTACACTGTGGATCAGAAGCTGAAAACTCTCTTCGCTTCGCCTTACGGCTTGTTCTACAGCCGCCTGCACACTACCGTCCTCTACGGTAAGTACAAAACGATTGGCTGAAATGGGAATGGAGCGAATTCTCAGTTCGCCAGATAAGTTCCTGTCATTCTGATTGGGCTGCTGAACGTCGATTGATTGACCGGAACGAAGCGCTAGGCTCAAGTCATTTAGCACGCCGTTCCCCTGTAAGCCAGCTAAGTCGACGAGACTCTCACCTTCAAGAGTAGACCTTGCTTCGCCGAACAGACGCGCCGCCACCGAATTCGCTTCGACAATTGTTGCGGACGCGAGATCGTCTAGGTCCGGCACGTCCAAGATGAGCACGCCCACTGACCGCTTGTCTTTCGGAACGCCGAGCGAGATCGATCGGCTTCGCCCTTTTGATCTCGCCATACTGCGACGCTTTGTTTTTTGGGGCAGGCGCCTTCTCATTGGTGTCCAAGGCTGCTATTTGCGGCGTGACCGCATGATCGTCACGATCGGTCTATCCACCAAACGATCAGTATCGTGCGATGCCAGACAAAAATACCATGTTGCTTCTCAGGTATCCGGATTCAGGAAAACTATGCACGCGGCCGCCCGGTGTTTTCCCCGCAACACGCTCTTATCGTCTGTGTCTTGCAGGAATCAACGATATCTCCTGCAACAGAAACACATAGCCGCAGATCCCTACCAGCAGCACAATCGTTGCGGTTGCGAATGCCGCGGAAAAGGAGTGCGTCAGAGCGATGATATATCCCGTAACTATCGGCGCGAGGATTCCCGCTACTTGACTGCAAAAATTTGCGACCGCGCTCACAACTCCAACGTTCTGCTGCGGGACGATCAATGATGGCACCGTCCAGGCAACCGGAGCGGCGATAGACAAGCCGCATAGCCCGATCGTAATCCAAAATAACGCTGCCGCAGGTGTGTGAACGCCTCGCGCACCCCAAATTGCCAGCCCCAAGCTCATTCCCAGCACCATAGCGGTCTTGCGAACCCGCTGCGCATTCCAACCGCGTTGAATCAGCAGGTCAACAAACCAACCACCTATGAAAATGTCCGCACAGGTTGCAAGGAGCCACGGGATGCTCGTGTACATCACGGAATGCAGCAGGTCTAAGTGCAGGGCGATCGACAGGTAGCTCGGTAGCCATGTAAGCAAGAGGTAGAAGCTATAGTTATAGGCACCCCATCCAAGAGCGAGTCCCCAAACTTTTTTCTCGCGAATCAGTTCGCCGGTAGTGAATACATTCTCTGTTTCGGCAATGTTCACCCGCTGCTCGCCATGCTCAACAATGTATTTGAATTCCTGAGGCGAAAGCTTCCGGTCTTCCCTAGGGTCCCGGTAAATCAGGAAAAACAATACAAAGTAAATGAAGCTGATGAAGCCAGTCGCCGCAAAGGACCACCTCCAGCCAAAGTGTATGAGTAGCAAACCGATGAGGGGTATTCCAATTGCCGACGAGAATTTCGCCGCGCCATCCGTGATCGCCATCGGAAAGCTTCTTTCCTTTGGCGGGAACCAAGCACCAATTGCCTTGGCGTTCGCCGGAAAGATCGGCGATTCGGCAATGCCAAGCAGGAAACGGGCTCCGAACAGCGCAGAAATACCGGTGGAAACAGCCGCCGCGAACGTGGCGCAACTCCACAGAAATGTGCCGGCCCGGCCGACTTGCTTGATGCCGAAGCGATCCAACAGCATTCCTGCCGGCAACTGCATCGCCCCATAAGTCCAGCTAAAGGCACTGGACAAATAGCCGAACCCGACAAGCGATAATCCGAATGTCGCATTCAGGGCATCCCGAGAAACAGATAGGTTGATGCGATCAAAATACGTGACGACCACGCCGACGCCGAGCAAGAACGCCATTAGCCATCGGCGCTTCGGCACACGCGTACTCACTGAAACTGCATTCGGATTCTCAGCCGGAGAGATCACTCAGGTCCGAGTATACGGGATTTACGAGATGACGAGCAGCGTTCTACTTACTGGTTTACTCCGCTGGCAAGAAAGCCCCCATCGACGCAGATAATCTCGCCATTCACGAAAGCGGCGGCGTCGGAGGCAAGGAAAACGGCAGCGCCGGCGAGCTCATCGGTTGTACCGAACCGCTTAAGCGGAGTGCGCAAAAGGAGCTCGTTTCCGCGAGGAGTGCCATCGATAAGCTTTTCGTTCAGTGGGGTCTTGATTACACCAGGCGCGATCGCATTCACGGTAACGCCTTGGCGTCCCCACTCGATGGCTAAAGATTTCGTTAGCGCGCCGATGCCGGCTTTGCTGGCGGAGTAGGCCGCGACTTCGTAGAGGCTGACAAACGTCGAAAGCGATGCGATGTGGACGATGCGTCCATACCGCCGCTCAAGCATGTGGCGCCCAAAAACCTGGGAAGCGCGGAGCGCGCCGGTAAGATTCGTTTCGAGGATGCTGTTCCATTCGGACTCGGGGAGGTCGAGCGTAGGGCTGCGCTTGGTGCGTCCAGCCGCATTCAGTAGGATATCGACTTTCCCAAAGGCTTTGACGCTCGCGTCCAAAAGCCTCTCGAGAGAACTGCGATCGGTTACATCCGAAGTGACGCGCAGTGTTCGACGGCCGATCTTTTCAATTTCCCGCGCTGCGTTTTCAACCTCTTCCGAGCGGCGAGATGTGGCAGCGACGTCCGCGCCGGCATTCGCAAAGCCCAGCGCTATCGCGCGCCCAATTCCGGAGGTACCCCCGATTACGACAGCCGACTTTCCGTCAAGATTGATGGAACCGACAGTCACAATTCACCTCACCAATTCCACATGGTGCCGTCAAACTTGCGATTCACGGGCAGGTATGCGCGCTCATAGGGGAATTTCTCCGCAAGCTTTTCATTGAAATCGACGCCGTGCCCTGGCGCATCGCCGGGATAGAGGAACCCGCTCTCGAAATAATAGTGATGCGGAAAGACTTCGTCGGTCTCCGGTGAGTGGCGCATATATTCCTGAATCCCGAAATTCGGTATTGCGATATCGAAGTGCAACGATGTACCAAACGTAATCGGCGACATATCCGTGGCGCCATGGCAGCCTGTCTGCACGTGAAACATGTCCGCAAATGCCGCGATTTTTTTCATGGGAGTGATGCCACCACCGCGGCAGACCTCCATGCGGAGGTAATCAATCAATTGTTCGCTGATCAGAAGTTTTGCGTCCCACACAGAATCGAAAATCTCGCCAACTGCGAGCGGCGTGGTCGTGTGCTGGCGAATAATCCTGAAACCCTCCTGAAGTTCGGCTGGCGTAGCGTCTTCGAGCCAGAAAAGGTGGTACGGCTCGAGCTCTTTGCCGAAGCGGGCGGCCTGAATCGGCGTGAGCCGATGATGCGCGTCGTGGAGCAGATGAACGTCTGTGCCGTAGCGCGACCGAAGCTCTTCAAAAAGTTTTGGCACGAAATTCATGTATTTTTCGGAAGACCAACTCTCCTCGGGTGGCAAACCTTTGCGGGCGGGCTCGTAGAACATTTTGTCTTTCGAGACCCCGTATATAGAGGGTATGCCTGGGATGCCGGTCTGCGCTCGGACGGCCACATAGCCTTTTTCTATGAACTCGCCGACTGCATCGATCGTTTCTTTGAGATCGCGGCCATTTGCGTGTCCATATACGGTCACTTTTGCGCGGCTTTTTCCACCTAAAAGATTGTAAAGAGGGGTATTCAGAGCTTTTCCCTTAATGTCCCAAAGGGCCACGTCGATGGCGCTAATTGCGGTCATTGTTACCGGGCCTTTGCGCCAGTAGGCTCCGCGGTAGAGATATTGCCAAATGTCTTCTGTATCGGCCGGATCGCGACCGATAATGCAGGGCAGGACGTGGTCGGTTAAGTAGGTGGCGACCGCAAGTTCGCGTCCGTTAAGGGTGGCGTCGCCGACGCCGTAGATTCCTTGGTCTGTGTAAATCTTTACGGTGACGAAATTTCGTCCTGGCGAACAGATGAAAACCTTGGCGTCCGTAATCTTCATTCGCGTCCTTGCGCGTCGAGATTGAGCAAAAGTTTGATGAAAAGGCTGCCGATCACTGTCGATTAGAAGCTATCGCCCTCTTTTAATTTCAACGACTTACGTCCTTTTTTAATCCGTGCACTGTCGATTAGAATCGTAACCAGAAAGCGTCTCTGAATACGGAGCCTATTTTGTGCAGAGCGCAGCATCATCACCCTGCTATTTTATCACGCCACGCAAGCCGTTTGATGTGTCGACTACCAATTCTACGGCCGCCAAGAGACTCACGCCGTGACTGAGCTTCGTTTTACCGTTCCCGCCACCTTATAAATCCGCTCGACGAGCTCCAGGCTACGCCGACCCTCCCGGCCATCACAATTAAGTTTGCCGCCCTCGCGAACGGCTCGCATGAAATTCTCGATAGCTGCGCGATGGCCGCTTATATCATTTACGACGGCGGAAGTGGCACGCTCGCCGACACCGGCAGAAGCAGGCGGGGGGCTGAGCAGGCCTTCGCGCTTGTGGCGGAGATCGGCCGCAACGATGCGGTCGCCCTCAAGGACCACCGTTCCTTCCGTTCCTGTGATCTCGACGCGGCGTTCGTAGCCAGGGTATTCCGCCGTGGTGACCTGTAGCGTACCGAAGGCGCCATTGGCAAATTCAAGAATCGCAAGAGCTGTATCTTCGCATTCCATCTGCTGGAGCACCGTGGCAGTTCGTGCCTGGACATTCGCCACGTCACCGATCATCCATAAAAGAAAATCGACAGTATGCACGCCCTGATTCATGAGCGCACCACCGCCGTCAACCGCGCGAAGGCCATGCCAGCGGGACTTGGTGTAATACTCCGGCGGACGGTACCACGGCACATGAGCGTTGACTAAAAGTAGGCGGCCCAAACCGCCCTCCTCAATCAACTTCTTGATTTTGAGGTTCTCCGGATGAAAACGTTCCTGAAAGATGACGCCACAGCGAACATTCGCGTGATCGCAGGCGTCAATGAGAGCATCGGCGCGTTCCGTCGAAATGTCGATCGGCTTTTCGACAAGCACGTGCAGGCCGTGGCGGGCGGCGGCAATCCCTTCGTCGGCATGAAGGCCGGATGGGCTGCCGATGATGACCATTTCCATCGGACGGTGCGTGAGAAGGGTTTCGAGATTGCCGTAAACGGCGGCGTGATGCGCATTGCCCAGGTTGCCCGTCTTAGCCGGATTGGGGCCATAGACGGCAACAACTTTGGCATCTGGGATTGAATCAACGGCCCGCGCATGCGTGCTGCTGATGTTTCCGCCTCCGATGAGGCCGACATGAATGGTCATTTTTGCTTCCGAACTTGAATTTGACAGCGGACTGGCTGTTTACGACCTGTGCCGCCCCTACGGGGCTCCGCTCTACTGCTACGGTCTCCCCACCCTTCCGGGGTGGGGCTCTAACTTATGTCGCGCCTACGGCGCTGGGGCGTCCGTGCGGCGCGGCTCCCAGTTTTAGGAACGCAAAACGCCGACGGCTAAAGCCGCTCAATATTCGCACTCTGCGTCGTGGATAAAGCCACGACCTACAAAGCCTCTCCTGATCGTCTTCCGCACCAAATTTACGGCTTACACCGGTGACGACTATGGTTCTGAGTCGCCAGGGTACAAACTGCGCTTGCCAAGCGGACTATCGACCGGCCGAAAGGG
>Ga0209178_1000221_pt1 | contig 15542 bp, 10 predicted proteins | sample GAAS200_FD_187521 | JGI IMG/M metagenome (GOLD analysis project Ga0209178, IMG submission 187521) | Agricultural soil microbial communities from Georgia to study Nitrogen management - GA AS200 (SPAdes) (version 2) | ecosystem: Environmental > Terrestrial > Soil > Agricultural land | place: USA... | reverse complement strand
TTCATTATGGGGAGGCGCCGATTTTGAAGAAGATTATGAAGTAGCGCGGGATGGTTCTATCTTTCCGCGAGGTATTGGTAAAATAACGGTGCAGGGATTAACTTTTGAGAACGCAAAAAAAATAGTGTACGACCGGTTCAGAAAAGTAATTCCCGTTTCTACAAATGTTTCAGTCACCCTCGGGCAACCAAGAAGTATTGTGGTGCAAACATCGGGCGAAGTAGAAAACCCGGGGCCGAAAGTCGTTTCAGCATTTACCAATGTTTTAAACATCGTAGCGCTTGCAGGGGGACTTACCAAATTTGGAAACTCACGTAATATTTTAATATCCCGCAAAGGCAAGATTATTGATTCGGTTGATGTATATAAATACCTTACCACAGGCGATTATGGCAAGCACCTTTACCTGGAGAATAACGACTTTGTAATAGTGCCGTTTTATGATAAACAAGTGCTCGCATCAGGTCAGTTCAAAAGGCCCATGTATTATCAATTAAAAAATGATGAAGGCATGCTTGCGCTTATAAAATATGCAGGCGGGTTCTCATCCGATGCATATCGCTCCGGTGCAGAAATTATCAGAAGCGTTAATGAAAAACAAACTATTAAAAATGTAAACTTCAATGTACTTGGCTTAAAAGCAAATGGTGAAATAGTGGATGAACCATTGTACGATGGAGATGTTGTGGTTGTTAATCCTATTAATTCTGGGTTGAATGATAAAGTGATTGTAAAAGGAGCAGTAGCTTACCCGAATGTTTACGAGGTAAGAAAAGGAGATCGCCTGTTCGATATTATTAATCGTGCAGGAGGTATTACTCCTGATACTTATCTTGATCGTGCTTATGTGTATAAAGGTGCGGGTGACTCAACCAATTTATTTTCAGATAAAATTGTAGTAAACCTTTCAGACCTTAATAGAAATATAAATAGCATCAATAATATTCCTATCCAGGCAAACGATGTTATAGAAGTATTCAACAAAAATCAATTTATAGATAAACAGTATGTAAGCATTGAAGGTGAAGTTCGCAAGCCGGGTAAATATACACGCTATGGAGGCATGTCGTTGAAAGACCTGCTGTACTTTGCAAACGGGCTGAAACCTTCTGCTGAATTTGGAGAAATAACGGTATCGAGCGTAGTAAATATTGATTCAGCACAACAAGGTTTAAAACCTACACAAACGGTCATAAAAAAATATGCCATCAAAGCAAACCTTGAACTGGATTCGGTTACCGAAAATGTATTGCTGAAACCTTATGACGAAGTATTTATAAGAAGAAATCCAACATTTCATTTACAGGAAGATGTAAAAATAGAAGGCGAGGTAAAATATCCGGGTACCTATTCCAAGCTGCAGGAAGATGAAAGATTATCTTCATTTATTGAACGCTCCGGCGGGCTGAAACCTAACTCCAACACAGATGGAGCAATACTGTACCGGCTTCGCACAGAAATATTAATTGGCAATCCGATGGATATTAAAAGTGCTACGACGTACATAAAAGACAGCACCGGCAATGTGATTGACAGCATCATTTCGGGAAATTATCAAGCCGTAAGTATTGAACTGATAAAAGCACTTGCCGATAAAAATTCAAAATACGATTTAGTGCTTCGCAAAGGAGATATTATTTATATTCCAAAAATTAACCCGGTGGTGACTATTACCGGTGCAGTACAATCGCAACTAAAAATCTATTACGATCAGGACCATAAGAAATTAGGATATTATATAGACAAAGCAGGCGGCTTTGGTATAAGGCCATGGAGAAAAAGAATTTTTGTAACCTATGCCAATGGAAGAAGCAGGCGAACACACAACTTTGGATTTATTCATTTTTATCCTAAAGTGGAAGCAGGCAGCACTGTGATGGTGCCTACCCGGCCCGAAGGAAAGAATGTTGGTGAAGTGGCTACGCAGGCGCTGGTAACATCATTGCCTCTGCTGATGATTTACTTTATAACTAAATTATAACTGTTCCTATGTCAACTCATGAATTAACCGAAGCGATTTTTCACCGGCTAAAAAAAGTCAGATTAATAGTTATAGTTTTTTCTGTATTGAGCGCTGTTGCATTAATCATTTATGCAAAAAAGAAACCGCTTACTTATACTTCAAAGGCTTCAGTATTTCCCCTTACCAGCACAAATGATAACAGTGCCACCTCATCCACTTTAACTGCTTTATTGGGAGGAGAAGTGCCGAAAAGCTTTAGCGATGATGCATCTGTAAGCATTGTGGAGTTGGCTTTGAGCCGAAGTGTAAGAGAAGAAGTGGCTGCAATGCGCGATTCTGCTACAGGCAAAACCATTGCAGAATTAGTTATAGACGATGTTAATAATCATCGGGGATTTATGGAATCAACGGTAAAATTTTTCCCCACTCAAGGTGGGTTGATTACAGCAGCAAGCGATATTTTGAAAAATAATCTTACCGCCACTATTAACAAAAACAATATGCTGGTGATTACATACACCGGCCGCGATCCTGCTGTGGTAAGAACAGTAAGCTATGGATTCATTGCTAAAATTTCTATGTTTTATATTCAATTAAAAGCAGAAAAGGCTAGAAGAGATTTTGATTTCGCAACAAAAAAAGTGGATTCATTAAGAAATGTAATGAACTCAAAAGATGCACAGTTAATTGCAATTGATCAAAAAACTTTGTTTACAAATACGGACCGGCTTCAATTCCGTGTGCCTACGGAAAATCTTATAGCGGATAAGCAAATGATCCGCCAGCAATATGCCCAGGCAATCGCTAATCAGCAAAATGCTGCATACAAACTGCAAAAGGCAACTCCTGTTATTAAAGTGCTTGATAAACCAGAGCCTCCTTACGATGTGAATTATAAATCTGCAGCGCTCTTCGGGTTTATAGGTCTTGTTGGCGGTTTTATTATCATCTCCCTGTTTTTTGTAAATGGTATTTTATTCAGGTATGCAAAAGGAGAAATCAATAAAGCGCTTTTTGGTGCTAAAGGTATCACCATTAATAACCCGGCTTCTGCATTATGATTTTTTGAAAAGCCATTTGCCCATTTCTTTCAAGGTCACTTTTTTCCCATACAATAAAATACCCGTACGGTAAACTTTTGCAGCCACCCACGAGGTAAATAAAAATCCAGCTATCAGCAATGTCATAGATAACCCAAGCTGCCACCACGGCACTGTACCCGGCACTCCAAACGGAATGCGTGACATCATAATAATCGGTGAACTGAATGGTATAATGCTTGCCCACACCGACAAACTGCTTGACGGAGCATAAATAGAAGTGGTCATTATTACAAATGAAAGTATAATAGGCATTGTTATTGGCAACGATAAAGATTGTGCTTCCTGTGCATCTTCATTTACTACGCTGCCCACCGCTGCAAAAAGTGATGCATAAAAAAGATACCCGCCAATAAAATAAAACAGGAAGCAAAATACAATGAGTATCCACCTGGTGCCTGCAAAAGCATCTAACACCGCGCTCACCTTTGAACCCGATGATACATTCTGTGTCATTCCTGATGCATGCATATTTTGTGTGGCAGCCTGCACATGCTGCATCGTTTCCGAAGGCAAAAAAGCAGTAGCAACTGAAGATAAAACACTAATTAAAATAATCCACATAAAAAATTGCGTAAGGCCTACAGCAGCAATACCGGTAATTTTTCCTATCATCATTTGAAAAGGCCGTACTGAACTAACCATCACTTCTGCAATCCGGCTTGTTTTTTCTTCCATCACTCCGCGCATTACCATCATACCGTATATTAAAATGGTAATGTAAATAATCATACCACATCCAAAACCTATTCCATACGCCGACCAAAAGTTTGATTGTTGAATGGTGCCTTCTTTTTGCTTGTAGGCATCGAAATCGTACAAATCAGTAACCGATGTGTTCAGGATAGAATCAACTGCGCCCTTGTTAAAATTTTTTTCTTTAAATAATTTTTTCTGCAATGCAAGGCCCAACTGGGTTTTAATATATTCCTGCGTGCCAAGGTCAAGTTCTTTTTCAGATATCAGCCGAATGGTATCTCTTTTAGCAGAATCAGTTTTCGGTATCATTAGAACCGCCTTATATCCTTTAGCCGAAAAATTGTTTGCATTAATATCACGGTTGTAATCGAACATAACGCCGGTGGTATCGCTTTGCAGATTATTGACAAAATCACCGCTCACATCATTTACTGCCACACTCGTTTTATCATGATTATTTACGGCAAAGTAAATAATAGCAGCAATGAATAATGCAATAATAACGGGCAATAAAAAAGTAGAGATAAGAAATGTTTTATTGCGAACGCGGGTGAGATATTCTTTTTTAAAAATGATTAAGACTTTGTGCATAAAAAAAAATTAAGCAGTTACCGGTTGAAACTGTCTTGCCAGTGGTGTTCCTTCCACAAGTTTTATGAAGATGTCGTTTAATGACGGCAATAATTCAGTAAAAGAATTGATGGCAGCGTTTTGTTGAATAAAAAACTGCAACACATCATTAGTTGTAAACCCATTGTTTATTTTTATTACGAGGTTATTATTTTTTTTACCTATTATTTCAAACGCAGCATTTACCGTATTCCCGGGGGTTTTATCAAACCCTATTTCAAAAAGATTTTCTTTGAATTGTTGCTTTACACCTGATACGCTGCCGTCAATAATTTTTTTTCCCTTATCTACAAGAATGATGTGATCGCAAATTTCTTCTACCTGTTCCATACGGTGCGTGCTGAAAATAACCGCCGCTCCTTTTTGTGCAAGCTTATAAATTTCATCCTTTATCAGGTTGGCATTTACGGGATCAAGCCCGCTAAAAGGTTCATCAAGAATAATGAGTTTCGGTTCATGTAATACGGTAATTACAAATTGAAGTTTTTGCGACATTCCTTTACTCAGGTCTTCAATTTTTTTATTCCACCAGCTTTGCATGCCGAATTTTACAAACCATTCTTTCGTGTTGCGGATGGCTTGTTCTTTCGATAAATCTTTCAGGCGCGATAAAAAAACAGCCTGCTCTCCTATTTTCATTTTTTTGTACAAGCCACGTTCTTCAGGCATGTAGCCAATATAAGAAGTGTCGGTGCCGGGGTTAAATTTTTTTCCATTTAGAAAAATTTGTCCTTCATCAGGATAAAAAATTCCGGTGATCATTCTTATCAACGTTGTTTTGCCTGCACCATTGGGGCCAAGCAATCCGAAGATGGAGCCGGGCTGCAGGTCAAAGCTAATGTCGTCAACCGCCTTTTGCGTGGCGAAATATTTTTTTAAATTTTTAACTTCCAGAAGATTCATGATAAATAATTAATACCGCAATCAAATATAAAACAGGATGCAGTATTGTAAATGTATAGATAACCAGTTCATATCAAAAAATCTTTTTTACAAAAGGTTTTATTTTATTATCGCGGCAATCATCGCTGCCACTTTTTCCCCATCCATTGCAGCGCTTACAATTCCTCCAGCATAACCTGCGCCTTCCCCACACGGAAAAAGGTTCTTTACCTGCGGATGATAAAAAAATTCATTATCTCTTGGAATGCGCACTGGTGAAGAAGTGCGGCTTTCTGTGGCTACCACAATAGCTTCGTTTGTAAAATATGAAGGAATTTTTTTTGCAATCAAACGCAGCGCCTGCTGCAAACGATAATGAATGAAACCCGGCAATACATCTTTCAACGATGCAGTTGTTACTCCGGGTAAATAAGAACAAACCGGAAGCGTATTGGAAAAAATGTTGTTTGCAAAATCTGCCAGCCGCTGTGCCGGCGCTACAAACTTTCCTCCTCCTGCTGCAAATGCTTTTGCTTCCACATCTTTTTGAAAATTCATCATTGCCAACGGAGAATTTTTTTCAGTAGTTCGTTTTGTTGTATTGAAATATTGATATACATCTTCTAATTCAGTTTGCACTACCAACCCACTATTGGCATAAGGGTTATTTCTTTTAGAAGGGCTCCATCCATTCACTACCAATTCAGCATCGCCCGTAGATGCAGGCGCAATAATGCCTCCCGGGCACATGCAAAAAGAAAATACTCCGCGGCCGTCTATTTGCTCCACAAGATTATAAGAGGCTGGCGGAAGATATTCATTATTGTAGTTGATTTTGTATTGAATGGAATTAATAAGTTGCTGCGGATGCTCTACCCTTACTCCTAAAGCAAAAGGCTTTGCTTCTATCATTATTTTTTTTTGATGCATCAATAAAAAAATATCCCTGGCCGAATGGCCGGTAGCAAGAAGGAACGCATTGGCCTGAATCTGCTCATTATCGTGTGTAACAATGTTTTTGATTGCTCCATCTTCGAGTATAATGTTTGCAAGTTTTTTATTAAAATATATTTCGCCGCCGCAATCCAAAATCCGTGTATGCATTGCTGTTATGATGTGTGGCAATTTATTGGTACCAATGTGAGGATGCGCTTCAAACAAAATATTTTCATCAGCGCCAAAATGAACAAAAAGCTGAAGAATTCGATGAACACTGCCCCGCTTGCAGCTTCGGGTATATAATTTACCATCGCTATAAGTTCCCGCGCCGCCTTCGCCAAAGCAATAGTTACTGTCGGGATTAATGATGCCTTTTTTATTGAGGGCAGCCAAGTCTCGCCGCCTTTCTTTTACATCTTTTCCTCTTTCTATAATGATGGGTTTAATGCCCAGTTCTATCAACCTTAGAGCGGCAAATAAGCCTGCGGGGCCGGCGCCAATGATCACTACTCTTTTATTGGATGAACGAACATTTTTAAATTGAAAGTCGCTGCCTTCGCGATTTATAAATGGCTCGTCAATAAAAGCATTAACGGTAAGATGCACCCAAATGACTTTGCTTCTTGCGTCAATAGATTTTTTAATGATGTGATACCCGGTTACCTGTCGCTCATTTATCTTTAATGCTTTTGCAATAAAGTGAATGACAGATGGATGATCCAGCGCTTGCTGTGGAAGTAACCTGAAGGAAAGGGTTTGTTGCATAAAAGGTCAGGTTGTGATCCTGAAAACTTTTGAAGCTGAAAATATAAAGCAACAATAATAATTATAATTAAAATGGTAAGTCGTCAATAACTTCAGGGGAAGATGCGGTAAAAGTATCCAACGGTTCAAGATGATCTTCATTGGGAAAAGAGTCAATTGCCGGTTTTAAAATTTGTTCTATCCGCCATGCATCAAGATTAGTAAAATAACTCACCTTTCCATCTTTTTCCCACCGCGTCCCTTTTAAATTAAAATATACTTTTATTTCATCGCCAATGTTTACGCGATCTACAATATTCGTTCTGTCCTGCACGCATTGAAATTTAATAAAGTTGCTGATGGACTTGCCATTAATCTCATCGGTTTTTTCCACAACAAATTCTCTTACTTTAAAAGTTTCACTGCGTTGTGCAACATCAAATTTTGCAATCAACTTTCCGGTTAATTCATAACTCATTTCTAAACAATTTAGACGCTAAAGGTAAATTCATTTATTTAAAAAAAATGGCAGCTTACCGAAAGCCCAAAAAATGTTTTGCACATTTACCGGCCTTCCCCAAAAAAAATTTCTACATAAAAAAAAATTGGACAATTTTTTGTATCCATTACCGAAAAGAGGATGAATAGCAGTGTAATCCAATACAGTCGCGGCCCTCATTTTTCAAAAAGATTATGTTTGAAAAAAGTTTTTGTTTTTTGAAATGCCAAACTGTATTTCCGGGATTAAAAACAAACAATAAAAAATTTTTTTTTCAACAAATTATTTTGATATTCGCTTACTGCTGAGAAATTATTTATAAAAGACTTTTATATAAATTTTCTTAGTGATCTCCGGACTATCAGGATCTAAAATCAAATAAACGGCTTACGGAAAAATGGATAAAGCTTGCGAAAGAGTTTGGCAAAATTGTCTGAATATAATAAAAGATATTGTAGAGTGGCAGCATTTTAAAACATGGTTTGAACCAATAACACCTGTTTTGCTGAAAGATAACGTGCTAACTATTCAGGTGCCAAGCCAGTTTTTTTATGAATACATTGAAGAGAATTATGTAAATCTTTTAGCAAAGACGCTTAAGCGCGAATTAGGAAAAGATGCAAGGCTGGAATACCGGATAATGGTAGATAGTGGCAATGCGAGAAACCAACCGCTAACTATGGATGTACCCGGGCATGGTATCAAATCTTATTCAAACAACGAAATGGATTTTCCTCTTATTATAAATACACCCGTTAAAAACCCATTTGTAATTCCGGGTTTGAAAAAAACACAAATTGACTCGCAATTAAACCCGGTATATGTTTTTGATTCGTTTATTGAGGGCGATTGCAACCGGGTAGCAAGAAGGGCCGGAAAAACCGTGGCTGAAAAACCTGGTACTACTTCTTTTAATCCATTGGTAATATATGGAGGTGTTGGGCTTGGTAAAACTCACCTGGCCCAGGCAATAGGAAATGAGGTAAAAAGATTACATCATAATAAAGTAGTATTATATGTAAGCTCAGAGAAATTTATTAATCAATTTGTAGATCACAGCCGCAACAATGCAATAAATGATTTCATCCATTTTTACCAGCTTATAGATGTACTCATCATAGATGATGTGCAATTTTTTAATCGTGCTGAAAAATCGCTGGATGCATTCTTTGCTATTTTCAATCATTTGCATCAAAGTGGCAAACAATTAATTCTTACATCGGATAAACCACCCAAAGACCTTGAAGGTGTGCAGGAACGCCTCTTAAGTCGTTTCAGATGGGGGCTGAGCGCTGACCTTCAAATTCCCGACTACGAAACGAAAATAGAGATACTGGAACGAAAAATGAAAAACGACGGGCTGGAGATGCCTAAAGAAGTGATAAAATATATAGCTTATAACATTCAGAATAATATACGGGAGTTGGAAGGCGCAATGATTTCCCTGTTGGCACAATCTTCGCTAAATAAAAGAGAAATTGACCTTGAATTAGCAAAAAAAGTGTTACGAAATTTTATTAAATCATCATCAAAGGAAATTACTATTGATACTATTCAGAAAATGGTATGCGATTATTTTGATGTGCCTTACGAAAAGTTGCTGCAAAAAACAAGGAAGCGGGAGATTGTGCAAGCCCGCCAGATTTCCATGTACCTGGCCAAAGCATTTACCAAAAACTCTCTGAAAACAATTGGAGAGCATTTCGGCGGCAGAGATCACACAACGGTAATACATAGTTGCCAAACCGTAAAAGACCTGATGGATACCGATACTTTGTTTAAAGAAAGCGTAATAGAATTGCAACAGAAAGTACAGTTGGCGGCAATGTAATCTCACTTTTCAGATTAGTCAATTATTTTACATTTTGAAATGCAAATGTTACTTTTGCTGCCCAGAAATAATTTAGGAGAGGTGCCTGAGTGGCCGAAAGGGCCGGTTTGCTAAACCGTTGTACGAGCTTAAACTTGTACCGAGGGTTCGAATCCCTCCCTCTCCGCAATATATTATTTACTTAGGTAAGCTCTAATAAAAAAGCCTGCAAAATGAAGTGTTTGCAGGCTTTTTGCTTTTTCAGTTTACAACGATTTACCCTAGTTTATACCCCATTTCAGTGAGTGATTCGGTGAGTTTGACAAAACTTTACAACCACTCACCTATGTTTATTCAAAATTGATAATTCTTTTTACTGTGAAGTTCCATATCAAAAAGTATTTGCTACTTTTTTTTAAGAATTTTGTTGTGTCAAATCAATAATCATGATTCCAAAATTCAGCGTGGGTGATCATGTAACCTGGAATTCAGAAGCAGGCTATGTATCCGGAAAAATTATCAAAATACATTTTGCCGATTTTGATTATAAAGGCTATACTCATCATGCTACAAAAGATGATCCACAATACGAAATTAAAAGTGATACGACTGATCATATTGCCGCACATAAAGGAACTGCATTAAAAAAAATAAAATGATCAGTTCACTATAATTTCATCAGCAAAAATCCATGCAGGCTTGCCTTCGCCCGGATGCCCCTTTGGTAATGCATCCAAAGCTTTAGCCGTTACACGAATAAATCTTGTTTTGCGTTCAGAAAAATTAACAGTGAAATCTTTGATCGTTGATGCTTGTTCATTTTCCGAAATATCATTTGGAATTGTTTGTACTTCGGTGAAATTTTTCCCGTCATCAGAAATTTCAAACTTCACCCATCGCGGCATCATGATCCAGTCGCGGTAACTTTGCAAACATCCTAAAGAAATGGTGTGAATGTTTTCCTCTTCGCCCAAATCAATTGTCGCAATCAAATCTTTCCCTTCAAAGCCATGCCAGTATTTGCCCACTTCCTTTGTACCCCTTACACCATCGGTAAGCGAGTTGGGGCCATCAGCCATATAATAACTGCTTACAGGATTTGTGTAGTTCACATTTTTCCCAACAGCTTTGTGTATTACGAATGATTGTTGTGCAGGAATCATACTCATGTTCTTTCCATTTACCACGGTGATTGCTTTCAATGTTAACGATGAATCAATGCGAAGGGGCTCTGTATATTTTTTACTCTGCAGATTGGGAACTGTTTCATCTGTGGTGTAATACATTTCACCTTTATATGCTTCTGTGGAAAGATTCACAAATAATTTTCCATCTTGTGAAAAAGGTTTTATTTCTACTTTAAAATTTCCTTTGCTGTAATGCAATCCTTTTTCATCAAAAGTTTTAAAATGTTGCTGCAAACGTTCATTAAAGTTGTTCCAGTCTCTTGCTTTTTTTGGAGACCATAGCACTTCTGCTAATGCCAGCATCCGGGGCAATATCATATATTCCACATGTTCGGGCGTAGTAATGTATTCTGTCCATAAGTTTCCCTGGGCGCCTAATATATATTTTGCATGTATTGCATCCAGTTCGTTTGGTATGGGTTCATAATCGTACACTTTTTTCAAAGTGTTGAATCCCCCGTTTGCAAGAGGCTCTGTTGCGGGGTCGCCCTGATATTGATTAAAGTAAAGAGGATCACCGGGCGTCATCACCACATCATGATTCATTGTTGCAGCAATAATACCACCTTGCACCCCACGCCAACTCATCACTGTAGCCTCGGGTGCAAGGCCACCTTCTAATATTTCATCCCATCCAATCATTTTGCGATGCTTGCTAATCAAAAATTTTTCTATTCTCTTCATAAAATAACTTTGCAACTCTTCTTCATTTTTCAATCCTTCTTTTTTAATTCTTGCCTGGCATTTCGGGCAATTGTGCCATGATGTTTTATCCACTTCATCACCGCCAACATGAATGTATGGTGATGGAAATAAGGCGATCACTTCAGTTAATACATTTTCTAAAAAAGTAAACACACTATCATTGCCGGCGCAATAGTTAGAAGAAATGTTCATATAGTTGCCGCCGGTCATTGGCAATTGTGGTTGTTGTGTGCAACTTAAATAGGGATAAGAAGCAATAGCCGCAGCGCTGTGCCCGGGCATTTCAATTTCAGGAACAATAGTGATGTTGCGCAAAGCTGCATACTTTACAATGTCTTTAATTTGTTCCTGCGTATAATAGCCGCCATAGGTTGGTGTTTCCCCTTCTGTTGCTTGCGGTCTTTGTCCCCACACTTTATCGGTTTCATCAACACGCCATGCACCCACCTGTGTAAGCTTAGGATATTTTTTTATTTCAATTCTCCAGCCCTGGTCGTCGGTTAAATGCCAGTGAAATGTATTGAACTTATACAAAGCCATCAGGTCAATATATTTTTTTATCAGGTCAGGCGAAAAGAAATGACGGCTTACATCCAAATGCATGCCGCGCCATTTGAATCGTGGATAATCTTTTATCTGCATTGCAGGAATTTTTAAAACCTCATTGGTACGAATGGCAGGTAGTATTTGAAACAGGGTTTGCATACCATAAACGATTCCCGCTTTAGTGTTTGCAGTGATAGTTACAGATGTGGGATTAACATTCAGTAAATAACCTTCATTGCCTATTTCATTTGTTTTTGCAATGCTAAATTCTATGGAGTTAATCTTTTTATTATTGTTTTTTAAAACAAACCCGGAGATATGATTGATGCAGGAAGAAAAATAATCAGCAACAGCTTGTAAATCTTTATCGGATGAATTAAAGTGCAGTGAAGTATTTTTATCAATCACAAAACTGCCGCTGCCGGTGATAATACTTACCGGTTGGGGAATGATACTTAACTGTTGTGCAAAGATCCACGAAGGCAACAAGAAGAATAATGCTATTGTTTTTTTCATTATCGTTTATTTGATATATCCGGAATAAGTTTATGCAGAAATGGTGAAGTTATTATTGTTTTATTAAGTATCCGAAATATGATAAAAAATTTAAAAAGATTATTTACAACGGTACACAGGTAAACATCCACTTCTGCGGGTTTTGCCAGTCTTTCCCTTTGAAACTGCCAATGGGGGCTTTTATCAAAACAGTATTCCATCCTTTGTTTAATAAAATTTTTGTGGGTTCACGGTATTCATATCCTTCATCAATCAGCGGAACTTCTGCATTGCCATTGGCTCCCGCATGTTCCCAATGTGGCGGGTTAATTATTTTTCCATTCACCCAAATTTTACTTTCATGATTATCCCACGTGCCGGGCATTGGCGAATCGGTTGCCGGCGATCGGGAAATGTTATTGAAACCAATCCAGAAATTTTTTTCAGCAGTTTCATCACTCCAGATTTTTGTAATAGCATACCAGGTAGTATTTCCTTTGGGATTGCTTAATGCACCTTCAATTAATGGCGCCCACCAATGCCGCAAAATAATAGTGCCCCCTTCAACGGTGACTGCAGGGGTGAGCGAATCATTAAATCTTTTTGTTTCGGGTAAAAAAACTTTGGAAAGATTTCCATCATTATCAAAAGGGCCATACAACTTCCATATAAGGTTAGTTTGCTTTGTATATGGAAATGGAAGATTTTTAAAATACAGTTTTTTATGATCGAGCAAACGATTTTCAAATTCATTAAACTCATTTGCTTTGGCTGAAGCAGGCGTACCTATAGTTGCTGTCCAGCCTGTCTTTCCGCCGCCCCGCCATGTTCTTTCCGCAAAGGCAAGCATTGCCGGATACACAGGATTCATCCGCAAAACATCTTCTTCATTTTCTACTCTACGGTCAGGCCACAAACAAAGTGTGGCGCCTTTAATGTTTGAAGTTTGCTTTGTAGTATCCCCAATCTGCCTGAAAAAAATTGTAACAACACTTTCCAATGGGTCCATGTGATTAATATACAAATGACGTGAATCAATAAAACTTAATGTAGATTTATACTTTTCTCCATTGTCGCTCATCCATAATTGCCGTATAGTGGCTGAATCAACGTTTGCACCCGGGCTCCATGCTATCGTTGTTTTTCCCAGGTGGTGCAATAGGTTTATTACTTCCGGCATAAAATTTTTGTTCAATACATGTACCTCATCGCCGCCGATGTGCATGTATGGTAAAAGATATGTAGCGCAAAATTCTTTTAGAACGTTTTTCATAATAACCAACCCCGAATCAGATTGCATATCCACTCCCGTTGCTCTTTTAAAAGCTGCACTGTGACCAGGCATATCAATTTCCGGAACAAGCGTAATATATCGTTCTTTGCAATAAGCAATCAGTTCTTTAAAATCATTTTTTGAATAATACATGCCTTTATTACGCAGCATGTTTTCGGGCGCTGTAAGCTGTGGATATAATTTACTTTGCAGCCGCCAGGCAATATCTTCCGTAAAATGCAAATGAAAAATATTGAGTTTATAGCGGCTCATCTTGTCTATTTGCTGCTTCAGCAATTCCATTGATTCAAAATTTCTTCCCACATCCACCATATAACCTCTCCACGAAAATGCAGGCCAGTCATTAATATCACAGTTATCAATCAATTCTCCATCCCGCATTAATTGTTCAAAAGTCTGAATTGCATTAAAGATTCCATGAGGTGTGTTTGCACTGAGAGATACTTTGCTGTTGCTTACATTTAAATGATAAGATTCTTCATTCAATTGCGGCGAATTAGCCCTTTCAATTTTCAATTCGATGTAAGGAGCATCGCCGGTTAGTTGACGTACAATATTTACATTCCATCCCTTTTCTTCTATTTTTTTCTGAAGCAATTCTGCTTCCTGCTGCAAAGAGTTATCTTTTATAAAAATGTTTTTACACGCATACAAAGGAAAATTTCCCTCCTTCCATTTTAAGCTTTGAGGTAATGGAATGAGCGAAGGTTTTTCATTCAAATCATAAACGTAAGAGTAAATCAAATGTTTCCAAAGCGCATAACCTGTTCCCAGCAAATGCAGGCCATCATTGGTCAATCCAGCTTTCAGATTTCCGTTTTCATCACTAAAAAAAGTATTCAGATCAATATATGTATAATTATTTCGGTTAGCATTTCCTTTTAATTGTTCATTGAGGTCTTTTATTTGTTGGCCTTTATTGGTATGAGTCGGAAACTTTCCGTACACATCATTGACCGGCAAAATACTTTGCACATATAATTTTGTGGAAGGTGTTTGCTGATGAATGTATGATGTAATAATGAAAATATTTTTTGCAATACTGTCTGACGAAATCCCTCTTGCCAAATCATTGGTTCCGATAAGCAGAAAAATTTTTGCAGGCTTGCTTTTGATTATTTCGTCAAGCCTGTTGATAACACCTGCAGTAATATCGCCGCTGATGCCCCGGTTTTTAATTTTATTATCGTTAAACAACTCACTCCACTCAGCGCCGTCGGTAATGCTGTTACCCAAAAAAATAATATCGCCTTTTGTTTTTGGCAAAGTTTTAAAATGCGATACACGTTGCAAATAATAAGTTGAAAATATTGAGTCAGGATAAGAGGGTAAGAGAACTTGTGCTAACAATGTTTGCACCATCATCAAAAAAAATATAACCCCGATTATTTTTTTTAGCATGATATTTTAAAATTAATGTGGATGTAACTCCGTTGAAAAAGTGGATGCGGGAAGCCCTGCTTCATTTACAAGATTAGCATGGGTAAATGGCTGCCATGCATACAAGACTTTTTTTACTTTTTTACCTGGCGGAATTGCAATTATTACTTTATTATTTTTTATTGTTGCTTTTGCAATAAGATGAAATCCTTTATCAGTAACCAATTCAAAGCCACGCAATATTTTTTTATCCGAGGTAGATAATTGTTCTGCAAAAGAAAAAGTCAGAATAATATTTTTCACATTTTGTATTGCAGATAATATTTCAGGCCCATTGGCAATAACATTTTTCTTATACGTATAGTGCAATGCAAGTTTTGCAAGCCTTTCACCAATTGGTTTTTTATTAATGGGATGAACATTTAAGGAATCGCCAAAATCAAGGCTCACAGCCATTCCTGTGTTTGGTATTTCTTGTTGTAATTTTCGTTGTTCATCTCTGAAGTACGGCCATGATGGCCTGTCAATAGATGATAACTGAACATAATAAAATGGAAAATCAGTTTTCCATTCCTGCCGCCAGCTTTGCACCATTGCTTTAAATTCGTGTGCATATAATTCCACATTATGCGTATTGCTTTCGCCCTGGTACCATATCACACCCTTTAT
>Ga0209178_1000219_pt1 | contig 15599 bp, 10 predicted proteins | sample GAAS200_FD_187521 | JGI IMG/M metagenome (GOLD analysis project Ga0209178, IMG submission 187521) | Agricultural soil microbial communities from Georgia to study Nitrogen management - GA AS200 (SPAdes) (version 2) | ecosystem: Environmental > Terrestrial > Soil > Agricultural land | place: USA... | reverse complement strand
GACCACCTCGATCATTACCATGGCGATTTCGCGGAACTGAAGCAGGCGTTTGCGGATTTCCTGCATCGGCTGCCGTTCTATGGATTGGCGGTGCTGTGCGTCGACGATCCGGAAGTCGCGGAACTTGTCCAGCGCACAGCGCGTTCGACGCTGACCTACGGCATCGAGCGCGCGGCCGACGTGCGCGGCGCCAACCTGCGCGCGGAGGGCGCGCGCACGCATTTCGAACTGATGCTGCCGGGCCAGCCGAGCCTGCCCATCACCCTGAACCTGCCCGGTCGCCACAACGTGCTCGACGCGCTGGCCGCGGCCACCATCGGTTGGCACCTCGGCGTCGAGCCGTACGCGATCGCGCGCGCGCTGGAGCGGTTCCAGGGCGTGGGCCGGCGCTTCCACATCAACGGGGAGCTGCCCATCGACGCGGGCAAGGTCATGCTGGTCGACGACTACGGCCACCATCCACGCGAGCTCGCCGCGGTGATGCAGGCGGCGCGCGATGGCTGGCCCGATCGGCGGCTGGTGATCGTGTTCCAGCCGCACCGTTATACCCGCACCCGCGATCTGCTGGACGACTTCGCCGGGGTGCTGTGCGAAGCCGACGCGCTGGTGCTGACCGACGTCTATCCCGCGGGCGAAGCGCCGATCACGGGCGCCGATGGTCGTGCGCTGGCGCGCGCGGTGCGCGCTCGCGGCAAGGTTGATCCGGTATTCATCGAACATCCGCGCGCCCTGCGCGAAACGCTGCCGGCATTGCTGGATGACGGCGATCTGGTGCTGATGCTGGGCGCGGGTGACATCGGCGCGGCGGCGGCCGAACTCGCGCGTGGCGGCAATCTGAAAACGGAAGGTGACGTGTGATGGCCGCGCATCCGATTCCCCCCTCCCGAATCTCCGATCCCGGCGCGTTCGGCCGAGTCGCCGTCGTGATGGGCGGCAGTTCGTCCGAGCGCGAGGTGTCGTTGAATTCCGGGCGCGGTGTGCTGGACGCGTTGAGGTCGCGTGGCGTGGACGCGCATGCGATCGATGGCATCCCGGCCCTGCTGGACGCGGTGCGCGCCGGCCATTTCGCGCGGGTGTTCAACATCCTGCACGGCCAGCACGGCGGCGGCGAGGACGGCGTGCTGCAGGGTGCGCTGGATTCGCTGCACATTCCTTACACGGGTTCCGGCGTGCTCGGTTCGGCGTTATCGATGGACAAGATCCGCAGCAAGCAAGTCTGGAGTGCGCTGGGTCTGCCGACGCCGAAGTTCCTACCGCTGCCGCGCGGCGCCGATGTACATGACGCCGCGCGCAGGATCGGATTCCCGCTGATCGTGAAGCCGGCGTCGGAAGGGTCCAGTGTCGGCGTATCGCGCGTATTCAAGGAAAGCGATCTGGACGACGCGGTGGCGCTGGCGCAGCGCTATCCCGGCGAACTGCTGGTGGAGCAGCTGATCGAAGGCGACGAACTTACCGTCTCGATCCTGCAGGACGACGTGCTGCCCAGCATCCGGATCGTTCCGAAGAGCGAGTACTACGACTACAACGCCAAGTACATCGCCGAAGACACGCAATACATCTGTCCGGGCCTCGATGGCAGCGACGCCGAAGCCGAATTGCGCGCACTGGCGCGTCGGGCGTTCGACGCGCTGGCGTGTTCCGGCTGGGGCCGCGTCGACGTGATGCGGGACCGGCAGGGCCGGAACTGGTTGCTGGAGGTGAACACCGCGCCCGGCATGACTTCGCATTCGCTAGTGCCGAAAGCGGCCGCGCAGGTGGGGATCGATTACCAGGAACTGTGCTGGCGGGTGCTGGAAACCTCGTTTCAGCGGGAATGGGACTGCGGAGACAGGATGCCGGAGCGAACGGCGCAGCCGGCCCGAGGGGCGAGCCGCAGGAGCGGCGAATCTATCGAGAATCGTGAATCGGCAAAAGCCGGCTCTTCCGATTCGCGTGGGTCCGAAGGAGACGCAAAGTGAAAGGCATCACTTCCCTGCGTTTTGCCGCCTGGATCATCGCGATTGCACTGGTTGCGCTTCCGGTGATTGGGGTGCTGCAGGGCTGGTTCGCGTCCGAGCGCTGGCCGGTGCGCCAGTTGCAGGTGCATGCAAGCTTCCGCCACGTGAGTGCGGCGCAGATTCGCGCGGCGGTCGCTCCCAATCTCGGTTCCGGTTTCTTCGCAATCCGGCTGGACAAGGTCCGCGACGCCGTGGCGGCGTTGCCGTGGGTGGCGCAGGTCGAGGTGAGCAAGCGCTGGCCGGATGCGCTCGACATCATCGTCACGGAAATCCATCCGGTCGCCCGTTGGGGCAGCGATGCCCTGCTGGGTCAGGACGGCCGCATCTTCAAGGTGCCGGATGCGGACGTCGTGAACGGATTGCCGCGTTTCAATGGACCGGATGACCGCGCCGCCGATGTGATGGCGTTCTATCGCACGTCGCTCACCGACTTCGCCCCTTACAACCTGCAGGTGACCGGCGTCGACTTGTCCGCGCGCGGAAGCTGGAACCTCGCGCTTTCCAATGGCGGTCACGTGGTGGTCGGCAGCGACAAGCCCGACCAGCACCTGGCCCGATTCGTGGCGGCGCTGCCCATCCTGATGCGCGGCCGCAGCGACGGTTTCGTTTACGCCGATTTGCGCTACAGCAACGGCTTCGCGGTGCGCTGGCCGGAACCGGCGCCCACACCCTCTCCGAACTCGAAAAACGGTGGCTCCCATGCTGTTGACGGAAACGTTTAGGCCCATGAATCGCAAGAGCGACAAGAACCTGGTCGTCGGCCTCGACATCGGCACGTCCAAGGTCATGGCGATCGTCGGCGAGTACATGCCGGGCGAACCGGTCGAGGTGATCGGGTTCGGCAGCCACACCTCGCGCGGAATGAAGAAGGGCGTGGTGGTCGAAATCGATTCCAACGTACACTCCATCCAGCGCGCGATCGAGGAAGCCGAGCAGATGGCGGGTTGCGACATCCGCTCGGTATGCGCCTCGATTTCGGGCAGCCATCTCGAGACCCACAATTCGCGCGGTGCGGCCGCGATCCGCGATCGCGAAGTCGCGGCGGGCGATCTCGACCAGGTGCTGGAATCGGCCAGCGCGGTGGCGATCCCCGCCGACCGCAAGGTGCTCTACAAGGAGCCGCAGGAATACCGCATCGACGGTCAGGACGGCATCCGCCACCCGGTCGGAATGAGCGGCGTACGTCTGGAAGCCGGCGTGCATCTGGTGACGGGCGCAGCCTCGGCGGTGCAGAACATCACGAAATGCATCCAGCGCTGCGGCTTGGCGGTGGACGATTTGGTGCCCGCTGCGGTGGCCGCGTCCAAGTCGGTGTTGACCGAGGACGAGCGCGAACTCGGCGTGTGCGTGGTCGACATGGGCGCCGGTACCACTGACATCGCCATCTACACCCACGGTTCGATCCGCTACACCAAGTCGCTGCCCGTCGGCGGCGATCAGGTGACGTCGGATATTTCCCAGTACGTGCAAACGCCTACGGGGAATGCCGAAGAAATCAAGGTGAAGTACGGCTGCGCGCTCGCGCAGATGGCGCGCGGCGAGGAAACCATCCAGGTGCCGAGCGTGGGGGAGCGTCCGCCGCGGCGCCTGCAGCGGCAGGCCCTGGCGCAGTCGATCCAGGCGCGTTACGAGGAAATTTTCGAGATGGTGCAGGACGAAATGCGCCGCTCGGGCTACGAAAACCTGCTCGCGGCCGGCGTGGTGCTGACCGGCGGGGCCGCGCGCATCGAAGGCGCGCTGTACCTCGCCGAAGAGGTGTTCCACAAGATGGTGCGCCTCGGGGTGCCGCAGCACGTCACCGGCGCGACCGAGGTGATCGCGACACCGGCGCACGCCTCGGCGATCGGCCTGCTGTTGCACGGCTCGCGCGAAGGCGCGAGCGGCAGCCGCGTGATCGGCGGCGCGATGGGCGACAGCGTCGCTGGCGCGATCGGCAAGGTGAGGGGTTGGTTGACCCGCAATTTCTAGAAATCCGCGTCGCGCCTCGGGACGAGACGCAACCGGCAAGGCGCCGCGGCGCCGAGGTCCATGACGGACCGAACCTTCCGAAACGGAAGGGCATCACGACAGCAGCATGACAACAGCGGCATGACTTATCGAAGCACGGAGGACGGGCAAATGTTCGAACTGGTGGAACAACTCGCACCCAATGCGGTGATCAAGGTGATCGGTGTCGGCGGCGGCGGTGGCAATGCCGTCAGCCACATGGTCAATTCATCCATCGACGGCGTGGAATTCATCTGCGCCAATACCGACGCGCAGGCGCTGAAAAGCTCCGGCGCACGCACCACGTTGCAACTCGGCGAAACGGTGACCAAGGGCCTCGGCGCCGGCGCGAATCCCGAGATCGGCCGCCAGGCCGCGCTCGAGGATCGCGACCGTATCGTCGAGGTGCTGGACGGCGCCGACATGGTGTTCATCACCTGCGGCATGGGCGGTGGCACCGGCACCGGCGCGGCGCCGGTGGTGGCGCAGCTTGCGAAAGAGAAGGGCATCCTGACGGTGGCGGTGGTCACCAAGCCGTTTCCGTTCGAGGGTCGCCGCCGCATGCAGGTGGCGCTGAAGGGCATCGAGGATCTGTCGCAGTCGGTCGACTCGCTGATCACGGTGCCGAACGAAAAGCTGCTGACCGTACTCGGCCGTGAAGTGACCTTGTTGAATGCATTCAAGGCCGCCAACGACGTGTTGCAGGGTGCCGTACAGGGCATTGCCGACCTGATCACCCGTCCGGGCCTCATCAACGTCGACTTCGCCGACGTGCGCACCGTGATGAGCGAAATGGGCATGGCGATGATGGGCACCGGCACTGCACGCGGCGACGATCGCGCGCAGGCGGCGGCCGAGGCGGCCATCAACAATCCGCTGTTGGAGAACGTGGACCTCTCGGGCGCCTGCGGCATTCTGGTCAACGTCACCGCCGGTCCGAACCTCACGATGCGCGAGTTCGACGAGATCGGCCGCGTGGTGCACGACTTCGCCAGCGAGGATGCGACCGTGGTGCTGGGCACCGCGCTCGATCCCGACCTGTCCGACGACGTGCGCGTCACGGTGGTCGCGACCGGCCTGAATCGCGCCGCCAAGCCGCAATTGCGGCCCGTTGCCAAGCCGGAAATGGTCGAGATGCCGCAGCCGCGCCGCGTGCTCCGGACCGGAACCGACAACGGCATCGTGGATTTTGCCGCCCAGCCGGAACCGGTGATGGCCAGCCGCAGGGAGCCGGCGCCGGCCGCCAAACCCGAAAAGGAGGTCGCGCCGGGTTACGACTATCTGGACATTCCGGCATTTCTGCGTCGCCAGGCGGATTGAGTGCAATGCGGGTGGAAGACGCAAAGTGAACTGCCGGATTCCCGTCCCCCGGCAGTTCACTAGCGCACAACGAGCAACCGTCCCTGGTGCGTGGCGCCAGGCCCGGCGTTCCATGGCCGGTCGTTATTCGCGCCATCCCTGGCGCTCACCCTTCGGGCCGCCTGCGGCGTTCGGGCGCGCTCCCGGCGCGCCTCGTCAGGCGGGCATGCGATACCACTGGCATCGCGTAAACGCCCGCCGTCGCCTCCGACAGCGCGGGCAGTTTCTCGCCCGATTTTTGCCATGGCCGGGAACCTGCGGTCCCCGCTGCGGTCGGAAGTCGCCGTGGGGTTGTACTCGGGTCAGACGGGGCTCATCGGTCGGGCGGCCCGTGACGATCGTCACGCTCGGCACCCGGAAGGATTAACTAAACCTAACAGTCCACTTTATTCGGACTGTCAACCGTGGTAGCATCGCCCACGTTTTAGCGTTGTCCTAACAGGATTCCAACGAAAAATGATCAAGCAGCGCACGCTCAAAAACGTGATCCGCGCGACGGGCGTCGGTCTGCACACGGGCGAGAAGGTGTACATGACCTTGCGTCCGGCGGCGGTCAACACCGGCATCGTGTTCCGTCGCACCGATCTTCCCGAACCGGTCAGCATTCCTTCGCGTTGCGAATACGTCGGCGACACGCGCCTTTCCAGCACGCTGATCAAGGATGACGTGCGCGTGGGTACGGTCGAGCACCTGCTGTCGGCAATGGCGGGTCTCGGCATCGACAATGCCTATGTCGACCTGTCCGCGCCGGAAGTGCCGATCATGGACGGCAGCGCCGGTCCGTTCGTGTTCCTGCTGCAGTCGGCGGGAATCGAGGAACAGTCCGCGCCCAAGCGTTTCATCCGCATCAAGAAACCGGTGAAGGTCGAAGAAGGCGACAAGTGGGCTCGTTTCGAGCCGTTCGACGGATTCAAGGTCGGCTTCTCGATCGAGTTCCAGCACCCGATTTTCTCGCGCCGCGCTTCCAAGGCCGAGATCGACTTCTCCACCACCTCGTTCGTCAAGGAAGTCAGCCGCGCGCGCACCTTCGGTTTCATGCGCGATATCGAAATGCTGCGCGAGAAGAACCTCGCGCTGGGCGGCTCGATGGACAACGCGATCGTGCTGGACGACTACCGCGTGCTGAACGAGGATGGCCTGCGCTACGAGGACGAATTCGTCAAGCACAAGATTCTCGACGCGATCGGCGACCTCTATCTTCTCGGCCACAGCCTGATCGGCGCGTTCTACGGCCACAAGTCCGGACACCAGTTGAACAACCAGTTGCTGCGTGCCCTGCTGGCCGACAAGTCGGCGTGGGAAGAAGTCACTTTCGACGATCCGGCCTTGGCGCCGATTTCGTACGCGCATCCCGCACAGGCGGTTTGATTGCAATCATCCCTGATTGCGGCTTCGCCCGATGGCGAGGTCGCCGGCATGGTTTGTATCCCGGTAGCGCCAGAACGGGCATCCATGCCCTGACTCTTCACAGCAGCCGCTTCGGCTGTTGATCCGCGCTGGGCGTTTCGCTCCGCAGTCAGTCAGAAAGTGTGCCCAAAAAGGCTTTCTGCGGGCCGCGGGCAAGCGAAACATCGCTGCATGCTGCCTCCGCGCTGCCGGCAACTTCGCGGGTGCCTTCCGGTTGCCGGGCCGGCGTCACGCTTTGTGACTTTTTTCTGACATTCGCCAGCCCATCCCGTCCCGCCTGTGCTATAAGTTCCGCTTCCGCCGACGGACGAGGGGGCGGACGGCCTGCGCGATCACTTGGCCGGGGTGCTTTCCGCCGCGGCGGCGAGATTCAGGAACAGCGCGCGCAGGTCCGGATCGGCGATGGCCGATGCGGCGGCGCGGATGGTTTGCGCGGCCCGTGGCGTAAGCGATGGCGGGGCGGCGGAGCCGTCGATCGATGCCCGCAGCGGCATCACCTTGGCCGTGACGGAGCTTGCGGCCAATCCCAGGGAATGCACCGCGGCAAGGATTCGCGACTGCTCCATGCGTACGCGCGTGGCCCAGGCGGAGGACTCGACCAGCAGCAGGACGCGATCGTTGCGCACGCCGGCGAAACCGACGTGTTCGCGCAGCGGAGCTGGAAGCAGCGGAACAATGCGTTGGCTGATGCGGTCAACTTCGCGTGCCCTTGCTGCAAGGTCGGCAATCGGGGCGCATTGCGCAAGCGGCGTCGGACCGTGGGTGTCGCGAGGCGGCAGCGGTTTGGCAGGAGACAAGACGAATGAAAATCCAGACGGTTCGCTCAAGATGGGCATGATACTGGTGGCGCGTTCGCGCCGATGCGAGTGGTCCAACGCCCATTTCGACGAACGCCGGATCGCCAACCGCAGGCTGCGTTGGCGGGTGACTTCGGCCTTGGCCGCGTGTGCGCTCGCCACTGCCGCGTTCGCAGTGTGGGTCGTCAGTCCGAGCAGCCGCACGCTGGCGCAGATCGATTCGATGCACCAGCAGATCGCGGCGCAGAAGGCCGAGTTGCAGCAGGTCCGCGAAAATGCCCAGCGCGACATCCGCCACATGGCTATCAAGCTGGGGGAATTGCAGGCCGATTCCGCGCGGCTCGATGCGCTGGGCCAGCGGTTGGTGGTAGCGGGCAAGCTCGATCCCGCCGAATTCAATTTCAACGAGGCGCCAGGCCTCGGCGGGCCCGAGGTGGCCGTGCCGCCCACGCGCTCGTTGCCGTATGACCTTTCCGTCAGCATGGAGCAACTGGGCCGCCGCTTCGACGCCCAGCAGACCCAGCTCGGCGTGCTGCAATCGTTGCTGACCGACCGCGAGGTCGCAGCCACCCTGATTCCCAGCGGCATGCCCGTCAAGAACGGCTACATCACCTCCCCGTACGGCGAGCGCATCGACCCGTTCACCGGCCGCGAGAGTTTCCACCCGGGCCTCGACATCGGCGTGGCGTGGGGTTCCCAGGTGCATGCGGTGGCCGGTGGCGTGGTCACCTACGCAGGCGTGCGCGATGGCTACGGCAAGGTGGTCGAGATCGACCATGGCGACGGCTACATGACCCGCTACGCGCACAACAGCAAGCTGCTGGCGCACGTCGGCGAACACGTGCACGCGGGCGAAGTGATTTCCGATGCCGGCACCTCTGGCCGATCCACCGGTCCGCACGTGCATTTCGAGGTGTGGCACGACGGGAAGCTGGTGAACCCGATCGCGTACGTGAGGCGTTGATGTGCGATCGTCCGTGATCGCTGCTTCGCCGAGCGGCGCGGCAGCTGGATGCGCGGAGGGCGCGGGACTCCAGAACGGCCATCGATGGCCTGACTTTCTACAACAGTCGCTTCGTGCGGGCTTTCCTGGCGCCCGTTTCCTTGAAATCCGCCGATTTCGCCGCCAACTCTAGGCGCGGCGGGCGTGTCCTTTTATGATGTCCGATTGAATATCGTCCGCAGCCCGGAATCGCGAACCCTAGTCCGATGCCCAATATCCTGACGAGTGTCTTCGGCAGCCGCAACGAGCGCGTGCTGAAGCAGCTTTCGAAAATCGTGGCGCGCATCAACGCGTTCGAACCCGAGATTCAGAAGCTCGATGACGTTGCCCTGCACGACAAGACCGCCGAGTTCAAGCAGCGCATCGCCAACGGCGAGAGCCTCGACAAGATCCTGCCCGAAGCGTTTGCCGTCGTCCGTGAAGCCAGTCGCCGGGTGATCGGCCTGCGCCACTACGACGTGCAGTTGATCGGCGGCATGGTGTTGCATCAGGGCAAGATCGCCGAAATGCGCACCGGCGAAGGCAAGACACTGGTCGCGACCCTGCCGGTGTACCTGAACGCGCTGGAAGGCAAGGGCGTTCACGTCGTCACGGTCAACGACTACCTTGCCAAGCGCGACTCCGCCTGGATGGGCAAGGTCTACAACTTCCTCGGGCTGACGGTGGGCGTGGTGTGGCCGGGCATGGAGATGTCCGACAAGGCGGAGGCCTACGCCGCCGACATCACCTACGGCACCAACAACGAATTCGGTTTCGATTACCTGCGAGACAACATGGCGGTGTCGAAAGACCAGCGCTACCAGCGCGGCCTGCATTACGCGATCGTGGACGAGGTCGACTCGATCCTGATCGACGAGGCGCGCACGCCGCTGATCATTTCCGGCCCGGCCGAGGATTCGCCCGAGCTGTACATCCGCGTCAACCGCGTCGTGCCGCACATGACCCGGCAGGCCAAGGAGCCTTTGCCGGGCGAAGCGCCGGAGCCTGGCGACTATTACGTCGATGAAAAGCAGAAGCAGGTGCACCTGTCCGAAGAGGGCATGGGCCATGCCGAGGAGCTGCTGACCCAGGCGGGCATCCTGGAGGCCGATTCCAGCCTGTACGACGCGCGCAACCTCGCGGTCGTGCACCACCTGAACCAGGCGCTGCGCGCGCACGCGCTGTACCAGCGCGACGTGGATTACATCGTGCGAGATGGCGAAATCATCATCGTCGACGAATTCACCGGCCGCACCCTGCCGGGCCGGCGCTGGTCGGAAGGTCTGCATCAGGCCGTCGAGGCCAAGGAAGGCGTGCCGATCCAGCGCGAAAACCAGACGATGGCCACCATCACCTTCCAGAACCTGTTCCGCATGTACGACAAGTTGTCGGGCATGACCGGCACCGCGGATACGGAAGCGTTCGAGTTCAACTCGATCTACGGTCTGGACGTGGTGGTGATCCCGACCAACAAGCCGATGATCCGCAAGGACAACGCCGACCTCGTGTTCCTGAAGCCCGAAGCCAAGTTCAACGCGGTGATGGAAGACGTGCGCGAATGCCACGAACGTGGCCAGCCGGTGCTGGTCGGTACCGCGTCGATCGAGGTCTCCGAACTGGTGGCAGGCCTGTTCAAGAAGGCCGGCATTCCGCATCAAGTGCTGAACGCCAAGCAACACGAACGCGAGGCGAAGATCGTCGAACAGGCCGGCATGCCGGGCGCCGTCACCATCGCCACCAACATGGCGGGTCGCGGCACCGACATCGTGCTGGGCGGCAGCCTCGACGCCGCGCTGGCAGAGCTTCCCGCCGATGCCACCGATGCCGACAGGGAGCGCGTCAAGGCCGAATGGAAGCAACGCCATGAAAAGGTGCTCGAAGCCGGCGGTCTGCACATCGTCGGCACCGAGCGCCACGAATCGCGGCGCGTCGACAACCAGTTGCGCGGCCGTTCCGGCCGCCAGGGCGACCCTGGTTCCTCGCGCTTCTACCTGTCGCTGCAAGACAACCTGATGCGCATTTTCGGTGGCGAAGGCCTGGTGCGCTGGATGCAGCGCTTCGGCATGAAGGAAGACGATGCGCTGGAAGATCGGCTCGTCAGCCGCCAGATTGAAAAGGCCCAGCGCAAGGTTGAGCAGCACAACTTCGACATCCGCAAGCAGTTGCTGGAGTTCGACGACACCGCCAACGACCAGCGCAAGGTCATCTACAAGCAGCGTCTGGAACTGCTGGAATCGGAAGACGTCGCCGAGACCGTGGCCGACATTCGCCAGGCCGTGTTCGAATCGGTCGCGCAGCAATACGTGCCGTCCAACACCGTGGACGACCAGTGGGATCTCGCTGGCCTGCAATCGGCGCTGGCTTCCGATTTCGGCATGGATCTCGACCTCAAGCACTGGATGGAATCCCACGAGGAAGCCGATTCCGAAACCATCCATCGCCACGTGGTGGAAGCCGCCGACAGCATGTTCGCGGCCAAGGAACAGCAAGTCGGCGCCGAAGTGATGCGCGCGCTGGAAAAACACGTGATGCTGACCGTGGTCGATGGCGCATGGAAGGACCACTTGGCCAACATGGATTACCTGCGCCAGGGCATCTACTTGCGCAGCTACGCGCAAATCGATCCCAAGAAGGAATACAAGCGCGAGGCGTACCGCCTGTTCGAGGACATGCTGGAACGCATCAAGCGCGAACTCATCCAGACGCTGGCGCGCGTGCGCATCCGCAGCGAGGAAGAAGTTGCCGCGATGGAAGCCGAGCAGCGCCGCATCGCTGCCGCCCGCGCGATGGAATTCCAGCACGCGCAAACCGGCGGCTTCGATGCGCCTCCGCAACCCGGCGCCGAAATGGGCGCAGGGCACGCGCAAGCCCTGGAAGGCGCGGCCGCCACGGCGACCGCCGCGCCCGTGGTCCGCGCAGGCCCCAAGGTCGGCCGCAACGATCCCTGCCCGTGCGGATCAGGCAAGAAGTACAAGCACTGCCACGGGGCGCTCAGCTGACGCGGTGAAGGGCCTGCCCCGCGCGCCTCGTGCACGCGCCGTCAACCCCGGCGCTGGCCAGCGTCCACCCCTGTCGTCATCCCGGACGCCGCGCAGCGGCGATCCGGAGTACCGCGACTTTCCTGCTCTTCTGGGGAGAGGTGGCTGCCGGCCAAACGCGTAGCCGGGCGAGGATCGGCCCGCACGGGACACCCTCCGTCATTCGGGTCGCGCGGAATCCGGACCCACGCCTTTGCCTTGTGTATCGAGCGCACCGATCGCCGGCGTGCGGTGGGGCCATGCAACGACGCTTTACCTCTCGATGACGCACCCAAAGCGATGGCAGGCCCGTTAACGCAAAGCGCTGGGTTGACTCGCGCTATCCATGACGCTCGCACTTCGGGCCGATTGCGGCGTTCGCGTTTGCAGTTCTGCAGACGCAGTCGAATCGCTCCCACTGCCCGGGCTTGTCCGGAATGACGACAGGTTTCGATCCGGCCGGTGCGGGATGGCCGGGTACCGCGCCTCAATCAATCCCCAGCTTCTTCAACTTGTACCTGAGCGCGCGGAAGGTGATGCCGAGTTTCCTGGCGGCGGCGGTCTTGTTGTAGCGGGTTTCTTTCAGCGCCTTGATGATGGCGTCGCGCTCGATGTTGGAGATGTAGTCATCCAGTCCCACACCGCCGCCATTGCCGTCATCGGGTGATTCGTCGTCGTCGGCGGACTCGTCCGGGTCGGGATCGTCGTCGGCGTATTCGTGGCCGCCAGCGGATTCGAGCATCAGGTCGACAGGCTCGATCACGCCGTTTTCGCATAGCGCGATCGAGCGTTCCAATACGTTCTCGAGTTCGCGCACGTTGCCGGGGAAGTCGTACGCGGTCAGGGCCTCCAGTGCGGCAGGCTGCAGGGTGGGCACGGCCACGCCGGCCTGTTCGGAAAGGCGCTTCAGGATATGCCGGGCCAGCAGCGGAATGTCGCCGCCGCGTTCGCGCAGCGGTGGCACGCGCAACTCGATCACGTTGATGCGGTAGTAAAGGTCCTGGCGGAACTGGCTGGTCTGGGTGAGCCGTGCGAGGTCCTTGTGGGTGGCGGAAAGGATGCGGACGTCCACCGGCACTTCGCCACGGCCGCCGATCGGACGTACGGCCTTTTCCTGGATCACGCGCAGCAACTTCACCTGCATGTGCAGCGGCAGTTCGGCGACTTCGTCCAGGAACAGGGTGCCGCCACTCGCGGTCTGGAACAGGCCTTCCTTGTCGGCATGCGCGCCGGTGAAGGAACCCTTCTTGTGGCCGAAGAATTCGCTTTCCATCAATTCCGACGGAATCGCGCCGCAATTCACCGGCACGAACGGACCCGCCGCGCGCGGCCCGAGTTCGTGGATGGAGCGCGCGACCAGTTCCTTGCCGGTGCCGGATTCGCCGCTGATGTAGACCGGTGCCTGGCTGCGGGCGACCTTGGCGATGCGCGCGCGCACTTCCTTCAGCGCCTGCGATTCACCGACCAGCCGGCTGGTCGGCACTTCCTCATCGTCGTCGCGCGCCACCGGCTGGCCGACGCGGAGCGCGGTCTGCACCAGCCGCCGCAGCATATGGATGTCGACCGGTTTGCTGACGAAGTCGAAGGCGCCGGCTTTCAGCGCATCGACGGCGGCCTCGACATTGCCGTAGGCGGTGATCATGGCCACCGGCGTTTCCGGGTGTTCGCGCGCGATCAGTTCGATCAGTTCCTGGCCGGTGCCGTCGGGCAGGCGCATGTCGGTGAAGCACAGGTCGTAGCGCGCCTCGCCCAGCATCTTCTTGGCATCGCTGACGTTGGCCGCGGTATCGACGTTGAGGTCCATGCGGCCCAGCGTGATGCTGAGCAGCTCCCGGATATCCCGCTCGTCATCGACGACCAGCACGGTCTGTTTACTCATGCTTTCCCCGGTGTGTCCTGACTCTCTAGCCGCGAGGGTACCGCGCCGACTGCGTCATTGCCATGTCGCAGCGCATGGCGCGTCACGCTTCCAAGCCCATCGGCGTTCGTACGGGGGCGGTCAGCGTGATGCGGAAACAACTGCCGCCGCCCGCGACCGGCACGTATTCGAGGCTGGCCTGGTTGGCGTCGCACATCTGCTTGGCGAGGTACAGGCCGAGGCCCGTGCCGTATTGGTGGGTCGTGAAGAATGGCTCGAAAATCTGTGCGGCGACCTTGGGCGGGATGCCGGGGCCGCGGTCGATCACTTCCAGCAGTGGTGGCCCAGCATCGCTGGCGAGCCGCGCGATCACCATTACCCGCGCGGGTTCGTCCGGTAGGCGTCCATAACGCAACGCGTTCTGCACCAGGTTCCATACCACTTGTTGCAGGTGTTGCGGGTCGGCCAGTGCCTCCACCGGCCGCGGATACAGCAGCGGACGCAGGCTGTCGCGGCCGATGTCGTTGGCTTCCTTGTATTCGTCGACGAAACGCACGGCCCAGGTGTTGAGATCCAGCGATTCGGGCCGCGAACGTTCGCGCCGCGACAGTTGCAGGATGTTCTCGATGATTTCGTTGACGCGTCCGCAGTGGTTGTTGATGATTTCGACCATGCGCTGGTCGGCGTCGCCGATCGCATCCGACTCGGCCAGCAACTGCGCGGAATAGCGGATCGCGGCCAGCGGGTTCCGGATCTCGTGTGCAATCGATGCCGACAGACGGCCCAGCGTGGTCAGCGTCAACTGTTCGGCGCGCTGTGACACCAACGAGGTGTCGTCGAGGAAGATCAGCACGTTGGAATCGTCGTGCGCGGACAGCCGCGTGAAGCGCGGAATGATTTCCGGCGAACCCTCTGCCAGTGCGACCGCGCTGGCGTCGTGTTCGTGGGTGCTGCGCCAGTGGTAGAGGCGGCGCGAAAGCTCCGGTGCCACAGTGCCGAGGTCGCGCTGCTCGATCCCGGGGTTGCCCACCAGCATCCATGCCGACTCGTTGATCTGCAGGATGTGATTGCCTTCATCCACCAGCAGTACGCCGGTCTTCATGCGGCGGATGATCAGATCGTTGACCTGCGCCAGGTTGGCGAGGTCGCTGCCGCGCTGTTCGGCCAGCGCCTCGCTGGCGCGCATCTGGCTGCCCATCGCGAAACAGAATGCCGCGATCGCGAAATAGAACACGCCGAACAGCCCGGCTTCCACCAATGAAGGCCCGATGTCGCCCGCGCCGTTCACCAGCAGCGCCTGCGCGATCATCGCCAGCGTCGCCAGTGCCGCGAACAAGCCGCCCAGCCGCGGCGACAGCAGCAGCGCAGCCGCGCCGACGTTGATCACCAGCATCGCGGCGATGCCGGTATGCGCCGCGGGGATGGTGAGGGCCATCAGGAATGCCGCGACCACGTCTGCGGTCAAAAACGCGCTGGTGCCGGACACCATCACGCGTGCGCCCCGCAGATCGCGCGTCAGCACCAGCACCCCGAACGCCAGGTACAGCAGCGCGGTGACGCGTGCGATCACCGGATCGTGCAGCGGCATCCACACGAAGGCGAGACTGCCAAGCGACAGCACCAGGTACACCAATGCCTGGAATACGCGGTAAACGTCGAGCACGCGCAACTCGCGCCGGATGTGATCCACGCCGGGGTTTTTTGCCTGTTGCATTGCCTGGGTCGTGACGGCCACGCGCGGATCATGCTTCGCGCAGCGGCCTCGCACAAGACCTTTCGACACTCCGGTCGCCCGCGGAATGTCAAAAATCGGTTCGGAGTGGGCCGAGATTGCGCGCCTGAGAGGGCGCCCGTTAAACTTGCCGGTCCTGCCCGTGCCGGAATAGCTCAGCTGGTAGAGCAACGCATTCGTAATGCGTGGGTCGGGGGTTCGATTCCCTCTTCCGGCACCATCTCAGCAGGCTGGAACCAAGCTGCGTAGCGGATTTCTTGCGAAGCCGGTTTGCGGTGGCATCCGGCTCCATTCTCGCACCCGCGTGTGACTGCCCTTGCATCCAGCCACGACGCATGCGCACTGCGACATCACACCCCCGGCAGCATCCGCTGCAGAACCCGGTCGCGGCGGATGAAGTAGTGGTACAGCGCCGCGGCGACGTGCAGGCCCACCAGCGAAAGAATGCCGTACTCCGCGATCAG